>Ga0207643_10001322_pt1 | contig 14358 bp, 10 predicted proteins | sample KBSMisM62_FD_184313 | JGI IMG/M metagenome (GOLD analysis project Ga0207643, IMG submission 184313) | Miscanthus rhizosphere microbial communities from Kellogg Biological Station, Michigan, USA - KBS Miscanthus M6-2 (SPAdes) (version 2) | ecosystem: Host-associated > Plants > Roots >...
TGACTATTAAAATAAAAATATCACACGAGGCGATATTATCTTCGATAGTATTATTCCAATCCTCACCAACCTGAATATTGCTTACATCGGTGAAAACACTGTGCTCATCCTCTAATGTTTCAGAGATTTTTTCAGCAAAGTCACTTGCATCTCTTCTGGAATATGAGACAAATATTTTCACATTTAACGAGAATAATATGAGTGTGTGTGTTTTAAGCTTTTATCTTCCGGAAGTAAATGCAATCAACTATAATTTTGAACCGATAGCGTCGTGGGTACCGACGCATTCGCACCTGTAACAGTTCATGAATATTTTATCTATAGGTACATAGTTAGAACCAACGATTAGAAAAGTATTATCGCATTGGATACTAAAAATCGAGGTTTACATTCTTAATTCAAGAAAAATAGGACAATGATCTGACGCTTCGTAATTACCACTAACATCATGAAATCTTTTATAATCCCACTTGATCTTATTTTCTTCATTTTTTTCATTTAGGTAACTGAATTTTATGCAGTGTGAATTTCATTTCCATCTAATTAATTAATGTAAGCAGCTATTTTGGAAAATAAATAGTTTCTGTTCCAATTGTTGCAGATTCTACTGGAAGGTAACTTGGAGAGGTAGCAATCTTTTCGGCAATTCGGAATGCTAGCGCTGAAATTGTCAATGAGGAATTAACCCCTATAGATGTTGGCACTATCCCACCATCTACTACATAAAAATCGGGGTAAGTTTCAGTAACCGTAGCAGCATCTCCTTTGTAAACTTGGCCGAAATTATTCACTACACCATTATCTCTGTCCTTTCCCATTGAACACCCTCCAAGATTGTGAAGCACTATAGTCAAACTTCCATTAACATTTGTAGGATCCCACAGTGGCGTAGAAAAACTTTTTGAACCGCTTTTTCCCAGATACTTTGCAATCCTTTCCATATTATTCCTCATTTTAGTAAATAATGGAGCAAGTTTGTTGGGATCGAATTCCACGTTTAGTACATTTAATGCGTTCATATCCCTATCAGGATTATTTTTCCATGAATCTTGTAACTTCACTATCCCATCGGAAGTATCTGTTCCCATCCCTGAAAGGAGTAATGTATTTGCAAGGTCTTCTTCCGAGGCTTGAATAGGAAGGTTAGTATTTCTAACGGCAACTCCTGATGGATTCTGAGTAATCATGTTTATAATTGACTGCGTAGATCCAGTTCCTACGAATGCAAGCAAACTTCTAAATGAATTTCCCTGAGATAATAGTCTTGATATACCAGAGAACATCTTAGGAATACTACTATCCTCTATTGTGTATACAAAACCGAGTCCTTCATTAAATTTAATTGCCGAAGTAACTATAGGACCTCTCGTTGCATGAATATTTGTCTTTGTAGGAGTTACCACCCCTAATAGATCTCCATTTGTGGAATAGCCCATACCTAGTCTGCTGCTGAGCTTGAGTTTTTGACCACTAGTACGTATAGTGTTTATGGACTTGAGCAAAATTTCTGTGCTTCCGATTGCTCCCGCTGCGAGAACCAATCTCTTGCAGTCCAATATTTTTTTTCTACCCCCGTCAACGAACCTAAATAATTTTACATTTAACTTGTACGAGTTAGGACCGGTATTCCAATTGAAGTCCATCTGTTTCCAGTCTCTTCCAGCGAAATCTGTATAGTATAGTCTATAGCGATAGCTAGACGAAGTCAGTGGTTCTATATCATAAACTTCGCTTAAAGCTCGTACCTCAAAATGTTTCCTTTTTGCTGGATGGTTCAAGTAATCAAATAATTTCTTGTTATTAAGATGACGGGCCAGAGGGATACATCCAAGGACACACCTACCTTGTCTCTCGCACACATTTGGTTCTGCAAAATACTTTCTTACAAGTACGGCCAATTTTTCTTGAGTCTTCAAGTTGTTCTTAATATTATCTAATATCGTTGAGTAAGAATAATTACCAGCTGAATCAAGTAAATAAGATGCCTTCTTAAATACTGTAATCTCATCTTCTCTAAATGGGATGTCAGTTATTGATAAGTCTACTGCAAAAATATCTTCAGCAGAAGTATTTTGATCAGGATCTAGAGGATCGAAGGTATTCTCATTAGTAACGACCCCTGGCGGTGATTCTTTTTTGATTTTGTCAGCGGCGTCTTGAAAAGCCTTTGCCTTGGGTAACTTAAAGCTACTAATTCCTGCGGTAGTCGTGATCTTATTTATGCCAATGAATCCCTTTGCCATATCAAAATAAGATGATAGGTTAGTGTGATTGATTCCGAGGCTGAGTTCAGTATCCCATCTATCAATGACAGAGTCATGAGGCTTTTCAGTAACATTTGCATAAACTAAAGAACCACCGCCTACGCCACTAGCAGCCAAAGTATGAACGTTCTTAGAAATCCTATAATCATATAGACCTCTTCTATCAATGATGCGCAAGGTGTTTAGAAATTCGGATAATCCGTCGATATTATCAGGATACGCCCAGGTCCTGTAAGGAATATCGTTTAGCTCTAAATATTCTCTTATTCCGGGCTTATGCTGAGTTGGGTCCACAGTTTTTTGTTCGTTGAAGCCTCGACTTTTTGGTACCTCATGGCTAATCCACCATTGCCCACGTTCAAGCAGGATTACTTTTCTTTTGTCAGGATCCGGAGCTAGCTTATCTTCCTCATGAAGTTGATTTACTAACGACAATGATGCTATAGTGCCACCAAATCCTGAACCTACTACAACTGCTTCACATTTGCTTAATTCACCGGGCTCAACTAATGGTATGAATGGTGTGGCCAAGGTTGTAGTTTTGTGAATTTCCTTTCCATCATGATCGAAAATTTTAATGTATAGATTAGGTTCGTTACTAGGCGATTCCCAAAACTCTCCAGGTTTCTTGAAATCCTCCTTCGTAAAGGCTATGCTAAATGCTCCATCATCAAGAGTTACACTACTTCCTATTGGATCATCTAACAGGTGGATAATAGGATCCTCATCAAATACTTTAATCGTATAGTAAGGAAGAGGTTTACCAGCTCCATCTGTTAGTTTTCCTTTTAATAGAAATGACATGCAATTAGTGTTCAAACCATGTATAAAACAATTTTTTATTTACTTTATTGTTGCTCAATTTAAAAAAACATGGACTATCTTAGTAAGTGTTCGAAAAGTGTTCGATGGATTGCAACTAGCCCATAAAAGCAATTTTTCTTTATACTTGCTTAATATCTATTCGATCTAGAAAAATCAGGACAAAAAGAGATAGAAATTTTCCAGGTGTGATTCGCAGTCAGTTTCTAAATTTACTTTGTCCGGGACATTAACCAATTTCTCATGTGCTGTTCGAAAGATATTGCTCTCAGATGGATGAGCCCTTTAGTTTAAGATATGCCGCGACACATACTGGAAGCTCATAGGGTGTTATGGAGATTGCATGAGGGTAGTAGATTATTCGGAGATATTTTCGGCGCCTAAATAATTCGTTTGGTGCGCTTTTGATTGACAATATTAGTACCATAGATGAGAACTGATAATGAAACTCAGATCCTGCTTCGTATAAAGTTAAGTTAATTAACAAGTTTGGTAGGTAATAATTTGATGTCAAGAATTATTTTTGCCTCTACGACGTTATTGTTGGCTAATAGCAAGACCGCTATGTGAGTAGCTTTGTTCCTTAGTTTAATTTTACCTAGAATCGTTATTAGAACATTTCTAGTGACCTTAGTATCTTTATGTGTAGTTATAGCAGCTTGCTCTGACTCTTCTCTGGGCTTTAAACCTTCTAATCCTGATACTAATTCGCCACAGCCTTCAATTTCCGACTCAACACCTTCAACTTCGCCATCTACTCCCAATTTGAGTCTCGAATTGAAATCATATGAAAATGACGACTTTGGAATCAGTCTCAAATACCCGTCAGATTGGACGATTAAGAAATTAAAGGAAGGTGTCCAATTTGTAAATCAAAAAGATGCTAATTACGTGGAATTACGTGACCACGGTACGGCTACCAAAGACCTTAAAGAGTCTGTATATGATCATATATCCTCTAGAAATGATTCTAGAACTGATTTTAAAATTCAAAATATTTCAGAAACTAAAATAGCAGGCGTTCCCTCATATGAGGTCATTTACACATTCTCAGGTGGCGAGGATCAACAAATCGAGAAAGTTTTGCGATATTATTATATAGTAAATAATAAGGAATATACCATAGCTTACATATCGAATATTGATAGTTATCAATCCTACTTGCCAGCTGCTAAGTCCATAATAAATTCTATTGATTTCAAATAAGAGAATCCTGATACATTCGACTATCTTCGTAAACATTTAGAATTATTATCGCATTATTTAGAGTATTCCAGCAAAGCCGTTCCTGATGCTAATGCTGTTAAGCGCCATTTGGACATAGTAACTCATAAAGCAGTTTATGAAGTTATCGGTCCTATAAATGAGAATTTAGAACAGGACTGGATTGAGCTTCTTGGTTCATTACTTTCCATAGTTGCGTTGTCAAAAGATGAGCTTATTTTGACAAAAAAAGAGAAGGATTCATTTTCAAATGTAACCAATCTGAATATTTTTAATATCAGTAAAAATCTTATGGTCTCTATTAGAGATTTATAGATTTTATCAGCAAAATCACCCGAATCCCTTCTGGAGTACGAACGAATATTTTCACATTAACTGAATTGCTATCTGCCAATGAGTGTAATAAGTTTTTTTCTTCAAAATTGCAGTGGGAAATAATATATTATTTGAAATATTGGATCATCATTCGCTAATGTTGGATCATATCAAAAGGTAATCCATGGGTTCTTCATTCCAACGACTTATTTCTCACATATCTACCATATTGGCTCTGTATTAACGGTCCTTAAACTAATGAAGACTTTTATTGTAGAATAATTCTTTATTATCATTGGAATATGGTGACGATCTTTATGAAGAATTTGGCAACATGTGGTTCTCATATACGGGATCTTCTCGTAAAGATTTAAAACCTTGGCACTGGAAGAATTGTAAAATATCGTTTGAAAAAAATTCAGATGAAACTATAAGATTTATGATAAAACGTATAAAAAATATATTTTTGGATAATAACACCAAATTACGTTGGGATAAGAAAAATCGGAATGCAGGTTCAAAATTAAATAGATACACTCTTCATTATGTAATACATTTTGATGTAAAAATTTCTTTACTACCTAATGTGATTCATGAAGAAAAAATTGAGGAACAACTGTATGGTAAAAAGGGAATTGGAGATAAGAGGGATTGTTGGGTTCTCTATCTTGATACTCAGCATAAAATATGGCTATGGAAAGATGTTAATAATACAGCTAAAAGTATTATCACAAAAATACTTGAATCTATCAAGCTAGAATCTGTTAAGATAAAAGATAACTCTCTGCATTTTTCGCCTGTTAATGCTCATAAAAGACAGACGAAACTGGATATCAATATTCAACCAGTGATATATCATCCTGCTAGGGATTTAAGTGGTGAACGCGTACGTAACTATATTCAAGAAATTCACTTAGCCCCATCTGATACTGAGAATAAAATATTAGTAACAATAGTCTATAATGACGAACGGCTCCGTGAGAATGCTTGGTTGGATTGTATATATAGGATATTTAGAAAATTAAGACATGGAAGAACTTTTGATGTAGAATCTTTCTCCATTGTACTGGAAGATGGAATCCCAGCAAAGTTTGATTTTCCTAATATTTATAGTGGAATTAATAAATTGGAAAAGGACAGCATTCATTGCAACAAGTGTGCAGTAATTATCGACCACTATTTTAGTAACAATCGTTATAGACCTGTAGTTTTCATAAACACTTCAAATCATGCTTTGGCAGGAATGGACAACAATTGTAACAAATGGAAAATAGAATATAGGTTATGGGAAGAACAATGTCCAATCTATCTAGGCACAAATAGTAGATGTGAGATTGAGAGGTATTTATCCAAGTACGGTATAGAACCTTTATTTCGTAAATGTGAGGATTCTAATTACTTTTCCTGTGATGAAAGAAATAAGGAAGCATAAATGAGATTATTTCTTAAAAGAGTAACGCTTGTACAAACAATTTCAAGATAATTATACATGAATTATTCAAATAATTAGAGGAGGGAAACAAATAATATTAATACAAGCCAGATATAGCACATTTGCGAAATAGTTTCCCTTGTTACGTTGGAATGTGGAATATTTTGAATAAATAAAAAGAGTGTGCAAGGGATTGTTACACATATAAAAAAGTTGGTTCCAGATGTTGTGGCATACAAAGCCAAAGGAAAAGGACGAATTCTTAAAGCCAATTCTTATTAATATGCAGCCATTCCTCAACATAAGATCGAATGACATATTCATCACAACGAATGGCGGGCACGGTAATTCTCGTAGGACTGGCACAGTTTATTCTCTTGCTCCAGATAGCCGAGGATCTGTATCCAAATTACAGCACGTCTCAGAACTATATCAGTGATTTGGGCGCTACTTGTAAATTCCCTTCTGGCACCTGCACTATTGTCCAACCGTCTTCTTTCATATTCAATAGTTCAATCATTATCCTTGGAAGTTTAGTGGTCATTAGCGCATATTACCTCCAGAGAGCATTCACCAAAAAGCTCTTTTCACTCTTCATACTTCTCGCGGGACTCGGAGCGATAGGTGTGGGTTTGTTCCCTGAAACCACAGGCATCATCCATCTCGTCGCCGCGTTTATAACATTTATTTTCATGGGACTTGCTGCACTAATGTCGTACAGAATAGTACGGTCTCCACTGAATTATGTTTCTATCATACTCGGGGTACTAACCCTCGTTGCCTTGCTGCTCTTGACCACAGGCAATAACTTGGGGTTTGGTGTTGGAGGAATGGAAAGGATGATTGTGTATCCAATGCTAGTGTGGGGACTTGCCTTTGCAGGATATCTATTAAATCGCTTCCCTGAAGCTGTGTCTTGATGATGAAGAAGTCCTCCATTGTGAGATATACAAGAGAATTTATAGTTTAACAATTAATCTCACAGTTGCTACTTTACTCTTATACTGACTATTCCATTGTTGCTATCCGCTTTCCCATCGTTTACTTTGAACGTGAATTTATCAGAGCCATCAAACCCAGAATTAGGCTTATATGTTATAGTACCTGTAGCCTGGTTTATACTACTTAGGCTTCCGTGTCTTGGCTTGTCCACTATGGCAGCCGTTAAGTCATTATTGTCTTTATCAGTGGCCCTCAATGTAATTTCTACTTCCGTGTCCGTATTGGTAGTAATAGATTGATCTTTAGCTACGGGATTATTGTTGACAGCTGTGTTCTTATTTGTGGTAATAAATTGATCGATATCTACTGGAATTTGGTTATGATATGTTAAAAAAAGGACTAAAATTATTGAAACAATTGCAGCACTCAGAAAAATCAACTTGGTTGGTTTTGATCGTTTTTCCTTCATCGGTTGTACTGAATGGTCTACTTTCACAGGTTGTACTGAATGGTCTACTTTCACAGGTTGTACTGAAGGTTGTTCCTTCAACGGTTGTACTGAATGGTCTACTTTCACAGGTTGTACTGAAGGTTGTTCCTTCAACGGTTGCACTGAAGGTTCTGCGTTAGGGGGCTTTTGTTGATGATGTTGAATCTTCCCATAAACTTCTCTAGCCAGCTCATACTTACTGCTAAATTCAATTCCTTGAAACTTTCCCAAATCCCATTTTAGCTGGTTTATATCTATGCCTCTATCAACACATGGAATTATTTTCTTGTTCTTCTTTTGTGCTTGTAGTACTTCTTTTTCAACTTCAGAACTCCTTAAAGAAGCAAAAGTAAGGATTACAATAAAGACATCACATCTGGAAATATTGTCCTCAATAACATTAGTCCAAATATCACCTGCCTCAATATCGTCTATGTCAGTAAAAACATCGTGCTCATCTTCTAACGTTTCAGAGATTTGTTCTGCGAAATCACCCGCATCTCTTCTGGAGTATGAGACAAAAATTTTCACTTTTTTTAAACTTATGAAATCTTTCTATTAAGCTTTATTCTGTTATGATGCCGTCGTAGAGACGTTGGAAGCATCACGCATTGGATACTAAAAATCCAGTTTTACATTCTTAATTCAAGAAAAATTGGACAATGGTCCGATGCTTCGTAATTATCAGTAACATCATTAAATCTTTTAAAATTCCATTTCAATGGAATGAATATTACACGTACGATTTTGTTGGACGAAAAATAATGATTTTTATTAGAATTTTCCTTAACTACAAAATCTAAATCTATAGTGATACAAATTTTAGAAAAGAAGTAACTGCGAAATTTGATTCAGTTGGAATAATGATCAGTTACTCCTATGGGACTTGTTTTGAATTGTTAACAATTCCCATCCTTGATATTTGCAATAAAATTAGTTCTAAATATGGGATGCAAGGGTAGAAATAAAGAAATGGACTAACCGAGTTTGAGTTAAGTCTCTCTTTGAGGACTTTTTTGCCATGCTTCGAAAACTTTATCAAATCCAAATCCAAAGCCAAAAGCCAAAGAAAGATTTACGATTATATCAGCAGACAATTTCACTTGGTCTGCGAAGCTTGAAAATATAAGCAATGTAATTATTGCGCTGAAGGGAATCCATATCAATTCTCCTACTCCCAGTCTTATTGATGCTGTATTCAATGTATCCTTACTAATAGCAAAAACTCTACTCGTTAGTACACCCAATGCTATTATCCAGAAATATTCAGGCTTGCTGAAATCTAGTGCGTTAACCTGATATTGCAATGGTATTGAGAGGACTTTTATATTTCTCAATAATGCTTCTGGGACCTTTGAAGGTAACTCTGTAGTAGTAGCGTTACCTAGTAATTCAGTAGACTCGTTATCTGGAGTAGAATCGCTAGGTTCAATTTCTTGAGTGTCCCCTAGACGGTAAATTATCTTTAATTCATAGTCGCCCGTGTAATTTGCCACAAGCAATGGATGTCCGACTTTCATTGTTAGGTTATAGCGCGTGAAAAGTGGGTCTTCGGTGAGTCTTGAATCAAACTGAGACAGCAGAGAGCTCGTGTTGCTGGCTAAAAGTGGTGCAGATATGAAACTAGCTTTCCTCAGGCTTGGATCTTTAAAGTAAATATCTACATTCATTTTCGTGTATTTTGAGTAAAAGAAATTTGAAAGTGGAATCAAAATGTTGGCCTCCTTTCTTACGACTACAAAAATATCTGTGTTGTTTGCCGTAATTACTTCTTGATTAACTGGTGTGTAAACGTTAACAAGTGTGAAATACATTGTTACGATAAATCCCACAATCAATATTATTAGGACAATATAGAACCACTTGCTTGTTTTTGGTGCAGTCGTCGTCGCCATTATATTAGATAAAACACATCCTTAAACCTAATATCTAATTGTGCAGTTTCATATTCTTGAATTTTATAGAATTTATGATTATTTTTATGAACTAGAACTTTTATTGAATAATTCGACTAGGCAAATCACCTGTGGATAAATCTAGAAAACTCTTCTTAGGGCGTATAACAAGCCTATTCTTGTTTCGTGTTGTTCGTTCTCCTCGACATGTAAGAAACTCAAACCGAATTCCTTTGGCAACCGAATTCCTCGAAATGGGAGACGTTCTAAAAATGACAATTTATCTTCTAAAGTATCAATTTCCGAGATTCTGATTGGAAAGTACCTGCGTAAATCATCAATAAAAGGTTGTATACTATTTTTAGACGACCATTCGCTCATCCATGTGCCTACAGCGAAGTCTGGTGTTACCAACCTAATTTCATCATGAAAAGGAGTTGGATCATCTAATCTCATTACATTTCCCTCGGTAAGTACGTCTGACCTTCCCCTTAACATATTTGCAAATGAATATCTCATATCTATTTCTCCATCTTCGTAATTAAAATAAAACAGCTGAGATCGCGGTGAAAGCGATGAATCAGAAACCAGCATACCTTCCCAAGTTCCGGCAAGTTCCTTTTCACTAGGTTTGTGGCTTAATTCATCACTGTGAAACAGCGTCATTAAATCATTCTCAGTTAGGAAATTTACATCATATACTCTGGACATGCTAAAACTAAATAGCTCTCTTCCTTTAGCAAAAGGACCTAAAAATGCTTTACCAATAATGGTGTTCTCATCAACCATTTTCAATAAATCATATGCGCTAGAGTAAGGAAATTCAGTATATTCCAAATGTATTACCTTACCATATCCAGGCACATATTTTTCCGTAGCAATATTTTTTGCTCGGACCTGGGTTTCGAAGGGATGTGTTTGGCCTTCCATCCTACCATTTTCAACTTGCCTAAATCTTTTGTAAAATCCACCAAAGAATCGAAGTGCAGTTGTCATTAGATCGTTATCTCTGCCATAGAATCCCTTCCAGTACAGATTGTTATAGATTTTAAGTTCATTTGGATCAAATTTCCAATTCTTGCCAATAATTATTTTTTCCTCATCAGAATTTGCGAGTGAACTAAAAAGGCTCTCTCTATGTTGCACTACTGCAAACTTTTCTGATATTTGTTCTGTTTTACAATACCTTGGTTGTGTTAATTGACATGTGTTACCATAATTCTCCTGAACTTCAATGTCCTTCCACTTTTTAATAATTTTGTCTGCTGTTATTGTCGCAAGTGCCATTACAGTTAACTGAGGATTAACTCCAAGTGCTGTGGGAAAAACGCTTGCATCGCAAACATATAAATTATTAAATCTAAATACCTTGCAATCCGAATCGACCACACATTCGGCTTCGTTATTTCCCATCTTATTTCCACCCTGAGGATGTGCAGACCCGAGCATAAGGTTATCTGGGTTTTCCCTTACTGCGTCTTTTAGTTTTGGGATGTCAGCTTTCGTACCTATTTCAGGAACATCCCTATGTGACGTAATGACAGATTTAGCTCCTATGCTAAACCACATCCTTGCCAAAATTCCCATACCTCTAGCCATATCTTCTGTTGTTTGTTCTGACAGATTGTATACAACCTTTGGATTACCATTATACGAAATCAAAACTTTACCTACAGAATCATCTCTGGTTAAAATTCCAGCCATTGTATATCGATTATAGTTTTGCATCATTCTTTTATGATCAGTTCCCATAGTGGGTATAGCAAGGGCCATTTGAAAAATGGGCAAAAATATGCTCTCTATTAAAAACCCTCCTTTTTCTTTTCCGTTGGTTACACCAAATTCATGACATGTATATGACATTGGTATTCCTCTGTTGCCGAAAATTTCCTCATCAAAAAGCCCCATTACAAAGGGTGCTGGGTGGAGTGCAAGGCCTTTGCCGGCTTTTTCGCCGCCTACCAAAGATTTTTGTAAAAGATTTGAAGATGCAATCGCACCAGCTGAAACAATGACTACTTTGGCATTTACCCTAATTCTATATGACTCTGAACCTTTGGAATCGATGAATGTTCCATTGACTCCCGTCACTAAGCCATCCTTGTGTGTAATCAAGTCGGCTCGGCAATTGCAATATGCGTTATAATCAAGTTTATCATTACTCAACGCGTCATGGATGTATGTTACAAGCATACTTTGTTTGGTATCATAATGACAACCAAGGTGACAGAAACCACATTTTACGCATGATTTAAGAGTATTATCTGATAGAGAAGGTCCGCAGTTTCTATGATTGTTTGAATGAACAATATGATTGCCTTCAATGAGAAATTCTTCACATGCCTTTCTCAGTTTTTTGGCGTTAACGTTTAACTCATCTTCAGTAACCTTTTGTATATTGATACGCTCTGAGACTTCATCATTAGCCTTATCCCATTCAGCCTTGGAAATTGAAACACCCATTTTTTCCCACTGTTGAATAACAAGATCTGGTATCCTGAAACACACTGCGTCATTTATCACTGTTGATCCGCCCAAACATGATCCTTGGGCTATTACGATTCTTAGATTGGATGTAAAATTTGCACCAGCATTTTTCCATAATATAGGTATCATGTCTGCTTCTCTTTGATTCATTGATTCACCATCATAATACGGTCCTCTTTCCAATACAACTACCGACTTGCCGGATTGTGCGAGCTTTCCTGCCAATATGGCACCAGCCGCACCAGAACCAATTACGCAAACATCTACATTGCAGACCTGATCAGAATTGATTATACTGTATCTTTCTTTGCGCTTTTCAAAAATCTCGGTACCGTAAACACTATTGGTCATTTTCATTTCTCCCACGATAATTTATGACTATGACCGGGCGATTGCAATGGATAACGTGGAACTTGTGGTCCATCGTAGTGAATTTTTTCCCAAATAACCTCATTGGTATAGATTAGCCAAGCATTAATAGAACTAAGTAAAAGTCTGAAATTTCTCTGAAAGTCACTATTGTTTAAGGTAATTGTGTCTCCTACAGAGGAAAATGCAGCTAAAATTCTATCGTTATTCCAATAAAGATCTGTACTTTTTTGTTCAGTTTTCTTTTCTAAAGAATCAAGAGTAATATCCATTGGTATGTTGATAGTTCCGCTCTTATTATCATCAGACTCAAACTTGATAGTATCTGTCCTATGTACTATCTGTCCACTTGCGTTTCTAAGCATTAAATAAATTTCAGGCTTCCTTTCAATCCAGCTATCTGCAAAGGCTGAATCATCAAAACTAATTTGAAATGAGCCATCTGGATTTGTCATAGAAGACTCTAACATGTCATCGTTATAATCTTCAAACAATTTTTGGTCACTGTCCATGGCCTGTATAAATATTTTATTTATTGGTTTACCTTCAGAGTCAACTATTTTCCCTTTGATTAGATATTTCATGTGTAGTAGCCGTAAACCTACTATAAATGATTTTTTTGGTAATAATTTTTTAAACTTACGGTTAAAACTATAATATTGTCTTTCAAATTTGTCCGTTGGTGCCAACATGCAAAGGAACTCTTAGGCCATTTAAAATGGGACAGAATTAAAATGAAATAAAGTCTGGTAGCGAATAATTTTGCATTATAAAACATATGGTTTCATAATTTATGATAGACAATCAAAAAATTTTACCATTAAAATATAAAAAACTAGTATTCGTATTCTAATTTTATTCTTAAAGATAGTTTCTAATATTTAGTACTAATTTGGGTAACGAAAATTCTTTTCCATCTTTTTCCTGTCTGGCTTGCCACCATATTAGTAAGCCGGCACCAAGCAATCTACCGATTATACTCCAAAATAGAATTGCTGCACTTGGAAATCCAAGTGGATTATTCCATACCGCATATGATCCTGCAGGATGATAGTAGTATAAAATCCAATCACCTATACTGCAGGTGTTCACAAAATTTTCACCTGTTTCATTCATATACCATAATGGTAAACCGTGCTCAAGTCTTAGAACTCCCCAGAGTGGAGAATCCATTACTACCGAAGAGATTAATGCCCCTGCTACAAATAATTCTACCCTCTTTGGAGTCCACAAAGCCAGGAACAATCCTGGAATTAAATGCCCTATAACATTCCAAGATTGATATATATAATCACCTCCAAACATACTTCCAACAGATATTGGCTGGCATTTTTCATCACAGCTGTTTTGTACTTGATTTGGACAGTATGCTAAGGAATCAAGGACGTTGAACCAAGCGCCATATGCTACAGATATTGCTATTACAATCAATACTCTTCTCTTGTTCCAAGTGCGCGAACTAGAGCGATTTGTATTCAACAAGTACGAACACCTATTTTTTATAAACCACTAAATCATCTATAAAGTTTCTTTACTACAAGTACATAGTATCTTTGATTATATTGCAATTAGCTTTAAGCTTTAAAGAGTCATAATAATTAGTATCAACATAGAATCAATAACCTAACCTTTCAATTTTGAAGAAGACGTCCATTTAATTTTTATATTAGGTACAAGAAGTTAAAGATCTAGATTTTCTATAAATATTACTTCATCATAAGTATAATTTAAATTTACGAATTTAATTATTGTTTAAACAATAAACAATAAGGAAAAGTAGCCAAGAAACTTTCACTAGTTTTTTGAAGACTATACTACTCTTTGTTATTCATAATTTTTCGGCGCCGAAAAATTCGGTATTAAATCACCCCATGGCTATGAAATTAATTGTGAGAACTAATGAGGTGCATTTAGTACCTATTTACCATCAATTACTATCACAATATTTTAACAGGATTGATAAAAATCCATTGCGCCTCATCAAAGGACATATCTACTACAATCTTATAGTCTTGATTCATTATGTCATGGGGCATAGAAAAATTAAAATTTGCACAAACTTTTAGAGGTTTTGTACCACAGTCGTTACTACCCAGTTCCAAAATTGGGATAGAATTT
>Ga0207643_10001326_pt1 | contig 14339 bp, 19 predicted proteins | sample KBSMisM62_FD_184313 | JGI IMG/M metagenome (GOLD analysis project Ga0207643, IMG submission 184313) | Miscanthus rhizosphere microbial communities from Kellogg Biological Station, Michigan, USA - KBS Miscanthus M6-2 (SPAdes) (version 2) | ecosystem: Host-associated > Plants > Roots >...
TTTTTGGACTCACAGTCATGTCTTTCATGCCAAGTTTTCGCTCTGTCTTGGCGACCTTAGCCCCTCTAACAACCACAATGGGTATGGATTCGTTGCTCTCACCCATGGCAAAAACTCCCATGGTTGCCAGACAGTCTCCTGTAGCCTTGAATGTAACCTTTAGTTTCTTTCCAAACAAGTCCGTTTTGCCTCTTTCGTCTTCAACTGGTTCAAAACCAGAGACACCGACAGCAATGCCGGTGCAACCTATTCTGGTCGGCATCAGCCTGCTATCTGATATTACAATTCCAACATTTATTCCGAGCTTGTCAAATATTTTTTTACGCAAATTCCTCGCTGACTTGAATGAATCTCTAGGATAAAGTATGATTTTTCCAGCAGGACAATTAGATTTGTCTATCCCAGAGTTAGGCGCTATCATGCCATCTTTTATAGTAAGGAGAAAGCCTGGAATTCCCGACACTATTTTATCCGCCTGCTGCATAGCGATTTGTGCAATTTTTGGGTTCATCTTGAATCTTGCGGCAAGGGACTTTGCTCTCGTAGTTACCTTGACACTTTTAAGATCGACCAAAGAACCCTCGCTCATTGAAACAAACTTGCTTGAAATAATTATAATGTCATTTGCCTTGAATTCGAATTTGGTATCAACTAAAGTTCTAAATAGATCAAATTCTCGACTCTTTTTTGGTGTATTTATTGGAAAAATCTCCATTTACTTGTAAAGAATACTTTCACAATATTTGTGTTCAGGAAAAATTATTAACGGCAGGGAAGAATTTAGGTTGATCTCTAAATTATGAATATTACTGAGAAAATTATTGCACGGGCATCTGATAGAACATCGGTGAGTCCTGGCGATGTGGTTTTTGCCAGTGTCGACAAGTTAATGATTCATGACGTATCTGGTCCTGGAGTAATAAAGGTCTTTGACGAATGGGCAAAGAAAGGAATACAGCTCGATAAAGTATGGAATGCAGATAAAATATGGATATCTGAAGATCATTTTGTTCCTTCTGCAGATAGAATTTCCGCAGAGAATATCACAAGGCTCACGAATTGGGCACAAAAATTTGGAATTAAAAAGCATTTCAAGTACGGTTTAGGACAATATGGAATCTGCCATACGCTTTCGCATGAAGAGGCCCTAGTACTTCCTGGTGAATTTTACGTCGGTGGTGATTCGCATACCAATACAACGGGTGCTCTAGGGGCATTAGCAGTAGGCTTGGGACACACCGACATTGCTTACTCTATGATGCACGGCCGCATATGGCTAAAGGTTCCTGAAACGTTATTGTTTAAAATAATTGGTAAAAAACCCCCACACATAATGGCTAAGGACATTATTCTAAAAATAATAAGTGATATCGGTACAGACGGTGCAAACTACAAGACGATGGAATTTGCGGGAAATGCAGTAAGCCAGATGAGTATGGAAGAAAGATTGACACTTACAAATATGACCACAGAAGCTGGGGCAAAGAACGGAATAATCGAACCAGATGCTGTAACCGACGAATATATTCAACAAAGAACCGCTGATTCTTATAAGCCGCTTTTGGGCGATAATCAACATTATTTGGAAGAATATACTTACGAAATTGAAAATCTTGAACCCATTGTAGCAAAACCGTATTCCCCACAAAATGGTGCCGCAGCCAGAGAGTTGCAAACCGTTGAAATTAATAAGGCGTATATTGGTTCTTGCACTGGCGCAAAATTAGAAGATCTTAGATCCGCTGCACAAATTCTAAAAGGAAACAAGGTAAAGGTGCGTACTGAAGTTTTGCCTGCTGCCCAATCAATATACATCAAAGCAATGAAAGAAGGATTAATTGAGATATTCATGGAAGCAGGGGCAGTCGTAGGTCCACCTACCTGTGGTGCATGCTGTGGCGCTCATATGGGAATTTTAGGAAAGGATGAGATTTGTGTTAGCACTACGAATAGGAATTTTCCTGGTAGGATGGGCCATGTGGAATCTCAAACATATCTAGCCTCTCCATTAGTGGTTGCTGCTTCTGCAATTAAAGGCAAGATTACTGATCCCCGGGATGTGTCCAAATGACCATGAAAGGTATTGTTCATAAATATAGTAAAGATAATATCGACACTGACGTAATACTACCCGGACCTTACCTAAAAATCCACGATCATGATGAGCTATCCAAACACGCCATGGAAGGAATCGACACCGATTTTTCACACAAAGTGAGCAAGGGCGATTTTATGCTAGCGGGGGGTAACTTTGGTTGTGGCTCTAGTAGAGAACATGCTCCCATAGCATTATCGCATTGTGGAATCAGTGCCGTCCTTGCACCTTCATTTGCACGAATCTTTTATAGAAATTGTGTAGACGGTGGATATCTACTGCCACTAGAAATTGAGAGGTCTACACTAGAACAAATTTCAGACAAGGACACACTCGAAATAGATTTACAAAACAATCAAATTCATGATGTGACTAATGGGAAAAAATTCTCAATCTCTCCATTCCCGCCACTGATTAAAAAAATAATTGATGCAGGAGGGTTGATGTATTATAAAGAATGAGCAAGAAAAAGGGCAAATTAGTAGAAATTTTAAGCAGAGCTAGATTCTACGATGACATAAACCTTTACCAAGTGGCATATCGTGATCTTGATAAAATAGTATGTGTCTCCATGAAAGATTTTATTTTGTTATCGGGAATGTTCGAACTGATACCAATTAGCAGAATTGTCGAAATAAAGAAAGGAAATATTGTAGTCTATCAAAAAACAAATCAAAATAAATAATTATCAAATGATTTTGTGTGCAGCATTTAGGATTCTTGCAAGTACCATCCTTGCGGCAGTAAAAGATTTTCGAATGCTTTTTCACCAACATGTGTTGCATATCTCCATATTTTTTGTCCATCTAGTTTTTCGAATCTGCCACTTATTCTGCTTAGGGCTCTCAATTCGTTATACACTGAATTTTTACTGACCTGATTTGAATACTGAGCCGAAAATTTGCAATGGGAGTCAAGCTCTACAGTAGTTTTATCCTCATCTATTACAGGATATGCCTGGCAAGCAAAAGGTCTTGCCTCATATATTCGACAATTAAAGCCCCCATGCGGAGCACGATTATTGCCTTTCGTGTCAAGAAACGGACAATAGTCGCCGTCGATATTACCCATAAGCTGATACGCGATTATTTGCGAAGGACCATCAGATTTTTTATTAATGCCGACCCCCAGCCTTGGCAATATAGTTATCTTGATTTGTAATCTATCCGCCTGGTCTTCCACTTGCTTTTTTTCTTCCGGTAGAAGAAGTACTCCTATTTTTCCGTAATCTACTGATGGATAGTATTGGCGGTATATGCAACAGTCAGAACAATCCTCAATACAGTGAAAATCTCTAAGCATACTGAGCATCATTGTTATTTATCAAATTAAGTTCAACACTGTTTTCTTCGAGTTCATCTAATTTAAGAAATTTTACATCATAAACCGTCTTCATTCTTTTAAAGATATTAATTTCAAATGTAGGTTTGTTACTAGATTCATCTTCTTTATTTTCATCTTTGTCGTTCCTGTCTGTAACTTTTTTTTCTACGGACTTGTAAAGTGCAAACCGCAATATCGTTTTTTGATCAAAATTCTTTTTGAATCTTAGATAATTTTGAGTGATGGGATTTTTCTTGAAAAAGCCAACGTTTTCTTTTGAAAGGAGATTCTTTCCTCTTTGGTAGATGATAAACCAATAATCCTCCCTATCCTCTATAAACCTCAGGATTATTTGGTCGTCTGGCCACCAATTAATATTCTCGTTCCATATTTTTATTGCGATTTTTCGGTCCGTATACAATATTAAAATATTCATGACAATGTCCGTGTATCTGTAGCCTATCCCGGCAAAGTGAGAAATCCATTTTTTCTCCATTTTAAATAATTGAATGAGACTGTAAAGTAAACTTATCTGAATTTATTTCGTTTCCTATATTAAATGGCGTCTTGGTACCAAATGATAGTGCTTTGCAACAGTTAAAAAAGTTACAACTTGCCTCAGAGGGATAACGTAAAAATCATCATTGGCAAGCTTCGTAATATAAATAATGAACAAATAATTTAAAGTTTGAGCTACTGAATTTTGTCGTTTATCAGGTTTTTTCCACAGCTTCAATATGGCATTCATGACCTCTGTGGGCTTCGTTAAGAAAAGTGGCCTCTTCCTCTGTGATTGGGAATTTTTCGTAACTCAAGTTCTCTTGGCCTTCTTTTTCTAAAAGAATTGTTTTGCATTCATCACAAATTAATTGAAGGAATATCTTGCCCATGCCTCCAGTATTGTAAGGAGGTTATTTAGACCATTGCCATATCTAGATATGTTCTTTATTTTATTGACCTTATAGCAGGTTTATTCTTGAACCGTAAGAATAAAAAATAAACAAGTAAAATAAAAACAATGGCAGTTGTTACATAGGCAATGTCAACGAGAAACTCTTTTTCATTTATAATTCTGCATGGGAACTCTCCGTTTGAACAGCCAGCAATAAAAAAAATCAAATTCCATGTTGAATGAGATATTATTGCAAACCATCCTTTTCCACTTATCCATGTTCTTAGACTTGCAAAAATGGATGGTGTTACAAATAACCATGTCAAATAAGCAAGACTATTGACTTGCACGCTTTGTGTATTTAAAATATGCAATGAAGCCCAAACGATACCTCCTGCAAGAGCTACAAAGTGGTTTCCAGTCAGGTAAAATGGAATCCCAAAAAATAGACTCTCTTCAAAAGGACCTGCGGACAATACCGATATGGCCGATAGTGGTATGGTGGGTTCTGTATATTGATTAACTACAAGGTCAACTATCACAGAACCGACAATCATTATTACAAAGCCGATAAGGTGATAAAACAGGACCATAATTGTCAGATAGTAAACAGAGTTTCGTCTATACTTTGAAATCCACGAAAGAGGATTAAAATCAGTCTTCAAATCGGCCAGTAAAGTTCTTGGTGATGACAATTACTATGATAGTGATGTGAAAAGTCGAAGATATTTACACGTTTTGCCTCAAAAAAAAGATTAGACTTGTTTATTATGAAATATTTTTCTCAAGTTCCTTTATCGAAGTTATGGGAAGGCTACAAGCAAAGTCTTTGCAAACATATGCAAATTCTTTACCGCTGTTATTGTTTTTATCTAACTGTTTTCCCTTGAAATAGGGGTATTTTTCAAGCTCAGATAAAGCATCTTGATTTAGGATTGCTGTAATTGCATTGGGAAGGAATTTCCTGTTTATGTGATCCCCGAGTTCCGAATGTCCGTCCTGCCTTATTACAGAGATCTCAATAGGTGGTTTAATACGTAAATACGTAGCTGAAAGTAATTGACCAAATCCGAATGGATTTCCTGCGGCTGCCTTTGACATTGCTCGGATCATATGGTCTGCTTTGGAAAGGAAATCTTGATTCTGCGTGTAGTGATATAGCCTTACCAAATTAGAAACAGCAACTGAATTTCCACTTGGAATAGCAAGATCGTAATGATTTTTAGTTCTGACAATTAGCTTTTCATTGTCGTCGGGGCTAAAGAAAAAGTCATTTGTTTTATTATCCCAAAAATGATCAATCATTGAAATGGTATAGTCAAGAGCTCTTTGAAGATAGTAAGATTTCGAATCAACACTAAACAAATTAATCAAAGCTTCAACATAAAAGGCATAATCATCAAGATATCCAGAAATCTTTGAAACATTATTGAACACTCTATTAAGCCTGCTTCCATTTTTACTTTGATTTTTTTCAATAAACGTAACAGCTTTTTGTGCACTTTCAAGGTAACTTAAATTACCGGTTGCTTTGTAGCCGCTGATAAATCCAGAAATCATCAACCCGTTCCACGATGTCAATATCTTTTTATCGGTACCTGGCTTTATTCTTTTCAGTCTAATTTGATAAAGCATCTCTAATGAGGATTCAATCTTTTCTTCTATCCATTCTTGGGCTTTGGAGTATCTCTCAGATAATCTCTGTATGGACGTATATTTGTGTAATATGTTTTTACCCTCAAAATTACCCCCTTGAGTAACTCCGAATCTATCTGCAAATATCTCAAAAATTTCCGGATTGATGACTTGTTTGAGTTCTTTGTATGACCATACATAATATTTTCCCTCCTCTCCTTCGGAGTCTGCATCTTGAGAAGAGTAAAAAGCTCCCTCAGATGAGGTCATCTCTCTTTGGACAAATCTTAAAATTTTTTGAAGTACGTCTAAATAGTTGCGATTTGAGGTAATTGAGTATATTTCAGAATAAAGTACTGAGAGGAGTGCATTATCATATAACATTTTCTCAAAATGTGGTACTAGCCATCTTTGATCTGTGGAATAGCGTGCAAAACCTCCACCTACGTGGTCATGTATCCCGCCTGAATCCATCTTATCTGCAGTAAAATGGACAAAGTCTCTGTATTTGGTTATGCCAGAATAATCATATGCTCTTAATAAGAACAGAAGGTTTGAGGCGTTTGGAAATTTTGGTGCGCTACCAAATCCACCATACATATTATCCGCCAATTGCAACAATGTAACAGCCGCTTCATTTAAAATTGTATTTTCTAATTCAGAATCGTTATTAGATGCTATGTCTGTGGATGCATTCTCTAGTGCAGTAACAAATTCTTGGCTAGAAGAAATAACCTCATTACGTCTATTTTTATATCCATCTGACAATCTTAATAATATAGTTCCGAAACCTGGTAAACCATGCCTACTTTCATTAGGGAAATATGTTCCAATGTAGAAAGGTTTTTGGTCTGGAGTCAGAAAGGCGGATAATGGCCAACCTCCGGTCCCCGTATACATTTGGCACGCCCTTTGATAGATATCATCAATATCTGGTCTTTCTTCTCGGTCAACTTTGATGTTAACATAGTTATCATTCATTATTTTGGCTATTTGTTCATCCTCAAACGATTCGTGAGCCATTACGTGACACCAATGACATGAGCTGTATCCAATACTCAAAAAAATGGGCTTGTCTTCTCTCTTGGATCTTTCAAGCGCCTCTTCGTTCCAACTATACCAATCGACGGGGTTATAGGCGTGCTGAAGTAGATAGGGACTTGTTTCGTCAATTAAACGATTGGATTTCTTACTTCCATTGCTAAGGTTATCATCCACATGAGTCTAATTGAAAATATGATATTTAGACCCTTTCATCAATAGATTGAAGAATATTACCGTAATTACTTGGCTCCTTTTTTGGACAAAATAATCTTATAATAATATTTTGTTGGTAATATCAATTAATTGAAACGAATTCATAACAATAAGAAGGGATTAAGAGTTCTTGCAATTGCAGAGAGTTTTGAAAAACATGATAAAAACTCAATCTTGGCAGGTGTAGTTATGCGACGTGATTTTGTGGTCGATGGTTTTGCATATGTAGACACCACAATAGGCGGGAATGATAGCTCTGACAAAATCATTTCATTGATTAAAAGCCTTAGACGAAATGATATCAATTGTGTTCTTCTTGGAGGATTAATAATTAGTTTGTTCAATATTATAAATGGTAAACAAATTCTTGAAAAGACAGGATTACCCGTGATTGCAATATCTTACAAAAAATCCTTCGGCTTGACACATTCAATACATGGAACAGATGAAAAGCAAAAAATTTTGGATTATTTGAACCTTGAAGATCGTAAATTATTAAAATTATGGACTGGAAGGACCGTATTTGTTCGTCATTGGGGAGTAAGCTTTGCAGATGCCTCGGTTTTGTTAAACTCTTTAGTTATCCAGGGCGCCAAGCCAGAACCATTAAGATTAGCGACTTTGGCTGCTAGAGCGTGTAGAATTTATAGCAAATGATTATCAAATATAAAATATGAAATATGAAAAATGAAATATTGAGCAATCCGGAATTTTGGTAATAAATATCATGTTGTCTTGATTGCTATCATTCATTAATAGTTCGATTCTTTTGACCTTCCTGATTTTGGGGTATAACGTACGTATGCATCATAAAATATTTCGTTTCCATGACCTGTTACAGTATGTAAAAAAGAGATACCCAGTATAACCTTCGTTTCGTTTTCCAAGAAATTATTGATATCTTGTTCAAGTCCATGCGGCTCATACGATCTGAAAAATTTTATTCTTTCCTTAGGCATTATTTATCATAAATGGAATAAAAAAGCATTATATCAATATTATCAAATCATCTCTATGACGTCTTGAGCTTTTTATTCAATTTATCAACTATCTGCCAACTATACTTGGTGGAATTGCTAGGCCCTGTTTAGTAATTCCTTTTCTTTTTCCTTAACTATTGGTTTTATCTTGTTCATGATAACATGGTGAAAATCCTTTGTATTTACATCAAGGGTAAAAATAATTACAAAGCATAAATGATTTCTAGAATCAGTTACAGGTATGGTTATTCTTAACAATTTTTCATAACTTGAGCATGTATAATCAATTTTTCCTAATATTGATTGCCATCTAATTCTCGTATACTGTCTGGTAACTGCGGCAAGAGCATATTGAGCGGTTTGCTCGTCATTAAGTAAAGGTTTAATTCCTTTTCTTTCGGAGACCCCTAGTATTGTTCCGTGATGGTCCACTATGGCTGCAAATCTAATCTTTTTATCTGTTTTAATAATCGTCTCGCAGAGTGATCCAAAGAAATTTGACACAGGTAAAAACTAAATTCTCGGTGTAATAAATTTTAAGGAAGAATTTAAAATATCGATGAATATTACCACCTTGGGTTAGAATCTAAAAATAAATAACATATTTTTAACACTAAACGTTAAACACGATACCCAAATTGGCCCATAGAAGAAAGCTTGCAATTGATCTGGACTCGGTTCTTGCAGATACAATGGTTATTTGGGCCCAGGAATTTAACAGGCGAAAGGAAGCGAACATAACTAAAGACGATATCACATCATGGGATATCTCAAAAATTCTAGATATATCCATAACTGAGGTTTCGGATATTTTCACACATATCTGGGACAAGAGGTGGAAAGATATCCCGTCAACAGAACCTTCAATTGGTAATATTGTTACCGACTTACATGACAGAGGATTCAGAATTTCTATCCTGACAAAAAGGTACAGGTCCTCTGTGAGCAATGTCATAAGATGGTTGGATTTACACAAGATTCACTGTGACGATCTTTTGTTTGTTTATGACGATGCTCCAAAGACCGACTATCCATTTGATATTCTCGTCGATGATGCACCAATCAATTTCAGTGAGCTAGCCCAGCCAAGGATAGGAATTCTCTTTAATCAGCCTTGGAACAAGAATTTTTCATGGCCGTTAAGGATTGATGCGCTGAGTGAAGTCATCAAATTGTCGGAGCTATAGTTGTTTGGGTGGTAATGGGTGGTAAACATTCCCATACCAGATTTCAGTATTTTAGACCTATTTTGTTTAACATCCGGAACCCCCTTCTACTATTTTATCTACAAACGTTTTGTTAGTTTTGGATTAAGACTGAGTTGAACGTTACTTAATAGAGTATCTTGAAAAAATATATTGTCAAAAAAATGAGGAAGATACGATCAGGAATACTTCCATTCTATCTATTTAGTAATTTTTCAATGGATAGAAAGATTAATCCTCATTGTTCCCTGTACTCTCATCTGTCTGGTCTGAACCTTGTCCGGTTGCATCACTTGAGGATACCTCGTTTTGTGCTCCGGTTGTGCTACCTTTAGCGTAGATATGTCCTGCTGCCTCACCGTCTGGATGGGCGGTTGTCATAATGTTAACAAATGTCCCATTTGCTGCCATTGCGGATTGAAGTTCAGATAGATCTTTACCTTTCATGGACCCTTCCAAGTCTGAAGCAGTAAAGTTTCCTGTTATGGCAACTCCGCCTGAAGTTTCAGTCTTTTCACCTGTTTTCAATAAATCAACTATGGGATCTGTGTTTTGCCCTATTTTTCCCGCGAATATTTGAGCGCCTGAAATATCTGTTATTCCAGTTATGTTGACCTTTGACTTTATGGAGTCATTTTTTATTTTAAACGTTGCATGTCCACTTGCTTTTGAATCGACCGGTGGAATTTCGTTATTTGCATCAAGTTTCGCCCTAAATTTATTTTGTGCAAAAACAGAATTTGAATATGTGGCGGAGATGAGTAGCAACGATAACACTGCACTGCTTATCATGACCAATTTTATTGTCCTTGTATATTGCATAAAGAAAATAGTCAGTGATCATATATAAAAGTTAGACGACTTTTAGAAAACCGCGCCTTGGATTTTTGCAAAATTACATTTCAATTGCTTTTGCCCAACTGATAAGTTCAAATCTTGTATCATATTGTTTCGGTCATTTCATGACCTTTGGCGGCTTAGAGTTAATCATTTATTTTGGTTAGGTGAATTTAATCTATAAAATTTAGACCTAACTTTATTTCAAAAATATTATGCACACGTGTTATTAAGCAGAAAGGGCTGTCTACATTAACTCCCGTGCTATGAGCACATACACATCCTTCAATTGAATAGGGTTTGTGCCTAGCCGGTGGTCAATATGATAGAAAATGTCAACAAAAACCATAAAAGTAGACTCTGATATGATTGACACGTCCCTTGATGAATTAACCAAACTTATAATCCGGCTCGAGAAGAATCCGAAGAAAACTAAGAAAGAAAAGATCACGATTAAGAAAGTTCATAAAATTCGGGATACGATACAGGATTCTGTCCTGAATGCGAAATTGAAAAAGAGCATAAAGTTATCCTATCCTTAAACAGCATCATTCAAGAAGCAGAGAAGCGAGCCAACTTTGTTTGAATAAAGTAATAAATGTGAATCTACCGCAAACTTGAAAAATTTTCAAGTATACCATCGATCCCTGGACAAGGATACTTCTATTACTGATACTTCTACTACACTTGATTAATTCATTCCACACTTGATTAATTCATTATTGGTATTTTTGGAATAATCCTCTTATCAAGTCAAATATGGTTCCTTCAAGTATTTTATTTATTTGATTTTATTTGAATTACCTGAATAATTATTCGCATACACCATTTTAAGCATGGTTACTATTTTTAGAATCATATGATCTCATGATGCAATTTATTGATATCAATTTTCCTTGTTTACTAAAATAATAATAATTAAGTATCTTTAGATTAAATAGAGTTCGGATGGTTAAATACATCACGAAAAGTGGTCGCAATCTTTATTCAGGAAAAATAACGCTAAGATCCTACAAATATCGATTAGGGGATAAAATCATAGAAAAAGAAATAGTTGAACACCAAAATTCAGTGGGAATAATTGCTATCGACGCCGAGGAAAAAATTATACTCGTCAAACAATTTCGAGTAGCTGCCCGGAGTAATCTACTTGAAATCCCCGCCGGTAAGATTGAACATGGCGAAAATCCCCACGTTGCAGCGCTGCGTGAGATGAATGAAGAAATAGGTTACACTGGGAAATTAACTCCAATATTTCAATGCTATTTAGCTCCTGGATATGATACAGAGAAAATGCATTTTTTTCTAGCAACAGACATCAAATTATCAAAAAAACGCCTACCACAGGATGAAGATGAAGATATAAAAATTAGGAAGATGAAGTTGAGCACTGCTCTGGATAAATGCCTTACGGGACAAATTATGGATTGTAAAACCATCGCGGCAATAATGACCATTTTGAAATTCAAAAACGTAAAGTCAAAAAGAAGCCATATAAAAAAATCATTAATGAAAAGCCTATAAAACAAGGAAGATATCCTTCATTATGTCTCAAAAGTACAAGAAATTATCGGCAAATGAATTAGACGAATCGGTCAGGAATTTGAAGGGATGGAAGTTAAATGATGAAAAATTGGAAAAATCATTTAAGTTTAGAAATTTCGTTGATGCATTTGGTTTTATGACAAGAATTGCTCTTGAAGCGGAAAAAATGAACCACCATCCAGAATGGTCGAATGTCTATAACAATGTGACAATTAAACTGAGTACTCATGATGCTGGGGGAATCACAGATCACGACATCGCCCTTGCAAAAATTATTGATGATACTAATCCGGAGTAGGCTAACTTAATCAATAATTAACGGTCTTCAAACGCGTACCCGAGTCAGAGTCAACGCCTGTCGGAGTCAGAGTCATTTACCTCGGATAGTAACACTTCCTTCATTAACCAGTCACAAAACTGTTTTAAATTTTCGTCAATGGTACACCAAAGATGCACGGAACCCGGCAATATCTCTATCCTGCCTTTATCCATTAAAACCTTAAGTCCCTCCTTACCTTCATACATGTAGGCATCCTGTGGAGTAACGTTCCCTAAAAATTCAATTGCCTTTTGTTTGATAATTTCCCTAGGTATTGGGAACTTTTTTCGGAATTTATCAACAACCAAACCCAAATTCTCTGTTCCGTATTTCTCTACATCATAAATTTTTGTTCTGTCTGGAAAATGTAAATTTAAGGTTACATTATGTCTTGACCCTGTAAATTCCGCGAGTTGATTGATCTGTTTATACGTAATATTAGGGCTTTTTTTTAACGACCCTCGAATTTCTTTTTCATGATGTTTGATGTTAAATAACAACTCTGAATGCAGATTAGTAAAACTCAATGAAAAGTTAAATGCCCGAACTTTATATTATCGTATTGAATTTTTCATATTCGACAAAAAATTCAGTTTGCCATGAACCAATTATGTGATAATACTTGCAAGAGCCTAGCAGACACTTATATCTTGATTAAATATATTATGAGAATATTCATGTTTGCAACAGATTCCAGTTCTGAACGGGCCACAAGTATTGAAGATTATCAAAATACTTGTATGGAATTTATAATTGACATTAGTCGAGACTATAAAGAGTGGGTTGATCGATATCAATTAAGTGATGAGGAAAATTCTAAAAGAAAAAATTCCATTGACAGTATTGTCAAAACAACTAATGAGTGGATACTGAATTACTGTAATACAATAAAGAAAGTGGACATTGTCATGAATGATGGCATAAACAAGATGGCCGAAAACACAGCAGGTTATCCATTTGAATTTGAAGTATATATTAATTCTCAGAAAAGATATGTAAAACACTCTGTGGGCACTTTACCAATGAGGGTAAATGCTGTTCCTCAGGAAGCACGAAGGATTAGAGTAGGCAATTATAGTAAGACTGAATTATTTCTTATCGCATCAAGTTCACCAATATCTTATACGGTAAGCAAGGAAAGTATGAATACAGTTGATATCCTTGATGACTACATAACACTCGATGCATCCAAATGTGAAAGGGGTGATATTATTTCCATAACAATAATTGTGGAAGAAATAAAGGACGATTATGTCTCTGAGAGCAGAGGGTATTCCACTGTTATTAGGATTATTTGAGTTACCAATCAGAGAAAATCAGAAATAAGTGGGATAAAACTTCACTAATTCTTATTAGAATTTATTGCAAAACGTGTTAATAATCCTCAATTTTTCCATGTTTGAGGATAACTTTTATCAATATTACCGGGCATGAGCAAAGAAACAGTTAAAATAAGCAATATTTTTCCATCATTAGATGGACTGCGACGGTCGTCCAGTTTGGTCTAGGACATCAGATTGCCAATCTGGTAACCCGGGTTCAAATCCCGGCCGTCGCATTTGTTTAACTTTAATGTAACTATTTTTTTCCTGTTTTTATAATACTAATCATTTGGTTGTAGGCATTCAAGGCACTTTCTTTTTTTGGAAGTTGAATAACAAGCAGGTTTCCTTCTGAAGCAGATTGTGCTGTGGCAGGTGCAATTGCAATCATCCCTGTATTTGCAAGAGCCTCGAAAAATTGTGGCATTTCATTGGCATACAAAAGATAATTTTCATCAAAACCATAATCAAGATAAGTCATCATTATATCAACAAAAACGTGCTTTGTATCATGAAATAGATCCAATAATACATCAACTGCAAGTTTTTTCCCAGCAACTTTTATAATTATTTCATCATATCTTTGAGAGTCGATATTTATACAAGGAATTGGATATCCATCATAATCAATTAGTGATGCATCGTATCTATGCAAATTGTTTTTAAAATCTTCCAATGTATTGAAAAATCTCTTGGGCATACTATAGAATAAACATAATTATTTAACAAGTTTATTATTTTTAGTCCAACCTGTTTTGTTTCTAAATCATTTTTTGGGTAGAAAGATCCTTACGTCATGTCAAAACTTACCTCATCAATTTAAACGAAGAAAGATGGTCAGTTACCCTAGTGCTTTCATCATCTAAGTAATCAGCAAAGAGTAATCTTCATCCCATTGTCATTGTCTGAAAGTGAACTATTAAGATTAT
>Ga0207643_10001327_pt1 | contig 14333 bp, 15 predicted proteins | sample KBSMisM62_FD_184313 | JGI IMG/M metagenome (GOLD analysis project Ga0207643, IMG submission 184313) | Miscanthus rhizosphere microbial communities from Kellogg Biological Station, Michigan, USA - KBS Miscanthus M6-2 (SPAdes) (version 2) | ecosystem: Host-associated > Plants > Roots >...
CTCGACGGCCCGGCGCACGGCGATTCGCCGGGCGCCACGACCACCGGTCCCGAGTTCGCGCAGGCTCTCGTCGCCACGCGCGACGCCGTCGGACCGCTCGCCGCCCTCGTCGGCCACTCGTTCGGCGGGTTCACCTCGCTGCTCGCCGTGTCGCGCGGACTGCCCACCGCACGGCTCGTGACGATCGGCACGCCGGCGTCGGTGCCCGAAGTGCTGCGCGACTTCCTGCGCCTCATCCGGCTCCCCGATCGCGCGCTCCCGTCGATGATCGCCGCACTCGAGGCGCGGGTGCGCGCGCCGATGGAGAGCTTCGAGGTGGAGGCGTTCGCGCCGACCGTGCACGTCCCCGTGCTCGTCGTGCACGACACCGACGATCGTGAGGTCCCGTACGCGGACGGTCGGCGCCTCGCGGACGTGTTCGGCGCGCGTCTCATCACGACGAACGGCCTCGGCCACCGGCGCATCCTCTATGCGCCGGAAGTGATCGACGCCGTGGTGGAGTTCATCGAAGAAGGGCGCCGCATCGGCGCGACCCACGACTCGGCAATGGAAGGGCGATGAGAGCGATACGCGTCCACGAACACGGTGGTCCTGAAGTGCTCCGCCTCGAGACGGTCGAGGATCCGGTGCCGGGACCCGGCGAGGCGCTCGTTCGCGTCGAGGCGACGGGCGTGAACTTCATCGAGATCTATCAGCGGAAGGGGATGTACAAGACGCCGCTTCCCTCCGTTCCCGGTGAAGAGGGCGCCGGAACCGTCGTGGCGGTCGGGCCTGGCGTGACCGACCTCCGACCCGGAGATCGTGTCGTGTCGTTCAACCTCAAGGGGTCGTACGCCGAGCTCGCGCTCGCCGATGCGGACCGGCTCATCGTCCTGCCCGACGACGTCAGCACGCGCGACGCGGCCGCGGTGATGCTTCAGGGCATGACCGCCCACTACCTCGTCACGTCGGTCTACGCGCTGCAGCCCGGTGACACGTGTCTGGTGCACGCCGCCGCTGGCGGCGTCGGCCTGCTGCTCTGCCAGATGGCCAAGCGGCGCAACGCGATCGTCATCGGCACCGTGTCGACCGAGGCGAAGGCCGCGCTCGCACGCGAGGCCGGCGCTGACGAGGTGATCATCTACACCAGGCAGGATTTCGTCGCCGAGGTCCAGCGCATCACGAACGGCAAGCTGGTCCAGGTCGTCTACGACTCGGTCGGCGCGACGACCTTCGAGAAGAGCCTGCAGTGCCTCGCACGACGGGGGATGATGGCGACCTTCGGGCAGTCGAGCGGCATGGTGCCGCCGATCGATCCGCTCGTTCTTCTGCGCTACGGCTCGCTCTTCCTCACGCGCCCCACGCTCGCGCACTACGCCGCCGCGCGCGCCGAGCTCGTGTGGCGCTCCGGTGACGTGCTCGGCTGGGTGCGCGACGGTTCGCTGAAGGTGCGCATCGATCGCGCGGTCCCGCTCGCCGACGCGGGTCAGGCGCACACGGCGCTCGAGGAGCGACGCACGACGGGAAAGGTCCTGCTGGTCCCATGAGTCGCGCGCGGTTACGAGCCTCGTCGCCACGCGTCACGCTTGCGATGCGACGCCGCGTCCTTCCGTACACGCTCGCGCTCCTGTCCACCGCCTGCGCGCGACAGGTGCTCTCGACCGCGCCCGCACCCGAGGCCCGCGTCGCGACGAGCGGCGCGCCGCGCGCCGTCGTGCCCACGCGCGGTCCGCTGTCGAGCTCGGAGACCGTGAACTACATCCTCGGCCGCGGGCTCCTCGTGCCCGTCGCGGGTGTCGCCGCCTCTCAGCTCCACGACACGTTCGACGAGGGGCGCGACGACGGACGCGTGCACCGCGCGCTCGACATCCTCGCCCCGCGCGGCACTCCGGTGCTCGCCGCCGATGACGGTCGTGTGCTGCGCGTGCGGCCGAACGCGCTCGGCGGCAACACGGTCTACGCGACCGACCCGGAGGGTCGGGTCGTGTATTACTATGCCCATCTCGACGCCTATCGCCCCGGGCTCGTCGAGGGCGCCACGATCGCGCGCGGTGACGTGCTCGGCACCGTCGGCACGACCGGGAACGCGCCGAAGGACACGCCGCATCTCCACTTCCAGGTCATGAGCATGCCTCCCGACGGCAAGTACTGGGACGGCGACGCGATCAACCCGTATCCGCTCTTTCTCCTCCTGCACGCCGCGCGGCCATGACCCTGTCGTCGAAGGAGCGCGCCGCGCTGCGCGCCGAGGCGCATCATCTCCAGCCGCTCGTCCACGTCGGGCACCAGGGACTCACCGACGCGCTGCGCCAGACGCTCGACGACGCGCTCCGCACGCACGAGCTGGTGAAGGTGGCGCTGGCCAAGTCCACCGACGTCTCGGCGAAGGACGCGGCCCATCGACTGGCCGAGCAGCTGGCCGCCGACGTCGTGCAGACGATCGGTCGCACCTGCACGCTCTATCGGGAGAACCCCGACCTCGAGCGGAAGAAGGGAGCGGCTCCGCCATGGCGCTGAGCGGTCCCGTTGTCGCGAGGGTGAATCGCGTTATCTTGGACAAAACGACTTCACTTCGCGGGATCCACTGAGGCGATCATGCCCTACGTCATTACCGAAGCCTGCATCAACACCAAGGACAAGGCGTGCGTGGACGTCTGTCCGGTGGATTGCATCTATGAAGGCGAGCAGCAGCTCTTCATCAACCCCGACGAGTGCATCGACTGCGGCGCCTGCGAGCCGGAGTGTCCGGTCACGGCGATCTTCCCGGAAGAGGACGTGCCGGCGAACATGAAGTCGTACATCCAGCTCAACCGGGACGTCTTCAAGAGCGACACTCCACCCGGCCGCCCGACCCGCTGACGCGGCGCCGGCGCAGGTGCGCGCGATGCTTCGCGCCCTGACCTTCGACTACTGGGATACGCTGTACGAGGGCGGTGCGCTCCCCGAGCGCGTCGCCCTTCGCCGCACTGCGGTCGGCGCACTGCTCGGCGCCTATGGCCGTGCCCTCCCCGAGGAGCAGCTCCGCACGCTGTACGAGGAGTCGGGGCGCGAGGCCGAGCGCTGGTGGAGCGAGGACCAGCGCGGCTACACGACGAACGAGCGGCTGCACTGGATTCTCGAGCGGGCCGCGGTGAAGCCGAGGGAAGGGTGCGAGCACGTGGCCGCGGCGGCGGACGCCGTGGACAACGCGCTGCTCATGCTCCCGCCCGCGATGCTGGCCGGCGCGTGGCAGATGCTCCGCACGCTGCGCCGCCACTACGCGCTCGCCGTCATCAGCGACACCGGCTTCGCCTCGGGCCGCGCACAGGATCGCCTCCTGGAGAAGGACGCGGCGCGCGCGTACTTCAGCGCGACGATCTACTCGATGGACGTCGGCCACGCGAAGCCGCGCCCCGAGATCTTCCGCCGCGCCGTCGAGACGCTGGCAGTCGCGCCGCACGAGATCCTGCACATCGGCGACAACGAGCGCACCGACGTGCGCGGCGCCCTCGCCGCCGGCTTCCGCGCCATCCGCCTCGACGTCGTCCGCACGGGCGGCCCGAGCGAGGCGGAGTACGTCGCGCGGAGCTACGAAGATCTGACGGAATACCTGTTGAGGCAGAAAGTGGTGGTGGGGAGTGGTGAGTAGTCGGTGATGGGTGAAGGCGTTCGCAGTCACCCATCACCCACTACTCACCACCCAAAACCGTATTTCTGCTTCGCCACGAACAGCCCCGTGATCACCATGTATTGCAGGAACGTCGAGATCTCGCTCCGCCACGCCTCGCCCCAGTGATGCTCACCCGCCTCCGCCGTGTGCGGCGGACGCGGGAACCAGCGCGGCGTGCGTGACTTGTACGCCAGGTACTCCTGGCCGAAGATCGACTCGAGCACCCCCTCTTCGTATCGAACGATCAGCGTGTACTCGATCGCGAACAGCACGACGGCGACGGGGATGAACCAGAGCACCCCGGAGATGACCGTGAAGCCGATCCAGATCAGGAAGTTCCCGACGTAGAGCGGGTTCCGCATCCACGAGAAGATCCCGTACGTCACGAGCCGCTGCACCGTGCGCGAGCGGCGCCGCGTCACCGTCCCCGCGGCGGCCACACCGGCGAGCCGGATCGCCTCGCCGAGCACGATGAGCGCGAAGCCCAGGATCCAGTGGCGCGGCCCCATCGCTCCGCGCGCCAGCAGCGGCACCAGGAGGAACGGGACGGGCAGCCATCCGCGATGGCGGAACAGCACGGCGCCGATTCGCGCGCTGGGACGACGCTCGGCCTCCGAGATCTCGGTCGGCGTTGGCGCGGGCGCGGATGGCGTCGGATCGGTGGATGACATGGACCAGGACGAGGGACGGATGCGGCGTGGAGCCGAAAGCTCGTCGGCGCGCCCTCCTTGCTCAAGCGCCCGTGCACCCGACCGCCGCGCTCAGTCGTACAGAAGCGTCCCGAGGAACTCGCTCACGACGTGATTGAACGCCGCCGGTCGCTCGAGCGGACAGAGGTGGCCTCCCTGCTCGAGAATCTCGATGCGGCTCTTCGGGATGGAGTCGGCCATGCTCCGCAGCACTTCCGGTGGGGTGATGCCGTCTTCGGCGCCGCCCACGACGAGCGTGGGCATGTCGATCGTTCCGAGCAGCGGCGTCGAGTCGGGTCGCGCGGCCATCGCGCGCAATGCGCCGATGGCGCCCTCGGGCGACACGGACGCCATCATCCGCCGCACAGTCTCGACGAGCAGCGGCTGTCGCTCCCGGGTCGAGCGCCCGAGCATCGGCTCGATCTGGCGCGCCGCGAGGGCGGCCGTTCCATCCCGCTCGATCAGGTCGATCAATCTCGCGCGATTCGCGCGCATCTCGTCGGTGTCGGCGGTGGCGCGTGTGTCCGCGAGGACGAGCGCGCGGATGTGGTCGCGATGGCGCCGCAGCATCGAGAACGCGATGTACCCGCCCATCGACAACCCGCACACCACCGCGCTCGCGATGCCCAGCGAGTCGAGGAAGGCGACGAGATCGTCGGCGTACTGGTCGATCGTGTAGGGCCCGGTCACCGCCGACTCACCGACGCCGCGCAGATCGGGCGCGATCACCCGCGCGTACGTCGCGAGCCCGGCGACCTGGCCCGCCCACATCGTGCGGTCGTGTGGCCAGCCGTGCACGAGCAGCAGCGGCGTGCCACTACCCGCCTCGTCGTAGGCGAGCTGCAACCCGCCCGGCAGCAGCGCGATCATCATTCGCCTCCGCGATGGGCACCCGACCGGCGTCCGATGGCGCGGCCGGCGATCCATCGTCCGTCGAACGTTAGCCAGTACAGCACGCGCTCGGCAGGCGCCGCGCGTGCGTGCGCCAGTGCCGCCGCGAGCGCCTTCGCGCTGTACGTCCCCTCGAGCGGCGGCCCTTCACGCTCGAGCATCAGCTCCTGCGACGTGCGCGACGCGTGCGTCTCGCGCGCGTACGCCCCGCCGTACTGCGTGTCCTCCATCGCGAAGCGGGCCTCGTCGATGGCCGGCGCGGCGACGCCGGCCCGCTCGCCGAACAGCGCCGCCGCTCGTCGCGCGAGCGCGAGCACGCGCCGTCGATTGGCGACGACGCGCGGCACGACGCGCACGCCCAGCACGCGTGTCGGCAGGCCCGCGAGCGCGAGCCCCACCAGCAGCCCCGCCGCGGTCCCGCCGCTCCCCAGCGGCACCACGAGCGTGTCGGGCGGCGGTGCGTGCTCACGCCCGAGCTGATCCGCCAGCTCGAGCGCCGCGGCGGCGTGACCGAGCGCGCCGAGCGGGCTGCTGCCGCCGGCGGGGATCCAGCGCACGCGTCGAAACACGCGCCGCGCCGTGGCGCGGAGCATCGCCGTCGGTGGCGACCATGCCGTCGTCACGCGCGCGATCTCGCGCAGCCTCGCCGCCGTGGCGAGCGACACGTCGTGCTCCTCCTGCGGCCAGGTGATCACCTCGGTGCGCGCCCCGAGCCGCGCGCCGAAGTGCGCGACGGCGAGCGCGTGCGTCGAGCCCGTCGAGCCGACGGTGAGCAGCACGTCGTCGCGGCCCACGCCCGCGAGCAGGAGCTCGAGCGCGCGGGCCTTGTTGCCACCGAGCGTGGGCGTGGTGAGATCGTCGCGCTTCACGAGCAGCGACGTGCCCTCCAGCTCCCAGCGCTCGACCGGCGTCTCGCGCACCTCGAGGTCAACGCGCGGCAGCGCGTGGCGCAGCCGCGGCCAGCGCGCGGTGAGCGAGTCCACCGTCAGGCGGCCGTCGCTCCCTCCAGCCCCTCGTCCAGCTCCGGATCGAACCCATCGCTGCGCGACCTGGCGTCCGGATCCGCCCCGACCTTCGGCTGCTCGACGTACAACACCTGCACCATGACCATGATCGTCGCGAGCAGCGGCACCGCGACCATCAGACCGAGGAAGCCGAACACCAGCGCCAGCAGCGCCTGAGTGATCACGGTGAGCGCCGGCGGCAGGTCCATCCCGCCCTTCATGAGCAGCGGGATCAGGATGTGGTTCTCGAGGAACTGGATCCCCCAGTACGCCACGGCGACCATCGCCGCCTTCTCGGGGGAGTCGAGGAAGCCCATCGCCACGCCGGGGATCGCGCTGAGCAGCGGGCCGACGGTGGGGATGAACTCGAACAGCCCGGCGAGCACGCCGAGCGCGAACGCCGCCTTCACCCCCAGGATCAGCAGCACGATCGTCGTCACGGCGCCGATCACGAGCATCGCGATGAGCTGCGTGACGAGCCAGCGGCGGAGCACGCTGGCCACGCGGTCCATCACTTCGGCGGTCTGCGCCTGACGCCGATGCGGGATCAACGCCAGGACGCCGCGCCGGTAGAGCTGTGGATCGGCCGCGAGGTAGATGCTCAGAAAGACGACGATGAGAACGCCGCCGAGCGCTTCGACCGTGTGCGTGAGGAAGGGAAAGAGATAGCGTGACGCCCCGCTCAGCTTCTCCTGGATGCGCTGCTGCAGCTGGGGCGCGCCCTTCGCCTGCGGCGCCGTGTCGCCGGCGGCGCGGGCAGTCGCCTGACCGGCCCCGGCGGCGGGCGCTGCACCTGGCGCGCGCGGTGCCGCCGACGTATCGGCGGCGCCGGTGGTCGCCCCGGCGCCCGTGACGGCGTCGCTTCCGCCCAGGAGCACGCCGAACATCCCGCTCTGGCGCTTGTTGAGCCACAGCTCCACGCGGTCGACCGCCTCCGGCAGCTTCTCGCGAAGCTCTGCCCCCTGGGCTCGCAGCGTCGGGGCGAGCCAGGCGCCGAATCCGATCAGCAGCCCGAAGAAGGCGAGAACGATGAGCGCCGCCCCCACCCCCCGGGGGATTCGCAGCCGCTCGAGCCGGTCGACCCCCGACGAGACGGCGATGGCGAACAGGATCCCCAGGAAGGTGACCAGGAACAGCGCATTGGCGAACCAGAGGAGCCGGAGCGCCAGGTACATCGCCAGCACCAGCCCCGCGGTCCGGACCACGTCGCGGCTCCGCCAACCGACCTTGCGATGGTGGCGGACGTCGCGCCGGCCATGCGTCGGGGGTGTGCTCAGCGCCTTCGGATCGACCGGCGGGGTGCGAGGGATGTCGCCGACATCGAGAGTGGAGTCCGTCATGCGATGAGCTCGGATCGGATGCGCGGGAACGACCGTCGCCGCCATGTTGCAAGCCGCGTGACGCGATCGTGCGAGGCGCTACATTACCGCGGGATCCGATCCGCCAACAGAGCGAGGAGCAAGCGTGGCAGAGCGCGCGAACGTCGCATCGTTCGAGTATCTCGACACCGTGGCCGACGTCGAGAAGTTCACGTCGGAGATCGCGAAGACGCGCGAGATCGCGCTCGACACGGAAGGAGCGAGCTTCCACCGCTTCGTGGATCGCGTCTACCTGCTGCAGCTGTCGACGCGCGCCCGCCACGCGGTGATCGATCCCCTGCCGATGGGCGTGCCACCCGGGCTTGGCGCGCTGCTCGAGGATCCCGCGGTCGAGGTGGTGTTCCACGACGCCGACTACGACCTCCGCCTGCTGCAGCAGGACTACGGCTGGCACATCCGCAACATCTTCGACACGCGCGTCGCGGCGCAGCTGCTCGGCTACACCGCGTTCGGGCTCGCGGCGCTGCTCGAGCGCTTCTTCGACGTCAAGCTCGACAAGAAGCATCAGCGCGCCGACTGGTCGATGCGTCCGCTCACCGGCGACATGCTCGACTACGCGGCGCAGGACACCCGCTGGCTGCTGCAGCTCAGGGATCACATGGCGTCCGAGCTGGAGCGCATGGGGCGCACGGCGTGGGCGCGTGAGGAGTTCGCGCTGCTCGAAGGGACGCGCTGGGTCGACGAGGAGCCGGGAACGTCGTATCTGCGCATGAAGGGCGCGCGCGACCTGAGCCGCCGCGAGCTCGCCGTGCTGCGCGAGCTCGTCCCCTGGCGCGACACCGTGGCTGGTGTGCTCGACCGCGCGACCTTTCGCGTGCTCGGCAACGAGCAGCTGCTGGAGATCGCACGCTCGCAGCCGCAGTCCAAGGACGCGCTCGGAAGGATCAAGGGGATGCCGCGCGCGATCCTGGAGCAGCGCGGCGCCGAGCTGCTCGACGCGGTGCGCCGTGCGCTCGCCGTACCGGATGCCGAGCTGCCCAAGTTCCCGCGCGCCGCGCGGTGGGACCGCGATCCCGAGTTCGACTCGCGCGTCAGCGCGCTGAAGACTGCCCGCGATGCCGCCGCCAAGCGGCTGGAGCTCGACCCCGGTGTCCTGTGCTCACGCGATCGCCTCGAGGCCGTTGCGCGGAAGAACCCGGTGTCGGTGGCGGAGGTGGCGGAGGTGCCGGAGCTCAGGCGATGGCAGGTCGGAGAGCTCGCCGCCGATTTCGTGAAAGCGCTGGAGCCGCACCGCAAGAAGCGGAAGAGCACGGAAGTACCGAGCACCTGAGCGCTCGGTACGGCCCCTCCGCGGCGGTTACAGCCCCATGTACGCTCTCACGCGCGGCTCGATCCGATCCGGCGACCAGAAAGGCGTCCACACGAGGTTGATCGTCACCGCTCCCACGCCCGGCACCGCCTTCAGGATGCGCTCGGCGTCGGCCATGATCTCGGGTCCGCTCGGGCACCCGGGCGACGTCAGCGACATGTCGACCTCCACGTCCTTCCCGACCAGCCGCACGTCGTAGACGAGTCCGAGGTCGACGATGTTCAGGTTGAGGTCGGGGTCCTTCACCTTGCGCAGCGCGAGCTTCATCTGCTCGAGCGTCACGTCGGCGAACGCGTCGCCGCTGCCGGGCGTCGGCTGAGCCGGCGCGGCCGACGAAGGGGCAGGGGTGGCCGCGCCGGTGTCGCTCGAGAGCGGCGCCGCGTCGTCGGCCTGAGAGATGGGATCGTCGCTGAACATCGGATGCGCTCCGTCTGAACCACTCGGAGTATCACCTGCCTGACCCTCCCCCCGCAACGACGAACGCCCGCCGGAGGGCGGGCGTCTGCGGTTCAGGGGACTTGCCGGATCAGCGGCGGGACGCCGAGCCTTTCTTGCTCGAGGTGCTCTTCTTCGTCGTCACCGCCTTCTTCCTGGACGACGAGGACTTCTTCGCGCTCGCCTTCGACTTCGACGAGCTCGACGAACGGGCGCTCGCCTTCGACTTGCCGCTGCGCGAAGCGCGCGCCGACGCCCTGCCGTGCCGGCTGCGCGCGGAGCGCGACCGCGCCGCGTGCTCGGGACGGTTCCAGCCGACGGCGCGGTCGGCGCGGAACGACGCCGGCATGCTGAGGATGCCCTGATCCGAATCGGTCACCGCCAGGGCAGCGGCGTCGGCCAGGTCGGCACGGACGTCGCTGATCACCTTCGCGGGACGACGCGCGCGTGCATCGTGCACCCGGTTCGTCAGCAGCACGACGAACATCTCGCGCTCGGGATCGATCCACAGCGAGGTGCCGGTGAATCCGGTGTGTCCGTAGGCGGTCGGGCTGAGATACGTCCCGCAGCTCCCCTTGCCGCCACACGTGTCCCACCCCATTGCGCGCGTGGACGCGGCGCGGCGGGTGAAGAGCTTGACCGTGGAATCGGCGACGATGCGCGTGCCGTTGTAACTGCCGCCGTTCAGAAGCATCTGGGCGAAGACGGCGAGATCGCTCGCGGTGCTGAAGAGGCCCGCATGTCCCGCCACGCCGCCGAGCGCGTAGGCGTTCTCGTCGTGCACCTCGCCGCGAAGCGGATAGCCGCGCGGCGGATTGAGCTCGGTCGGCGCGATCCGTCCACGCAGCGACCCATCGGGCCGGAACCGCGTATCCGACATGCCGAGCGGGCCGAAGACGCGCGTTTGGAGGAACTGATCGAGCTTCTCGCCGGAGACCGCCTCGACGACGAAGCCGAGCATGTCCGCGCCGAGATCCGAGTACTCGACGTACTGGCCAGGCGGCGCGAAGAGCGGGGTCGAGATCACCGCCGCGCGCGCCTCTTCGGGCGTCGACGCCATGCGCCACAGGTCGCGTCCCGCGGGCAGTCCCGAGCGATGCTCGAGCAGCATGCGGATCGTCACGTTGTCCTTCGCCCCGCCACCGAACTCGGGGATGTACTGCACCACGCGGTCGTCGAGGTGGAGCTTCCCCTCGTCGAACAGGATCATGACGGCGGTCGTCGTGCCGACCACCTTCGTGAGCGAGGCGAGATCGTAGATCGTGCGCTCCGGGACGACCGAGCCGGCATCGCCCGCCCATGCGAGTCGGCCGAAGCCCTTCTCCCAGACGGCGGCGCCCTTGCGCCCGACGACGACCGCGGCGCCCGGATAGCCGCCGGCGCGAATGCCGCGCTCGATGACGCGGTCGATGTTCGCCAGCCGCGCCGCCGACATGCCGACGGCGCTCGGTGCCTTGGCGGGCAGACCATCACCCGTCGGCAGCGGCACCGCTGGGGTCAGCGGCGTGAGAAGGCTCGCGGCAGCGAACAGCAGCTTGAGCAACGCAGTGCTCCCCGAGGGACGGATGAGATCGACCACGAGATCACCTGCCTCGTGAGGCAGAATGCGTGCTCGACCATATGTAACTTTGACTGGGCCTGGTGGGACTGCCTCGGCCCGACGTCGTTCATACTCTGTGACCTGGCGCACAGTTCCATGGTCACGGTGCGCCGGGCCATTATTACACCTAGTTGAACGACGAGCAAGACCTTGTGGCGTCACGGGATACGCTGTGCTCGCCACATTTCCGGTCAACCGCCCGTTCGAGGGCTTCGAGCGGCTTTTAGCGGGCTCGAGCGGCAGTTTTAGGCACGTCTCAGGGTCCGAAGCGGGCCGGACAGAAATACCGAAGCGCCAGATTGAAGCCGGATGCGACGCGCAACCGTAGGTGCGGCAATGCCACGGGTGTCTCGCGAGAGCGACATCACCGGGGGCACTCGCGCGCGACCGTCTCCGCGGCAACCCTTCCTGCCCCCACCGTGACCAATCCGTTGGACGTCATGGATTCTGATCAGCTCACCGTTCAGCGAGCCCTCGAGGGCGACCAGGCGGCGATGCGGGCCCTCTGGACCCGGCATGCGCCGCACATCGACGTCGTCGTCCGGCGTCTCGTCGGGCACGACCCCGACCTCGCGGCGGATGTCGCCCAGGAAGTGTGGATCCAGATCTTTCGTGCGCTGCCGAGCTTTCGCGGCGACGCGCAGTTCGGGACCTGGGCGCACCGCATCGCGGTGAATCGCACGCTCAATGCGCTACGGAAGACGAAGCGCACGGCGTCGGTGGAGGTGGATGTGGAAGACGACACGGTGTCGGTAGAGCCCGACGCGGAACGCGGACTGCTCGCTGCCTCGATCGAGGAGGCGGCAGCGAAGCTCTCGCCCGGCGCGCGAACGGTCTTCCTCCTCCACGACGTCGAAGGCTACACGCACGAAGAGATCGCCGCCGAGCTGGGCATCACCGCCGGCGGCTCCAAATCGCAGCTCTTCAAGGCGCGCGCGAAGCTGCGCACCTTGCTGGCCCACATGATCGATGGTGCAGCGGATACCAGAACACAGAACCCGAGCTCACATGTCGCACCTGTCTACTGAACGCCTCGCCGCGCTGGGAGACGAGGAGCCGACGGCAGCCGAGGCGGCACATCTCGTCGCATGCGCCGAGTGCGCGCGCGAACGGTCGGCGTATCGCACGCTCGTCGCGATGGCCCACGCCGAGCGGGATGCGATCGGGATCCCCCTCACGCGCTGGGATTCGATCGCCGGCGCGCTGGCGAACGAAGGCGCGGTCGCCGCGCCGGCCATCTCGTTGCACGGCGGAGGCGCGCTCGACGCGAGACGCGGACGCACCGTGCGCTTCATGCGCATGCCGGTGCGCGCCGCCGCGGGCTTCCTGCTTCTGGCGGGCGGCGCGATCGCCGGCCGCCTCAGCGCGGGCGCGCCGCTGCTCCCCGTCGTCGCGGCTCCTGACAGCGGAAGCCCGGCCAGCGTCGCCTCGGCCAGGGCCGCATCGATGCAACGCGACTCGCTGACGTTCGCCTCCGTCGAGGAGGCGCGCCTGGCACAGCTTCGTTCGGAGGCGACGTACCAGCAGGCCGCGGCCTTCCTCGCCGAGCACGACTCGTCCGGCGGGCCGGACTACACCCCCGGGATGGTGAAATCACGGCTCGCGGCGCTCGACCAGATGATCTCCACCACGCGTGCGGCGATGCGTGAAGCCCCGCACGATCCCGTGATCAACGGCTACTACCTCACGACCGTCGGCCAGCGCGAGGTGGCACTGCGGCAGCTCAACACCGCGCTGCCGGCCAGCCTCCGCTCGAACAGCTTCTGAGCCGGACCGTCCGGCAACCCATGATGAACCCGTCGATGTCCCGCTCCACCGTTCCCCTTCTCGTCTCCGTCGGTCTCGCGCTCGTCGCGAGTGCATCGCCACTCGTCGCGCAGAAGAGCGAGACGACGACGCGCAGTGTGCCGCGTGCATCCGCGAGCGATTCGTCCGGCGTCCGGCTGCGGCGCCTCGAGCGCTCGATCGATTCACTCGTCCGCATCTTCAACGAGGAGGACCTGAGCGCGGACCAGCGGTACAGGATTCGTCAGTTCATCGACGAGCGAACCGCGGAGCTCGACGCGCTGCGCATGGCCACGTCGCCGCGGCCGTCGGAGCGGAACGTCTTCATCCGGCGCTCGCCCGAATTCCAGTTCGAGACCCACTTCGGTGAGGGGGCCGCGCTCATGCCGGGTTTCGCGCGGGCGATGGTGCCGGGTTGGATCGGCATCGTCGTGAGCGGCGCGCCGACGCAGATCCGCTTCGAGAACAACGAGATGTTCATGCGCTATCTGCTCTATCCGCAGATCGCGTCGGTGGACCCGAGCTCGCCCGCGCAGCGCGCCGGTCTCACCCCCGGTGACACGCTGATGGCGTACAACGGCCGAGACGTGCGAACCGAGGAGATCTCGATGACGCGTCTCCTGGTGCCGAAGGCCACGGTGAAGGTGCGCGTTCGACGGGATGGCAAGGTGAAGGACCTTCCCGTCGTCGTCGCGGAGGCGCCGGCGAAGATCAGACAGCGCCGCTTCGATGAGATGCGCGACGCGGGTGCGACCTGGGTGACCGTGCCGCCGACGCCTCCGATGCGTACTCCCGCTCCCGGCGTCGCGTCGGCGCCTCCGCGCCCCTACGTACCGGAAGCGCCGCGTGGCTTCTTCTCGTCTCCCGTCGTGGCGCCGCTGCCCCCCGTGTTCACCCTGAGCGGCATCGCCGGCGCGCAGGTCGCCACGGTCTCCGAGACGATGACGCGCCGCTGGGGTCTCCCCGCCGGCGTGCTCGTGACGAACGTGCCCGTCGGCTCGCCGGCCGACGAGTCCGGGCTCGAAGAGGGCGACGTCATCCTCCGCGTCGGCCAGCGGTCGGTGACGTCGGTGCGCGATCTGCGCGAGGTCGTCGCGCGTGCCGCGGACGACGGCGAGCGCTCCGTCGCGATCGAGCTCCAGCGCGGCAAGGAGCATCGCACGCTCACGCTGCGCTGGCGCTAGCAGCGACGGGCGGTCCGGTCGGACCGCCCGTCAGTCGATCGCGTCCTCGAGCTGCTCGAGCTTCCGCTCGGCGGGAACGAGCGTCTTGTGGATCGCCAGCGCGGCGATCGCGCCATCCGACGCCGCGGCGATCGCGAGCTGCGGGCCCGGCACGATGTCGCCCGCGGCGAAGCAGTTGCGCACCGAGGTGTGATACGCCTCGTCCACGATGATGTGGCCCCCCGAGTCGCGCTCGCATCCGAGCTGCGCACCGAGATCGTCCGCCGGATACTGCCCGATGGCGAAGAAGATCTTGTCGCAGTCGAGCGCCAGCCCGCTCTCGAAGGTGAGCGACTGCACGCGCGATCCGCTGTGGTCGACGCAGCTGATCGGATACTCGATCACCGGAATGTTGAGCGCGTCGAGCTTGTCGCAGTACTCGGGCAGGTC
>Ga0207643_10001331_pt1 | contig 14278 bp, 9 predicted proteins | sample KBSMisM62_FD_184313 | JGI IMG/M metagenome (GOLD analysis project Ga0207643, IMG submission 184313) | Miscanthus rhizosphere microbial communities from Kellogg Biological Station, Michigan, USA - KBS Miscanthus M6-2 (SPAdes) (version 2) | ecosystem: Host-associated > Plants > Roots > Rhizosphere...
GATATCATCCCCTCGTTTCAGGTGATGAATGTCGTTTACGCAGCCGCGCTCTACTTTTTCCTCTGCCTGATCCTCGATCTCTACGAGGTCGCAGCCATCTACAAGGCCTACTTCGTCGTCAGTGTGGCGTTGTGCATTGCCACGTCGAAGATGTTTGCCTTCTACCCAACGCTCGTCGATCTCGGAGCGCTTGCAGTGCTGAGCGCGTCCACCTATATCGTGCTGACACGTGGTGGATGGGCGGCCTGTGCGGCGGCGCTGCTCGCCGTCAGCGCGCGCGAGTTCGGCGTGGCGCTCGCATTCTTCGGGTTTCACCGCGAACTCCGCCAGGGACAGAGCTTCGTTCGGGCACTCCTGACGTACGCCCCTGCAGTGGTCGCGTTGTTTGTCATTCGTCAGTGGGCAAGCACGACCAACCTCGGCGATCGCGATCGCGTTCTCCTGACCGCGGGTGATTTCATCGCCAATCTCGCCCTCTGGCGCGACCCGCCTTTCGTCGTCTTCTTCGCCTACTTTCTCATCACGATCCTCGGCGGCATCACCATCCTGCTGCTGCTCAAGCCTGTGTGGTGTGTCCGTCGAATGATTGAAACGCCGGAGCTGTTCACGTTTGCCGCCCTGATTGTGGGTGCGGCAGCGGTCGGCAACGCCGACATCTGGCGCTATCTGGTATTCCTGCTTCCGGTGATCGCGATCCTGTTCGCCGCATATGCGCGCGATTTCCACCCTGGGCCGGTGATCCTGACCGCCGCACTTGTGCTCACACTCGTGACGCAGCAGCCGTTCACCGAAATGGACATGACGCACTACTTCCGGGACTGGTTTCCGGGCTATGTCTATCGCACGGATGATGCGACGGCTGTGTTCTGGTCGACGTGGTGGGTGCGAATCGCGGTCACGTGCGGCGGAGCCGTCGCTCTTGGAGTCATCCAGTGGATGGCGCTCAGGGCGCAGCGTTCGATGCTACCCGAGGCACCGATCCAGTAAAGCACTGCAACCCGACCTGGCGATCGCGTTCACTCGCCTCGTGCCCTTCCCGTCATCGCCGTCCGAACCTTCGTCTTCAGCGCAAACCCCGACCGGCGAACGACCTTCACGATGCGCGTCGGACTACGGTAGACGGCGACGACTCCGCAGAGCCAGAGCACGGCGCGAAGCGGATAACTCGAGAGCGCCATGTGCACGCGCGCGCGCGGTCCGGATGCCGCCAGTTGCTCGAGCGCAGACACGAGGACGGGAGTCGCATCGACGTCCATCCCATGCGGGCGAATGAACGTCCGGACGAATCGCTCGCACGCGTCACGACCCAGCGAGGGATTGGCCAGCGTCTCGGCGAGCTGCGCAGCGTGCTCGGGGAGACTCTTCGCGACACGCAGGAAGCCGCCGTTCTCGGACAGCAGGTAGCGGAAGTGGAGCGTGCCACCCTGCGTGTCCTGAAACTCATCGGCCAACACCGCGTGGACCGTGCGTCCCTGGATCGCGGCCTCGACCATCGCGGTCGTGTTGACCCCGACGACCGCCTCGCTATGAAACAACGAGTCGAAGTAGTCCTGACGATCGGCTTCGTTGACCGGGTTCGCCGACTTTGGATAGACCTCGACGCCGGGCATCTTCGTCAGATCCGTATCGCGCCAGTGGAATGCGTTGTAGGGATGAGGCCGGACGAGCACGCCAACGTCGGCAAGCGCAGGCATGCGACGCAGCGCCTCAATCCAGCGCCGCACGAACCCGACCTCAGCCTCGGGCGCCGAGATCGATGCCGTCGATCCCACGAACAGCACGAAAGGCTTCGCGGGATCGACGCCAACCTTCGCGCAGAACGCCGCGCGCGACGTCGGCTGTCGCTTGAACCAGCGGTCGAATGGTTGCGCGCCGGTGACGACGATGCGATCGCGTGGGGTGTCGTGAAACTCGACTGCCTCCGCCGACTGCTCGTGGTTCCACACCGACACCAGATCGGGCTGCACGCGCACCAGACCCTTCGTCGTCAAATGGTCCCAACTCGCGACGCACAGGCCCACGGGGATGCCAAGCGCTCGAGCGCTCTTGACGAGGTCCACTTGCGTGGACCTGTCCGTGACCAACGGCGTCACGAGCAACACATCGGGCTCGCGCGAACGAATGAACGCTTCGAGGATGGGGCTGCTTGGAATCGCGCGCTCGCACGCGAGAAACGGCGCGATCGCTCGCCTCGTCGTGCTGACGCTCGCCGATTGCCAGCGTCCGAGAAACGAGAGCGCCGGCGGAAGCACGTCGCGCATTCGCGCACGCAGGTAGTGAGCGTCCGCAAACTTCGGATGAAGATAGCGGAGGTAGTCGGTCGCTCCGCGGACGGCCTTCCCCACGACGCCCCACACATCGTCGCGGCGCGGTGTCTGACCCAGCCAGGTGATGCCCTGAACGCCGTCGAGTGCTTCGCTCCCCTCGGGCTGTTTGTGCGGACTGTCGAAGACGACATCCACGTGATGCCCGCGCTCGGCTAATAGGCGAACGGTCGAGTCGAAGTACCTCAGATAGCCGGGGTACTGCATGACAAACAGAAATCGTCGGCTCTGGCCGCCGGGCGGGTGCGTCCTCGTCATCGAGGGCGTCGTCTCCTCGACAGCCCCGCCCACATAATCACGGTGAGAACCGAGAGACCGAGGCCCACACGAAAACTGGTGGGCGTGTAGCGCAATTCGACCTGATGCGATCCGGCGGGCACCGGGACAGCCGTGAAAGCGAGGTCGGCGCGCACAGACGTGACGAGCTGGCCGTCAACGAACGCTTCTCGCTCGGGATAGAACGGCTCGCTCAAAAACACGTAGCCCGGCGCGGCGGCCTCGACGCTGGCAGTCAGGCGGCCATCCGTCTGGTCTTGAGCGCTGATGTCAACCGTGCCCGTGCCGGCGCACGCCGTCGTTCCTGTCAGCATCTCGTTGCCGGTCTCGGCCTCGGTTTCCACCGTCGCCGGCGCCTGCGTGACCGCACCGGTGATGCGGTCGACTCCATGCGTGTCCTCCACCGCCGTGTCGCGTACGAGCGCCATGACATTGGCGACAGACGGATCGTCGAGCGAGTATCGCCACGTGCGATCGTCGAGGGCGACTCCATCCTCGAGACGACGTTCCTGCTCCACAGTGCGCCGGCGATCGGCAGCAACATCCGGCGCCCATCTCACGTTGATGTAGGCGCGAGGCAGCAAGCGGCCCTCACGGTCGTAGCGCGATCTCAGAATCCGCGTCGTCGCCGCCGCCTTCGTCGTCATCAGACCTTCGCAGGTCCAGAACGCGCGCGGCCGTGCCGCATCGTTTCGATACGTGTAGATCTCATCGACCTGCGACACCAGGGTGAGCGATGGGGCGTCGAGCGGCGCACACGAGTAGATCCGCGAGACATTCGCTGCGTCCAGCAAATCGCGTCGCGCCGGCAAGACGCCTTCGGTGTCGATTCCGTGGAACTGACCATCATGCGGCAACGGATTGCCTGACGAGGCGACGTCGGCCCAGTCTGAGTAGTCGCTGAGGATAATTCCCGCGAGACCGTCGAGCGCAGGCTGCCCATTGCGCAACATCTCACCCGCGCTGATCCGGTTCTCGCAGGTCGAGATTGCGCGGCCCGGATTCGGTGGTCCCATCCACTGCCGCACGCGACTCGTGGTCTCCACCGACACCGGCGCCATCGCTCCGGACGTGAATGCCGCGATGTCTGTCGCAACAAGGGCTAACGCAATCGCGAGCGCAACGGTGGTCCTGGCACGCCCGGCGAGGACGCTTGCAGCGGTCACCCCGGCGATCGCGATGATTGGAAACCATGGCCACGCCGGCGCTGGCGGTCGAGGGTTGACGGCCGACAGCACGATGAACGCAGCCACGGCCATCGCGATGGCGCCTGGGATGAGTCCGAGCGCAAGCGAGCGCCATCGCCGAGTACTCGCAAGCGCGACGAATCGCTCGAGCCCCATGCTTCCGAGGACAGCCAGGCTCACAGTCGCAAGGAACAGGATGCGTCCCGGAAAACGGAATCCAGGAAAGATGGCGTGGTGCAGCCGGTAAAACGGTAGATCGACGCTGGCAATTGCCAGCGCGATGCATGCGATCGCTCCGAAGAAGATTGCGATCCGGCGACGAGCGCGGTCAAAGAATGCGAGCGGAATCATCGGCGTCAGGATCCAGCCGACGTACGACACCGCTTCGGCCAGCTCGCGGTGCGGTGTGTTCGACGAGATGCCGAAGAAGGGAAAGAAGAAGCTCAGAAAGTTCCGCGCGTACCAGCCACCCTCGATCGCGTCCTCGTACGGTATTCCCGCAAAGCGCGCTGCCTGCGCAACGAGGCGTGCCGTCGGGACCAGTTGAAAGGCGCTGACTCCAAGCGACAACACTCCTACGACAGCAAGCTGTCCGAGCGCGCGAGTCCTCGATCGAAAATCGCTGTCTGACTCCGGCCACAGAACGCTGTAGACGTAGTACAGGCACACGACGCCAACCAGGTAGAAGCTGCCCTGGACGTACCCGGCAAGGAATTGCAGCGCGAGCACCACGACGAGCGCGGGATGCGGCCATACACTTGCGCGTCGCAGGGATACGATCGACAAGCCAAGTGCCCATGGAAGCCATGCCGCGCAGTACAGCAACAGCAGGTGGCCGTTGTGGAGACGCGCTCCTGCGCTGCCACCGAGCATTCCTGCCACGGCGGCAGCTGTCGAAGCCAACCAGCCAAGGCCGATTACGCGGGCGAGAAAGAGCACGCCTGCGCCAGCAATCCATACATGCAACGCCGCCATCGAGGACAGAAACACGCCCGGCGGCAGCCAGCGCAACAGCATCGCTGGTGGATAGAGCACCGTGGTCTGAACGTCAGCGAGATGCGGTGTGCCGGCGAAGTGAAATGGATTCCAAAAGGGGAGCCTGCCGCTTGCCAGAACCGTGCGAGTGTAGATCTCCCAGACGTACAGGTTCACCGAATCGCGTCCCGGCAGTACGTCGTCTTCGGCGACGAACAGGTCGCGTAACGTGTAGAGGACCAGGGCGGCAAGGCCGCAGAGGATCGCTGCCGCTGCCCACTTGCGCCCGCTGCTGACGGCTGTCGGCGTCGATCGATCGAACATCGCGGGCTTTGATCATATCCCGCAAGATCTACCGCGTTGGCTTACTGCGAGATCTCCAGACGATTGGGGTCGATGCCGGACGTGTCTTCGACCGCCCGATGTTCGAGAAGCGCACGCACGCGATCGGGCGTTGGTGAGCGGAGACTGTAGGACCACGTGCGATGGCTTGGATCCCTCTCGACCGGTCCGAGAGCTGTGAGCCCCAGATCGGCCTCGAAGCCCTGTCGATCGCCATCAGACGTCCCTGGCCGCCATCGAATGTTGAAAGCAGGTGACGCGGGCAACTCGGCTACGTTCGACTGGCTGACGTATCCGACCGCCTGCCCCACCAGGCTGGCGAGGAGGATCAGGCACGCTGCAACCGCCAGCGCGGCGATCTGAGGACGGGCGCCATACACCGCGGGCGTGGGCGGCGGACTGTAGTCGCCGCGCACTCGAGCCCTGACGCGATCGAACGGATGCTCGACGAGTCGATACGTGACGTACGCGAGCAGAGTGGATCCCAGCAACACCGCGAAGCCAAATGGCAGTGCTCCGGGAAGACCGAGATAACTGGCTGCGCCCCCGCGCAGGAGCAATCCGCCGACCAGGAAGTGATTCAGGTACACGCCGTAACAGAGATTGCCGGCATTGACGTCGAACGCACGCAGCCTCTTGACCTGCGTCAGCGACACGAGGCCCGCGAGCAGTAAGGTGAGCCACAGGTACTGCGAGAACACACCTGCCGAACGCTCCGGTCCGACCCCGATGTTCAGGGCAGGAATCGTGACGACTGCCACCCACGCCAGCATCGGAATCGCGACGGCCACGAACGGAAGCGGCTGTCCCCATCGACGACGGAGGTAGTAGAACGCGCCGCCCATGAAGAACACGACCGCGCTGGCAATGGCGTTCTTGTAGACGACGGTCTGAAACAGCTCGAGATCGATGCCGGCGGTGCGAACGCCCCAGAGAAACGCCAGCATTCCGATTCCGATCCACCCGGCGAGCGCCCACGCTCGTCGTCGCGTGGTCAAGACCACGAGCGGCGCGATTAGATAGAACGTGCCCTCCACACCGATCGACCATCCCTGTGGAATGAGAGTGGGAGTGAACTGGAGAACGGGCATCGAGCCCACCACCTCGACGTCGGGACCGAATGTGGCACTCTCGTAGAGCAGTTCGATGTTGCTTCGATCAGTGCCCTGAAGAATCCGCCTTCCGGCAGGATCGACGATCGACTGCGGGCCGAGGCCGCGCACCATCGCAAGCGTCAGCACGGTGTAGACGAGATAGAGCGGGACCAGTCGAACGAACCGGTTGCAGAAGAACCGCGGGATGCCGCGAGGCTCGCTCAGATAGACGCGATCCAGCACCTGGAAGATGAGAAAGCCGCTGATACCGTAGAAAGCGAAGACCGCGATGCGGCCGACGATCCAGCCCAGCCCCCCGAAGTGAAACAGGACGACGAGTGCGGCGAGCAGGAACCGGAAGATACCCATGGCTCGGCGGTCTCGGATGTTACTGCCACTCAGCGGTCATCGAAAACATGGGAACGACGTCACGTCGTACGTCTCGGTGGTGTGCCTGTCGTTTCGGACCCACACCGAGTAGCCGCCCTTCCCGATGTCGGCATCGCCGAAGTCCGATGTTCCCGCGAGTGAATACCGATCCCGCAGATATCCCGCAATCAGCGGGTAGTCCTCTCCAAAGCCGTCGTCGCCGGTGCGGGTCACGACAATCGGCACCGACTGCGACGCCAGAGCCTCGACGCTTCGACGCTGAAACCTCTCTTCGGACCAGTGGCTGCCGAAGAGCGCCACGATGCGGCCCGCGAAGCCCCGCTGCGCGTAGAAGTACAGGTCGGGAACGAACCACGTGGCGAACAACCGGTCCGTCGGTGCCGTGCACTCCCGCAGGTATCTCGCAAGCCCCACAATGGCCCGATTCGGGATGCCGTCGAACGGAGGCGGCGACGCCGCCCAGGTGGCGATCCCCCGCCCCAGACCCGAGGGCCGAACCATCTGGGTGGTGATGCGTCCCCTCCAATCTGCCGATGCCGGGATGCACCATAGGGTCACCACAAGCACGACAAGGACGACGAACCGTGCCGCCATCGACGCGCGCCACGTTCGCTGGGCCATCCAGGCCGTCAGTATCGCAATCGGACCAGCCATTCCACCGAGCCTCGCGCCAATCGGATCCCGCAGGATGAACACGTTCAGGCAGACGCAAAGGGTCACCAAACCGGCAAGCTCCGCCACGTTCTTTCGAGTGGCCCGACCCGAACGCAGATCGAGCACCAGGGCAAGCGCGCCTGCGAGGGGTATCAAGCGCACCACATGAAACAGGAACACGTCCGCGTTGTGTGGTGACGGCAGATCCTGGAACGACTCGAACACCAATCGTTGCGCTGCCAGCTGCGTGCGTGCGGTTTCGCGACGGCCGTAGGTGATCGCCTGGTCGATCGCGTCGCCAAGGCCGAGCTGAAATTGAATGAACACCAGGATTGGCAACGCCAAACACGCGATCGCGATCAACAAGCCGCCGATTCGTCTAACGGCAAGCCTCCAGTCGCCGGCGTGGGCGACGACGACGGTGACCACCATTGCCGCCCCGAGGAACACGCCGTTGTCATACCGGAAGAGTGCGGCGACGACGAGACCGGCGGCACAGGCCCACAGGCGCGCGGCGACGGGACGATCGACATAACGCCAGCACAGCATCAGCCCGAGGGGATAGAACAGGACCTTGTCGTAGTCGTACGCGCGAGGGAGGAGCAACAGCGCGATCACGGCACTCGCGATGGACACCACAACCGACCCAGTCAGGCGCCGGGCCAACAGAAACACAAGGAGTGTTCCGGTTGCAATGGAGGCCGTCGTGAGGACCACCTCACCGAGCAGGTTGTCGCCAAGCAATGGAATGAAGGCGGCGGTCGCGAGCTCGGACAGGAAGTAGCCGGGATCGAAATAGTCGCGGAACGGCAATTCGCCATAGATGGCAATCTGACGCGCGGGAGAAATGCGGCCGAAGTGATCGTTGAGGAAGACGAGCGTGACGAGGGAGAACCAGAACGCTCCCAGCCACAAGAGGGGCGCAGCGACGCGCACGCTGGCAATGCTCCGGGTCGTCGTCACCCTACGTCGACGAGTTCGCGGCCCGACTCGCGGGCCCACTTGAACACATCCAGCTGCTTTTCGCGAATCAGTTCGTTGTACTTGTCAGGAATCCGATAGACGTGTGCTGGGTCGCAGGCTGGAATCTCCGGCGCCACGTCGTTGCGCAGGAAGAACGCATTGACACCGGTGGGTTCGACCGCGACGAGGCGATAACCCTTGGTTGCTGACAACTGCGTCATCGCAGACAACGATGCCCCGTAATAGCAGAACCGATGATCGCGACGGTTGAACTTCGGGTCGTAGGGCACCGTCACCGCCCGATCCGGACCGAACATCGAGTTGTACTCGAGCATGACAAGCCGCGCGCTGCAGACCGTGATCGCCTGCCACACCCAGTAGTCAACGCCATCGACGTCGACGCTGAGGAGATCGACTTCACCAGCGAAGCCGTTTCGCTCGAGCAAATCGTTCACGGTCTCGGGCGTAATCCAGGCGCAGACCGCTTTGGCGCGCGGGAATCGTCGGCCGGCGTACTCGATTTTGCCCTGATCGCCTTCGACCAGGAGACCGGTCCAGCCGAATTCACCCGCCAGCATCGCCGCGTTGCCGCCGGTCGCGCCACTTCCGAGCTCGACGAACGTCTTGGTTGTCGTTCCGATTTGCTGGAAGAGCGACCACAGGATGCCGTCTTCCTGATTCTGCGAGAGCAGGCGGAATCGACCGGCGGTGAGACGCTCCGGATACGGCAGGCTCGATGGATCGATATACGCGGCGCGGACCAGGCCATCGATGCCAGACTGCAGGTGCCGGAGCTGACGAAACACGTCTTCGTGCTGCTCGGTGAGCGCGTGGAGATCCTTCTCGATCCGGTGAATGCGCCGGCTGATCGTCAACTCAGACTGTGGCTGCATCCACTGAGCAAGACGAGCCTTCAAGCGCTGAATCATGCCGATTAGTATCCCCTGATTCCCGTGCTACCGTTAGGGCCGTGGGCCCGTCGATCTCGGTCGTGATACCGGTCTACAACGGCTCGGCGACTCTCTCGCCGCTGATCGACCGGCTTCGCATCGTGCTCGATCGACTCGCCACGCCGTACGAAATCGTCCTGGTGAACGACGGCAGCCGCGATGGCAGCTGGGCCACGATCGAGTCTTTGGCACTCCGGTATTCCGAGATCGTCGGCATCGACCTGATGCGGAACTACGGGCAGCACAACGCGCTGCTCTGCGGCATCAGACGCAGCCGGAACGACGTGATCATCACGCTCGACGACGATCTTCAACAGCCACCCGAGGAGATCCCGCGACTGTTGGCGAAGCTCCACGAAGGGTACGACGTCGTCTACGGCACGCCGAAGCAGGAGCAGCACGGGTTCTGGCGCAATCTGAGCTCTCGCGTCACCAAGGCGGCCCTCGGAGCCGCGACCAGCGCTTCGGTCGCGCCAATGGTGAGCGCGTTTCGCGCATTCAGGGCCTCGGTCAAACCCGCGTTCGCAGACTATCGCAGCCCGCTCCTGTCCATCGACGTCCTGCTGACGTGGGCCACGACGAGCTTCGCGTCCGTCACTGTGCAGCGCGTCGCTCGCCGTTCGGGTGTCTCGAATTACCGTCTCCGATCGCTGGTTCGCCACACGATGAACATGATGACGGGCTACAGCCTCCTGCCCCTCCAGCTCGCGACCATGATCGGGTTTCTCTTCACGCTATTTGGGATTCTTGTGCTGTTCTTCGTTCTCGGCCGGTATCTAATGGTGGGCGAGACGGTCGCGGGTTTTCCGTTCCTCGCTTCGATCATCGCGATCTTTTCTGGTGCGCAGCTGTTCGCGCTCGGCATCATCGGCGAGTATCTCGGCCGAATGCACCTCCGGATGATGGAACGCCCGGCTTACATCGTGCGAGCAGCGACGCTCGTGCGAACCGCTGCCCCGTCTGAACAGGCATGAGCCAGGGTGCGACCCTTTGTGAGCGTCTCGATTGGGATTCAAGTTTTTTCGGTATCTCAATCGCGCGGGCCGTGCCCTCGCGGGTCGATTTACTGACGCGCGACGCCATCCTCGACTGGTGCCGCGTTGAGGGCATCGATTGCTTGTATTTTCTGGCCGATGAGGATGCAGAGACGATGCGCGTGCTCGAAGAGGCGGCGTTCTCACGAGTGGACGATCGGGTGACGCTCGAGTTGCAGTCGATTCCTCCCACTTCGTCGCCACACGCTGATACGCGCGCGGCGTGCCAGGGCGACATCGTCGCGCTTCGAAACATCGCGGCGGTCTCACACCACGATTCCCGCTTCTACAACGATCGGCATTTCGATCGACGACGATGCGATGAGCTGTACCGCGTCTGGATCGAAAGGAGCTGTCAGGGGTGGGCTGACCATGTCGTCGTGGTCGAACGAGACGGCAACGCGGTCGGATACTTGACTGTGCATCTCCGCGAACCGCACGCCGCCTCGATTGGTCTCGTTGGCGTCGATCGTTCGTACCGTCGCCAGGGCATCGGGGCACACCTCATGAGCGGTGCGCTCGCATGGATCTCGGGCCAATCAGTCAGGCGTGTGTGGACCGCAACGCAGGGACGAAATGTGGCATCCCAGGGATTCTTCCAGAATGCCGGGTTTCGGCCGACCGGTCGCGCGATCTGGTATCACCGCTGGTTCTCACCATCGACCGGCGCCGCCGCATCATGAACTACCGCATCCCGTTCAACCGGCCCACGCTGATTCCTGAGGCGCTCCATTGCGTGTCCGAAGTCATTCGGAGCGGCAAGCTGTCAGGCAACGGACCGTGCACGCATGGCTGCGAGACACGCCTGCGTGAGCTCTCGAGCGCACACGCCGCGCTCCTCACCAGCTCCTGCACCGCGGCGCTCGAGATGTCAGCATTGATGGTGGAGGCGCGTCCCGGCGACGAGGTCATCATCCCCTCGTTCACGTTCGTGTCCACGGCGAACGCCTTCGCGATGCACGGGTTCAGGCCGATCTTTGCCGACTGCAGACCCGACACCCTGAACGTCGACGAAGGGACGATTGCCCCGCTGATCGGTCCGCGCACCAGGGCCATCGTCGTCATGCACTATGGGGGGGTCGCGTGCGAGATGGACAGGATCCTCGCGCTTGCCAGTCGACACAGCCTCGTGGTGGTGGAAGACAACGCGCACGGGTTGTTTGCGAAGTACAAGGGCCGCCCCCTCGGCAGCCTGGGAAGCCTCGCCACACAGAGCTTCCACGAGACGAAGAACGTCACCTCCGGTGAAGGCGGCGCACTTCTGGTGAATGCCGCCTCGCTGGTCGAGCGCGCCGAAGTCCTGCGGGAGAAGGGGACCAATCGCAGTCGGTTCTTCCGCGGCGAGGTGGACAAGTACACCTGGGTCGATATGGGATCGAACTATCTGGCATCGGAGATCCAGGCGGCCTACCTGCTGGCGCAACTGCGCGCAAGCGACCTCGTGCAGTCCCTGCGAACGGCAATCTGGAATCGTTACGACGCCGCGTTGAAGGACTGGGCCAGAGCCAACGGCGTGGATCGACCGACGGTGCCGCCGCACTGCGAGCACCCGTCGCACTTGTATTACCTGCTGATGCCGACATCGTCAGCGCGGGCGCGACTGATCGAGCATTTGAAGGCACAGGGAATTCTTGCCGTCTTTCACTACATTCCCCTCAGCGTGTCTCCCATGGGCCGCAAGTTCGGAGGGACGGAAGGCGCCTGTCCGGTGGCGGAGGACGTGAGCGAGCGGCTGTTGCGGCTGCCGTTCTACACGAACCTGAGCGTGGACGATCAGAACGACGTGATCGCTGCAGTTCAGCAGTTCAGCGTGTGACGGCGCCTACTGCGGCACGCCGATTCCGCTGCGTGCAATGCGGGGGCGACGCAAGACTTTCGAGCGAGGGCAATTCGCCGCGCTGCCTCTCATGCGAGAAGAGCTACTCGATTGCCGACGGTATCGTCGCGTTGACCGAGGCCGTGGACGATCGAGATTACCCGGCGGCACTTGTCGATCTGGTGGCCGGCGTCGAGCGGCGCCACTTCTGGTTCGCTGCCAGAAACGACGTCATCCTCTCGACGATACGACGCGTCATCGGCACGGTCGCGGGGTTGAGGGTTCTCGACATCGGCTGCGGAACCGGCTTCGTCACTGAAGCGCTCGAAAGAGCCGGCATGGACGCATGGGGCATCGACATGCATCGCGCCGCACTCATGCATGCCCGCCCGCGCATCCGAGGGCCGCTCTTCTCGAACCATGCGACCACGCTGCCGTTCTTTCGGGACTTCGATCTGGTATCGCTCTTCGACGTCATCGAGCACCTCGACGACGACGTGGGCGCGATACGACAGGCGGCGACGGTCCTGAAGCCTCACGGGTGTGTCGTCGTGACAGTGCCCGCTGGGCAGCGCCTCTGGACGAAGTACGACGAGGTCATCGGGCACAAGCGTCGCTACGATCGACAGGGGCTGACGGATGTTCTGCGGAACGCAGGGCTCGAGATGGCCTACGTCGGCTACTTCAGTTGCCTTCCGCTCCTGGCGCAGGTGGTTCAACGTTGGATCGCACCCGGCATGCGCGCGCCGTCGAGCGACACGATCGAAATCGTCAGGCAGGCACTGACTGTCCCGCCCGAACCTCTCAACGTGCTGTTCCGCTCGTCGATCCGCGCCGAGGCACCGCTCAGACAGTTGTCCTGGGTGCGCGGGGGCTCGCTCATCGCAGTGGCGCGCCGGTCGGACTGACCCAGCCTGGCACGCACGGCGCCAGTCCATCGTCAGGACTGGCGACGGGTTTCAGCACCGCCAGCGCGAACGAAAGTCCGTCGTCTTCGAAGCGCCGGACCATGACGGCGTGAAGCGGTCGATTGAGGCTCGCGAAGTGCGCCTCCATTTGGCGCTGGAGTTCTTCCTGGCGTTCTACTGAAGAGAGCACACCAATGCAGGCGCCTCGATCGAGGTCGACCAGCCTGAGTTGATCGATTGACGGGCTCGGACTCTTGCGACCAAGCAGGTTCGTGAACCACGCCCTCGTCGAGAGAAAACTATCGAAGACGTGCGGGAATCGGACTTCGCCCTTCGCGGTTGTGATCACTTCATCCGACTTCCAGTACTTGATGCCGATGAGCGTGGGATCGATTTCGGTCGTCACGCGATCGGCTTCGCGAAACAGCTTCAGCATGGATTGCCGATATCCCGGTGTTCCCAACCCGTACGCGGCGGGCACTGGGGCGATCCACGCATTCACGACCGAGAACCACACGGCGAACGCGATCGCGCGCCCAGTCCCACGCAGCAGAAGCATCGCGCCGATGCCCGCCAGGCTGACGACGAGCGGAGCAACGATCGCACCAAATTGCGCGAGCGATTGTGCGAGCGCCTCCATCAGCCCCGGCAACGGCGCCGGCAGCAGCACGGCCAGCGTCCCGACGATGATTACCGCGCTCGCCGTCGCGGTCCATGCTCCGCGCTTTTCATCGGCAAAGGCAACAGCGAGACAGGCAAACGCGTGCGGATACAGCGCAAATGCCACGTAGCTGTAATCGAGCGTCGTCAACCGGCGGGCGAGTTGGAAGTAGCACATGATGACGAACGCCGCCCAGGCGAGGCCAACGAGCGTCAACGACATACGGCGACTTCGCTCGTCGTGGCGAACGAAGAGTGCGCCCAGCCCCGCAGCCATGGCCGCGATCGGCATCACGAGGTAACGCGCAGCCGGCAGCCACTGCGAGGCGTTGCCCTTCCACCAGTGGTCGTAGTCGGGATTCGTCACGCGCATCGCCTGTTCGACCTGCGGCATGAAGAACAGCCATGCGCCGCCGGTGGCTCTATTGATGACCGCGAGAACAGCCGTCAGCGCAAGGCCGCCGGCGACCACCAGTCCCGCCGCGCGGACGGTGCGCGCGATCTTTCGTCCTTCCTCTGCCGGCAGCGCCGCGATGTAGAGCACCGCCACGAGCGGCGCAAAGACCACGAGGAACAGATGGGTGTGAACCGCGGCGGCGAAGAACGCTCCCGCCACGAGCGCTGCGCGACCTGACGACCGCCCGCGCGCGGCGCGCACCACGAGCCAGCACGTCATCAAGTAGTAGCCACTGGCGATGAGCACCT
>Ga0207643_10001334_pt1 | contig 14267 bp, 15 predicted proteins | sample KBSMisM62_FD_184313 | JGI IMG/M metagenome (GOLD analysis project Ga0207643, IMG submission 184313) | Miscanthus rhizosphere microbial communities from Kellogg Biological Station, Michigan, USA - KBS Miscanthus M6-2 (SPAdes) (version 2) | ecosystem: Host-associated > Plants > Roots >...
TCGTCCCACTTGGTCATGGTCCAAGGCAGGCCACGTTTGGCGGCCACCTCCTGGCGCCACATATTGTTGATCGGCATGGTGACGGCGGCGAGCTGCAGCTCGATCGCGTCCTTGGTGATGGCCTTCGACAGCGGCACAATGCCGTCGGTGGTGGCAATCAGCACGTCGCCGCCGATCGCAATATGCGCGTTGATGCCGAGCGGCTGGCCAATTTGGTAGCGACCCTCTTGCCGCCAGTTGGCCGGGTCGGCCGGGTTGCCACCAGTGAAAATTATGACCTCTCCGAGGTCGGTAAAAAAGCAGCACTTGTCGTCAATTCCGTCGCCAGCATCAATCGACCAACTGCAGCCAAACACCAGACGGCCGCCACGGGTGGCGGCGCCCGACAGCGGGATCATCTCCAGCTTGCCGCCGATCGAGTTGAGGCCGAGATACCAGGCATTCATCGAGCTCTGCTCAATGAAGAACAGCCGATTGCGGTACTTCCAGACGTAGACCAGGTTGTGCCCGTGCTCGACCTTGGCGCCGGGATACTTGACCGGGTCGGTACCGATTTGGTCGGCGTTGAGCCGCACCCAGGTGGTGCCGTCGAACCGCCACGGGAAGTCGCCGGCCTCGTTGACCGCAATCAAATAGTCGCCGGCCGCATTGGCCATCTGCGCGGTGCTGTAGTTGCCAGACGACTGGCCGGAGGCGACCAGTGCCGGCGACGGCGCCGTGACGTCGTACAGCTTGTTGGCGTTGGCGGCATACATGCGGTGATTGCTGCCGCTGACATATTCAAAGCCGGATATGATTGGCGTCGTCTCCGGCAGTGTGCACCACTCGAGGCAGCCGCCCCGCAGGCGCACGCCGCGCATCGTCGGCACCCAGTTGTCGCAAATCATCGCCGCGCCAGGCTGCATGAAAGCGATGTTTTCGCTTTCGATAATGCCGCGGTTCGGCGCCGGCATGGTGATGGCCTGGTGCTGCAGCGCCATCTGCGGCTGCACCGGCTGCCGGCGGAATGCCACATGGTTGCTCATGTCGGCACCATCCACGGGTAGGCGGTGGTGCCGGACACGGCCTTACGGTCAATGATAATCGGCGCCGGCTTGTCGGAGCCCATCGCCATGGCGAGGGCATCGCTGTAGCTCCCCATGTCCTCGGCGTAGGGCGCCCCCTTGTTGGAGCGCCACCGCCACTGCATGCCGAGCTTGAGCAGCCGCTCGTCGAGCACGAAGCTATCGTTGTCGGCAATGAAGCGGTCGCCGTAGCCGCCGCTGGCCAGCGCCACAACGTTTTTGCTGAGGTAGACAATCTGCGCCGAGGTGCCGACCGGCAGGATTGGCCAGATTTCAACCTGGTGCCCGAGATTGCACCACTCGCCGCGACTGTCATAGTTGTTGTTGGCGCGCCGCACCAACCACTCGTCGGCGTCGGCAACGTACCGCATCGGCGTCAGCGCCATGTCGGTGCGGTACATATTGCTGTTGGTGAGCAGGCGCCGGAAACCGGCCGGCCAATTAAACCTACTGGTGCCGTGCACCACGCCATCGCCGTATGGCGGCGGTGACGTCACCACACCGTCACCGGTAAAAACCGCGGTGGCCTTCAACCTGGTCCATTCACGCAAGTCGGCGCCGATGGCGTGCGCCATCTCATTGGCCAGCGACAGCATCTCCTGCATGGTGCGGTTGTTAGCAATGCCCGCAAACACGCTAGCCGGATAGACCACCCCGACATTCGCGCAGACATCTTGCACCACCGTCAGGATAGTCATCAGGCCGCCTTCGGTTGCACCTCAGCCGCCATTCGCAACAGGGTCTTGCGGTTCAGCGAACCGTGCGGCGCGTGTCCGGTCACTGACGTCACGTATTCGCGCAGCTGCTCGAGGCTCATGTGATCAAACTCACCACTGGCCTCGGCGCCGTTCACTTGCGCTTCGCTTTTCTCGCGCAGGATTTTGACGTCGGTCTCGAGCACGGTATTGCGGGCCTTGAGCTGCTCGAGCTCGTCGCGCAGCACCAGGTCGGGCGCCGCCTTGCGGCTGTTGTCGATGAACTCAATGGCCTTGTTCTTAAGGTCGCGGCCACTCATGCCGAGGTTCTTCAACTCCTGGCCGTCGACTGCCGCCAGCGCCTCGATCGTGTAAATGTTGAGGGCCCGCAGCTCGGCCCGGCGCGCCTCGGTGAGGAACGCCACGTAGCCGAGTGGCGTGCCGGCCTTGGTCTGGTCGGCCATGGTCTTGAATTGTCCATACTGGCGCCGGAACCGCTCGGCGTAGGTGACCGAGACTTGCTCGCCAGTCTGCGGGTCAGTGGTCCAGTGCGAAAACGCTAGCGCCGGAAACGTGCTCATGTTGCGCGAGCCGGCGTAACGCAAGTCGCACACCTCGAGGTCATCAAAAATTGGTCGGCCTTCTAGCTTTGACTTGGTCGGGTTCGGCATCGGGTGATGACGAAACACTGCGACTACTCCAACATCCGGATCGGGCATCGGTCCTCTCTCCATTGAAACGATCGGGGGTCGGCCGTACCTTTAGGAGGCCCAGGCCGGACGACCCCCGGCACCGGAGGCTGCGCTCTTGCAGGGACGCAGCGTCCGATTGTTACCAGCGACGATTAAGCCGCTGGGTTGCTGTCGTAGAAGCGCCAGTTGTATTGCGGGTTCACCATTGTGAGCTCGCCCATGAAGCCGATAAATTGAGCTACGGCGTCCTTGTCTATGGGCATCATCCCGTCGCCTTCGAAAACTTTGTCAAAGTTTCTTGACGGGTGGTAACGCATACGCAGGCTGTCGACGTCGATGCCGAACGTAGTGTTCGCCGGCATGTTGGAGCCGATGCCGCCATCCATAACAATTTCAGCCCGCACGCCGCCACCGATGTACTCGAGCGAGGTAAAGCCGAGCTTGCCGACTGACGTGTCGTTAGTCTGCCGCTGAATGGCGACGGTCGCCGCGTCGTAAGCAGCGTAGTGTTCGGGTGACATAATCAGCAGGCCGGCGTGATCTTTGCCACGCGACTGCTTGCCCATGACGTAAGAGAGCATCGGCCGCACTGTGGTGGCGTTGACTTGGGTGCCGAGTGCCGGCGCCATGCTCTGGGCGTCGTAGGCCTTGGTCTGCCAGATGACGGCGGTCGCACGATCGATGCCGCCATAGATGCCGCTGTTGGTAACGATCGGCAGCGCCGCAGCGAGACCAGTGATTTGCTTGCCGCCGTTGGCCGAGCCATCACTGAATATTGCTGCATCCATCGTGTCCTCGAGCGCACGCTCGGCGGCCGCGATGTAGCTGTCGTAAACGTCCATCAGTTGGTTTTCGCCCTCGTTGTTTAGTATCTCCTGCATCGACAGGATGATCGGGACGACAACCATTTTGGGATCGAAATACGCGTCATTAAAAAGATCGATCGCTGGGTTGAGCAGCGGATCGTAGCCGGAGTACCACTGCGCAACTTGCTTGGCGACTTGCAGCGTCTGGCGAATGCGCGGACCGGAGAACGCCTGCCACAAACCCTTGCGCTTCATCAGGGCGAGCAGCGCATTGTTGTTGCTTACGAGATCTTGATAACCGGATTGACGCTCCTCGAGCGCCATCGACAAAATCTGCTGGTAGGCAGAGTTGCTGGTGATATTGGGCATAGGCCCCTCCACACGGGTTCAGATTAAACGCCGGCATTCACCCGCCGCATGGCGTGCTGAATGGCCTCGCGTCGACCAACTGGTTTGCTGTTCGTGCGGCCGTCACCGTTTGAGGGTGTGTCGGGCACGCCGCGCAGCGATTTGTCTGGTCGGGTCTGAGCCGATGGGTTGCGGGTCTGAGCCGCGTGGGTCGGGGATCCTGGTCGAAGCATCTCGGCCCGGCGATATGCCGTTTCGAGATCGAAGCCGAACTTGAGCTCCTGCTCGATCAATTCCCCTAGTTCATCAAACCTCGGGTGTAGGTCAGCAAATGCGTCGACCGACGACCTGGTCTGAGTGAATTGCTTTTCATGATGCAGCTGTTGGATTGATTGCGCAAGGGTCTGCACGGTCTGGTGCAGGGCGCCGATCTGGTGCGACTGCGCGTTCTGCGCATTGGAATGCTGGATGAGCCGCTGCTGCTCCGGGCTCTGGTTCAGGTAGTGGTAGCAGAGGTCGCGGAATGTCAGCTTCTGGCCGTCGGCCGATTTCAGGTCCAGATTATTGACGATGATATCGAGCCCACCGAGCACGTCGGTGCGGAGCTTCCGCTCCATGCCGGTGTAGTTTTCCAGCGCCCGATCGAGCGTGGTGCCGTGCTGTGTCGCCATCTCATGGAAATGGCGGATGCTGTTCATGGTCTCATGGTCGCCGCGGTAGCGGCGGTGCAGGCCGTCGGTCTCCTGCACCATGCGGTGCACCTCACCGCGGATACTCTCTGGCGCCGCGGCCCACTCGGCCCTGGCGTGCTCGGCCATACGAGGAGGAGGATCCCGATATGGTGCCGTCTCCGGCAATCTTGGAGCTGCTGGCTGCTGCCCCGCCTGGGGCTGCCCTGGCTGTTGTTGCCCTGGCTGGCCTGATTGTCCTGGCGGCTGGCCTGTTTCGGCAGCCTTGACGAACCGGCCCTGCTCGCGCGGCTGCTGCGGCTTGGCTGCTTTCTCTTTGTCGATCGCCTCGGGTGGCTGGTTGTGGCCAATGCCGGGCTTGGGCCGCGGCTTGTCCTCGCCATCCTTGGCCCGATCAAAGGCTCGCTTGATGCTTTCGCGCCGGCTGTCGGCCTTGGCCTTTTCCGGCTCGGGTGCGGCCGGCGGCGCCTGCGGACCAATCGGCGTCGGCGTCGACGTCGGATTGACGTTGACCACCGCCTCGTTTTTGGGGGCGGGGGCTGGGGCGGGAGAAACCGTGGGGGCGGCGGCCGGTGTGGCCGCGGGGGCAACGGTTATGTCAGACATGGGTCGGTTGACCTCCTAAGTGTGGATCCGCTCTCCTGCCTTGTATCGTGACACCGCGCGACCGATGGCGTCGCGTCGCTGCCGCTTTACAAATTGCTGTTCTGTAGACCGCACCACGCGGGGCTTGGGCTTCTCGTTGCCGACCTCGACCAAGTTGTTGGCACGGCCGACGGCGCGAAACTGTGACTTACTCTCGTAGAAGCGGCCGTCGACTTGCTCGGTCGGCGCCATGATGTCGCTGATGATGTGCGGGCAAGGCAATGCCGACCGCGCCGGCGCCGTCTGCGGTCGGCTAAAGCGATAGCGTCCCGGCTCAATCTCGACGAGCTCGAGCGTCTCTGGCATCACCCCTCCGCACCAGCGGTGGCGACACGAATATCACAGGTAGGCCAGGCTTGCCGACCACCTTGGTGACCGGCACGCCAAATTTGTTCGCAGCCTCCGTGACCGGGAGGCCGCGACCGTTGGTGCTTTCGACCACCGGCATGCCGCCGGTGGCCACGGTCACTACCGGCATACCCACTAGCGTTTGCCTTTGCTCTTGGCCTTCTCGCCCTTGCCCTTGCGCTTAGTCGGCTTGGGCGGCGCCTTGCGCGTGGCCGGCTCGGCGTGGAACGTGAAATCCATCTCGTTCGACGTCCTGTCACCGTCCTTCACGGCCACCTTGACCGTGTCGGCGCCCTGCCACACGTCCATATTGATGCCGGTCGACAGCGTGCCGTCATCCTCGAGGTCGGTCGGCTCCTCCTGGCCGGCGAATATGATCACTGAGTTTTCAGTGAAGCCGGTGCCGTGCACAAAGATATCGAACGTCTCCTCGCCGATCGTCGCCTCATCGGGATCCAGGGAGCTGATGTTGAGCGGCTGGCTCGATCCGCCCTGGTTCTCGCCGCCCTGGATCGGCTGCCCGCTGGCGTCCATGTTGCCGCCGACGTTTGAGCCCTCCGGCTCGTTGACCGACGCCATGTAGCCAATCTGCCCGGGCGAGTTTTCGATCGCCTGCTGCCGGTTGACCGCATCCTTGGCCTCGGTCCGCGGCAGCCCGCCAGGCTGCTGGGCCGTGGTCTCGTTGATGCTCGGGATGTAGCCGGAGCCGGGATAGGGATCCGGCGGCGCACTGACCTGGGGCCCGAGCCGGCCCGGGTTAGTCATGTAGCCGCCCTGCTGCTGGCCAGGAGGCTGCGGCGGCCCACCCGGACGCATGCCGGGGCTATTGGCGTATTCGTCATCCTTGGCCTGCTTGGCGGCCCACTCGTTGTTGCCGGGCTGGTCCTCGCGTTTCGAGGAATACTGCTCGCCGTGTCGGGCCTGCTGGCCCTGTCCTGGGCCCTGTCCTGGGCCCTGCTGCGGCAGACCAGCATAGGGGCCCTGGCCCTGCTGCTGGCCGGTCTGGCCTGGCTGGTTCGGCTGGTTCGGGTTGTTGGGGTTCGGCCCGGGATTGTTCGGGTTCGGCACGCCAGGCTGCGGTTGTCCTGGCGCAGGCTTAGGCTGGCCCGGCTGCGGGCCCTGGTTCGGTGTAGCCATCTGAGTGCTCCCTAGGTGAACGTCCAATTTTGCGTCGCAGTATTAAATCCCTGCGTCGACACGAACACCGGCACCGTGCCGGCGGTCAGTTTCTTCGGGGCTTTGGTGACTGTCAGTGAAGTCGCCGAAACAAAATTGGTTGCCTGCGGGATGCCGCCGACCACCACCACACTCGATCGATTGAAGCCGGTGCCGGTGCACGTCAGCAGCGTCGTACCCGAGCCAGAGGCGCCGCCGGCCGAGACGCCAGTCAGTGTCGCCGCCGTGCCGCCGGTCAATGACGAAGCATGCGAGGCATTCGGCGTCGCGGTGTAATTGCCGAGCACGCTGACTGCGACGGTCGGCGCCACCACCAGACTGCCGGCCGCGGTCACCACCACCTCGGTGCCGGCCGCCTCGTTCGGCACGCCGGACCACGGCGCTGCCAACAGCGTCAGCGGTCCTGCCGTGCCGTCGTCGGTGAACGGCAGCGATGCGGCCGGCTCGATCGAGGTTGGCGGCGTAATGCCGATCGAGCTGAAATTTGTAGGCGGGGTTGGATTAGGAGGGGTCACGGTCAAGGCGCTTTGAGCCATCGTCGTCTCCTGCGTTGCATTACCACCGACTGAGAATAACCGGCCGGCCAAATCGTAGCACGCCTGGCTGCTTGTCGAGGCGTAGAAAATTCAGCGCCACCTCGTTGCCGGTCATGCGGAATACGCCAGGCTGCGCTGTCAGCACCAGGTGGCGCACCTCGGTGTGGATAAGATCAACCGGGTTGCCGTACCAATTGAATTGGCCCGGGCTCGCCTGCAGCACGTAGCCGTGCCGCAAAGTCGCGTCGCGGCCGCTCCAGGTGAACGAGCCTGGCTGAGCCGTCAGTCGGTAATTGTTGCCGACGCCACCCGTGCCGTAGAAAATCGCCGACTGCGTTTGCAGCACGCCGGTGCCGGTAATTGCCGGCGAGATTACGTTGCCAGTACCAGCCAGGCTGCTGGCGCCAATGACCAGCGTGCCGGCGCCGATCGACGGCGCATAGGCAACCTGGCCAGTGCCGGCCAACTGACTGGCGGCCGCCGCCAGGGCGCCCGTGCCGGACACCACCGGCAAGACGCCGGCGCCGGCGCCGACCAGGCTCGACGGCGCCGCAACAAGCGCACCCGTGCCGGTCGACCGCGACGTGCCGGTGCTGGCCAGGGCCGCCGTGCTGGCAACAAGTGCACCAGTGCCTAGTGCCGTGACCTTGGCCGTGCCGGCCAGCGTGCTGGCTTGGGCGACGAGCGCACCCGTGCCGGTCGACCGCGAGGCGCCAGTGCCGGCGATTGCGCTTGGCTGCGCAACCAGGGCACCAGTACCGGCGCCGATCGCCAGGCCGGTGCCGGACAGCGTGCTGGACTGTGCGGCGAGCGCACCGGTGCCAGCGCCGATCGCTAGGCCAGTGCCGGCGAGCGTGCTGGATTGCGCGGCGAGCGCACCCGTGCCGGTGGCGGCCGGCACGCCGGCGTCGACGCCAGATAGTTGACTGGGCGCCGCCTGCAGGCCGCCGGCGGCAATAAAGCTTATGACGCAATCGAGGTCGTAGGGACCGACCGTTTCCCAGATACCGGAGGCGGTGTGCAGGATCTGCCCGCCGGCATAGGGGTCGGAAAAGACCAGGTTGAGATTGACCAGGTCGGTGGTGTCGGAGAGCACGCTGCGGGTCGAGGTGAAAACGTATTCGACGCCGGGCGTGACCGGCACGGGTGGCGAGAAAGTAAAATCAATGAGTGACGCTACCGACAGTGGCAGGGTGCTGGCTGCAACGATGGACGAGGCGCCAATTTGCGTTAGCGGTAAATGGCTGGCGTTAACCGTGTGCAGCCAAACCTGAATTGTGCCGGCTGGGTTGCCTTGCCGGTTCAGCGCAATTTTAACTTTGGAAATTGATGGCCCACCAGCAATGAACGTCTGGCCGACATACTCGAAATAACCGCCAGGCCCGCCGAATGTCTGGAAGGCTTTGTTAGCGGGATCGTCGATAATCAGGTCGCTTGCAGCACCCGAGCCGGCCCCGGTCGAGCCGGAAATGCCGGAGCTGGCCAGCGTGCTCGCTTGCGCCGCAAGCGCACCCGTGCCGGTGCTCACACCGGCAGAGACGACAGTGCCGGTGCCGGCCAACGCGCTTTGTCGAGCCTCTAGACCGACCGCGGCCGACTGATAGATAAAACTGTAGATGTCATAGTTGCCGCCGATCCAGACCGACCATGACGAACCGTTGAACTCCTGCACTGTGAGTGCAGTGCCGCCGTAGCACTCGTTGTGAACCTGGAAGTAATAGCGATAAGTGCCATTCGGCGTCGGCGCGTCAGTGCGCTCGAAAACGTAGATGTACTCGGTGCCGCTGACGACCGGCACCGGCGTCGAGAAAATGAAATCAACGGCCCTGGCCGCGGTTACCGGGAACGTGCCTCCCGGAATAACGTCCGACGCAGTGCCGACTGCCGTTACCGGCGCGTGATTGCCGTCGACTGTGTAAATCCTGATCCGCGCGCCGTCAGTGGGGATCTGCGAAGCGGCAACGTACATCCCGCCAATGCGGACGCGGTTGACGAAATTGGACGTCGCGATAAAGCCCTGGCCGACATTCGGGTGCGCGACATCGCCAAAATTTGAACCGCCGGCGATCCCTCCGACAATGTCGATGCTGGCGGCCGGGACTGTTGCGCCGGCTCCAGTGATCGGCGCCAGGGCCGCACCAACCGTACCAGTGCCGGCCAGTGTGCTGCTCTCTGCCGCCAGCACGCCAGTGCCTGGCGCCATCGCCGTGCCGGACGCAGCAATCGTGCTGCCCTGCGGGACCAGGGCGCCGGTGCCGGTGCCGAACGACAGGCCGGCCGCGGCCAGTGTGCTGGCTTGCGAGGCGAGCGCACCCGTGCCGGTGACTGGTCCGGCCGCCGCCGCCTCGGCGCCGGACAGCTCGAGCCAGGATATGACGGCCCGTGACGGGTCGACCGCGGCGCCAGTCCCGGATGCGGCGCTGCTTTGCGCTGCCAGTGCACCCGTGCCAGTCGATCGGCCCGTGCCGGTGCCGGCCAGCGTGCTGGCGGTGTCGACCAGTGCCCCGGTGCCGGTGTAGGCCTGCGTGAAATCTGGCGTGGTGATGACGGCGGCAGCCTCGATATTGAAAACCGCGTCGCCGCTGTTGCTGCCGGAGGCAACCGAGACGAACCACTCGCACATGACCCAGAGGTACTGGTTGGTCATGGTGATGATTGCGCCAGGCGCGTAGGTCACCGTGCTGTTGGAGCTGGCGCTGGTCGACAGGGCTGCCGTGGTCGTGCCGGCCTGCGTGGCACTGGTTATCTGCGTGGCGCCGGTGCCGTCGGCATTGGTCGACCGCCACAGCCGCAGCCGCACCTGTCCAGTCTGCGCCGAGGCGGCACTGACGGCGCGCATTGGAAACACAAATGTCCAATTGGTATTTGCAAACGAACCAACGAGCGGCTGCTCGGTGCGCCAGCACGATTTTGCATCAAACACGGCGCCGAGCTGGTCGCTGGTGACAAACCCGGTCGAGGCCTTTTTCAGCCGGCCTGTCATGGACGAGTAGTTTGGTGTGGTTACCTTGGCGACAGTCCAGCCGGTCGTGGTGATGCCAGTCGCCGGCGACGCGGCGCCATCCAACAGCGACATTGCTGTTGTCGCGCCGGCCGGCGCGGCGTCCTTGAGGTAGAGCGTCTTAACCGCCATCGTTCACCTCGGTGAACGTGTAGGTGCAGCGCGGATAGTTGCTGACGTGCTCGGGGATGCTCGGCCACACGTTGCAGCCGTTGAGGTAGTAGCGGTGCGTGCGATCGCTGCAGCTGCCATTGCCGTCGACGATACGATAGAGCGCACAGAAGCCCACCACCGGCGGCGGCCCGAGCTCGCCGTCGAACGGGTCACGGCCGCGGCAGCATTCGCCGCACTGGCAGCAGTATCCTTCGCGCTGCCAGCTCATGGTCCGGCCTCAAATTCCATGAACAGGTTATTAAAGTCGGTAATGCTGGCCAGCTCGCCGGAGCTCAGCGTCTGCGACACGGTCTTGAACGTGGTCGAGGCGTCAGTGTGCACCCATGATTTTATGACAGTGGCGCCCTGCTTGAGCCGGGCCGTGATGGTGAGGGCGCCGGCAGCAGTGGCGCCGTAGCGGTAGCTCACCTTGAATGGCGCCCCTGGCGTACTCGTCGGGTCGCTCAGCCGGAAGCGGACAATATCGGCGGTCGGGTTCGCTGACGAGCGGATATAGTCGGCGTCACTGAATGCCGTTTCGTCGATCGCCTGATAGAGGTTACTGGCGCTGCCTGACTGGTCAGTCCAGCCACTGTTGGCGGCGTCGGCGTCGGGACGCAAATAGACCAGTGCCACCGCAGCCGTACCGCTGCGAAACCAAGCGTAGGGCTGCCGGTGGGCATATCGTCCATACATTACGGATAGGCGGGCCAGCCCGTGTTGATGTTGACGGCATTGACGGCGGCGACCGTCGCCGCCGCGTTGATAGCTGCCTTCTTGGTGCGGTAATTATTGCCGACGTTGGCGAGATAGGTGCCGACAGTATTCGCGCTCAGATTTGTCGTAGTGTTACCGTCCGCCAGGGCGCGGAGGTCGTAGTAATTGTCGACCAGGTCGTAGAGTGACCGCTTGCGCGTGTCCTTGGCATAGGTCAGCTCGGCCGAGCTGCCGACATAGCCGTTCAGCACCGCCGTCGTGTTCGCCACGTCCGGCGTGTGCAGGCCCTGCGGCGACAAAAACAAGTTGCCCTTGATGCCGGCATTGTCGAGTGAGGTTTGACACGCCGCCATGTATCCTTCTGGCGGCGTCGGCCAGCCGGGAATGCTTGAAACTGGAATGTTTCCTGCCGGCATCAGATCGGCCCCAGTGTGAAGCTAATGTTGTAGTTCTGCGAAATTATTGGATACCAGCCGCTCTGGGCAGCAGGATCGGGAGCAGGCGTCATCGTGCCGTCGGCAGTGCCAACCGGAAAGAAATACCCGCCAGCACTGCCCATGCGGCCAGACTGGAGCGGCAGCCCGGAGCCTGGCGACCACACCTGATGGTTTCCTGCTGGTGTAGCGCCGCTGCCTGTCCAGCGATAATTAAAGTAATACTCGCCCGGCATCAGGAAAAAGCCGGTGGGATGCAGCACACTGGCAATGGTTGCAAACCCGCTGGCCAGCGATGCATTGGCCGGCCCATGCAAACCAAAATCAATTAACAGTCGCCCCGGCCTGCCGTCGGTGCCTATGGCGTAGAGGGCCGTGTAGACATTCGATGTGCCGCCGTAAGCGGACCACACCATTGTATTGCAACGCTTGACCAGCATCGGAATGCGCCACTCGAATGCATTGTAGTGGTGCTTGTCGGTGGCGAGGTTCTGCCCCGTGTTTTGCGACATAGTCCCGACTGGCGGAATGCACCCAACCGTGCCTCCTGTGCCGTCGTAGTACGGCAGATAGGCCGGCATATCCATTGTGCTGGGGCCAATAAACACCAGTGTGTTTGCTGCCGTGCCAATACTGATGCCAGTTGGAGCAAGGCTCATCGTCGCCGGCTGAGCATTCAACGAGGTGGCACTCGACTGCTTGGTGGTGCGCGCCAATGTGCAATTGGCAACGCCGGCCGAGGCGCCGAGCGTCAGGACGCCAAACCCTTTCTCATGCGCTTTCGCGGTAACAAACGTCGCGTCGGTGTATTCAATAATTGTGTAACTGATAATTGACGTGCCGCTGTTGCCGACACCAAACATTCGCGCCAGCACGTCGAGATCGATCCCGCCAGGCGGCGTCGGGCATGCTGCTAGGCTCAGCGTGCCCGTGCCGGTCGTCGTCGTCCCGCAGATGGCGCTGTCGCCGCGGATCATGCCGGCGCCGTGTAGGTGAGCGCCGTGATGCTGACAGTCTGCCCGGCCGAGATTGTCGTGCTGTTGAGCTGAATGTCACCACCGCCGCCAGTGCCACTGACACTGCACAGAACGATCGGCGTCGCATTGCCCTGCCGCAGCTCGGCCTTGGACACCGGGCTGGCATTGCCGGTCGCATTGGTGTCGGACGCAATGGCGCCGGCTGTGGCGACACCAGACGCCGCGGCGCCGAATGCCGGATTACTGAACGTCAGCGTCGCAACAGCGACGCCGCCCGAGGTCTGCAGCACCAGCTTGGCCGGTGGCGTATTGAGGTCGAGCTGGTCGACGACATAGTCAGCGATCCCGCTCCGGGTCGCTGTCGGGTGAGTGACGGGCATGCACCTCTCCTGTTCCTGCTAGCTGGGCGGCATCCCCGCCCACGGTTACTTTGTTTTCTTTCAGCCACTGCGGCAGATACCGCCGCACGCGATCGCCGGGATTGGCGCGATAGGTGAGACCCTCGACATACTCGGTGCCGAGCTCCTCGACGTAGAACGTTGTCTTGGCAATAAACACGAACTCGCTCATTGCAGGCTGTACACTCCCAGTGGGCCGTCAAAGTCGACGGTCAATGTCTCGAAATTGGCCAGGCTGGTGACGCCGCCGTTGTCGTAGAAACCGACCAGCTTGTTGCCATTGCTTGGTAGGTACAGGAGAGCATAGCGGAACGGGCCGATGCCGGCGCCGGTGGCGGCAAACACTGTGTCCTCGAGCACCACCTTGAACACGCCGCTGGTGGTGCCGGCACTGACGACAACCGGGATATTGCCGCCGGCCGGGTAGCCGCCCGTGTTCGTCGGCGGTGGCGCCGTGCCGGCGTTCCAGGTGGTGTCGGTCGCCACGCTCGGCGCCGCATTGGTCAGGGCCACCTTGTAGGTCGAGGTCGCCAGGTTCGGGTGGCCGCCCTTGGTCAGCTCGTCGATAAACGAGTGATATTTGTAAAACGGGCTTATCGGCATGCGGCCCCCTATTGCGATAGTTGGTAGCTGCCAGGATTGGCAACGCCACCCATCTGGCTGGCCGCAGCAGCCGTTGCCGGCACGCCAATGCCGAGCGCCAGCAGCGCATGCTCCTTGCCCATCAGCACGTCGTCACGCAGCTTCATCGGATCGATGCCGAGCCTGGCGGCACGCTCCCAGATCTGCTGCGACAGCAGCTCGAGCTTGCCGGCGCCGATGCCGGTCCGCACACCGGTCTGCGGGGCGAACGTGCCCCAGGTCAGGGCCTGGCCGGGCACCGCCTCGAGGCCGACCTGGCCGGCCACCTTGTCTCTGAACCAGGGCGCGATCGGCCGGTACTCGGTGCCGCCCATGAAGGTGCGGAAATCCTTCATGGTGCGCACCTCGGGCATACCGATGGCGCTGGCAAAGTGTGTGTCGGGCACCGCCCACCGCGTCTGAAAACCAGTCTGCGGCACGCCCGACGCCATGGTGTATAGCGGGATCTTGACCGTGTCGTTGCCGTAGCCGTGCTCGCCGGTCATCAGGAAGCGTCCGGCCGGCAGCACCTGGTTGCCGTGCATCATGTGGCCTTTGACGTCCCGCATGTCGGCCGGGAAATCTGGCCCGCGGTTCTTCTCGGCAACGTTGCCATATTTCTGGAATGTCAAAAGGTCGCCGCGCTGGCCGTACATATGCGCGGTGGTGCCGCGGTTGATCTCGGTGAGCACGTCGGAGCCGGCCGAGAACGGGCTCACCACGTGGTTGAAGCGATTGTAGGCGAGCTTGGCCTCCTCGGGCCCGACCAGCTGCACCATGCGCTGATACATCGGGTCCATCACGTACCAGGGCACCATGCCCTTGGTCAGCTCGGGATGCTTCTTGGCCTCGGTCAACGTGTCGACCAGGCGCTGCGTGTTCTCCGGCGTCATCACCGCCATCGATGCCGCGTTCGGCTCCGTCGGCTTGCCGGGCGTCCAAAGCTTGGGCTCGACGTTGCCCTGCC
>Ga0207643_10001336_pt1 | contig 14263 bp, 11 predicted proteins | sample KBSMisM62_FD_184313 | JGI IMG/M metagenome (GOLD analysis project Ga0207643, IMG submission 184313) | Miscanthus rhizosphere microbial communities from Kellogg Biological Station, Michigan, USA - KBS Miscanthus M6-2 (SPAdes) (version 2) | ecosystem: Host-associated > Plants > Roots >...
GCAAATTGCGTTCAGTGAAGTCACAGGAGGAATCATGCGAGTTACCTGTCGTTCTTTGCTCGGGTCGTGCCACTGCTGTTGATCATGTCAGCCAGCAATGCAACTGGACAAGTCGCGAAATTGCGTGAGTCATGTAGCGATGCGATTAAATGCGACACCGGGCTGCAGTGTATCCAACTAAGAAGTGGAAAGTCCGCTGCTCGAAATGCTCCGAAAGCGAGCACTCATCGATGAGTAGAGATGTCGATGATTCGTGCAAGAGCTTCGGCGAAGGATGGTCATTCGAAAGTAACAGAAGCTATGCTGATTCAGTTGCTTCAGACGGACGAGTCGCGAATGGAGCGTTTGATGTTCTATTCGAACAGGCACAGAAATGTCGCGCAGCCCGTGTGCGGCGCGAGAATAAATGCTGGGGGGAGGCGATGACGAGCACAAAGCGGCGATAGATAAGATCAATGTCTCAATGGAGCGAATTCGAGATCATCGCAGCAAATGGCGGACACCAAACGCCTATTCTACACAGATCGCAGCACGTATCAGAATCGGTTCAGCACATATGAAGATAAGTGCGAAAGACTCGATTTCAATAACCTGCGCCAGACTCTCGATGCCGCTCGCGTAGCAGTGGAGCGAGCTGACAAGGTCGAGTGTTCTGCATTGGAGCAAGTCTCAAGTAAGGCGATGGAATGTTTTCAAGCCGCTAAACCTCTGCGAGACGATGCGTATCGCAACACTTCGGACCGAGTTCCCGACAAGTTCGTCCGGCTATCGGAACAAGCAGGAAAGTTCTTTGAGGAAGCAAATAGCCGTCGAGCCTCAGCCCGCGACAAGGGTCTCTGTCGTTAGTGGGCATCCGGCTGACGGCCGGGTTCGACTCGTTTGTTGACGCGCTTGCGTGTCGGCCAGCGGCCGCAGCGCGGTGTGCGGCTGCTGGCAGGTTGTGCAGAACGGTTCGAGCCACTCCCTCCTATTGTCTAAGCCAGACGACGGTGTTGTTGATCTTTTCACCTTGCGGATTCACGCCAGTCGTCGTTTGAGTCCGCGACTTGCCGTCCCTGGTATAGACAAATCGAGAAACGGTGGTGACCTTACCGTCCTTCTTGTTGGTCTGCTCGAAAGTGACGTCATCGATCTTTTTCATCGCCGTGGCGTCGCGGCCAGGATCGCCCTTGACGGGGACGTCCCGACCGTCGTACGCGACGGTGTATTCGTAGTGCAGCGGCTTCCCCGCGCTGTCGACGACCTCGACAACGACGTTGAGGCCGTTGCCGGACGCACTGGATTTGACCGTGATACTCTTCGGCGCCAAGTTTGCTGGGTTGTACTTCGATTTGGCGAGGTCCACGCGCCATGAGCCCAGGTTAGGGTCTTGCGCGTACGCAGCAGCCGACAGAGCAAGCAGGAATCCCCACGCGAAACAGATTACGGCGAAGGGTCGTTGCTTCATTGCCCACCTCCACCTGTTCAGAACACTCTCTCCGGTCCAGCAGCCGAACAACTCGTGCAGGAGACCGAGTCGTCCCGCTTCGCACCAAACACGTGCGATTGACGAAACCTTGGTATCGGCGAACTCCTCGAACGCCCGGATCTTAGCACCCGCGAAGGCTGTTTCATCCGTAGGCGTTCGGTCGACGGAGAGGCGCAATGGCTGGGAGCGGTCCGTAGCCAACACTAGACACGCTTCGGTAAAAGAGAGAAGCGGCTCGGAATCAACAAATCGTGCCGATGTGGACATCGACTCCACCACTGATGCCAGCGAAGCGCAGCCGACCGCCGCCCGTCAAGAGACGATCCATCGTCTCCTCCGAATCGAGCCCAGGAATTTTGAACAAGGCATCGTAAAGTCACGTGTGAATGTCAGCTGCCCAGACACCGGAGAACGCCTCCATCGCAGCGCAGCCATCTGAACGTTGCCGCCTTCGTGGAGGCGTCTCGCTGTACGACTCCCTTAGATCGACGACAGCGTCTCCCTATGGAATCACTTTGATGTGACCGAACATGTCGAACTGACCGGGTGCGGGTGAGAAGTGTGGGCGCACCAGGCAGATCGCCAGATAGCGACCGCGCTTCGGGAACGCTACCACCTCGGTCCGGTCGCGAACGCCGAGCAAATACTGTGCAAGTGTCCCGGTGGTTGGAGGCGTAGCGCCTGGGTTCGCTGGTATGGCCTGAAGCACCACGGGCGCGAACGGTGATGAGAAAGTTCACCGTGCCACCCTCTTTGATCGTGACCTCGTGTGGGATCAGCAGGTGAACGTTGCGGTTATTGGGTGACCGATTGGGACTGCGATCCATGATGTTGTCAGGATCGGCAGGAAAAGCACCGAAGCTGACGGTGGCGCTAGCGTACGGGCCGTCGACGGGGCCAAGGTGATGTTCATGATCGTTGGGGTTTTGTGCCGCTTCCTCGGCCCGTGTGACTGCATGGGATTTCAGTCCCAAACCCGCGGCGACACTTCCGACCGCAGCAGCTTTGATCAGATCCCTCCGACTTGTCGTCTTGGTCACGAGGTCCTCCTTTTCAAAAAAGCGGGTGGACACCGATGAATGATGAATCCCAAGCCGCAGAAACATCGATGTCCACTTGCCTCTCGTCACCCTTCAGTCGTTAGAAGTTCCGTCCGTAATTCGCGACCGCACTGCGGCGGACATCTTGTGAAGTGCTGGCTCCGACCTCCTTAGCGTCGCCGATATTCGTGCCACGAACTGACGCTCGGTTTACTGTCGAGCGACTGGTGCTGATGAACGCCCTTCAGGAACATTTCATTGGCGTGGCGAATCCGTCGCATGTAGAGCGTTTCGATAAGGCGGCACGACGTGCAATCGTTAGGAGATCGCTTTCAAAGAGATCAACGTCGATGTTTGAGAAACGCAACACCACCACGAGCGGAGTCGTGAACTCGTGGCCGTGAGACGTACGGACGGTTAACTCGCCTCTTGGGTGGGTACGGTCGGGAAGTGGCGCGGTAATCTGGAGGCAGTCCCTGGCTGGGTCCGGGGTTTCCGTGCGCGCTTGGCGTAGTGCACCTGGAGAACGCCATTCTAGACCCTGACGCACCTCTATATTTATCGCGCGATCGCGATTCGGTCTTTTGCAGAAGTGGCGACCGCCATCACGGCGACGACTAGGCGCGGGCCTCGGCGTGATTTTTCGCGGTTTACGTCAAATCTTCCGCTCAGCTCATCGTTCGCTTTTCGTTTCCATGTGAGGCGCCGACGATGAATTCCGCGTACATCCCGAAGTAGAACTTCGCCATGTCCTGTCGCCAGGACGGAACGCTCTCGCGAGCGGCCGGGTTCCGATCAGGGAGGTTGGTCGCGTCCCCGCCGCCTTCGTGACGCAAACCATTGCGATTTATCGCTAAACGATGTGGAAGGAAAGACCGGCGATGGAACTGCTCGGCCAGCTCCTCGGTGGAGAGCGGACGGTTCAGAGAGCGACGGACGCATCATTCTTGGACGAAAGTGCAGGGTGTCATGATTCCATCAGAGAGTTCGATACGTGCGGCCGATCGCGTTGGCGACGCACGGGCATCCATCCTCCTGGAGGCACGTCAACCAGACCCTGCGTTAGTCGAGGAGCTGTTAAAACGCTGTCTGCCTTCGCTAACCCGGTTGGCACGTAAACGTGTTCCGCCGGCGGCGCGTGGCAGCCTTGATACGGAGGATTTGGTGCAGGAGACGGTTCTGCGGGTCATCCGCAGACTCGATTCGTTTACGCCTCGGCACCCCGAGGCGATTCAGGCGTACTGCCATGTTGCTCTGTTGAACCTCGTTCGCGACATAGCGCGACGTTTGTCCAGCCGACCGACTGCGAGCCAACTTTCGAAGGAGATGCCGTGCCCACGGCCTACACCGTTCGATCAAGTAATAGAGTCGGATTCGTATCGTCGATATCGTCGCGCCCTGCGAAAGCTTTCCCCCAAGTCCCGTTCGCTCCTAATCGCTAGGATCGAGTGGCACTGGACCGTTCACGACATTGCGCTTCGCTTCAAGATGCCATCCGAAAATGCGGTGAGGACGGCACTGTGGCGCGCAGCTCGCCACCTGGCACGTATGATGAACGAACCCTCAAGGGCCCACAAAACCGGTTGAGCTGTCACTGGCGAGAATGCGGCCACTACTCTCCCGCAGAAACTGAGTTACCTCCGGTCCAAAGTTTCTTTGCACTCTCGGGGGACGGCCGTCTGTTGGTGTTCAGTGCCTCGTAAGGAGACCCGTTCTTCATGGGCGCACCATCGTGGCACGTTGCGAACGCGTGACTGTTGGCCACCATTGGCTCATCGGCGTTGCAATTTCCCCGCTTGTTCGCGAGCTGCTGGCCTCTAGCTCGGCTATCCTGGCCCCCCGAACGTCACCGCCGCCGCAGATGTTGTTCCGAATCCACGCGTAGATCGGCAGACGGGCCATCCCGTGGCGCTGTGACGAGCGCTCCTTATCCTTCTTATCATCCGCACGCCTTACTGGACCTACACAGATGAATTCAGTAGCATTTGCGACCTATCTCGGAACACCGTTACAGCGAAAAGGTGTGTCGACGTGGCGGCTGCCCCCGGCGAAATTACGCAATTACTGGCGAGCTGGCGTGACGGAGATCGATCCGCACTCGATCAATTGGTGCCCTTGATTCGCCAGGAGTTATACCGAATCGCGCGACGGCACTTGCGGCGCGAACTTGCCGGCCCAATGGTCCAGCCGTCCTCGCTCGTTCAGGAAACGTTTGTACGGTTGCTACCTGACCGGCCGCGCGGCTGGCACGATCGAGCGCATTTCTTCGCCGTCGCGTCCATGGTGATGCGCCATCTTCTGGTTGATCACGCACGACAACGACGCCGCGAAAAGCGCGGCGGACCGGCCGCCGTGCATGTGCCTCTCGAAGTTGCAGTCATCCTTTCGCCTGAACAGGTGGATGAGGTAGTGGCGATTGACTTGGCGTTGAACCGGCTGGCGAACGTGGACGAGCGCAAAAGCAAGGTCTTCGAAATGCGGTTTTTTGGCGGCCTCAGCCTGGAGGAGACGGCCGAGGCGCTGCAGATCAGCCCAACAACAGTGGTGCGCGACTGGCGATTTGCACGCGCATGGCTGCGCCGCGAGTTGACTGCAGGAGGCGATGGCAGTGGACCGTTGGCAGCAGATTGAGTCACTGTTCGAGCACGCGATCGCGCTCGCGCTACCGGACCGCGAAGAGTACCTTCGCAAGGCGTGCGCCGACGACCTAGACCTCTATCGTGAGGTGGCCTCCCTGCTCGAGCATGACGACAGCGATGGCCAGGAACAGTCGTGGGCGGCTACCGCCGCAGCCCAACTCGTCGTGCCGGAGGCACACGTCCGCGATCGAGTAGGCCGCCTCACTCCAGGAACAGCATTAGGACCTTACATAATCCAGGACGTCGCAGGCGTCGGGGCGATGGGTGAAGTCTATCGCGCTCGCGACGCCAGACTGGATCGTGATGTCGCTATCAAGACGCTCCCGGTCGAGTTCGCGCACGATTCGCATCGTCGAGCGCGTCTCGAGCGCGAGGCGCGTGTGCTTGGCTCTTTGAACCATCCGCGCATAGCAGCCATTCACGATCTGCTCGAGACCACCGACGGCACCTATCTCGTCCTAGAGTTCGTACCCGGCATGGACCTGGCCAGCCGGCTTCGCAGCGGACCGCTGCCGCTGCACGAGACACTCCGAATTAGTCATGACCTGGCCGACGCACTACAGGCGGCGCACGCGAAAGGTGTTGTCCACAGCGACCTCAAGCCGGCGAACATCAAAGTCAGTGACGAAGGGCACGCCAAGGTACTCGACTTCGGAGTTGCGAAGCTCACATCCACCGGTACTGCGGAAGTGGGCATCGACGTACCACACGGAGATCCATCTCGCGGGGCTTTTCAGACGCTTCTTGGTGGAACACCTGCGTACATGAGTCCCGAGCAGGCCGCTGGCGAGCCAGTGGATAACCGTACGGACATATGGGCATTCGGCTGTGTATTTTACGAGCTGTTGACTGGTAAACGTGCCTTCGACGTTGGTGCGACCTCGTCTGCTGCCATGCCATCGTTAAGTGGACTTCCCGGTCAAATCCTCAGTGCGCAGCCGGCACATATCGGACAACTCAACCCCACCGTGCCCCGACGCGTGGAGCAAATTGTTGATCGTTGTCTACGAAGGAATCGGGATGACCGATACCAGTCGGCCACGGCGTTACTCACCGATTTGCAAGATGTTGAGGCCGAGTGGGAGAGTCGGCGCTCTCCTGCCCGCACGCGTCATAGGGTGCTGAACGCCTTCGGCTTCGCGATGTTGGTAACAGTCGGTTCGGCTTTCTATTTCTCACAACCTGGTGAATTGAAAGTCGAGCGCACCCGCAGGCTGACTGTCGACTCCGAACTGGAGCTCGACCCAGCGCTCTCACCAGACGGCACCATGCTGGCTTATGCAGGTGGAGCGAGCAACGAGACGGAAAGAACAGACATCTTCGTCCGTCCACTCAGCGGAGGCGATTCAGTTAACCTGACCAGGGACATTCAAGGAGGGCACCGCTGGCCGAGGTGGTCACCAGACGGAAAGGTGATCGCGTTCATTACTCGGTATCAGGTCGCGCCCTTGTATGCCGAGTCGGTCGGTGACGCGATCATTCAGGTCATGTCCGTGCTCGGCGGCGCGGCCACTACGATTGCCAATGCGGGTGTGGTCGGACATACCTGGTCCCCGGACGGGAAAAAGATCGCGTATGCGTCAGGTGGCGAGATCTATGTCGCCGAGTTGAACGGAACAACACGTAGCAGGATCGCAGAGGCGTATCAACCACACTCCCTTTCCTGGTCACCAGACGGAAAGTGGATCGCATACGCGTCCGGCAATCCCGAATACTTATTCCGGATGCTCGGCAATCAGGCGCCAGCGGCGGTTGAGATCGTGTCAGCGGGTGGCGGGATGCCGCGACGACTGACAGACAACACCAGCCTCAACATGAGTCCGGTATGGACACCGGATTCCAGATCGCTGCTTTTCGTATCGGACCGTGGCGGAACTCGAGACGTGTTCGAGCTCAAGCTCTCGGGTTCCGGTGAACCCGTTGGCGCACCGCGACGCTTGACGACAGGTGTGAATGCGCTTTCCGTGGAGCTCTCGAAGGATGGCCGGCATCTCGCATACCCGATGTTCCTCAGCAAGAATACTCTGTGGTCCATCGCGATTCCCGAGACATCGGCATCGGCCGTTTCCATCGCCGGCGCAAGACCGCTGACTAGCGAGGTCGAGCTGATTGAAGGTGTGAGTGCCTCCAAGGATGGCCTGTGGCTCGCATTTGATTCGAATCGCGGCGGCAATCAGGACATCTACCGGATGCCGAGAGCAGGCGGGAAAGTCCAACAGCTCACCACCGACTCACGCGACGACTTCCTGCCGGCATGGTCGCCCGACGGACAATCGATTGCATTCTATTCATTTCGCACTGGCAATCGGGACATCTTCGTCATGTCGGCGGATGGAAAGGACGTCCAGCAGTTAACCAACGATCCCGCGCAGGAGCGGTATCCGTCCTGGTCGCCCGACGGCCAGAGTCTCATCTTCGATTCGGATAAAGGAGGCCGGCCCCAGTTGTTCATCGTGTCCAAGGAGGGGGCAACATGGGGACTGCCTCGGCAGTTCACGACGGATGGTGGCGTGTTAGCCAAGTGGTCACCTGATGGGCAGTACATTGCCTATCTGTCAGGAGGCATTCGGATAGCGCGTCCGAGCGGCGGCGCCACACAACTGATCGTGGCAAGACAGCAGTCATTCGCGCCCGAGTACCTCGCATGGTCAAGTGACGGTCAGACGTTGCTCTTCAAAGCTCGCGACGAGAACAACCGCGCCGGCTTCTGGTCGGTTCCCGTACACGGTGGACCACTGAGACACCTGGTCCGCTTTGACGACGCTGCGCATCCGTCCCCCAGGATCGAGTTTGCCGCTGACGACAAGGACCTCTTCTTCACGATGAGCGAACGCGACAGCGACATATGGCTCCTGGATCTCCGTCGATAGCCTCGGTCGCGCCTGTTCTCTATTAAATGCTGTACGCCTTGTGATGATTGCGGTTACGAGCGCGTAATGTCCGACTATTCCGGCGAAGTGCTTTGGACTACGCGGCAAGGCAGGGGTAGTTCAGCATGCCACGTTTCTCACCAATCACGCGAGTCAGATCATGGCCGCCGACCTCTTCGTCGTACCGACGGTGACCTTCCGGCTGCTCTTCGCGCTGGTCATTCTCGCGCACGACCGCCGACAGATCGTCCACGTGGCGGTGACGTGAACGCACCGGGTCAGGCGCTCCGGTCATTGCTTCCGCTCTCCGGGTTCTCGGCGACAGCTCCAAGCGCTGCGACAGGAGGTCGCTGCACTCCGCTAATGTCGAGCGGAGCCCAATTGGAAATCGCCCAGAGCCTTGCGAACGCGACGGCTTCAATTCCTGACGATCTTGGTCGACAATGGACCTTCAGGTTTGGAGGAAACTTCGTGTCGACCTGGGCGTATGAGTGTCGAGCTCGAGATGATTCCGCCACTCGGTGGTTTGTTTCCCGGCTTGCGATCAACGAGTTGCCGCCAGGTACGCGCAGCGTCCTCGTTCGGGTGCGCGACGGCTGGGTGCCCGCAATCGTGGATCGGTCGCGCCAAATCGCCGTCGAAGCGATGCTGCTGCACGAAGTCGTTGCGAATGAGGAATTCTCGGGCATCGACTCCGAGGTGTCTCCCGATTCTGAACATGGGGAGGCTGCGGCCGCGAATCTTGCGCCGCAGTCTCTGGTTTCGGACCGAATCGAGCGGCCCGACGTTAGGCCCGCCTGGCCAGGGCGGCCAACTGCCAGCCAGAAGGTGACGGCGGCGGCGATCTCGATGGCGGAGATGAAGTTCGTGGTGGTGCTGGTTGATCTGACGACCGCCTCAGGGCCAGGTGAGGCCGATCTGGTGGTCGCCGACATGCAATCGAGGTTCGGCGTTCCCGTCGTGCTGATGGGCCAGGAAGAAGACGGCACTCCCGTCTATTACGGCAGCGAAGACCTTAAGGATCGTGTGGCAGCCGTTCCAGTCGATCAGATGCCGTGGAAGGAGTACACGCTGAACTGAAGGACGAGAGGCACGTGTCGATTCCCCTGGGCCACTCGTCAGCACCACCATTAGCCCTGAACGAGCAGCCGACTCGGTCGAGGACGAACGCGGATCATGAAAACGATGCGCATCAACCGGTTCACTCTGGCGGTTCTCGCGGCCGTGTCCTCGCTCACGGCTCTCGTCATCCCCATTGAGGGGCGGCAGAGCTCATCGGAGGAGCGTGGCCGCCAAGTCCACTGTGAGGCGCTTCTGGACATGCCCAACCTGACGATCACGAGGGCGGTGTCGAAGCCCGCCTCAGGCTCGACTCCCGCGTACTGCTACGTTCAAGGGACGATCGACTCCCGCATTCGCTTCCATATGCAGCTGCCGCTTCAAGGCAACTGGAACGGACGGCTACTGAACATCGGCGACGGCGGCAAGGACGGCGTGCTCAATTTCGCCGACCGGCGGCTCGCGCAGGGCTATGCGGTGGCCAACTCCAATACCGGTCACGACAGCGGGGCCGAGCCGCGCGCGTCATTCGCGCACGATGACCTCGATGCGATGATCGATTTCGGTCATCGTGCCGTGCATTTGACGGCCATCGCCTCCAAAACGCTCGTGCAGTACTTCTACGGCCGTCCGGCCACCCACACCTATTTCGAAGGCTGCTCAACGGGCGGGCGTCAGGGTCTGATGGAGGCCCAACGCTACCCGGGTGATTTCGACGGCATCGTGGCGGGCGCTCCCGTTTTCGACTATCAGCGGCTCAACATCACGCACGTATGGATGGCGCAACGGGTCTTCGCCGATAATCTCGCGGGCAACCTCGCCTTCGACAAGGACGGCGACGGCGTACCCGAAAGCCTCACCAAATGGGAGATCCTGCGCGACGCGGTCCTGGCGAAGTGCGACACCAACGACGGCATCCGCGACCGCGTCATCGACGATCCGCCAGGCTGCAACTTCGATCCCGCTGTGGATCTCCGGAACCGGATGTGTCCGGCCGGAGCGGATCGCGATGACTGCTTCACTCCCCGCCAGATTCAGACGATGCGCGACATTTATCGTGGTCCGCACGACAGCCGCGGCGTCCGCATCTACAGAGGCATGGATCTCGGCTCGGAGTGGCACTGGGAGGAGACGATGTTTCCGCATCGCGGCAACAGGATGGTGCCGTCAAAACTCGTGTACGGCGTCGATCACGTCAACTTCCTCTTCTACGAGAAATCTCCGGGCGTGCCGCTGCCGAATCCGTTCGACCCTCGTCAGGTCGCCGACAAGCGCGCCACTCCACCTGAGTTCGGATGGTGGGAGTTCAACGTGGACGATGTCACGGCTGGTCGCGGTGCGTTCATGATGGCGATCACCGACGCCACTAATGCGGACTTGTCACGGTTCCTCGTGCGCGAGAAGGGCAAACTCCTGATGTTCCACGGCTGGGCCGATCCGGAAGGACAGGCGGAGCCGACAGTGGACTACTACAAGCGGGTCGTCGAGACCACGTTCCGCGGCAACGTCGATGCCGCCCGAGAGAAGGTCCGGCTCTTCATGTTCCCCGGCATGGGACACTGCGGCGGAGGGCCGGGGTGCAATGAAGCGGATCCGCTGGAGGCGCTCGTCGCTTGGGTCGAGAAGGACGTCGAGCCGGATTACCTGGTGGCTCAACACCGCACCAACGGCGTCGTCGACAACCAGCGGCGCATCTGCGCGTATCCGCAACGTGCGGTCTACGTCGGACCGGCGGGTGGTCAGAATGATCCGTCCAATTGGAGGGAAAGAAACTTCGAGTGCCGGTGAGTCGCCCCCACGGTCCTGGCGCCTGTCCTACTTCGTGCGTTCGAACTTGTAGTCACCCGATACATGCCCGTCCAAGAGGTATGTCGCCACACCTCGGCCGTCCCTTATGAATTCGAGCCTCAGTCCACCGTTCAGGAAGATCGTCTCCGACAGCGGCACGAGGCGCGTTCTCGCTCCAGCCGCGACCGCTTGAAGGAAAAGCGCACCGTCACTGAAGGTGATCTCGAACCTCCGCTGAACGTTGGAGTCCGTCCAATACGGCATCATCTCCGCGTACGTCCCTGCATATCTTCGGAGGATGTCCGCGTCGATCCTGATTTCGGACTGCTGAACGTCCGAGAGTTTGCCGGACATTCCCTCGCGGCTTCTCGTGTTCTCGTTGCACACGTATTCGAGCATCTCGGTGTCTGCCGTCAACTCCGCGACGAGCCTCGCCCTGAACGGGTTCGCGTACAAACCGCGATCCTCAAGCGTGACCTCGAGTTCCAGGTGCCCGAAGTCCGGCCGCCGGTAGCGCTCGGTGACGCGCAGCGCCTCCGTGTGGGGATAGTTGCCATCCAGCCAGGTCCGGTCGTTGAACCCGGCGCTCTCCACCACTAACGTGTCTCCGTCCCAGCGTCCGACGGAGTAGCCCATCCAGTTCGGATTCGGGTCTTTCTCGAGCGCCCGGCCGTCGAGAAAGATCTGCCGGTATGTGAGGTCTGGATTGAGGATGACGATCAGCGATGTGGTCTGGACCACCTTCGTCATCCCGGTCGCGTTCACGTCGTTGGCTGGGGACGTGATGTACCTCGGACCGAGTGGAAGGCACGCGATCGTCATGTTGTCTTTGCCGAAGTCTTCCCTGCGCTGCCGTAACAATGGCTCCACCCAATCCTGGACCGGCTTCAGGTCGGCGAGCACGGCACGCGAGACCCTGGTCCACAAGCCGGAGAAATCGGGCTTGCCGTCCGGCGTCCGCGGAGCAGGCGCGGCAAGGTTTGGCTTACCATCCGCGGTGCGGGGAATGCCGCGCGTGGGCTCCGTCAGCCACTGCGCTGAAAGTGGGACCGTCAGTGCAAACGCGACGATCGTGATGGCAACGGGTCTCATATTCACCCCCTGTGCCCAGGGCGTATTTTACTGGTAGCTGCGACCTACAGGAGAGCGTGAGATGGCCATCCCTCCGCGGCGTTTGTACACGATCGGCGCTCTCCTCGTCATTGCAACGCTGGTTGGCGCGCTCATCGCACCTCGTCTTCTGCAGTCGCGGGACGCGGCAGGCCCGTTCCGCCTCGAAGAGGCGACGATCGCCGATGTGCATCGCGCGATCCAGCAGGCGCACATCACCTGCCGTGACCTCGTGCGCGCCTATATCGATCGCGCGCGCGCATACAACGGCATGAGCGATCGCCTCGTCACCGCCGATGGCGTCCCGATACCGGCGGCGCGTGGCACCGTTCGTGCCGGCTCTCCGTTGCAGTTTCCAACACCGACCGTTGCTGTCTCCACGCTGCTGCCCGACTACGCTCAATACACGGGGCCGCCAATCGAGCTCGGCCGAATGGAGGCAACGGCATCGGATCCAGAGGTGCAGCAGCAGTACGGAATGACGGTGGGCACGCCGGGCACGAATCAAATCAACGCGCTCGGCACGCTGAACCTCCGCGGCGAACGTTCCGTCGCGTGCAAAGGCGATCGTGACCGCCATCCCTCGCAGGGCGCTCTTCCCCCCGGCTCGCCCGCCGTGTGCGAGGAGTTCCGGAAGCAGCCCGATGCGCTCGAGCGCGCCGCGGAGCTCGACGCGCAGTACGGGAACAATCCTGACCTCACCGCGATGCCGATGTACTGCATCCCGTTCTCGTTCAAGGATCCGTTCGACACGAAGGACATGCGTTCGACGGCGGCTGCGGACGCTCGCTACGACATCGACTTCCCGGCGCGCGACCATACGCTCGTCGCTCAGCTCCGCCGCACGGGCGCCATCATCTATGCCAAGGCGGTGAACACCGAGTACAACGGCATCCCCGCCGACCCAGGCGGGCGGCACGAGCCCGAGAAGATCATCGTCTCCGACCTCGGGTATCAACGCAGCAGCTGGTCAGGCAACCCGCACAGCGCCTACGACTCGACGCGCGCGGCGTCGCTCGGCTCGAGCTCGGGCTCGGGCGCGTCGGTGAGCACCAACCTCGTGATGTGCAGTGTCTGCGAGGAGACCAGCATGTCGTGTCGCGGTCCCGCGAACCACAACTCCGTGGCGCTGCTGCTGCCGCATAAAGCGATGATCTCGTTCCTGGGCGGTGCCATCGGTGCCGACATCCACAACGACCGCGCAGGAATCCACTGCCGCAGCATCACCGACTCGGCGAAGGTGCTCGACGCGCTGAAGGATCCCGAGAACGGCTACTACGACCCGCGTGACGTGTTCACGACGGTGCCGCGGGCGAGCATCATCGATGGATCCTTCGCGGCGGCTGCGTCCTCGTCTGGCGCGACCGGATCGCTCAAGGGCATCCGCATCGGTGTGATTCGTGAATCGATGCTCACGTTCCCGGGAGTGAAGGCCGACGAGCCGATCGCTCAGGCGGCTGCAAAGGAGATCAGGGACGTGCTCGCGACGCATCTCGGCGCGACGCTCGTGGAATCGACCGATCCGTTGTGGCCCGACGACCCGGGAATCGAGAACATGAAGACGAGCTACACTCGCGCGCTCGCGGAGCTCGTGCCGATCTTCTTCCCCGATCTGCTCTATCGGCTGAACAACCAGGGACAACCGGTCTTCCCCGAATTTGCCGCCGCGATCAAGCCGACCGAGTTCGCGCCGGGCAAGCGGTTCGGATCGGGAACGCTCTCGCCGGTCGACTACATGCTGGGCATGGCGCAGGGGCGCATCCCGCCGCCACGCGAGCTCAACATCCGGACCATCCAGACGTTGGCCGCCGAGCGGCAGTTCCGTTTTCACGTCGCGCAGTACCTCGAGCGGCGCGCCGCGGACTGGAAGGCGCGCGGGTTCACGGAGACGCTCGTCGACTGGCCAACATTGAACGCACGATCCAAGTTCTGGAGCGACGAACAGCGCGCGATGTGGAAGAACTGGGAGGAGGTCGACGATCTGTTGGCGCCGCCCGGCGAACGCCAGGGCGTAGCCGAGCGCCTGATGCTGCGCGAACTGTTGCGACGCGTCGAGATGAAGGTGATCCAGGAGAACAGGCTCGACGTCGTGGTGCGGCTGCACACGTCACTTCCACCCGGCAAGATCGGGTTGGCGCCGTGGCCGGGGCCGGCTGGCAATACACGCGGCGACTTGCGCATGGGGCCGTATGCCGGTGAAACCGAAGTGCTCATCCCGGCCGGCTATGTCCGCACCGTGTATGACGCACGATTCGTGCTCGGCCCCGATAAGCGTCGCTACATTGCTGA
>Ga0207643_10001341_pt1 | contig 14242 bp, 9 predicted proteins | sample KBSMisM62_FD_184313 | JGI IMG/M metagenome (GOLD analysis project Ga0207643, IMG submission 184313) | Miscanthus rhizosphere microbial communities from Kellogg Biological Station, Michigan, USA - KBS Miscanthus M6-2 (SPAdes) (version 2) | ecosystem: Host-associated > Plants > Roots > Rhizosphere...
GGGAGCGGCGTCCGCGGGGTCGCCGACGCCTTCAGCAACGGCGTCGACATCTTCGCCGTGGTCGAAGACGTGACCCGTGTCCTCGAGCACACGATGGATCTCACGCGCCGAGAGCGCGCCCTCGCGCAGGATGCGCGGCCGGTCGCCGGTGCAGTCGACGATCGTGGACGGCTGCTCACCCGTCGTCTCGCCCGCGTCGAGCACGACCGCGACCAGGTCGCCGAGCATCTCGATCGCCTCTTCGGCATTGGTCGCGGCGGGCATGCCGGTGGTGTTCGCCGAGCTCACCGCCAGCGGGCCGGTGCGCTGGATCAGCTCCAGGGTGATGTCGTGCAGAGGCATCCGCACCGCGACCGTGCCGCGCGTGTCGCCCAGGTCCCACTGCAGCGAGCGCTGATGGGTGCAGACGACCGTGAGCGGGCCGGGCCAGAACACGTCGATCAGCACGCGCGTCCATTCCGGCACCCCGGTCGTGATCGCGTCCAGCGTGGTCACGGCGGAGACCAGCACCGGCGGAGGCATGTCGCGGCCGCGGCCCTTCGCCTCGAGCAGGCGGGTGACGGCGTCGGCGTCGAACGCGTCGCAGCCGACCCCGTAGACCGTGTCGGTGGGAACGACCACAAGGTCGCCCCGCCGGATGGCCAGGGCCGCCGCGGCGAGGCCCCCCTCGCGGTCGGTCTCGTCCGATGTGTCGAAGCGGGTGCTCATGCGGGATCCCCGACAGGGCGGTGACCCTTCGACCGGCTCAGGACGGACCGTTGCGTGTGCCGCGTTGGGGTGGTCTTCACGTGGTCATCGTGCCAGCCGCACGGACAGCCGTGCGGTCAGGTAACGGTCACGCCCGGCGAGGTCGCGGTGGTCGCGGACGTCGGCCCAGCGTCCGGTGCCGGAGAAGACGGCCGGTGCGGACGCGCCCTGCGCGTCGGCGTGCTCGGCGCCGACCACTCCTCCCGGCCGCAGCAGCCGGGCCGCCGTCGCCTCGAGGACGCGCACCGCGTCGAGCCCGTCGTCGCCGGACCAGAGAGCGGCCGCCGGGTCGTGGTCGCGGGCCTCGCGGGCGACGGACTCCCAGGCGTCGAGCGGGATGTACGGCGGGTTGCAGACCACGACGTCGACGGTGCCGTCGAGCTCCGGCAGGGCGTCGGCCATGTCCGCAAGCGTGAGCAGCACGCCGGTGCCGGCCAGGTTGCGCTCGGCCCAGGCGTACGCGCCCGGGTCGACCTCGACCGCGTGGACGATGGCCGCCGGCACCTCGTGCGCGACGCTCAGCGCGATCGCGCCGGAGCCGGTTCCGACGTCGACGACCACCGGCGCGTCGAGGGCGCGCGCCTGCTCGACGGCCCATCCGGCGAGGAGCTCGGTCTCCGGCCGGGGCACGAACACCCCGGGTCCGACCGCGAGGTCGACGTAGCGGAACCCGGTGGTGCCGGTCAGGTGCTGGACCGGCTCCCGCCGTGCCCGGCGCCGGACCAGGTCGCGGAAGGCCTCCACCCGGCCGGCCGGCACGTCAGGCACAGACAGCACCGTGCCCCGCGACGTGCCGAGCACGTGCGCCAGCAGGGTCGCGGCGTCGTACTCGGGGCTGGCGACACCGGCGTCGGCGAGCGCGGCGGCCGCCTCGGCCGCCAGCCGACGAGGCTCAGTCACCGATCGCGTCCAGCCGGGCGGCGAGGTCGGCGTCGACGCTGCTGGCGATCACCGGCTCCAGGTCTCCGCCGAGCACGTGGTCGAGGTTGTAGGCCTTGTAGCCGGTGCGGTGGTCGGAGATCCGGTTCTCCGGGTAGTTGTAGGTGCGGATGCGCTCGGAGCGGTCGACCGTGCGAACCTGCGAGCGGCGCGCGTCCGAGGCTTCGGCGTCTGCCTCCTCCTGGGCGACGGCGAGCAGCCGGGCCCGGAGGATGCGCATCGCCTGCTCCCGGTTCTGGAGCTGGGACTTCTCGTTCTGGCAGCTGGCGACGATGCCGGTCGGGACGTGCGTGACCCGGACCGCGGAGTCGGTGGTGTTGACGCTCTGGCCGCCGGGGCCGCTGGAACGGAACACGTCGATCCGGAGGTCCTTGTCCTCGATCGTGACGTCGACCTGCTCGGCCTCCGGCAGCACCAGGACACCGGCCGCGCTGGTGTGGACGCGTCCCTGGCTCTCGGTGACCGGCACCCGCTGCACCCGGTGGACACCGCCCTCGAACTTGAGCAGCGCGTACGGCGCCTCGCCCGGCTCGGGGGTGCCCTTGGCCTTCACCGCGACGGTCACCGACTTGTAGCCGCCGAGGTCGGACTCGTTCGCGTCGAGGATCTCGGTCTTCCAGCCGCGGGTCTCGGCGTACCGCTGGTACATCCGGAGCAGGTCGGCCGCGAACAGCGCGGACTCCTCGCCGCCCTCGCCGGACTTCACCTCGAGGATCGCGTCCTTGCCGTCGGCCGGGTCACGCGGCACCAGCAGCCGGCGCAACCGCTCCGCAGCGATGTCGCGGCGCGCGGCCAGCGCGGCCGCCTCGTCGGCGAACGACGGGTCCTCCGCGGCGAGCTCCCCGGCCGCCTCGACGTCCTCGGTCAGCTGCTGCCAGTCGCGATAGGTGTGCACCACCGCCGAGAGCTCGGCGTACCGCTGGTTCAGCCGCTTCGAGAGCGCCTGGTCCGTGTGGATCGACGGGTCGGCCAGCCGTGGCTCGAGCTCGGCGTGCTCGGCCAGCAGGCCTTCGACCGCCTCGAACATCACGCGCCTCTCCGGACGGGAGAATTCCCAAGGTATCTGGGTTTTCTGGCGCTTCCAGGGGCATGCACGCCGCTGGAAGCGTCAGCTTCCCTCGATACCTTGGGAATTCTGCAGCCCCACAACAACCGGGGCCGAGCTCACTTCTTCTTGGCGTACCGGGCCTCGAACCGGGCCACGCGGCCACCGGTGTCGAGGATCTTCTGCTTGCCCGTGTAGAACGGGTGGCAGTTGGAGCAGACGTCGGCGTGGATGGACGCGTTCTTCGCCGTGCTCCTCGTCTCGAACGTGTTCCCGCAGGTACAGGTCACGTGAGTCACGGTGTACTCGGGGTGGATGTTCTTCTTCATGGTGTCCTCTCGATGACGGTCGCCGGGTCGTCGGCGTCGTACGACGCCCACGTGAACCGGAACCAGCGAGTGATTCTGCCACCCTGACCGACTCGGAGGCGAATCGGTGTGGCGGCCAGCAGACGGTCCAACGCCGGGCCTTCGCGGCGCATTCCCGCAGGTCAGTCGTGGTTGCCGTTGCCGTTCGGCGTCGTCTTCTGCACCTGCATCAGGAACTCGTAGTTGGTGGTCGTCTTCTTCAGCCGCTCCAGCAGCAGCTCGAGCGCCTGCTGGCCATCGAGGCCGGACAGCACCCGGCGGAGCTGCCAGATGATGCTCAGCTCCTCCTTGCTCATCAGGAGCTCCTCGCGGCGGGTGCCCGACTGCACGGCGTCGATCGCCGGGAAGATCCGCTTGTCCGCGAAGTCGCGGCGCAGCCGGATCTCCATGTTGCCGGTGCCCTTGAACTCCTCGAAGATCACCTCGTCCATCTTCGAGCCGCTCTCGATCAGCGCGGTGGCGAGGATCGTCAGCGAGCCGCCGTCCTCGATGTTGCGGGCGGCACCGAAGAAGCGCTTCGGCGGGTAGAGCGCCGCGGAGTCCACGCCGCCGGACAGGATCCGGCCGGAGGCGGGCGCCGCCAGGTTGTACGCGCGGCCCAGCCGGGTGATGCCGTCGAGGAGGACGACCACGTCGTGGCCGAGCTCGACCAGCCGCTTGGCCCGCTCGATGGCCAGCTCGGCGACCATCGTGTGGTCGCTGGCGGGGCGGTCGAAGGTCGAGGAGATGACCTCGCCCTTGACCGAGCGCTCGAAGTCGGTGACCTCCTCCGGTCGCTCGTCGACGAGCACCACCATCAGGTGGCACTCCGGGTTGTTCGTGGTGATCGAGTTCGCGATCGACTGCATGATCATCGTCTTGCCGGCCTTGGACGGCGAGACGATCAGGCCGCGCTGGCCCTTGCCGATCGGGGCGGCGATGTCGATGACGCGGCCGATCAGGTTGGTCGGCGTGGTCTCGAGGCGCAGCCGCTCGCTCGCGTACAGCGGGGTCAGCTTCTGGAACTCGATCCGGTCCTTCGCGGCCTCCGGGTCGGCGCCGTTGACGGTGTCGAGCTTGACCAGCGGGTTGAACTTCTCCTTGCGCTCGCCCTCACGCGGTTGGCGCACCATGCCGGTGATCGCGTCACCGCGGCGCAACGCGTAGCGGCGGACCATGGACAACGAGACGTAGACGTCGTCGGTGCCGGGCAGGTAGCCACTGGTGCGGACGAACGCGTAGTTGTCGAGCACGTCGAGGATGCCCGCGCACGGCATCAGGACGTCGTCCTCGAGGATCTGGGTGTCGGGCTCGTTGCGGTTGCCGCGGTTGCTCGCGCCTCCGGCGCTGCCGGTGCGGTCGCGGTCGCGACCACGGCGGCGCCGGTTGCGGCGGCCGCCCTCGTCGTCGTTGCGGCTGTCCGCGTTGCGGCCGTCGGCGTTGCGGGTGTCGGTGTTGCGGTCGGCTCGCGCCTGGTTGTCGGCGCGCTCGTTGGTGCGCTCGGAGGTGCGCTCGTTGACCCTTTCGTTGCCCCGGTTGTCGTTGCGGCCCTGGTTCTCGGTGCGGTTGCCGCGGTTGCCCTGATTGCCTTGGTTCCGCTGGCTGTCCTGGTTCCGCTGGCTGTCCTGGTTCCGCTGGCTCTCCTGGTTCCGCTGGCTCTCCTGGGCCTCGGACCGGTCGTCGTCGCCACGCTCGGCCTTGCGGTCCTCGCCCGAGTCGGGGGCGGGCTTCTGCCGCGACTCCGGGCGAGCCTCCTGCCGCGACTCCGGGCGCCGCTCCTCCCGGGCCGAGCCCTTCGTCTCGGCGGCCTTGCCGGGGCCCTGGCCATCGCCCTGGCTGCCGGACTGGCCACCGGACTGGCCTCCGGATTGGGCGGCCTTGATCGCGCCGACCAGGTCGGCCTTCTTCATGCCCCCGGTCTTGATGCCGAGTCCGGCCGCGATCTGCTTGAGCTCGGGCATGAGCTTGGCGGTCAGCCCTCCGCTGCGCGCTCCCGACCGAGAAGCTCCCCGTCCGTCCCCGGACGAAGCACCGGTCGTCGGAGCCCCTGCGTCGTGGCTGTCGATGTCGGTCATGTTGGGGTTCCTTCCCCATGTGTGGGCCGCGGGGCCTGGGCGTCCGGCGGCGTGCGGTGCTGCGTGCCAGCCCTCCGGCCCGGGGATCTGCCCAGGCGGGGCAGGCACCGGCGATGAGGGTTGTGTCAGGAAGAGAGCGCCGCTCGGAGGCCTCGGTTGACCGTAGGGCCGTCCGGCGTGGCGCCTCGCCAGAGTAGCACCGCTCCGCGCCGCCCCATCATCAACCCGGAAGAATCCTGGCGCCCTCGACCCCGACCGCGGGCGTGAGGCTCACCCAGCCAGGTGGCGTACGACGGGCGGTCTCGTCGACGTCCGCCGCCGGCACCAGCGCCAGCACGGTCGGTCCGGCCCCGGAGACCACGGCAGCAACCCGGTCTCCCCGCAGCGACGCGACCAGCTCGAGCGTCGCCGGCATCGCCGGGCGTCGGTACTCCTGGTGCAGCAGGTCGCCGGTCGCGGCCATCAGCAGGTCGGGCGCGCCTACCATCGCGGCCACCAGCAGCGCCGTCCGGCCGGAGTTCGCGGCCGCGTCGCCGTGCCGCACGACCTCCGGCAGCAGCCCGCGGGCAACTGCGGTCTCCACCGGGTCGGGGGGCACGAACAGCACCGCACCGATGCGGCGGTCCACGTCGAGACGCGCGACGGCCACGTGGCCGGCCTCCTGCGTCGCGACCGTGAACCCGCCCAGCAGCGCGGGGGCGACGTTGTCCGGATGGCCCTCGAGCCGGTTCGCGAGGTCGAGCGCGGCGCCATCGTCGAGCCGGTCGGCGCCCTCCTCGAACAGGGCGCGAGCGAGCACGATCCCGGCCACGATCGCCGCGGACGACGACCCCAGTCCGCGGGCGTGCGGGATCCGGTTGGCGCAGGTCAGCCGCAGGCCCGGCGGCTCCTCACCGAGCACCTCGAACACCTCCGACATCGCCCGCACCACGAGGTGACCCGAGTCGAGCGGTACCTCGCCGGCACCCTCCCCCGCGACGGTGATCGCCAGCGGCCCGTCGTACACCTCGGCCGTCAGGGTGTCCCGCAGGTCGAGGGCCAGGCCGAGGCAGTCGAAACCGGGACCGAGGTTGGCGCTGGTGGCCGGGACGCTGACGCTCACCGGCCCCGCGACGAACACCATCAGAGGCCGGCCGCGCGCGCCGCAGCCTCGACGTCGGCGTCGACCACGGTGTCCACGACGTCCGTGAACGTGGCCAACGCGGTGTCGACGTCCTTGAGCCCGTGACCGGTCACGGTGACCACCACGGTACGGCCGGAGACGTCCGCACCCTCATCGTGCTCAAGGAGGAGCCCGGCGATACCGGCTGCCGACGCGGGCTCGACGAAGACACCGTCGCGGGCGGCCAGATCCCTTTGTGCACTGAGGATCTGATCGTCTGTCACCTTGCGGAACATCCCCCCGGACTGCTCCGCGGCCTCCACCGCGAGCTTCCACGAGGCGGGGTTCCCGATGCGGATCGCGGAGGCCAGGGTCTCCGGGTTTGCGACCGGCTTGCCGTCGACGAGCGGGGCGGCTCCGGCAGCCTGCCAGCCACGCATCACGGGCTTGCGGCTGGCGCTGCCGGCGTCGGCGGCCTCGCGGTAGCCCAGCCAGTACGCCGAGATGTTGCCGGCGTTGCCGGTCGGCAGGACATGGACGTCGGGTGCGTCGCCGAGGAAGTCGACGATCTCGTACGACGCCGTCTTCTGCCCCTGGAGCCGCATCGGGTTCACCGAGTTGACCAGCGACACGGGGTAGTCGGCGGCCAGTCCGCGCGAGAGCCGCAGGCAGTCGTCGAAGTTGCCGCGCACCATGATCACCTGGGCGCCGTGCACGATCGCCTGGGCGAGCTTGCCGGCCGCGATCTTGCCCTGCGGCACCAGCACCAGCGGCTTGACCCCGGCCCGGGCGGCGTACGCGGCCATCGACGCCGACGTGTTGCCCGTCGACGCGCACACGACGGCCTCGGCACCCTCGCCGACCGCGACGGACAGCGCGACGGTCATGCCGCGGTCCTTGAACGAGCCGGTCGGGTTGTCGCCCTCGACCTTGAGCCACACGTCGGCGCCGAGCAGGTTGGTCAGCCAGCCGCTGCGCACCATCGGCGTGCCACCCTCGCGGAGGGTGATCACGGGGGTGTTCGCCGGGATGTCGAGGAGGTCGCCGTACTCCTCGATCACGCCGCGCCACTGGTGGGTGCGAGCCGGCGCCACGGTGTTCACTCCGCTTCGCCCTCGACGCGCATCACCGAGGACACCTCACGCACGAAGGACATCGCGCGGAGCTCCTCGACGGTCGCGGCGAGGTCGGCGTCGGAGGCGCGGTGGGACACCACGACCAGCTGCGCGTCGTCGCCCCGGCCCTCCTGGCGGACGGTCTGGATCGAGACGTCGTGCTCGGCGAACGCCAGCGCGACAGCCGCGAGCACGCCCGCCTTGTCGTCGACGTCGAGCTGCACGTGATAGCGGGTCTGGGTCTGGCCCATGCTCAGCAGCGGCAGGTCGGCGTACGCCGACTCACCCGCGCCCCGCACCGCGGAGAGCCGGTTGCGGGCCACGGTGACCAGGTCGCCGAGCACCGCACTCGCCGTCGGGGCACCACCGGCGCCCGGACCGTAGAACATGAGCTGACCCGCCGCGTCGCTCTCGACGAAGACCGCGTTGTAGGCCTCGCGCACGCTCGCCAGCGGGTGGTCGCGGGGAATCATCGCGGGGTGCACCCGCGAGGCGACGGCCGGGCCGTGGGGACCCTCGACCAGCTCGCAGATCGACAGCAGCTTGACCACGGAGCCCATCTCGCGGGCGCTCGCGACGTCGCTCGCGGTCACCTCGGCGATTCCCTCGCGGTGGACGTCGGCGGCGGTCACGCGGGTGTGGAAGGCGAGGCTGGCCAGGATCGCGGCCTTCGCGGCGGCGTCGAACCCCTCGACGTCGGCGGTCGGGTCGGCCTCGGCGTACCCGAGCGCCTGCGCCTCCTCCAGCGCCTCGGCGAAGCCGCTGCCGGCACTGTCCATGCGGTCGAGGATGAAGTTCGTGGTGCCGTTGACGATGCCCAGCACCCGGGTCACGCGGTCGCCCGCGAGCGACTCCCGGAGTGGGCGCAGGATCGGGATCGCGCCAGCGACGGACGCCTCGTAGTACAGGTCGCGGCCGGCCTTCTCCGCCGCGCGGAACAGCGTGGCGCCGTCCTCCGCGAGCAGGGCCTTGTTGGCGGTGACCACCGACGCACCGTGCTCGAGCGCCGCCAGGATCAGCGACCGGGCCGGCTCGATGCCGCCGATCACCTCGACCACCACGTCGATGTCGCCGCGCGTGACCAGGCCCTGGGCGTCGCTGGTGAACAGCCCGGCCGGCACGTCGCCGCCGCGCTGCAGGTCGGGGCGGCGCACGGCGACACCGACCAGCTCGACGGGAGCGCCCACGCGCGCGGTCAGGTCGGCGGCCTGGTCGTGGATCAGCCGGGCGACCTGGCTGCCGACGACGCCGCAGCCGAGAAGGGCGACGCGGAGCGGCTTGCTATCGGTACTCATGACCCCGACATCCTCGCATCGAGCCTGCCCTCCCCGCCGACGATCCCACTCGCCGACCCGGCGCAGATGGCGGCACCGGACCCGCTGAGCCGTCGCAGATGGCGATCAGGGATCGCCATCTGCGACGGCTCGGGCAGCTTCCAGGCGCCATCTGCGACGGGTCAGCGATCCGGGTTGACGTCGAGGGCAAGCAGGTCGTCCTCGGTCTCGCGGCGGACGACGACCCGGGTGGTGCCGTCGGCAACGGCGACGACCGGGGGGCGGAGGGCGTGGTTGTAGTTGCTGGCCATGGAGCGGCAGTACGCGCCGGTGCCGGGCACGGCGACCAGGTCGCCGGGTGCGACGTCGCCGGGCAGGAACTCGTCCTTGACCACGATGTCGCCCGCCTCGCAGTGCTTGCCGACCACGCGGACCAGCAGCGTGGACGCCTCGGAGCCGCGGGAGGCGAGGGTGCACGAGTAGTCGGCGTCGTACAGCGCGGTGCGGATGTTGTCGCTCATGCCGCCGTCGACCGAGACGTAGGTGCGTACGGCGCCGCCATCGAGCTCGACCGCCTTGACCGTGCCCACCGCGTAGACGGTGCACATCGCCGGGCCGGCGATCGCACGACCCGGCTCGATGGAGAGCCGCGGGACCGCCAGGTCGCGGGCCGCGCACTCGTCCTCGACGATCTTGGTGATCTCGGTCGCGAGCTGGGCGGCGTCGGACGGGTCGTCCTGTGTCGTGTAGGCGATGCCGAAGCCGCCGCCGAGGTCGAGGTCGGCGAGCTCGACGCCGATCTCGCCGCTGATCTGCGCGTGCAGCGCCAACACCCGGCGGGCGGCCACCTCGAAGCCGGCGGTGTCGAAGATCTGCGAGCCGATGTGGGAGTGCAGTCCGAGCAGCTCCACGCCGGGCGCCGCGTGCAGCAGCCGGACCGCCTCGAGGGCGTCGCCGGCGGTGATCGAGAAGCCGAACTTCTGGTCCTCGTGCGCGGTGGCGATGTACTCGTGCGTGTGCGCCTCCACGCCCGCGGTGACGCGCACCATCACGCGGGCTGGGCGCTGCTCGGAGGCGAGCGCGGTGATCCGCTCGATCTCGTGGAAGGAGTCCACGATGATCCTGCCGACTCCGGCGTCGAGCGCTCGCTCGAGCTCGCCCGAGGTCTTGTTGTTGCCGTGGTAGCCGATCCGGGCCGGGTCGAAGCCCGCGCGCAGGGCGACGGCCAGCTCACCGGTGCTGCACACGTCGAGGCACAGTCCCTCGTCGGCGACCCAGCGTGCGACCGTCGAGCAGAGGAAGGCCTTGCCCGCGTAGTAGACGTCGTACGCCGCGAACGCCTCGTGGAAGGCCCGTGCGCGTGAGCGGAAGTCGGCCTCGTCGAGCACGTACGCCGGCGACCCGTGCTCGGCGACCAGGTCGGTCAGTGCCACGCCGCCCACCTCGAGCACGCCGTCGTCGCGCTTGCGCGCGGTGGACGACCACAGCTGCGGCACCAGCACGTTGGGGTCCTCCGGCTCACGGAGCCACGACGGCCCGCGGACGGAGACCACGGCGTGTGCCCAGCCGGCCTCGTGTGCCCTCATCGAACGACTCACATGCGCTCGGGCGCCGTCACGCCGAGCAGGTCGAGGCCGTTCCGGAAGACGGTGCGCGTGGCGCTCACCAGCACCAGCCGGGCGCCGTGCAGCTCGGAGAACTCCTCGTCGCCCTGCGGCAGCACCCGGCACACGTCGTAGAACTTGTGGAACGACGACGCGGTGTTCTCGAGGTAACGCGCAACCCGGTGCGGCTCCCGCAGCTGCGCCGCAGCCGCGACCACCCGCGGGAACTCGGCGAGCGCCCGGAGGAGGGCGCCCTCCTTCTCGTGGGTCAGCAGCGCCGGGTCGAACTCGAGGTCGGGCACGCCCAGGTCGCGGGCGTTGCGCACCAGCGAGGCCGTCCGCGCGGCGACGTACTGCACGTAGAACACGGGGTTGTCGCTGGCCTGCCGGGTCATCTCCGCGACGTCGAGGGTCAGCGGCGAGTCGACCGGGAACCGCGTCAGCGTGTAGCGCAGCGCGTCGACGCCGATCAGGTCGACCAGCTCGGCCAGCGTGACCAGGGTGCCGGCCCTCTTGGACAGCTTGAGCTCCTCGCCGTCCTGGAGGATCTTCACCAGCTGGCCGATCATCACCTCGACGTTGCGGTCCGGGTCGTCGCCGGCGCAGGCGGACATCGCGCGCAGCCGCCCGACGTAGCCGTGGTGGTCGGCACCGAGCAGGTAGATGCACCGGTCGAAGCCGCGGCCCCGCTTGTCGAGGTAGTACGCCGTGTCGCTGGCGAAGTAGGTCAGCTCGCCGTTGGACCGGATCAGCACCCGGTCCTTGTCGTCGCCGAAGTCGGTGGTGCGCATCCAGACCGCACCGTCGGCGTCGAACACGTGGCCCTGGCCGCGCAGCTTCTCCAGGCTGTCGGCCACGGAGGAGTCAGCGTGCAGCGACCGCTCCGAGAACCAGACGTCGAAGTGGGTGCGGAAGGTGTCGAGCGACCTCTGCTGCTCCGCGAGCTGGATCCGGTAACCGGCCTCCCGGAACGCGACCACCCGTTCATCGTCGGGCAGGTCGAGAATGCCCGGCTCCTCGGCCAGCACCTGCTGCGCGACGTCGTCGACGTACGCGCCCTGGTAGCCGTCCTCCGGGACCGGCTCGCCCTTCGCCCGGGCCTCGACCGAGGCGCCGAACTTGTCCATCTGCGACCCGCGGTCGTTGATGTAGAACTCCCGCTCCACGTCGGCACCGGCCGCGTCGAGCACCCGGGCCAGCGCGTCGCCGACCGCGGCCCACCGGGTGTGGCCGAGGTGCAGCGGCCCGGTCGGGTTGGCCGAGATGAACTCGACGTTGATCCGCTCGCCGGCGAGCGCGTCGTTACGGCCGTACGCCGCTCCGGCCGTGAGCACGTCTGCCGCGACCTCCCCCTGGGCCCCGGCCGCGACCGTGATGTTGAGGAACCCCGGGCCTGCGATGTCGACGGCCGCGATCCCGTACGCGCTCCGCAGCCGCTCGGCGACCAGGTCGGCGAAGGCCCGCGGGTTGGTGCCCGCCTTCTTCGCCAGCTGGAGCGCGACGTTGGTCGCGTAGTCCCCGTGCTCCTTGCTGCGCGGACGCTCGACCACCACCGTTGTGGGGACGCCGTCGGGCAGGCTGACGTCGCCGTCGTCGACGAGCGCCTGGAGGACGTCGACGATGGTCGACGCGAGCTGTTCGGGGGTCACCGACCAAGCGTATCGGCGTGGGCGGGCCCGTCTCACGGCGATATCGGCGAACCGATTCGTGACCGGCCGGTCGGCTCGGGTAGCCTTCCTTCGCACCCCATGAGCCCCTGTAGCTCAGGGGATAGAGCACCGCCCTCCGGAGGCGGGAGCGCAGGTTCGAATCCTGCCAGGGGCGCTTGACGGAGAAAGGTCCGCGTGACTCACCGTCGGCGGGAGCACCGCACTCCGCTGGACGGCTGGTGGCCGAGTCGGGCGACTTGTTGCTCGCCGGCGGGTGGAGGGCACGTCGCGGAGGGACCGGTGTCCCGGCGGGTGCACCTGATTGCGGCCGGACGCCTCTGAGAACGGTGGTGACTCGGGCCTCCCCCGGGTGCCCTCCGTTCGCCTGGACGGGGGTCTAGCCTTGACCTCAACCACCACAACCGTGCCCACCGGAAGAGGCGAGACCAGTCGTGCCCGAGTCTTCGGATTCAACCCCTCCGTCCAGCAGCGTGCTCGATGCGTTCGGAGCCAACGAGTGGCTCGTGGACGAGATGTACGAGCAGTACCAGCGTGACCCGAACAGCGTGGACAAGGCCTGGTGGGACTTCTTCAAGCGCATGGACAAGGGCAACGGCTCGCCCGGCGGCGACAACGGCGCGGGCCGGCAGGCCGGCCCCGCGAAGGCCGAGACGCAGGAGAAGACCCCGGAGGTGGCTCCCCAGAGGCCCCGGCAGCAGGCCCCAGTGACAACTGCTGCGAAAACTGCTGCGAAGACCGCGGGGAAGGCGTCCGAGAAGGCCGAGCCCGCAGCCAAGTCCGAACCGAAGCCCGAACCGAAGTCCGAACCGAAGTCCGAGGCCAAGAGCACCAAGACCGAGCCGTCGACCGCGACCCAGAAGTCCACCGAGCCCAAGGACCCGCAGCCGGCACCGAAGAGCGAGGCGACCGACGAGCCGACCTACACCGTGCTCCGGGGCGCCCCCGCCCGCACCGTGCAGAACATGGACGTGTCACTGTCCGTCCCCACCGCGACCAGCGTCCGCTCGGTGCCGGTCAAGCTCCTCTGGGACAACCGGATCGTGATCAACAACCACCTCGCCCGCGCCCGCGGCGGCAAGGTGTCGTTCACCCACCTGATCGGCTTCGCGATGGTCAAGGCGATGCGGGCGATGCCCGAGATGAACGTGGGTTTCGACACGGTCGAGGGCAAGCCCAACCTGATCACGCCGGCCCACATCAACCTCGGCCTGGCGATCGACCTGCCCAAGCCCGACGGCACCCGGCAGCTGCTGGTGCCGTCGATCAAGGCCGCAGAGACCATGGACTTCGCACACTTCTGGACGGCGTACGAGGAGCTGGTCCGCAGGACACGCAGCAACAAGCTCGCGGTCACGGACTTCCAGGGCACCACGGTCAGCCTCACCAACCCGGGCACGATCGGCACCAACCACTCCGTGCCCAGGCTGATGAAGGGCCAGGGCGCGATCATCGGCGTCGGCTCGATGGAGTACCCGCCGGAGTTCCAAGGCGCCTCCGAGGAGACGCTGACCCGCAACGCGATCAGCAAGATCATGACGCTCACCTCGACGTACGACCACCGGGTCATCCAGGGCGCCCAGTCGGGCGAGTTCCTCAAGCGCATCCACGCGCTGCTGCTCGGGGAGGAGGGCTTCTACGACGAGATCTTCCGGTCGCTGCGGATCCCCTACGAGCCGATCCGCTGGGCCAAGGACATCTCCACCAGCCACGACGACGACATCAACAAGCAGGCCCGGATCCTCGAGCTGATCCACGCCTACCGCGTGCGCGGCCACATGATGGCCGACACTGACCCGCTGGAGTACCGCCAGCGCAGCCACCCCGACCTCGAGGTGGAGTCGCACGGGCTGACGCTCTGGGACCTCGACCGCGAGTTCGCCACCGGCTCCTTCGGCGGCGAGCGCCGGTTCATGAAGATGCGCTCGATCCTGGGCATCCTGCGTGACTCCTACTGCCGCACGGTCGGCATCGAGTACATGCACATCCAGGACCCCGAGCAGCGCCGCTGGATCCAGGAGCGGGTCGAGCAGCCGCACCAGAAGCCGCCGCGCGAGGAGCAGCTGCGGATCCTGCTCAAGCTCAACCAGGCGGAGGCCTTCGAGACCTTCCTGCAGACCAAGTTCGTCGGCCAGAAGCGGTTCAGCCTCGAGGGCGGCGAGACCACCGTCCCGCTGATCGACGAGGTCTGCGAGGCCGCGGCGGAGGCCTCGCTCGACGAGGTCGCCATCGGCATGGCGCACCGCGGCCGGCTCAACGTGCTCGCCAACATCGTCGGCAAGAGCTACAGCCAGATATTCCGCGAGTTCGAGGGGAACATCGACCCA
>Ga0207643_10001345_pt1 | contig 14228 bp, 13 predicted proteins | sample KBSMisM62_FD_184313 | JGI IMG/M metagenome (GOLD analysis project Ga0207643, IMG submission 184313) | Miscanthus rhizosphere microbial communities from Kellogg Biological Station, Michigan, USA - KBS Miscanthus M6-2 (SPAdes) (version 2) | ecosystem: Host-associated > Plants > Roots >...
ATACCGGCCATGGCGACCTGCTGACCCGTCCAGCGCAGTATCACCAGCAGAACTACGAGAACAAGGATCGGTATGAGCGCGGAGACCTACCGAAAAATGTCAATCGGAAGTTGAGAAGACGTACCGGGGACCGCCAGGACGCCACGCCCGAGTTCCTGCCGAAGCTCGCCGAAGGCGTCGCGTCTCAAAGGCCGGTCGATACAACGCCAACACTGGAGGCCAGTCTCAAATCGCTCATCGTTTGACTCCTCGCACGGTCAACACCGGCCACGCTCCTCGACTAATGACGTCATGCGTGGTGGATCCGAGCAGGACCTCATCCAATGCGCCGGAGCCGGAGACACCCATCACGATGAGATCGACCGATCGTGAGCGGGCGAGCGCGACGATCTCGGCGCTCGCTTTGCCGATGGCGACGACCGCCTGTGCGCGTGGCCCGTCGGAACCCGGCAACAGACGAGCCAGCGTTTCACGCGCGTTCGACTCGATACTCTTCCGAAGCTCTGCCGCCGGTCCGGATGATACGGCGTCACCGAACGGCCAGTCGACCGCACTCATCAAGATCAGCTTGGCGTCCGCCTCCTTCGCCAGTCGTTTGGCGTACGCCACCGCCTTGTTCGCCGCCGCGGAGAAGTCCGTTGGACACAGGATCGTCTCGAAGGGGGGCCGGCTCCGACGTGCCGGCCTGACTCCACGGCGAACCGTCAGGACCGGGCAGGTCGCCAAACGAAGAACCTTCTCGGCCACCGATCCCAGCACCAGACGCTGAACGCCCCCACGGCCGTGGGTGCCGATCACCACAAGATCCGACCGGCTCGCTTTGGCCTGCGCAAGAATCTCCCGAACGACGTTTCCTTTCCGCATGATGATCCTGACCTTCACGTCCGACGTCCCCCTGGATGCCAGAACCCGGTTCAGATCGTCCTTGAGGGTCTTCGCGGGGTGCGCCTGACGCTCGACAGCATCGACGCCTCCGACAACCTCCAGCAAGCTCAGTCGGGCGCCCTGCCATCTCGCGAGGGCCATCGCGTAGTCGAAAGCCTGAAGGGAAGTGGGCGAGCGATCCACTGGACATAGGATGCTTCTGATCATCGGTTACCTCGATCTTGGAGCAACGGAAGAAATGGCGAGCCTGGCTGAGAAGTATAGCCCCGCGCGTGGGGGCGGCATCCCCGTAGCTGCGTTCCTCTCCGGGCGGTCATGAACACCCCATCAGTGGCGCCAGTGGACAGCCGGGGCTATGGATGAACGCGTCCAGGTCCACTATCGGCCCGTCCGGCCGACGGCTTTCGCCTCTCGGGTCGCTCCGTGCCTCCGCGCGGAAGATGCGGTTGACCTCATCCGCGCTGGTCGGATCGTGGTCATGGTCGCCTTCAGAACACCGAGTCGGCGGCCGAGGATCTCGATCACCGGTGTGATGCAGTTGGTCGTGCAGCTGGCGCACGAGATGATGCTCGCCCGGCGGCGCGGTTGACACCGTGGACGACGGTGGGCACGTCGCCTGCCTCGACCGGTGCGGAGAGGATGACGTACTTGCACCGGCCTCGACATGCCGCTTCGAGTCCGCTGGCTCGGTGTACACGCCTGTGCACTGCAGGACAATGTCCACGGCCAGGTCGCGCCAGGCACTTCCGCCGGCGCGAGGTCGTTGACGACGACCAGATCGAGTGCGCCGTCCTCGGAGAACGCGCCCCTTCGCGCCGAGACGGATCGGCAGCGCCGACCATGAGACTGGGCAAGTATCCCAGACGACTACCCTCGTGTCGACCCATGAGTTCGACGCGATGTTCGCGTAACCTGGCGAGAGCCACCCGATGTCGACGAGCCCTGCTAGCTCCGCTGACGCCACTGGCCAGCGCGTCGCCCTCGTCGCGGCGGCGACCAGCGGCTTCCTGACCCCCTTCATGGGGTCCGGTCAGACCGGCCGCTGCGGGCGCTTCGGGTCCGGCCAGTCCACGTGGAAGAACTTCCCGCGCGGCGCGTCCACGCGCTCGTAGGTGTGGGCACCGAAGTAGTCGCGCTGGGCCTGGAGGAGGTTGGCGGGCAGGCGCGCCGATCGGTAGCCGTCGAAGTAGGCCAGTGCGCTACCGAAGGCGGGGACTGGGATGCCCTGCCGCACCGCGAGCGTCACGACCTCGCGCCAGGATTTCTGGCCCGCGGCGAGCACCTTCCTGAAGTAGGGGTCGAGCATCAGATTCACGAGGCCCGGGTCACGCCGGTAGGCCTCGGTGATCTTCTGGAGGAAGCGCGCGCGAATGATGCAGCCGCCACGCCAAATGGCGGCGATGGTGCCGAAGTCGAGCGTCCAGTCGTATTCCTTCTGGGCCGCCGCCATGAGCTGGAACCCCTGGGCATACGCGCAAATCTTCGAGGAGTAGAGCGCGCGGCGCACCGCCTCGACCAGCCTGGGCCTGGAGCCGCGGTACCGTGCCGGCGGCCCCTTGAGCACCTTGGCCGCGGCGACGCGCTCCTCCTTCAACGAGGAGAGACAGCGCGCGAATACGGCCGCGGCGATGGCGTTGGCGGGGATGCCCATATCCAGCGCGTTCACACTCGTCCACTTGCCGGTGCCCTTCTGGCCGGCTGCGTCGAGCACCGCGTCCACGAAGAAACGCGTGGGCCTGGCGGGGTCGCGCTGCTTGAGGATGTCGGCGGTGATCTCGATCAGATACGAGCCCAGCTCCTTCTGGTTCCACTCACCGAAGACCTCGGAGAGCCGGTCCGGCGTCATGCCGCCGAGCGCGGTGAGAAGATGATAGGCCTCCGAGATGAGCTGCATGTCGATGTACTCGATCCCGTTGTGGACCATCTTCACGTAGTGGCCCGCGCCGTTGGGGCCGATGTACGCGGTGCAGGGCTCGCCGCCGGTCACGGGTTTGCCGGGCGCCCAGTCCTCCCGCGGCTCGCCCGTCTTGGCATCCACCTTGGCCGCGATGGCCTCCCAGATCGGACGCAGGTGCTCCCACGAGGCCGGATGGCCGCCCGGCATGAGCGAGGGCCCGAAGCGTGCGCCCACCTCGCCGCCGCTCACACCCGAGCCGAAGAAGCGGCAGCGGTCGGCGTGCTGCTTCTCCCGGCGGATGGTGTCGGTCCAGAGACTATTGCCGCAGTCCACCACGATGTCGTCGGGCTCGACGCCCACGCCGAGGAGCTGCTCGACGACGGCGTCGACCGGCACTCCCGCCTTGACGAGGATGAGGATCTTGCGCGGCTTCTTGAGCGCGGCGACGAAGTCGCGCAACGCGGCGGCTCCCACCAGACCGCCCGGCGTATCCCCGTGCCCGGCCACGAACTTCTCCATGACGGTGGTCGTCCGGTTGTAGACCGCGACGCGGTAGCCGTGGTCGGCCAGGTTGAGCGCAAGGTTCTCGCCCATCACGGCGAGCCCGATCAGCCCGACGTCAGCGCTTGCGCGAGCGGCTGTCGTCATGGCCCACACTCTACCTCAACCGCAGAAGCTTCACGATCTCGACCACCGCGGCCGGAGCCAGGGAGCACGCGGCGAGACCCAGGGCGACGGCGACGTCAAGTAGCCGTGCGGAAGCTCGTGGCGGTGATCCGGGGCGCGGACTCGCTCGATCTGCCCGGCCCTGGAGCGCCGGATCGAGGACCTGGCCCGGCGAGGCCGCGAGGGCAAGATCACGCCCGACGAGCTTTCCGGAGGCGCCTTCACCATCACCAACGGCCGGCGCTGGATTCTCTGCGGTGCGTGAAAAATTACTCCGAACCCACTTTGGTTATTCAGGTCGGCCGTCGAGTGGGATGTGAGCTCGGACCGGAGCGCAACGCGCGTCACGGGATACGTCCAGAGGGGTAGCCACAATTGCCTCTACCTTTTCACAACGCGGTTCGAGGTAGGGCTGGCGGGCCTCGCGCCGGGGTGGCTCTTGCGCGGAACGCAACGTTTCCAGGTCGGGCGCCGAGCCATACCTTGCATGGAAGCCGCGCGGTCGCCTATAGTCGACGCCGACCACAATCAGCCAGACAGGAAGAGGAGAGAGCCCTTCTCACCTCGGACCCGCCCATCACCACCCGGAGGTCGAGATGCTCAAACGCCCGCATGCTCCACTGCTCCTCGCCCTGGTCGCGACCATGCTCGCCGCGTGCGCCGGGAGGGGTCCGACCGATGCGCTGACGCCAGTGCCCATCACCGACTTCAAGATGGTAGCCGGGAACTGGGAGGGTCCCGTGAGCGGTATCTCGGCCCAGCATGATGACTGGGTCGAGTTGACCATCACGCCGGATGGGAAGTACGACTTCGGAGTCTACCGGACGATCGGGGTCTTCGGCGGTACCGGCACTCTTAAGCTGAGCGGCGGCACCGTCCAGTTGTTCGGAGAACGCGGCTCCGCCACCTATACCCTATATCAGAGCGGCGCCAAGCGAATCTTACAGGTTCAGGCTGTACTATCGGACGGGCGCCAACTCTCGGCCACGCTCTCCCCGAAGAAGTAGGCCGCCCCTCCGGCCTCGTATGGAGCCGGAAGCCCTGACGATGCCGAAGGCCGCTGGTCTGCGCGTGTGATGGCCACCGGCGACGGGCTGACCACGAAGCTCCCCCTATGCGCTCCGACGCAAGAGCTGCGCGTTGATCGCGACGATGATGGTGCTCAGCGACATGAGCACGGCCCCGAGCGCCGGATGCAACAGAATGCCCCAGTTGACGAGCACCCCGGCGGCAAGAGGGATGGCGACAATGTTGTAGCCCGCCGCCCACCACAGATTCTGAATCATCTTGCGGTAGGTGGCCTTGCTCAGGGCAATGATCGCCGGCACGTCGCGTGGATCGCTGCGCACCAGCACGATATCGCCTGCCTCGACCGCGACATCCGTTCCCGTGCCGATCGCGATGCCGACGTCGGCCGTGATGAGCGCCGGAGCGTCGTTGACGCCGTCGCCCACCATCGCCACACGCTTGTGCTGGGCTTGCAGCTCTTCGATCTTCGCCACCTTGTCCTCCGGCAAGACCTCGGCAAAGACCGTATCGATGCCCAGGGCCTTCGCGACGGCATCGGCGACCGCCTTGGAATCACCCGTGAGCATGGCGACCTCGAGCCCCCTGGCGTGCAGACGTTCGACCGCCTCGAAGGACTCGGGACGGATGGCGTCGGCGATCGCGAACACGGCGAGAACCCGATCACCTTCACACAGGTAGGTTGCAGACTGACCATTGGCGGCCGCTGTGTCTGCGGCTCGACGAAGCGCGTCCGACGGTTCGATGGCGAGCATTCTCAAGAGCGCCGGTCCACCAACGTGAAGCGTACGCCCATCGACGACGGCGCGCACGCCGCGGCCGGGCATGGATTCGAAGCCCTGCGATCCCGGAACGTCGATGCCCTGCTCCTTTGCGCTCGTCAGCAGTGCCCGCGCGATGGGATGCTCGGCATCGCGCTGAACGGCCGCGGCCAGGCTAAGCGCCTCGTGATCGATGACTCCCTCTGCCGCGCTGATCTTCACGACGCGATGTGAACCGAGCGTGAGCGTTCCCGTCTTGTCGAACACGACCACGTTCAGGAGGCGCGCCTCTTCGAGGCCGCGCCGATCGCGCACGAGCAGCCCGTGCCGCGCGCCGAGCGTGGTGGAGATCGCAATCACCAGGGGGATGGCCAGCCCCAGCGCGTGAGGGCAGGCGATCACGAGCACGGTCACCACCCGCTCCATCGTGAAGTCCCACGGTCGTCCGAGAACGGGCCAGATGATGGCGGTCAGCGCCGCAGAGGCGATGGCGATGACCGTGAGAACGTAGGCCGCTCGATCCGCCAGCGCTTGGGCGCGCGAGCTCGACGACTGAGCCTGCTCTACAAGTCGCATAATGCCCGCGAGCGCGGTCTCCTCACCGGTGCCCGTCACCTCGATGCGCAGCGAGCCTTGTCCGTTGACGGTGCCGGCGATCACGTTTTCGCCCGTCGTCTTGTCCACCGGCCTGGACTCGCCGGTGATCATCGATTCATTGACCGCGCTCTTCCCTTCCTTCACGACCCCATCGGCGGGAATGCTCGCGCCGGGCCTGATGAGCAGCCGGTCGCCCCGCTTCAACTCCGCGACCGACACTTCCCTGGTGTTGCCGGCCTCATCCAGCCCCACCGCGGTATCAGGCAGTAGCTTCGCAAGCTCCTGGAGCGCGCCCTGCGCCTGCGTGATCGAGCGCATCTCGATCCAGTGACCCAGCAGCATGATCGCGACCAGCGTCGCCAGCTCCCACCAGAGGTCCATGCCCGTGACGATGCCGAGCGTGGCGATGGCGCTGTAGAGAAACGCGACGGTGATCGCCAATGAGATGAGCGTCATCATGCCCGGCAGTCGGTCGCGCAGCTCGCGGTATCCGCCTTGGAGGAACGGCCAGCCGCCGTAGAAGTACACGACCGTACCGAAGACCGCCGCCATGTACGCCGATCCGGCGAACCGCGGCGCGGTGTAGCCGAACCACTGCTGAATCATCCCGCTCCAGATCACGGTGGGGACGGCGAGCAGCAGCGTGAGCCAGAACTTGTTGCGGAACATCGCCACGCTGTGGCCGGTATGCTTGTCGTGCCCGGCGTGGGCGTCGTCATGAGCCCCCTTCCGGGGGTGCGGGGCGCGCGCGCCATGCGCTTGATGATCGTCCCGAGGATGGCTGTGGTTATGCATGTGGACACAGTACGCAACGAGGTCCGTGACTCATGTTATTCCCTTCCCGGAGTGTGCTTATCTCGAAGAGGAGGAGCGGCTTCAGCACACTGTCTTCGTCGGTCTGCATCACGCGAGATGCCTCCACCTCGCGGAACGGGTAGCGGTGGCTGGTCAGCGGCCTCGGGTCCACCTCGCCCCATTTCGATTGGGGACGGCCTCGACAACGATCACCAGCCCAGCCCCCAAGAGCCGCGCCCCCACCGTGGCCATCGGCCCGACCGGTCCCTGGGCAGAGACCGCCACGGTCCCGCCGCCCGGGATGTTGGCATACTCGCTCCCATAATTCCGGTGGACAACATATCCGCGCAGCAACACGCCTGCTCGTCAGTCGAGCCGGCCGGGATCGGCGCCAGGTTCGCCTGGGCGTTGTTCACGTCGAATACTCGGCCAAAGAAGTAGCCACTCCCCTCTCCCCCTGCCCTCTCCCCTCGGCGGGGAGAGGGTTCCGAAATGGCTCGCTCTCCTCTCGAGAGGGAGCGGCGCGGTGAGGGTTGCGGCTACCTGCGCTCGCGCGCGGCGCGGGCCGCCTCGAGCTGCCCCCGGCGCGCGTAGTCGATGGCCTCGCCGAGGACCCGCGCCAGTCGTCGCCTTGGCCGCCCGCTGGAGCAGGGCGTGGTGGCGATCCTGGATCGTCAGCACGCGACCCTGCCCCTCCTGCTCGGACACGCCGTGGCAGATCTGGCCGCGCGGTTGATATTGAGGAGCGGGCTGCACCCAGTGATCGCTGACCTTCAGCGCGCCGGCCCGCTGGTAGGGCATGTGGCAGTCCGCGCACGCGACCCCGGCGCGGGCGTGCACGCCCTGACTCCAGACCTCGAGCTCCGGGTGCTGCGCCTTCAGCACCTTGTTCCCGGTCTCGGCGTGGACCCAGTCCGAGACATCCTCCGCGTCGTAGTAGGCCTCGATCTCGAGCGCGAAGGCGTAGCCCGCGAAGATCCGCTTGAGCCACGGATCCCGGTCGAGCTTCTGCTGGCCGGGCCCGCGTCGCTCGCCCGGGCCCGCGGCCCCCGTACCTGGTGGTGGTGGGCAGGGCAGTCGCCACACCGCGGTCTGCGTCGGGGAGCCGGCTACAACCTCGCCCGGCCGCTGCATGATCTCACGCCGGCTCGCGGACCGTGAGCACCGGACACGGGGCGAGGCGGACCATCCGGTCGGCCACGCTGCCGAGCAGGGCGCGGTCCACACCACCGCGCCCGTGGGTCCCGATCACGATGAGATCGGCGCGCTCGTCCGTGGCCAGCGCCAAGATTTCCCTATGTGCGACGCCGGTCCGGAGTGCGGTCCGCGCGGTGAGCCCGGCCGCCCGCGCCTCGGCCACCCAGACCTCGAGGGTCGCCTCCGCCCACTTGCGCGCCTCTTCGTAGACGTGGCGGAGGTCCGTCATGAGGCTCTCCCCGTACAGCGGCGCTGCAGACAGGATGTGAGTCAGGATCAGCTCGCCGCCCGCCCCTGCCGCCACCCGGCGGGCCAGGCGCCACGCCTCCTCGGAGCAGCCGGAGAAATCCGTCGGCACGATGATGCGGTCGAAGATGGAGTTCGTCATCCCGCGCTCCTCTCTGGATCACCTTCTCCACGAAAGGTTGCCGCGCCAGTGCCAGCACGGCAATCCATGAATTCAACCGCCTATGAGAAAGCGTGCCGGTGCGGTCGAGGCGCTGCCGCCTCCGCTGTGGCACCGGCGCCCCATGTCTCTTGAAGTTCGCTGGCCTCCGGCTTGTACACGGCCGGAAGATCAAAGGAGGCGCGTGACGCCCGCTCGCTTGACCGCGTCGACCTCGCGGGCGATGCCGGTCGTCTATGACCGAGCGAGCGCGCCGAGAGTCCATCCCTTTGTACCGGCGATGGCCTTCACCTCTCGCACCAGCTGCGCCGCATAGCCCCATTCGTTGTCGTACCAGCTCATCACCTTGACCAGATCACCGTCGACGACCTGAGTCAGGGTGCAGTCGACGATCGAGGCGCGCGGGTCGCGGATGATGTCGGTCGAGACGATCGGCTCCTCGGACACCCCGACGATGTCACGATAGCGGTCCGCTCGCGTTTCCTCCCGGAAGATGCGATTGACCTCATCGACACTGGTCGGCCGGGCGACCAGGGCCACGATGTCCGCAATGGACCCGACGGGTACCGGGGCGCGAACCGCGAGGCCGTCGAACCGGCCCTGGTATTCGGGGAGCGCCCGGGTCGTGGCCTTCGCCGCTCCGGTCGTCGAGGGAACCAGGTTGGCGGCGGCCGCGCGTCCCCGGCGGCGGTCCTTGTCCGGCCGGTCGACCAGCGCCTGGCTCGCCGTGTACGCGTGGATGGTGGTCATGGTCGCCTTCAGGACACCGAGGCGGCGGCCGAGGATCTCGATCACCGGGGTGATGCAGTTGGTCGTGCAGCTGGCGCACGAGATGATGCTGGCCCGGGCGTCCGGGCGGTTGACGCCGTGGACGACGGTGGGCACGTCGGGTCCTTCAACCGGCGCGGAGAGGATGACGTACCGGGCGCCCGCTCCGACATGTCGCTCCAGGTCCGCCTGACGGGTGAACACGCCGGTGCATTCCAGGACCACGTCCACGGCCAGGTCGCGCCAGGGCAGCTTGTCCAGGCTCTCCTCATTCAACGCGAGGCAGGATCGACCGTTGATGACGAGGCGGCCGTTCTCCGCCCGAACACCCCTCCCGTAACGACCGTACACGGAGTCGTGCTCGAGCAGATAGGCGAGCTCGTCCGCCGAGGCGAGGTCGTTGACCGCCACCAGCTCGAGTGCCCCATCCTCGACGAGCTGCTTGCACACGGCCCGCCCGATCCGCCCGAGCCCGTTGATCGCTATCCTGGTCATGGCTCCTCCTCCGCTCCGGTCACGCGCACGTCGGGGACCGATTCGTCGCCCGCCCGCGATCACGCGGGCAGCCGACGCATCCGACGCGTCACGCGGCGCCTGAGCTGGCGCTCCAGGATCGCGAAGCTGCCGTCGAACGCGGCCCGGTGAGTCCGCGCCGTGTGCTCGACCCGGATGAGCGACCGCCCGGGTACCCGCATCGTCAGCGCACAGCGGATCGCCACCCCGCCTCGCGGGCCGTCGTCGTCGTGAAACGCGACCCGCACCGAGCGAGGGGTGATGCGGCGCCGCGTCAGCAGGCGGGTCAACCGGGTTGCCACGTGGCCTCGGAGGCGGGGTTGCCCGTCGAGTCCCCTGATCTTGCTCTCGCTCACCATCGGGTCCTCCGATCACGGTCGAGCACATCACGCCGACGGATCGACGGCGCCGGCTACCGGACCGACCAAGTATCCCAGAGGATGACCCGCGCGTCGAGCGATGTGGTCAGCGGGAGGTTGGAGTAGCATCGCTGGTGTGTCTCGCGCGGACCCGGCTATGCCGGCTGATGCAGCCGGCCAGCGTGTCGCCCTCGTCGCGGCGGCGACCAGCGGCTTCCTGACGCCCTTCATGGGGTCGGCCGTGACCATTGCGCTCCCGGCCATCGCGGCGGAGTTCCGCCTGGGTGCGGTCTCGCTCGCTTGGGTCACCAGCGCCTTCCTCCTGGCGGCGGCCGCCTTGCTGTTGCCGTTCGGGCGCCTCGCCGACATCGTCGGGCGACGACGCGTCTTCATCGCCGGGCTGGTCGTGTTCACCGTAGCCACCCTCCTCTGTGCGATCGCTCCCTCCGCGGAGGTGCTGATCGCTCTTCGGCTGCTGCAGGGTGCGGGCGGCGCGCTCATCTTCGGAACCGGCACCGCGATCCTCACCTCCGTCTACCCGCGGGCGCGACTCGGCCGCGCGCTGGGGATCGCCGTGGCCTGCGTGTACCTCGGGCTCTCGCTCGGTCCATTCGTGGGAGGGTTGCTGACCGCGTGGGTCGGCTGGCGCGGGATCTTCCTCTTCACCGCCCCCCTCGCCGCCGGCGCGGCGGTGCTGGTCGCGGCGTACCTCCGCGGAGAGTGGGCCGAGGCGAAGGGAGAGAGGTTCGATCTCGTCGGGACGCTCCTGTACGTCGGGGCGCTGGTCGCGCTCATGGTCGGCCTCGCGGGCGCGTCCAGCTTGCTCGGCGTCACGCTCGTCATGGCCGGCGTCCTCGGCCTCGGCGTATTCCTCGCATGGGAGACGAGCGCCTCGAGTCCCCTTCTCGATCTCCGGCTCTTCCGCGAGAACCCGGTGTTCGTCTACTCGAACCTGGCCGCGCTCGTCAACTACAGCGCCACGTTCGGCGTGCCGTTTCTGCTCAGCCTCTACCTCCAATTCATTCGCGGCCTGGCCGTCGAGGCGGCCGGCCTGATCCTCGTCGTCCAACCCGCCGTCCAGTCGCTCATCTCGCCGCTGGCCGGCTGGCTCTCGGACCGCATCGAGCCGCGGATCATCGCCTCCGTCGGCATGGCCCTCGTCGCATCGGGCCTCTTCGCGCTGACCACGCTCGCCGACACGACCCCGGTGGGTCTGCTCCTCGCGCTCCTCGCGCTACTGGGCCTCGGTTTCGCGCTCTTCTCCTCGCCCAACACGAACGCGGTCATGGCGGCCGTCGAGCCGCGGGTCTACGGAACCGCGTCGGGCATCCTCGGCACCATGCGGCTGCTCGGGCAGATGCTCAGCATGACACTGATCCTCCTCATCTTCTCGCTGATCGTGGGCCACGCGCAGCTCACGCCCACGCTCTACCCGCTCTTCCTGAAGAGCGCCCGCGTCGCTTTCGGCGCCTTCGCGGTTCTGTGCACGGCGGGCGTCTTCGCCTCACTCCGGCGCGGGAACGTACGCTGAAGCAGGCCTCATTCCGGGCCTGGCCAACGTAGCCCCCGGGGTGGAAGGGGTCTATCGCTCTGAGCTGCGCCCGCTCGTCCGTCACCCTCGGCCCGCCCGGGAGCGCCCGCCAGGGGACCAACGAGTCGGGTCGCCGAGTCTCCGCCCGCGGACGACTCCCCGGCCGAGTCGCGGTGGCACACGCATGTCGAGGATGTGTGCCGTTCACACATTCCTAACGTCGATCCTTTCGATTCCATAACCCGAGTCCCGCCTCTCTTGACGACGCCTTAATCCGGTCGTCGTGTCAACTTACCTGCGCGGGTGGATGGTGACGGCGCCGGCCCGCTAGGCGATGGAGTCGTGAGCGAAGCTTCGAGCCTCGCGAGAGGCTCGCGCTATTCAGGCGGCCGAGGTGCAAATTGCGGAACGACGTGACCATGGATGGTGTCGAACGCGATGGGACACGGAGACCGTCCGCCATCGCAGCTCGAAGCTCCCCGCTGGGTGTTGTGCCGCTCGCGCGGGTCGACCGTGACCGGGTGCTCGTCGAGGCGTTGCGCCGGCGGGAGCCGACTGCCGCCGAACGTCTCATCACCGCGTACGCCGCCCCCGCGTATCGCCTGGCGGTCAGGATCACGGGAAGCGCGCCGGATGCCGAGGACGTGGACCCGGAGGCGTTCTGGCGCGTGGTCCGGAAGCTCGACACGTTCAGGGGTGACTCTGCCTTCGGCTCGTGGCTCTACCGGATCGTGGCCAATGGCGCCTACGGGAAACTCCGGCGTGAGCACGCGCGCCGATCGAATCGCTCGCTGGACGAGATACGGTCCACCTTCGACGAGCACGACGGCCATCGCGAGGTCGTCGCCGACTGGACACCGCGGATTGTCGGTCCATCGATCCAGATCGAGCTCCAGCTCGTGCTGACCGCCGCGCTTGACGCGCTACCCGGGAAGCACCGCGCGGCCATCATGATGCGCGACGTCCACGGCCTCTCGTACCGCGAGCTCGGCGAGGCCCTCGGCATCAGTGTCACGAGTGCGAAGAGCCGCGTACACCGTGCGCGCCTGTCTCTCCGCAAGTCGGTCGGCGGCGTCCATGTCCTCTCGGAGCGGCGTGCCCGCTCGCGTGGCGTGAGGCCAGAGGCTGGCTCGGCACGACCGGCGCTGCGCGGCCGGGTTCTCACGCCCGCATGGCGGGGACCCCGGACGTCGGTCACCGGTGGCATGCCGCGCTCGCAGCTTCGCCGTGTCGAGGAATACGTGCAGGCGAATCTGGCCGGAGACCTGCGTCTCACGAAGCTGAGCACGCTGGTCCACATGAGCCCGTACCATTTCGCGCGCCTCTTCAAGCAGGGCGCCGGCGTCACTCCACGGCAGTTCGTGATCCGGCGACGAATCGAGGCGGCCAAGATACTGCTGACCGCCCAGCATCGGCCCATCGGCGATGTGGCGCTCCAGGTCGGCTTCACCTCCCAGAGCTACTTCACGACCACCTTTCGGCGAGTCACTGGTGTCACGCCGGGCCACTATCGCCCACAAGGGGCGGGCTCCGCGGAAAGCGCTCACCACGTCATGAAGCCGCCTGAAAAGAGCGCATGACATGCCGACCCTCCGCCCCGGACCGGCCGCCGACGGTCCGACCGCTCGCGTCACCTTCGAGTATGTGGCGAGCGGTACCGGGTGGCTGCTGGTCGGAACCCTGCACCCCGCGTGCGGTCGCGCCGAGGCGTCGTGCCGGGCTTCCCGTGGTACTTCGAGACGAAGGCCCGGGTGGCGGCGGGTGGTACGCAACGGCCCCGGCATGGCGGCTCGCCGTGTCGTCGGGTGACGGGCCAGGACCTCCCGGAGATCTTTCCCCCCGGGCCGGAAGCGCGACCGTGCAGGCCAAAGACCCGTCCGAGCACGTGCGGACCGGCCGGCACGGGCTCCACGGCAAGGTCAGCGCTCGCGCCGGTCAACGACGCGCCGCCAGTCCGGGCCGAGAACGCCGCGGCGATCCGTCTCGAGCGCTCGCCCGAGCCGGCGAAGGACCCCCGTCGCTCGACGAGCCCACCGGCCTCCGTGCCGGTCTACAAGACAGGAGAGATCATGGAACGGTGGCGGTTCGATGTGACGCTCGTCACGATCGTTGTGGTCGCGCTGATCGCCGGTTGCGCGGGACTCAATACCGGCCCGGCCGTCGCGCCTCCGACCACGTCCCCCGGTGACCTCTCCGGAACCTGGAACGGTTTCTTCTGGGCCCTCGGCGGCTTCTACTATCCGATCGAAGGTACGTTGCTGCTCCAGATCAAAGAAGACGGAACATTTACTGCGGCGATGAGGCCCACCCCCGGCGCCAACAACATTGCCAAGGCGTCGAGCTGGTCCGGGACGATCGGCCAGCGCGGACAGCACGTCGTCTTTCACTTCTCGCAGGGGCAATTGCCGGTGTGGTCGTCGCTCGCTCGCTCCGCGGACACCATGTACGGGGTGGCCAAAGACCCGGCGACCGGGTTCGGCATCGGAATCATGCTCGAGCGTACCCGCGGTGGGGCCTGAGAAGACCGGCGCGGGCTCCCTCGGCCATCTCACCCCGCCCATTTTGACTTCTTGCGCACACCTCGCGCCCTTGCGGTACGGTCCTGCGTCCAACCGGTGAATCGCGGCGCGGTCAATCGGCGACCAGAGGACACACCCATGGATCCAGACTCGGCGTTCGAGGTGTCCCGTGGCGTCGCGGCGGTCCCCCACTCCATACTGAGGGTTCACGGCGCCAACCAGGTGATGCAGGCCCTGGGCAACCTGAAGTGGCTAGCGGTCATGGACCTGCTGCCGACGACCAGCTCGGAGTTCTGGCGACGGCCGGG
>Ga0207643_10001348_pt1 | contig 14210 bp, 6 predicted proteins | sample KBSMisM62_FD_184313 | JGI IMG/M metagenome (GOLD analysis project Ga0207643, IMG submission 184313) | Miscanthus rhizosphere microbial communities from Kellogg Biological Station, Michigan, USA - KBS Miscanthus M6-2 (SPAdes) (version 2) | ecosystem: Host-associated > Plants > Roots > Rhizosphere...
AGCTGGATGCGACGCGCGTTGTTGGTGACGCTGTCGTTGATGCGACCGAAGATCGTCGAGGTGATGACCGCGGTCGGATTGTCAAACGACGGGTTGTTCAGCACGTTGCGCGCATCGAGTCGCAGATCGAAACTCACGCGCTCGGTGATTTTGAATTTCTTCGAGAGCGATGAATCCCACTGGAAGTAGTTTGGCGCGAGGAAGAAGTTGCGCCCGGTGTTTCCGATCGAGCCCGGCACCGGCGCCGCGAACTGGCTGCGCGTGGTGGCGTCGAACCAGAAGTTCCTGCCGCTCTCCAAAACCAGGCTTCCGCTGTTGCGCGTGCAACCATTGCAATCGGCGGTCGATTGCACGACGCTGCTGAGACTGTTGATGCCCGAGTAGACCGTGAACGGCCTGCCCGACATCCAGATAATCGTGCCTGCCATCTGCCAGCCGCCGATGATGTGGTCCACAACAGTCGGAATTCCCGAGAGGAACTTCTTGTCTTTTCCAAACGGCAACTCGTAAGTGTAGGTACCCTGGAACACGTGGCGCCGATCGAAATCGGACCAGGTGTAGTTCAAACTACGATCGCGCAAGTCAAAAGGCGTGCTCGATGCTGATTGTACCGATCCGCTCGAGACACCGCTCAGCGACGGATCCCACGAGCGATTGTCTTTCGATTTGGATAACGTATACCCAAACTGGAATCCCAACCCGGCATGTACCCGGCGTTTGAAGATGAACTGGAGCCCGGCGTAGTTCGAGTAATCGTTGCTATCGAAAACGTTGAGACCACCAGTAAACTGCGGAAACGGCTGCAGCAGAAACGGAAAACCATTTATGTCGAGCAGCCGGCGACCGACCTGTGCATTCGTACAAATCCCGGCCGGAACATCAAGATCCGCTGCGCAGGTTCTTTGAGAAAGAGTCAGAGCCGCGGCTCCTACACTGCCCTGTGTGATGTTGGTTGTGTTAATGGCGCGGAACCTTGCAGTGCCGGCGTTGGTAGCGGCATTGCCTGCCATGAGCAGGTTAATCAGCGGACTATTGTAAGAGGAGCTCGCTCTGATCTTGTTAAACTCCTCGAGGAAATTGGCGCCGCCGGCCACGCCCGGAACGGACGCGAATATATTCGCCTGGTTGATGTTGTAACCACCGAGCAGATGGACCGCGTGCTTTCCAATGTAATTCACTTCGACGACGTTGTGCCCGATCTCACGCTGAACGCTTAAAGACCATTCGTGAACTTGCGGGTATTGCAAATCCGGATCGATCACGCTCGTCGAAGCGGTACTGAACGATACTGGTTGGCGCAACGCGTCAGGGGTCTGAGTCGGTACCAGACTCGCAATCACTGGCGCAAGGTTTCTATAGAGACCGCCGCCCGTACCGAAAGTCGAGTTGGTTGGGCCAACGGCGTTTCCGGGCGTGCTCTGGAAAATAAAAGATCCAAACAGGAACGTCGCCATTCTGTCTGAAGCCATTCGGTAGTTACCGCGAATAGACGTCTTGCCGGTCTTGAATGGATCCCACGCAAAACCGACTGAAGGCATGATCTTGCTTAAGTCGCTGCCGAACAGCTCGCCTTCGACCCATCTCACCGAATTAGACGGTTGCGCGCCCAGTTTGATGGGTTGATTCGGAACCAGGATGGGCCGCCCGTTCGCGACGGAAGGAGTCAATTTTGGCTCCCAGCGCAAACCGAGATCCAAAACGAGATTCGATCTGAGGCGCCAGTTGTCCTGGAAATAAAAATCCAGTTCGGTGTAGTCCACTTCGTTCAACCAGCGAGAGTTGGGCGGAAGGAACGTATTCCCATTCGGATCAGAGACAAAAGCCTGCGACACATTTCCGATCTTTCCCAGCAGGTCGGCGATAGTGCTACGCAATCGCGTCAAGTCGTTGGCGTTAATGCTCGTGTTACCGGAAGCAGGAAGATTGAATGCGGTGTAGAGTCCCGCGGCGTTACTGAAAGTCACCACTGGCTCGATCGCTGAACCGGCAACGTTTGAACGGTCATCGCGGTGTCGATTGAAACGGAAATTGAGTCCACCTTTGAGAGTGTGCGATCCGCGGATCAGAGTCAGGTTGTCGATGAACTGGAGCGTGCGCACACCGCGCGCGTTGTAAGTGAAGTTAGTGTTTGGTGTTGCGGGATTAAGGAACGCAAAAGGCAAGTTCGGATCGGGAAACGGTGTTGCAAAGCTGAAGAAGAACTTGCTGAGACCGAAGATAGCTTCATTGGTCACATTCGCAGTCGGAGACCAGCGCCAGTTGACGGCGAGGTTCTTCGGAGTGCGCGCAGTGTCTACGAAATTTGGTGAATCAGGAAATACCGGACGTCCTCCGTTTACCGAATCGCCAAATGTGCTCTGGCTTCCCTGCGCGTAGCGAACGTAGACCAAACTGTTGTCGCGCAGGTTGAAGTCAAACTTGCTGACGAAGTCCCACTGCTTCTCGTGCTGTGGCGAAGGGAAATTGAATCCCGCCGTGTTCAATCCGTCGCCGGTGGTGAAGTTGTTTGGCAAAGGCATGTTGTTGATAAACCCTGACAGGGTGGGATCGAGCCCGATTCCGGTCGGATTGCTCGCGATGTTGTAGGAAGCGATGCAAGGTGAATTTGTCGGTGGCGTGCCGTTACAATTCGGAAGAATGGCTCCGCCGCTGCCGTTGACCGCCGCGGTCGAAGTGCCCGCGGGAGAATTTGCGCGGCCCACAACGTAGCGGTACAAACCCTGTCGCGCTGCCTGCGTGTAAACCGTTCGGGTCACGAGCGCGGTGTCGTAGGCGCGCAGCAGTTGCAGGTTCACAAAGAAGAACGCCTTGTCTCTCAACCAGCCGCCCTTCGTGCCCTCACCAAAGCCCGGATTGTAGAGTGGACCACCAAGGCTGCCGCCGAAGATGTGCTGAACAAACTGATCCTTGGGCAGGCCCGCGATTGTAGTGGGATAACTCTTGGCATCCAGTGCGGGCGTTCGATAAAACTCAAACAGGCTGCCGTGAAAATCGTTGGAGCCTGAGCGCGTGACGAGCGTGACCTGAGCGCCACTGCTGCGACCGAGCTCCGCGGTGAAGTTGCTCGTCACCACCTGGAACTCAGCGACTGAATCAGGATTGGGGCGCAGCGGCGTAAAGTTTGAGCCACCGGCGGTCGATTCGTTGATGTCGATTCCGTCGAGCGTGAAATTGAAGGCGCGATCGCGCGAGCCGTTGACGTTAACGGCGCCGCCGGTGTTGCCGCCGAAAACCACGCCCGGTTGAAAGTTCAACAGGTCGAGCGGGTTGCGACCACGCGTGCCGACGATTGGCAGGCTCTCCAGCGTGTACTGATCGATGGTGCTGCCGATGTTTCCCGAAGTGCTCGTCTGCACTTGTTCGACGCCGGCCTGCACAGTCACCGACTCGGTCAGACCTCCTGGTTCGAGCGTCGCGCTGATGGTGGCGGGCACATTGACGTTGACCGGGTTTCCGGTGCTGATGAATTTCTTGAACCCCTGCTTCTCGATGGTGATCGTGTACTTTCCGACCTGGACGAGGTCGAAAGCGTAGGCGCCGCTTTCGCTCGTGTCAGTCGTGAATGAAACGCTTGTAGCCTCATTAGTCAGAGTCACCTTGGCGCCGGGGACTGAAGCTCCGTTGGCATCCTGGACCGTTCCCGTAACTCGGGAGGTGGTTCCCTGGCCGTTTGCAATTGCGACAAGACCAAACGTCAAGAGCAAAAACGCAATAATAGGTTTTCTCATTTTGTCCTCGGTACGAAGAAGGGTTGAGCTCTACGAAAATTCGGACGGATTATAGATCGCTTTTGGAATAATGGTAGCTAAAGATTTTTATCCTTTTGATAAGCGTCGCTGATGGCGAATTTGAACCACAAAGGCACGAAGGCACAAATTTAAATTAGTGTCTTTGTGTCTTGGTGGTTGGTCATTTGCTAGACTCCCGCGCGATGGCAAGATTTGTGTTCGGATCACTTGAGTTTGAAGCGCCTGCCGCTGAGATTACCGCCACGCGCATCGACGAAGTGCTTCAGGTTTTGGAGTTTGCTGAAAGAGAATCGGAGGCGGGAGCGTGGGTTGCGGTGATGCTGAGTTACGAGGCAGCGCCTGCGTTCGATCCGGTGTTGGCTGTGCATCAGGCTTCTGATTTTCCACTGGCGTGGGCAGCTGCATTCTCTGAAGCAGCAGACGTTTCGACCACACAAGATGTAACTACTAGTTCGAACTCGTGGACGCCGCGTGTGAGTCGCGATGAATACGATGCAGCCGTCACACGGATCAGAGAACTAATCGCCGCCGGCGACACTTACCAGGTCAATTACTCGTTCCCACTCACTTCCATATTTAAAGGAGACACGTACGTTCTGTATCGCAGCTTGTGCCTTGCGCAGGGGGCGCAGTATTCCGCGTATCTCGATCTTGGTCGATTCAAAGTGCTCTGCCTGTCGCCTGAACTATTCTTCGAGCGACGCGGCGATCAGGTGAGCACGAGGCCGATGAAAGGCACGATTCATCGCGGGCGTTGGCCGGCGGAGGATCGGGAGCTGGCGGAATGGTTGAGGCAATCCGCGAAGGACCGCGCTGAGAATGTCATGATTGTCGATCTGCTGCGCAATGACCTGGGCAAGGTTTCGGTGACGGGCAGTGTGCGTGTGTCTTCGTTGTTTGATATCGAACGGTTCGAGACTGTGTGGCAGATGACGTCGACTGTCGAATCCACTTTGAGAGACTACACCAGTCTCGTGGACCTAATGAGCGCGTTATTTCCGTGCGGTTCCATTACCGGAGCGCCGAAGATTCGCACGATGGACATTATTCGCGAGCTCGAGCGGTTCCCGCGCGGGCCTTACACGGGGACCATCGGGTTGCTGGAGCCGGGTGGCGATTGCGTCTTTAATGTCGCGATTCGGACGGTTGTTGTTGATACAGAGTCGAACGAGGCGACGTTTGGTGTTGGTGGTGGCGTGACGATCGATTCGACTGCCGAGCGTGAATATGAAGAGTGCCTGGTGAAGAGTCGATTCCTGCACACGTCGCCGGTGGAGTTTCAGTTGTTTGAGTCGATACTGTTGGAAGATGGTGAGTACTTTCTGCTGGCGCGGCATCTCGAACGGTTGAGGAATTCGGCGGAGTATTTTGGGTTTAAGTTTCCGGAGGATGAGATCAATTCCGAGTTAGCTCGAATCACCGGGACCTTTAAAATCCGATTGGTGCTTTGGAAAGACGGCCAAATCGAGACCCGGATTTCGCGGATTGAAAACGCGGATTTGGTTAAGCACATCGGACTCGCCAAAGAGCCAGTCGACTCGTCGGATCGGTTTCTGTATCACAAGACTACGCTGAGGGATTACTACTCAGAAGACGTGATCTTTTGGAATGAGAGAGGCGAGATTACTGAATCGAGGATTGCTAACGTTGTGGTCAGCATTGACGGAGAACTTTACACGCCGCCAATTAGTTCTGGTCTGCTACCCGGAACGTTTCGCGAGCAATTGTTAGAGGAAGGAAAGATCAAAGAGCGTGTCATCACCATTGCTGAACTTCCAAATGAATTCTACTTGATCAACTCGGTTCGCAAGTGGATCCGCTCAGTAAAGCAAGATTTCTGATCTGGCTTTCCGGAATTCCTGTAAGCCACTATTCCACGAAGCAACAATCTCTTGCGCGCTCTCGCCACGCTTCACACGTTCTAGCGTGTCGGCATTCACCAGCAAGCGCAGGTAGCTGTCCACCTTCCAATCATTCGGATACAGCTTTCGCAGCGCGAGCGCCATTTCAATTCCGGTGAGCAGCGGACGAAACGCCGCCCTGTCTGTAATGATGATGTTCACGCCACCACACTGCTCATCCTTGAAAACCGAAGCCTTCGGCGTAAAGCGTAGCGGCACAAAGCGCACGCCCGGCAAACCACGCTGATTCAAGAACTCCGCCAGCTTGTCGCCCTGTATCCACGGCGCGCCCACAATCTCAAACGGCGTATCAGTGCCGCGACCGACAGAGACGTTCGTCGTTTCGAGTAAACCGACGCCGGGATAGAGCGTCGCTTCAGTCAGGCTGCGCATGTTCGGCGAAGGATTGATCCACGTGAGATTCGTTTCATCAAACCACATGGTCCGCCGCCAGCCTTCCATCTTGATCACGCGCAGGTCGGCGCCGATATTTCGTTGCCGGTTGAAGAGTTGAGCCAACTCGCCGATCGTGAGACCGTGTCGCGTCGGAATCGTGTGATACGAGATGAACGCCAGTTTGTCGCTGTCAGCAACTGGTCCTTCGACGTCGACGCCGCCGATCGGATTCGGACGATCCAAAACAAACACCGGAAGCTTCACCTTCGCGGCTTCTTCGAGCAGGTAACCGAGCGTGGAAATATACGTGTAGAAGCGCGCGCCGACGTCCTGAATGTCATATACGACGGCGTCGAGATCTTTGAGTTGCTCGGACCTGGGCCGGCGTGTCTCGCCATACAACGAATAGATTGGAAGCCCTGTCGCTTCATCCTTTGAGTCTGAGACATTTTCGTCTGCGACGCCGCGAATTCCATGTTCAGGCGAGAACAGGGCGACGAGTTTGACGCCGGGAGCTTTGTTCAGCACGTCGATCGTTTGGCGTCCTTCGCGGTTGCGTCCGGTGTGATTCGTAACGAGCCCGATGCGCATCCCAGCAAGCGGTTTGAAGTTGTCACGCTCGAGCACGTCGATACCCGTCAGCACTTTTACCGAGCTTCCGGATCCCTCGTCGCGAAAAGCAAACTGCCGCAGACCTTTAACAATCTCCGCGTAATAATTCGCGGACTGCTCGCGCGCACGTTCGACCACGGCCGTATCAGTCACTGAACCGGCGACGATTGAAGCGACTCGCCCGCGCAATGGTCCGACATCGCCCTTTCCATCCGGATGCACGCGATTACTCAGAAACACCACAAACATCTCGCTCGCCGGATCGATCCAGATCGACGTGCCGGTGAAACCCGTGTGGCCAAACGAGCCCAGCGGAAACAGTTCGCCACGATTGGTCGAGAAACTGGTGTTTATATCCCAACCGAGCCCGCGCGTGTTGCCGCTACTCGAAACGATTCGCGGGCGCGTCATCTGCGCCACCGTCAGAGGCGAAAGCACGCGCACGTTGCCGTACGAACCTCCGTTCAAAATCATCTGGCAGTAGATGGCGAGATCGTTGGCAGTGGAAAAGAGCCCAGCGTGTCCGGCAACACCATTCATGCGATAAGACGTGGGATCGTGAACCTGTCCACGCAACCAAACATCGCCTTCCGCTCCGACGTTTGCGGCGGTGTCGCCGAGATAGCTCATTTGACCGCGACGTTTTTCAGTTGGCGCGATTCTCGACTCCAACGCCGCGCTCGGGCGAAAGCCCGTGCTGGTCATGCCCAGTGGGCGAAAAATGTTCTTCTGCGCAAACTGATCGAGCGGCATTTGACTGACGCGAGCGACAACCTCGCCGAGTGCGATGAATCCAATGTCGCTGTAAGTGAAACGAGTGCCGGGCGGATTGCGCAGCGGTTCCTTGATCAGTCTTTTTATCGCTTCGTCGTAGCCGGTCCAACGCTCTCGCAAGTCAAAGTCAGGCGCGTAACCGCTGATGTGCGTGAGCAGTTGCTCGATAGTGATTCGCTCTCTTCCCTCACCTTTCAATTCCGGGATGTAAAGTGAAACCGGATCGCTGAGACGCAGCTTGCCGCGTTCGACGAGGATCATGATGCTGGTGGCAGTAGCGACGACTTTCGTGAGACTCGCGACGTCGAAGATCGTGTCGGGCGTCATCGGTTCGCGCGCTGGTTCGAGTGCGCGTGAACCGTATGATTTGCGCCAAACCACGCGCCCCTTCCGACTCACAAGCACGACCGCCCCCGGCAATCGTTTGTTCGCGATCTCGGCCTCAATGACCGCATCCATCTGGGCCAACCGCTCTAACGAAACCGCTTGCCCCCACGCTACTTGTGCGGTCAGCGCAAACAGAACCGAAACAGCAAAAATCCGACTTTTCCGTGTTAATCCGCGGTTCATTGTATTTTCTTAAGCTGAATTCCCGTCCCACGTGGATACAACCCCGGCAAGGAGATCGGAAGCTTTCCTACAACATCGATCTCGCCCATCAGCGCGCGCGCAACAGCCTGCTGCAAGCTCGGCATGTCTCCGTACGCAACGATGTAAGTTCGCAATCCGGGAAAGCCCTGAAGTAAATAAGGATTGCCGAAACTGATCCCAACAATCGGCTTCTTCGCCGCAATCGCAGCCGACAACGCACGCGCGCCCGTCTCCGGTACGCCGACACTCAGTTTCTGACCAGAACGCACGCGCCCATACAGGGACGCCAGTACCAAATCCGCGGCCTGCGCTTTCTCGATCGCTTTCTGAACCTCCTTATCCGTGGATCGCTCATCAAGCACAATAGTCTCCACTTCCAAGCCGCTCCTTTTCAGTCTTGAAGCAAAACTATTCGCGATCCAGGCGCGGTCGTCGCCGTTGGTCACGGCAAGATTGAAAACCTTCGACCCGGGCTTGAGGTTCTTCAGCGGCACCAGCTTGTCTTCATCACGAACGAGTGTGACGGCGTGTTCCGCAATCTCAGCAGCTAATGCCCGCACGTCTTTGCTGCTCACGAGGCGATCGAGTGTGTCCACCGGCGTGAGGCGCTGGTCCACAAGCCCCAGATCGTATTTAGCGGCGAGTATTTTGCGGGCCGACTCCTCCACGCGCTGTTCCGTGATGCGTCCACTCTTGACAGCACTTAGCACACCGCGAAACGACGCATCAACGTCAGCAGGCTTCAACAGCATGTCGGCGCCCGCCTCGAGAGCGCGCACGGACGCCTCTTCCTGCGTGAAATAGATCGTGAGGCCACTCATGCTCATCGCATCCGTCACGATCATTCCCGGAAACTTCAGATCATTTCGCAATATCGCGCCCATCACTGGCGACAATGTGGCGGGCATGGTCGCTTCCTCTGCCACGATCTCACTATCTTCTTCGGTATCGATGGGCTTCGACCTCACATTGGACGGCAGCGGTTTGACTACCGTCGCATCGATCTGCGGCAAGGCGATATGGCCCACCATCACCGCGCCCACGCCGGCATTTACCGACGCCTGGAAAGGAACAAACTCGATCGTCTTCAAGCGGTTTCGGTCGATATTGATTTCTGGCAAACCGCGATGTGAATCGACGGCGGTGTCGCCGTGTCCCGGAAAATGTTTTGCCGTTGCGATTGCGCCTGCAGCCTGCGCACCTTCTGTAAATGCCGCCGCGAAACGTGCGACCTCAGCCGGGTCTTCGCCATACGAGCGCACGTTGATGACAGGATTGGCGGCGTTGTTGTTTACATCGACGACGGGTGCGAAGATCTGCCGTACGCCCAGCGCGCGCGCTTCACGTGCCGTTGCCTCGCCCTGACGACGCGCGTATTCCGGATTGCCGGTTGCACCGACGGCCATGTTCCACGGAAAATTGACGGTGTCTTCAAAACGCATCCCCGCGCCCGCTTCGAGATCCGCTGACACAAGCAACGGATAACGGGCCAACTGCTGCATCCGGTTGACAAGAATTACAGATTCATAAACTGAGCCGCGGAAGAGGATGATGCCGCCGACTTTGTTGACTTCGATCTGGCGCTTGAGGGTTTGATAAGCATCCGAATCCTGGTTGAGAAAAGTCGCATTGACGCCGACTGAGATGAGCTGGCCAATCTTCTCTTCGAGCGACATCTTGCGCAGCTCATCGTTGGCCCACTTCAACGCCTTGCTCGACGGCTCGCGCTTGTATGGGCGCACTTTCACGGCGTCCTGCGGCGTGACCGGCAAGGCAAGCAACACCAGGATCACGATTGCCGAGAGATAGCGATTAAGTTTCATTAATTATCCTCTTCTGCAATAGGTCCTATAGGACTAATAGGACCTATTTCTTTCGCCGATGACGCGAATGCGAAACTCGCTGCCCACGCAACCACAAACGTGATCATGCTCCCGAGAAACACATACCACGGCCACGCAATCTTCGTCGCCAGGAACACATAAAGCATCGACCCGATACTTACCAGCATGCCGATCAACGCCGGCGGCTGACTAACTCTGCGCAGAAACGTGCCCACTAAAAACACACCGAGAATCGGACCGTTTATCAGCGACGCTATCGAAAGCGCGTTGCTCAACGCCGATCCGGGTTGATTGCGAACCGCTAACGCCACACCGATCTGAACGACTCCCCAGATCAACGTCAGCAGGTGCGAAACTTTTAGATAGTGCCGGTCATCACGGTTGGGACGAAACGGTTTGTAAAGATCGTTTACTGCCGTCGCGGCTATCGAGTTGAGCGACGACGACATGGCTGCGGCAAAGATCGCAGCCACAACCAAACCGGAGAGCCCGGTAGGCATGTACTTGGTGATGAAATCCGGAAACACGCGGTCGCCGCCGGTAAACGGAAACGCTGCCGATGCGGCAGTTACATAGGCCGGATCGGTAAACGGATGATAGAAAGCAAACAACAACACTCCGATAAACAGAAACCCGATGAACTGGACCAGCACGATCACGCCGCTCGTCAGCAACGCGATGGTCGCGCGGCGCGCGCGATCCGTGCAGAGATAACGCTGCACGAGATATTGATCCGTACCGTGCGTGCTCATCGTCAGGAAGCAGCCGCCAATCAAACCTGACCAGAACGTGTAGGTCTTCGTCAGGTCAAACGAAAAATCAAATAATGAATACTTGCCAAACTGCGTTGCCGCCGCGCTTACCGTCGCGAGTCCGCCATCGATCGAAGAGATGAGCACGACGGCGGCCGCAATGGCGCCCGCGATGTAGATGCCGAGCTGGACCACCTCAACCCAGATCACTGCTTCCATGCCGCCGAAATACGTAAAGATGATCATGGCCAGGCCGATCAAGACAATCGAGCCGATGATGATCGTTTCGGAATTCGCATTCGGTTGAAAAGCAGCGTAAACAGCGGCCAGGACGATTGCGGTAAGCAGTAGTCGAATCCCGTCGGCGATGTTGCGCATCACGACGAAGAGCGAAGCGGCCACCATCTTGATCTTGCCGCCGAAGCGCTGGTCGAGAAGCTGGTAAACCGTCAGTAGCTCACCGCGAAAGTAAGAAGGGATGAACAGCAGCGAGATGACGATGCGTCCAAGCAGGTAGCCGAAAACGAGTTGCAGGCAACCGCACTTTACGCCACGTGCAAAAGCGACGCCTGGGATTGAGATAAACGTTATTGTTGAGGTTTCAGTGGCGACGATCGAAAACGCCACCGCCCACCACGGCACTGAACGATCGCCGAGAAAATAGTCGGCGGTAGTCTTCTGTTTACGGCCAAACCAGGCGCCAAACAGAACGATCCCGATCAGGTAACCGAAGATGATGATGAGATCGAGAGCTTTCAAATCCGTGTATTTATCCGTGTGAATCCGTGGCTAACTTTATAGCGTGTTCTACAAGCCAGCCTGATTCTTGTAGAGCCGCCGTTGCCTCTTCTTTCGTGCTACCGGTTTCGGCCATCACGATTCGTACCGCACGTTCTCGCAGTTTGATGTTGCGCGCTTGCAGGTTGGACATGCGATTGCCGCTCACATATCCGAGCCGCACCATCGTCGCAGTCGAGATCATGTTCAGCACCATTTTTTGCGCGGTGCCAGCCTTGAGACGGCTCGAACCCGTCACGACTTCTGGTCCAACGACAGGGACAATGCTCAACTCAGCCGCCTCGGTGATGGGAGAACTGGGCACGCATGTCAGCGCAACAGTGAAAGCTCCCAGCGAACGCGCGTAACGAATAGCACCGACAGTATAAGGAGTCCGGCCCGAAGCCGCGATCCCAACCAAAACATCACTTGCTTCGAATCCTCGCTGCTTTAAATCAGCGCTACCAGCGTCAGCATCATCCTCCGAAGCTTCGACCGCGCGATAGCAAGCGTCGTAGCCTCCCGCAATCACACCCTGCACCATCTCCGGCGACACACCAAACGTCGGTGGACATTCAGAAGCATCAAGCACACCCAGACGTCCCGAAGTACCAGTGCCCGCGTAGAAAAGTCGCCCACCCTTCTCGAGCCTCGCAACCGTTTCGTCAACTGCCTTAACGATGTCGCCGAGCACACTCTTCACCGCCGCCGCAACCGTAGCGTCCTCGTCATTCATCAGCGCGACGATTTCCGCAGTCGACTGTGAACTCAAATGCGTTGAACGTGGATTATCTTGTTCGGTGATTGGAAGCGCGGTGTCTCTAGTCATCTTAGGTTCGAACATTCTGCTTGTGTCGTTGTAGGGGCGGCCACGGAGGGCCGCCCCTACAACGACACAGCAGTATTAAACTGCGAGAGCGATGTGGTTGATACGTTCACGCGCCATTCTAGCGGCAGCTTCGGCTGGAGCGAAGTGAGGTGGCTCAAAAAACGCCCGCGGCGCAACTTTTCTGACTTCGGCGCGCAAAGTGTCGAGCATCAGATCGCCGGCCGCGCGGAAAACACCGCCAACGTACGCGATCTGAAAACGATCGCGCTCCATCTGCAAGTGACGAATCACAGCCACCGCAGCATGACCAAGCTCCGTACCACCGTCAGCAACAATCTGCAGGGCCACTTCGTCTCTCGTTTTCGCTGCGTCAACCACGTCTCTGCCAAAACCTGCCAAACGTTCGTTGGTTATGGTGGGCGCGTAGATCGCGGTAGTCAGGTCGTCCGTGCTGGTCACATGAAAATACGCGCAGGCTAAATCGGTAAGAGCGGTCTTTGGACCACGCCCGTCAAACGCATATGCAACCGCGCGCAGCGCGCGTCGCGCGAGCCAGGCGCCGCCACCTTCGTCGCCGGCAATCGGTCCCCAGCCGCCGGCGCAGAAACGTTTGCGCCGCGCGTTAATACCACAGCAGATCGAACCAGTCCCCGCAATGACAACCAGTCCCGGCGCGCCGTCAGTCGCTCCGTACAGCGCAATATCAGCATCAGTAACGACTTGAATCTCACCGACACCGAGCGGAGCGAGCGTCTCGCGCATGCGTTCGCGCAATTCTCTGCGACGCGCGCCAGCCAGACCTATCTGCGCTGTTATCAGATCGTTGCGCCGCAGTTTCGCGGCGGCGCAGGCGCTATCGATCGCCTCGCGCACGGCCGCGGCGGCTCCCGCAATTCCTACTCGCAGGGGATTGGAAGGTCCAGCAAGCCCTTCACCAATCACACGATAATTGGCGTCCATGATTGCGGCTTCGGTCTTGGTCCCGCCGCCGTCGACACCTACCACCGAGTTCTGCGTTAACATTATTGATTATTCTAGGGTTCGCTGATTTATAATGGAAACTAAAAGATTTTATTATTACGATAATCCATCTTGATATCGAGGTCAGTCTAATCGTGGAAATTCGACAACTCAGGGCCTTCGTGGCCATCGCCGAATCAGGCACGTTTACCGCCGGAGCCATGCGCGTTCACGTCACCCAGGCGGCCATCAGCATGCAGATCAGGCAGCTCGAAACAGAGATTGGCGCGAAGGTTTTTGTGCGTGCCCCGCGTCACGTAATTCTCACTGAAGCGGGCGAGCAGCTTTTACGGCGCGCGCGCCACATTTTGCGCGAACATGACGCGGCGCTCGACGAAATCGCTGAACTTGCGGGCGCCGAGCGAGGGCGGCTCAGGATTGGCAGCGCATCGGCTATGGTCCTGACGGAACAACTGCCTGCGATTCTCAAGGAGTTGCGCAAGCAACATCCGGCGGCAGATATATCGGTCACGTCGGGAACGAGCGAGGTGCTGGTGGACCAGATACTGGCGGGCGAGGTAGATATCGCGTTTGTTTCGCTTCCGGTTGACGTGCGTGGCATCAAGACGGAACGACTCAGTCAGGACCAACTTGTGGCGATTGCCTCGCCGCGTCACAAACTGGCGAAGCAAAAGACCATCGACGCTTACACGCTCGCGGGCGAGCGGTTGATTCTCGGCGAGCGTGGTGGAAATACGCGACGCTTGATCGATCAGTTTTTTGCGCAAGCGGGCGTGACGCTGCGTGTCGCGATGGAGCTCAGCCGCCAGCAGGCGATTAGGCGCATGGTTGAAGAAGATATGGGTGTCGGGATCGTGCCGTTGCAGTCAGTGAAGGAAGAAGTTGAAAAAGGAAAACTGATACGGTGGTGGATTGAAGGCGCGGAGATCAACTGGGAGCTGGGTATCGCGCAACTCAGTAACGGTTACGATTCGCCGATCATGCAGAAGTTCGTCTCACTGGCG
>Ga0207643_10001349_pt1 | contig 14204 bp, 12 predicted proteins | sample KBSMisM62_FD_184313 | JGI IMG/M metagenome (GOLD analysis project Ga0207643, IMG submission 184313) | Miscanthus rhizosphere microbial communities from Kellogg Biological Station, Michigan, USA - KBS Miscanthus M6-2 (SPAdes) (version 2) | ecosystem: Host-associated > Plants > Roots >...
TCGCGACGTTGTCGCCCCGCCTTCGTGCTGCGTCACCCGTTCGCGCCGCCGGGCGAGCGATGCACTTGCCGTAAGGATCGAGCAGCACCTTGCTCGGGTCGAAACGCAGGCCCCTTTCCGGATCGAACGGCCCCGAGATGCGGTAGGCATAGAGTTGTCCGGCCGCAACGCCTGGAACGAAGGTGTGCCAGTAGTGATAGGTCCGGTTGGCGCGCGGGTCGAGATCGATCACCCGCGAAGGCGCCGGGGCATCCGCGCTGTCGAACAGCAGCAACTGAGCCGCACGGCTGCTTTTGGCGAACAGGCTGAAATTCGTGCCGGTGCGGTCGAGCGTCGCGCCCAGCGGAAAGCTCCGGCCGGCATGCTGGACAGAATGGCTCGACATGGCGCGAAATCTTTCGCCTCAAACTCGCTCAGCATACATTCTCACGCAACCTAACATCTGCTAGCTTGTTATAGCTCCATCTGACGCCCGCAAACGCGCAGTGCCTGTCTGAGATTCGATCTCGGAGAAGAACATGGACTCGACCACGACAGATATCCGATCGATCAGCGCGTACGGCCCCGCGCGGTCCAGCGTGAGTGGCAGCCCTCTGGAGCCTCAGGAGCTCCAGCGGATGCAGCGTTACTGGAACGCGACCTTGTATCTGTCGGCGGGAATGATCTACCTGCGCGATAATCCGCTGCTGCGCGAGCCTCTCAAGCCCGAGCACGTCAAACGCCGGCTGCTGGGCCACTGGGGCTCCGATCCCGGCATGAGCTTGGTCTACATCCATCTCAACCGGCTGATCAAGAAATACGATCTCGACGTCATCTTTCTCGCGGGTCCCGGACACGGCGCGCCGGCGCTGATCTCGAATGTCTACCTGGAAGGCGCGTACTCGGAGATCTACAGCGAGGTCTCCGAGGATGCCGACGGCATGCGCCGCCTGTTCAAGCAGTTCTCCTTCCCCGGCGGGATCGGCAGCCATTGCACGCCGGAGACGCCCGGCTCGATCCACGAGGGCGGAGAGCTCGGCTATTCGGTGTCGCACGCCTACGGCGCGGTCTTCGACAACCCCGACCTCATCGCCATGGTCATGGTCGGCGACGGCGAAGCGGAGACCGGGCCGCTTGCCACGGCGTGGCACTCGAACAAGTTTCTCAATCCGGCGCGCGACGGTGCGGTGCTGCCGGTGCTGCATCTCAACGGCTACAAGATTGCAAACCCGACAATCCTTTCCCGTATTTCGCACGAGGAGTTGGAGTCGCTGTTCGTGGGCTACGGCTACGATCCCTATTTTGTCGAGGGGTCCGACCCGGACACCATGCATCAGGCAATGGCCGCGACCTTGGACCATTGTGTCCAGGAGATCAGGCGCATTCAGCAGGAGGCGCGCGCCAATCCCTCCGGGGTGAAGCGGCCCCGCTGGCCGATGATCGTTCTGCGCAGCCCGAAAGGCTGGACCGGTCCGAGCGAGGTGGACGGACACAAGGTCGAAGGATTCTGGCGTTCGCACCAGGTGCCGCTCGCAGGGATGCACGAGAAGCCCGCGCATCTGAAGCAGCTCGAGGAATGGCTGCGCAGCTACCGCCCGGAGGAGCTGTTCGACGAAGGCGGCCGGCTGGTGCCGGAACTTCGGGCGCTCGCTCCGGAAGGTCGGCGCCGCATGGGCGCGAACCCGCACGCCAACGGCGGGCTGCTGCGCAAGGCGCTCTCGTTGCCGGAGTTCCACGCCTATGCGGTCGAAACCCGACAGCCGGGCCGGATCGAAGTCAGTCCGACCCAGGTGCTCGGCCAGTTCCTGCGCGATGTCGCCCGCAGGAATCCGCAAAATTTCCGCGTGTTCAGCCCTGATGAAAATGCCTCCAACCGGCTGGCCGCAATCTATGAGGTCACCAAGAAGACCTGGCTCGGCGAATATCTGCCCGAGGATGCCGACGGCGGCGAACTCGCGCCGGACGGCCGGGTCATGGAGATGCTCAGCGAGCACACCCTCGAAGGCTGGCTCGAGGGCTACGTGCTGACCGGCCGGCACGGGTTCTTCTCCACCTATGAAGCGTTCGTGCACGTGATCGATTCGATGTTCAACCAGCATGCCAAGTGGCTCGACAAATGCAGCGAGCTGTCCTGGCGCGCGGATATCGCCTCGCTCAACCTGCTGATCACATCCACGGTGTGGCGGCAGGACCATAACGGCTTCACCCATCAGGATCCCGGCTTCCTGGATGTCGTTGCGAACAAGAGCCCGGCGGTGACGCGCATCTACCTGCCGCCGGACGCGAACTGCCTGCTGTCGGTCGCGGATCACTGCCTGCGGAGCCGTAACTACGTCAATGTGATCGTGGCGGACAAGCAGCCGCACCTGTCCTATCTCGGCATGGATGAGGCCGCGAAGCATTGCGCCAAGGGCGCGGGCATCTGGCGGTGGGCGAGCAGCGACCAGGATACCGAGCCCGACGTCGTGATGGCGAGCTGCGGCGACATCGCGACCATGGAAGCTCTGGCGGCCACCGCCATGCTGCGGGAACATTTTCCCGAGCTGAAGGTGCGGTTCGTCAACGTCGTCGACCTGTTCCGGCTGGTGCCGGACACCGAGCATCCGCACGGGTTCTCGGACCGCGAATTCGACTCGCTGTTCACGTCCGACAAACCCGTCATCTTCAACTTCCATGCCTATCCTTGGCTCATCCATCGCCTGACCTACCGCCGCACCAACCACGACAACATTCATGTCCGCGGCTACAAGGAGAAGGGCAACATCAACACCCCGATGGAGCTGGCGATCCAGAACGAGGTCGACCGTTTCACCCTCGCGATCGACGTGATCGACCGAGTGCCCTTCCTCAGGTCGCGCGGCTCGCATGCGCGCGAGGCGCTGTTGGACAAGCAGCTCGAGTGCCGGCATCACGCCCATACGGAAGGGATCGATTCCCCCGAGATCGTCGATTGGAAATGGCCGCTCTGATCGCGTTGCCGTTGAATTAGACGGATGCGGATCGGCGCCACGATCACGTCAGGGGCGCGCTGCAACAGCGTGGCCAGCCTCGCTACACTTAGCGACGCGATGGAGGATATGCGCGCCGATGGGTCGTCTCATCGCTACGGGCGCGCGACCTCCATCGTATCCGGACATCTGCGCCGCTCCTCGAGAGGGACCCATGGATGAGATGACCAAGGCATCCGCCGTACCGCATCGCCCGGAGCGTCGCGGATTCGACGCCGCCCGCTTTTCCGGCGAGGCCGATGCGCTGTTCGAGCGGCACCTGCGGTTCGACAGCGTTGTCGATCCGGCCGCGGCCGGCGCGCGCGACAAGTTCGAGGCCGCCGCCCATGCGGTGCGCGACATGCTCACGCAACGCTGGATCCAGACCCAGCAGACCTACGATCGGGAAAACCCGAAGCGGGTCTACTATCTCTCGATGGAGTTCCTGATCGGCCGTTCGCTGACGAACAATATCACCAACCTGATGCTCGATTCCGTCATTGGCGATGCCGTGCGCGCGGCAGGGATCGACTGGCTCGGATTGGTGGAGCAGGAGCCTGACGCCGGCCTCGGCAACGGCGGCCTTGGGCGGCTCGCGGCCTGTTTCCTCGATTCAATGGCGACCATGCAGCTTCCGGCAATGGGGTATGGCCTGCGCTACGAATACGGCATGTTCCGGCAGACCATCGAGAACGGGTGGCAATGTGAACATCCCGACAATTGGCTGCGTCGCCAGGATCCATGGGAGGTGGCTCGTCCAGGCGAGGCCGTGGAGATCAAGTTCGGGTGCTCCATCGGGATCTCCGGCGGCAGCCTGCAGCTCCTGCCGGGTCGTCCCTCGACCTTGATCGGCATTCCATTCGACCGGCCCGCGGTCGGCTTCGGCGGCAAGACCGTCAACAGCCTGCGGCTCTGGAGCGCCGCGGCCCACGACGACTTCGACTTTCAAGAATTCAGCAGCGGGAATTTCGTCGCCGCCGTCGTTGGCGGCATCGCGGCAAACACGCTGACGCGCGTGCTTTATCCCGACGACTCCACGCAAAGGGGACAGGGGCTGCGCTTCGTGCAGGAGTATTTCCTGGTGGCCTGCTCGCTGGCGGACCTCGTGCGCCGATTCCGACGCGACAACTCCGATTGGAGCAACCTTCCAGACAAGGTCGCGATCCAGCTCAACGACACCCATCCGACCCTCGCGGTACCCGAGCTGATGCGCATTCTGCTCGATGAAGCGCACCTCGAGTGGGAGCAGGCCTGGGACCTCACGCGCAAGTCTCTGGCCTACACCAACCACACGCTGTTGCCCGAGGCGCTGGAAAAATGGCCGTTGCATTATTTCGAGCGACTGCTGCCGCGGCAGCTCGAAATCATCTTCGAGATCAATCGCCGGTTCCTCGCCGATGTCCGTCGCCGGTATCCCGGCGACGACGCTCGCGCAGCGCGGGTCAGCCTGATCGAGGAAGGCCCCGAAGAGAAGGTTCGGATGGCCAATCTGGCGATCGTCGGCTCCCACAGCACCAACGGCGTCGCCGCCATCCATTCCTCGCTGCTGCGCGCCACGACCGTCCGGGATCTGGCGGAGATGTTTCCGGAGCGGTTCAACAACAAGACTAATGGCGTGACACCGCGGCGCTGGCTGCTGATGGCCAATCCGGGGCTGTCCCATGTCATTGCCGACGCGATCGGCCAGGGCTGGACCACCGATGGCGGTGCGATCGCGAAACTAAAACCCTTCGCCGACGATCCCGCCTTTCGACACACATTCCGACGGGCCAAGCGCGACGCCAAAACCCAATTTGTCGACTGGCTTAAATCGTCATCCGGACAGACGGTCAATCCCGACAGCATCTTCGACTGTCAGGTCAAGCGCATTCACGAATACAAGCGACAGATGCTCAACGCGCTCCGGATCGTCGTCCTGTACAATCGATTGCGAGCGAACCCGAATCTTGAAATGACCCCGCGCACGTTTTTCTTCGCGGGCAAGGCGGCGCCGGCCTATCATCTCGCCAAGCTCATCATCAAGTTTCTCAACAATCTTGCCGGCACCATCGATGGCGATCCGGCGATCCGCGGCCGATTGAAGGTCGTGTTCGTGCCCGAGTACTGCGTCTCCCTGGCCGAGCGGCTGATCCCGGCGGCCGACGTCTCCAACCAGATTTCGACGGCCGGTTACGAAGCCAGCGGCACCAGCAACATGAAGTTCATGATGAATGGGGCGTTGACGGTCGGCACCCGCGATGGCGCGACCATCGAGATGGCGGAAGAGGCAGGGGCCGAGAACTTCTTCCTGTTCGGGCTCAGCGCGCAGCAGGTCAACGACAGTCGTGGCTGGTACAACCCGTATTGGCACTACGAGAACGACCCCGAGACCCGGGCCGCCCTGGACCTGATATCGAGCGATTATTTCAGCCAGAACGAAAAGGGCATTTTCGCGCCGTTGCACGACACGCTTCTCAAGCATGGAGACCACTACATGCACTTGGCTGATTTGAGGTCCTACCTGGAAGCGGACGCGGCTCTCTGTTCGCTGTACGCCGATGGCGACGGCTGGGCCCGCACGGCGATTGTGAACGTCGCCGGCTCGGGCAAGTTCTCGAGCGATCGAACGATCGCTCAGTACGCGGCGGAAATCTGGAATGCGAAACCTTGCCCCGCGCAGTAAAACGGCTCAAAGCCGACATGAGCACTAGGGCGTCGACCCGAGCCTTCGCGAGAGCAGCGATCGGTTGGAGCTTCCTTGCCGGAACGGCCGTTTAATGTAAGATTGTTTTAGGCTCTGAACCAGCGAGGCATCGCGCGGCTTGAGGCCCGATCAAGGTCGAGACCGATGTTTCGTCTTCAGACCAGGGCTGCCAGGAGACAAGCTCATGACCAGCTCGATAAAATGCATCCGTGTCATGTTGTGGGTAGCATTTGCATTCGCTCTGGAACCAGCATCTGTTGTTCACGCGCAGGTCACACTCGAGATTTCAAAACTCACGTGCGAGCAATTGGTGGGTTATAAGATTGCGACTTCGGAAAAGATCGCGATGTGGTTGAGTGGCTATCATAGTGGGAAGGGTGGCAACACCTCGCTTGACGCGCAAGAACTGAGCGCAAGTGCAAGAAAGCTGCGAACTTACTGCGCTCGACACGGTCAGATGCTCGTCATGGAAGCAGTAGAAGCGGTGGTGGCAGGCCGCCGAAAATGAGCGACAACGGGCCTCGCGGCGTGAGGCCGACGTGTGGCGGGTAATGCAGCGAACTCCCTACGGCCCTTTGGCGAAGGGCAGCGAAGAGGTTCCCGCTCATGGGCGATCCGTTTCTCAACTATTTTGCACTTTTCCTACTGATTTTCGTCGTCGTGGTGCTGTTCTACGGCATCATCGCGATCCACGACATTCCAGCCCAGATCGCCGAGACGCGTGATCATCCCCACCGGGATGCGATCCACGCCGCTGGGTGGGTGAGCCTGTTCACATTGCACGCGCTGTGGCCGTTCCTTTGGATCTGGGCGATGGCGTACCGCCCCGAGCGCGGCTTTGGGTTCTCGGCGAGATCCCGCGGGGGTGGTCCCGAACCGCGGGCTAACGCGAGCGAGCTGGAGGACTTGAAGCGGCGGGTCGCAGAGCTCGAAAGCACCATCAAGGCGGGAGGCGGTTAATGGAACTCCTGCTGATCCTGATCTACGTCTCGATCTGCTATGCCGTCTTCAAGATTTTTCGGATACCCGTCAACCAATGGTCTCTCGCGACCGCGACTCTGGGGGGCATCATCGGTATTGCCTTGCTACTGCTGATCATGAACTACAATCATCCTTTCACATCCAATGCTCGTATCTATTTCGCAGTGACGCCGGTTCTGCCATCGGTCAGGGGCCGCGTCATCGATGTGCCGGCACCGGCGAACGCGCCGCTCAAGGAAGGAGATGTGTTGTTTCGGATCGACCCCGCGCCGTACCAATTCGTGGTCGACCAGAAGAAGGCGGCGCTGGCGGAAGCCGAGCAAAATGTGAAGCAGCTCAAGGCCGGCCTCGATCAGGCGACGGCATCCGCCGAAAGGGCCAATGCGCAGCGCGAGCTGGCGCAGCAGAACTTTGATCGGCAAGCCGAACTGTTCGAAAAGAAGATCATCGCGCAAGCGACGCTCGACACATTTACTCGCAATCTCGAAACGGCAAACCAGTCGCTGGTGGGGGCGAGAGCCGAGGAGGAGCGGGCACGGCTTGCCTATTCCTCGAACATCGAAGGGGTCAATACGTCAGTCGCCCGCCTCAGCGCCGAGCTCGCCGATGCGCAATGGGATCTCGACCAAACCGTGACGCGGGCGCCTGCGGCCGGGTTCATCACCCAGGTCGGGCTGCGGCCGGGAATGTACGTTGTACCCGCGCCGTTGCGGCCAGTCATGGTCTTCGTTAACACCGACAAGCGCGACCAACAGTTCACGGCGGCATTCCAGCAAAATTCCCTTCAACGGGTGAAGGCCGGCGACGAGGCGGAGGCCGCTTTCGATGCCGTGCCCGGCCGCGTTTTCAAGGGCAAAGTCAGTCTCGTGCTTGATGCGATCGCCGCTGGCCAGTTCGCGGCGACGGGAACGCTCGTGGATCTCGGCGCCCGCACGGAAGGCGGCCGGGCGCTGGCTGTCATCGAGATCGAGGACGACATGTCGCCCTATCAGATTCCGCTCGGCGCCGCCGCGCAGGTCGCCATCTATACCCAGCACTGGCACCATGTCTCGTTGTTGCGCAAAATCCTGCTGCGCATGCGCAGTTGGCAGAACTACATCTTCCTCGAGGGCCATTGACCAACCGCGCTGCGTCCACCACGGGGCGCACGCGGCACGGGTGAGCCGCTCACGGCCATTCAACCTTAACCGCTTTGCTAAGAGCGCTAGAAAGCTGCTCATGAGCGGCCATCGCGTCCGCCTCTGACTCGAAGTGGAATGTTATCCACGACATCGGTCTGTCCTTGTTACCTACTCTAATAACCTGCCTTCCACCCATCTCGACTTCGGGTTCATGAATTTCTAAAGCCATCGCTCTGCCTCGAAGCCATCGTCCGCGCGTCCGCGCATAGAAACGGCGGACACCAGCGGCTCTGTTATCGAACGTGAGAAGAACATTGTGCGACCGAAGTGGTGCGGAAGGAAGCGAATTCCCCAAACAAATCGCCCGGCTGATATGCCGATTGGCGTTTTCCTCCAATGCCTGAGGAGCGTTCCGCACGACCGGGCGATTTGCTCTCTGCGGTGGGAAGCTAATGCACCTGCAAGGGTGCCGGGCTCTCCATAGCGGCCACGCGGTTCTTCACCGCCTTCTGCACCTTCTCGAAGGCGCGCACCTCGATCTGGCGCACGCGCTCACGCGAGACGCCAAACTCCGCGGCTAAGTCCTCGAGCGTGATCGGGTCATCGGCCAGCCGCCGCGCTTCGAAGATACGCCGCTCGCGCTCGTTGAGCACGGAGAGCGCATCGGACAGCGTCTTGCGGCGGTTATCGAACTCCTCGCTCGCAGCGAGCGTCGTCTCCTGGTCCGGGGATTCGTCCACCAGCCAGTCCTGCCACTCGCCGGAATCGCCGTCCTCGCGGATCGCGGCGTTGAGCGAGGCGTCGCCGCTGAGCCGCCGGTTCATGTAGATCACGGCCGTTTCAGTGACGCCGATCCGCCGGGCGATGATCTTCACCTGGTCCAGCCGCATATCGCCATCGTCGAGGATGGAGATTCTGCTCTGGGCCTTGCGCAGGTTGAAGAACAGCTTCTTCTGATTGGCCGTGGTGCCCATCTTCACCAGGGACCACGAGCGCAAGATGTATTCCTGGATCGTCGCCTTGATCCACCACATGGCATAAGTGGCGAGGCGGAAGCCTTTTTCCGGCTCGAAGCGCTCGACCGCCTGCATCAGGCCGACATTGCCCTCCGAGATCGCCTCGGAGATCGGCAGGCCGTATCCGCGATAGTCCCTGGCAATCTTGGTCACGAGCCGCAGATGGCTGGTGACGAGCTTGTGCGCCGCGCCGCGGTCGCCGTGCTCGCGCCAGCGCTTGGCCAGCATGTATTCTTCCTGGCGCTCCAACATCGGGAACCGCCGGATTTCCTCAAGATAATGGGTGAGGCCGGGTTCGGCCGTAAGGATCGGCAGGGCCGCGGTGCGGGCCATGATCAAGCCTTCAAACTAGTTTCGAAACAAAATTATCTGTATCCGATCGCGGTTGTCAAGTTGATTTCGAAACGATATTATTTTCAAGAGGCAATCATGTCAGCGCGCGAAACGGCGGAACTCCTGCTGCTGGTAGGCCGGCTCGTGCAAGCCGAGGGCTATGACGGCGAACTCAGCCCTGCCCAATGGATGGCGCTGCGCTTCTTCGCCCGCGCGAACTCGTTCTCCCGGACCCCGTCGGCATTCGCGGAATTTCAAGCGACGACCCGTGGCACCGCATCACAAGCCATTAAGTCGCTTGAGGCAGGTGGGTACTTGATCCGACAGCGATCCGAGGCGGATGGGCGGAGCGTCAGTCTGCGACTGACGAACAAAGGTAAGAAAGCGCTTGCGCGCGATCCCTTCGAAGTTCTGGTGCGCGCCGTGGACTCGCTCGACGCCAAAGAGCAAACCGCGATGCACCACGCCCTGCACCAAGTGCTGACCACGGTAGCTGCGAGTGGGGCGCATCGGCGCTTCGGTGTTTGCCAGGATTGCACGTACCTCGGTGAAGAGATGTGCTGCAACCTGACAAGCGCGAGCCCCTCGGCTCTCAAATGCCTACTGTTCGGCGTTCCGATCGAGCCGGCGGACGCTGGTCTCCTCTGCGTCCATTTTCAGTCAAAGAGCGAGCACCGCGAGGACGGACACCGTGAATGAGTTCACCACTGCGACCTGCTGAAAGGACGCTTAATTGACCTACGTCGTCAACGAAAGCTGCATCAAGTGCAAGCTGATGGATTGCGTGGAGGTTTGCCCCGTGGACTGCTTCTACGAGGGCGAGAACATGCTCGTCATCCACCCGGACGAATGCATCGATTGCGGGATCTGCGAGCCGGAATGCCCGGTCGACGCGATCAAGGCGGACACCGAGCCGGGGCTCGAGAAATGGCTGTCGCTGAACGCGGAATACGCGAAAATCTGGCCAAATATTACGGTCAAAAAAGCGCCCCCGCCCGACTCTAAGGAGTGGGAGGGGAAGCCGGACAAACTCCAATACTTCTCACCAAATCCCGGCGCGGGTGATTGAGGCGGAAAGCGCCCGCGCCGCATGGGTGCCGGACCCGAGATTGGCCCCAACTGATCCAACCGGGCGCAGCAGCGGCCGTGATCACAGTTCCTTCACTGGGCGGCCCGCGAGCGTGGGGTTGGTCGAATTCCGTTCGATCGCGCTTAATTTAAAATCTTGAAAGCAGCACTTTCGTGTACGAGATGAAAATGAGGCGGGCGGTTCACATAACGACACGTTCCAGGTTGTCCATTATGATGAAATTACGTGGCGGCTCTGAGCCGGTGGCTTCGCTTTCTAACCGTTGTTGTGCTCGCCGCGCCTCAGCGCGTGTCGGGTAGTTGCCTTTGCATTCGTCGCCTTCGTACACCTTGTACGGGGCACGGGGGTCGTCATCATCGCTGGCCATGCTCAGACTCGCCGGCTGTTAACTCGTTCTCGAACGCAACGCGCTCCAACCCTTCGCTGAAGTGCTTGATCCGATATTCGGGCGGCTTGGCCTTAATCGCCGGCATGAGCCCCGTAATCGTATACGTGCCGTGTGCCGTGCTAAGGATGCGGTCTTTTGGGCGGTAGTTGACGACGGTCCCGATCTTGAACTTGTGGAGCATTTGTACCAGCTAACCGCCAAGGTTATGAAGGGCGAGCAAGACGAACTCGGACGGTAAGATCAAGCAAGCCGCCTCGCACTTGCTGGCGCCCGCGGCAAGCCCACCGATTCAACGCGGCAGACGCCTCATCGGTTGCACGCCGCGAGGGGGACGCCCGCATGAAAAAGCCCCGCGTTCGGGCGGGGCTAAGGTTGACCATGAGGGTGTTGCCGAAATGCAAAAAAGGGCAACCCCCTGCGGATTAACGTTAGCTTGGGTAGCAGCGTTCATTCAATCCCATGCACCTAGCTCTAGCGGACGCGGCGTTGTCATAAAAACGGTTGAAGCCGGTGCCGGCTACGCCTTCGCGGTCAAAGGGTTGAGAATCAACTCAATGCTTGCAGCGGCAATCATCCGCCAAAAATCCAAAATAAAACAAAGCCGCACACGACGACAATCAATAGCAACGAGAGTACGATCGATCCCCAATTCCGCATATGTCCGTAAGCTTTATGTCCCATTTGTTTTTCTAACCAATCTTGAGCAAGAGGATGATGATCATCGTTCATGTCTCTCTCCTATAATCGCCGACATCGTTCGATCACCTCGTTGGCGGCCGGGGTGCCTCGGATTTTCCTTTGCATTGAGACGACCGTTTCGTAGCCATTCAACATCTTACTCAAAATGGCATTTGCAGACAGGGGATGTGACTAATTTGTAGCGCGCGGGGAGACCGACTTCATGGCGGGTTGGGGGCACGGCTTGGGCGAGCCGGCCACCGCTCAATATGCCGTTCATTGTGGTGAGGCGGTCATCCGACCGTCGCGCTCGAAAGCGGCGGGACGTCGAGGGTCAATCCGACATGATGAGGGGCCAATTTTGCTAGCGTGCTCCACGGCGCGGCCGCTGACCGGTGCGGGGAAGTGGTGAAATCCATCCGTCGCCTTCGGTGATGGCTCTCTGAGGCACAGCGTCAGGCAGAGGCCCAATCGCAATCGCCGCGAAACCCGCCGGCGCCTTCCCTTCGAGCGGAGTGAGCAGCCCGCCCGCACCGACGGGAACTTTCTCCGCCCAAGCCAATAGTTGATCAGCTCGCGAAGCGCGCCGATTCGGTGGTGTGTTGCGGTGCGGTCGGCGGCCGAGCGTGGCGACTTGGCCAATCGCGGCGGCCATCCTTGTCTGGCGCACGAGGTGCCCTCCTACCGGAAGCTGCGAAGCCCGGAACGGCATCGTGCGAACATCTGCGCCTGCTTTATCCATACGGACATTAGTGACAAAATCGACCAGGCCAGATCGGCTCGCCCAAGCGGCAACGAACTCGGAAGCTTGCGAGGTCTCGGGTCATGACGTTTCTCGTCAGCTACCAAGGCGGCGTCTACGAAAAGGATCTGGGCCCGAACACCGCGAGCGTCGCAGCCGCCATGACGGCATTCAACCCGGACAAGACCTGGCGAGGGGGCACCGATGCGACCCAGCCTCCCACCGAAGCCAAATGAAAAAATCCATCTCGGTCGGCATCGCCAGATGACCGAGTCTGACCCCGATCGGAATGGAAGGGAGCGCTCAATTACGGATCGAGCCGGCTGGCAGCGCTGGCTGCCGGGACTCGATACGCTTCGCCGCTACGAGACGGCTTGGCTTCGGCATGATCTCGTGGCGGGACTGGTGCTGGCGACGATGCTGGTCCCGGTTGGAATTGCCTATGCGGTGGCATCCGGCGTTCCCGGCATCTACGGCCTCTACGCCACGATCATTCCGCTGTTGGTCTATGCGCTCTTCGGCCCCAGCCGCATCCTGGTCCTCGGGCCGGACTCGTCGCTCGCGGCCGTCATCCTGAGCGTGGTCCTTCCGTTATCCGGCGGCGACCCTCTGCGCGCCGTGACGCTTGCGGGCATGCTGGCGATCGTTTCGGGCACGGTGTGCATCCTGGCCGGCGTCGCGCGGTTGGGTTTCGTGACCGAGCTGATCTCGAAGCCGATCCGGTACGGCTACATGAACGGAATTGCATTGACGGTACTGATCAGCCAAATCCCCGCGCTTTTTGGTTTCTCGATCGAGGACACAGGACCGTTGCGAGACCTGTGGGCGATCGCCGGCGCGATAATGCAGGGACGAACGAACTGGACGGCTCTTGTGCTCGGGGCGGCCACGCTGGCAGTGATCCTCTTTCTCCGCGGCAGCAAGCGCGTGCCGGGCATCCTGATTGCGGTGGTCGGTGCGACTGCAATCGTTGCAGCGCTCGACCTCGCCGCGCGTTCCGGCGTGGCGGTTCTCGGTCCCCTTCCGCAGGGTCTGCCCGGATTCGTCGTTCCGTGGATCAGCTACGCTGATGTTGGGCCCGTGCTGATCGGCGGCTGCGCCATCGCCCTGGTGTCGTTCGCCGACACCAGCGTGCTCTCGCGCGCTTATGCTGGCCGGACCGGCACGCATGTCGATCCCAACCAGGAAATGGTGGGGTTGGGGGCGGCCAATTTTGCCGCCGGATTTTTTCAAGGCTTCCCGATCAGCAGCAGCAGCTCACGCACGCCCGTGGCCGAGGCCGCCGGCGCTCGCACCCAACTGACCAGCGTCGTTGCCGCGCTGATCATCGCCTTCCTGTTGTTGACGGCGCCGAACCTGCTGCAGAATCTACCCAAGACTGCGCTGGCGGCGGTCGTCATCGCCTCGGCGATCGGCTTGATCGAGGTGACCGACCTCAAGCGCATCTACCGCATCCAGCGGTGGGAGTTCTGGCTGTCGATGGTCTGCCTCGTCGGCGTGGCCGTGCTCGGCGCCATTCCGGGAATAGGTCTGGCAATCGCGATCGCCATCATCCAGTTCTTGTGGGACAGCTGGCGTCCACACTCCGCCGTGCTGGGCCGCGCCCAGGGCGTCAAAGGCTATCATGACATCACGCGATACCCGGATGCCCGCCGGATACCCGGTCTGGTCCTGTTTCGGTGGGATGCGCCGTTGTTCTTCGCCAACGCCGAATTGTTCAAGGAGCGCGTGCTGGACGCGATGGCGACGTCGCCAACTCCGGTGCGTTGGCTGGTCGTCGCAGCGGAACCGGTCACCAATGTCGACGTCACCGCAGGTGATACAGTCGCCGAGCTGCACCATGCGCTGCAGGCGATGGGCGTCGAGCTTTGCTTTGCCGAGCTCAAGGATCCGGTAAAGGACAAGCTGAAGCGGTTCGGGCTGTTCGCACAGCTTGGCGAACAATTCTTCTTTCCGACAATAGGCGCAGCCGTTTCCGGCTACCTCGAGTCTCACGACGTGGACGGGGTGGACTGGGAGGACCGGGAGGACCAAGGCTGACATTGCAGTTGGGATCAAGCAGACTGACGGCGGACGTACCGGTCCGTTCGAGGACTGTCCCATGAACCTCTTGCTCAAAGAATTTCGTCACAATCCCCTGCTCTGGCTGCTCGTCTTCGTGCCGGTGGTCTTCGCCGCTCAGAAGCTCAAGCCCGAGGCGCACACG
>Ga0207643_10001350_pt1 | contig 14200 bp, 19 predicted proteins | sample KBSMisM62_FD_184313 | JGI IMG/M metagenome (GOLD analysis project Ga0207643, IMG submission 184313) | Miscanthus rhizosphere microbial communities from Kellogg Biological Station, Michigan, USA - KBS Miscanthus M6-2 (SPAdes) (version 2) | ecosystem: Host-associated > Plants > Roots >...
CAGATGTGCCGTGGAGCATGATGGTGGTACAAGCTACGTTGGTCTGGATACCGGCGAGATTTGTGTACTTGATCTGTCCACTGCCAGTGAGCCAGCAGGACAGCTACAACGGTCTGTCACTACTATGTGGGTTGGCATGCAGGAAGCCCGGCATGCTGTCAATCAAGTTGACATCACCAGTTACATGGGACCACACGCTGGATCGTTTACGCTTGAGTGGTCGGAAGATCGCCAGACTACTTGGAAAGGACTGCGACAAATTACGTGGCCTGAACCCGGTATTCGCCGCGCTATCGCGCGAGCTATGGGCACCACGCGCCGCCGACAGTTCAGACTGTCTTACGCGGGTGCCAAAGCGCCGTTTGAAGTAGACGAATTTTTCATTCAAGTAAGCGAAGGTACTTAGTGTTCCCAAGGGTATTTGAAGTACAGATTGAAGTCTTTCAAGCTGAACATAAAGCTGACGGTCGTATCGCGGCCTAGCAACTTGATCTTGTTATCTTCCGGCTTGTGCGATTTGAAAACTACGGCGTACATGTGATCTGCAATCGGGATCGCGTGGTTGCGCAAGACCGTGGCACCATGGATGGCGGTCTTGTGCGATGTCGAAGTAAGATCGTCAACCAGCATGGCTATCTTGTTGTCTTGAACTTTTCCTTCGATCCAGTTTCTTTTGCCGTAAGGCTTCTGTTCTTTCCTGATGGAAAAGACATTCACGCCATAGCCGCGATTGTGGCAGGCGATTGCGATGCTGGTGAGTAATGGGGTTGATGCACTCTCAACGCCGCACAGCTGGAGGACGCCAGCTTTAATCAGTACTTCATATCTGGACAGGAAATCCAAGACCGCGATGTTTAGGATCACGGGGTTGAACAGTGCAGCCCTTAAGTAGAACTGCCATCTGTAATACCCACTGCCTTGGTTCTTGTAGGAAGGAAGTTCTTTGCTTCCTTCAGGTACTCTGGCAATGCAATTATCGTTTATGAACTTGCGGGCAAACTCACGGTCGCCTAGTGTTCCCATGGATAGGCTTTTCTTAGTCGGTCTGTGTTGCAGGGGTAGACCACGGAAAAGTTGCTGGACCATTGGATGGTAACGGTGTCTCGCTCCACGGAAATAACGGTGCCTCTATCTTTGTCGGTGTCTGAAACAACTGCATCGCCTTCGTTGTATGGGTTGCTCCAAATCTGCATGGTGTTCCGCTCGTTTCTGGTTCGCCGCACACGCATATGAAGGTCACAATGGCCGTTCCTATCAAAAGAGTACCACCGCCGCCACCCATCGCTCAGAACGATCCGGTGTTTAACCGGTGGCTTCATGATCTGACATCGTTCATTCAGGAAGGTGGCGGCATCGCACCCGGCACGATACCGGGTTACGATCACCTACTTTCAACTGTCGCCACACATTCAATTCAGATTTCAAGTCTGATCGTAGACGTTGCCGATAATACGAATGACATCGGCGTAAACACATCAGCCATAGCAGCACATACAAGTCAGCTGACAACGCATGCACTTCAGCTGACGTCCCATAGCGCAAGCATAACCTCTAATACGACAGCCATCGCCACCAATACGGCTAACATAGCCGCCAACACTAGCTCCATTGCTACGCTTGCCAACCGATCACGAATTTTAAATGGGGTTGTTGCACCCACCGCCGGTCTTGGTGTCGATGGTGACTGGTTCTCTGACACGGTGGCGAAGCATATCTATGTCAAGGTTTCAGGGGCTTGGGTTCTCATTGTATGATTGCCAAGGCCACGGATTGGCATGGTGGTAGCTGTCAATGATTTCTTGGAAGTGAGTTAGCGACCGCGCAACTTCATACCTGTGGCCTAGCTTCTCCCAACGTTTTTGAAAGTGCCGCTGCGCATCTGACTGCTTACCACCTTCGTCTTTCAGTTCGATGGCGACGTTACAAGTAGGCAAGAACATCAGGAAGTCAGCGACACCGGGCACTACACCCATGCGCTTGAACTTCTGCGCTTCTGCAATGTTGCGGTTGCCGCCATTCGGAACGTGGAAGATCAGCAGTTCAGGATAAGTATTCTGAACCCATTGCCAGCAATGCAGATGAACTTCGTGTTCAGAAATTTGGCGGGAAAAGTCCTTGGGCGATGGCTTCTTTTTCGCGGGCTTTAACCCATGTTTCAACGGCTTCTTTGACGCCTTCGGCGCGATCTTCAACGGCATCGTGGTTCCTTACCAGCCAGTCAAGACGCGCCGCCATAGCGGTGCTCACACGCGCCGATACAACGACTGTCTCGTTACCTCTTACTCTGCGTTTGGTCATGATGGCTTTTTCTGATACATTCAGCCAGCTTAGTGTATACAAACTAGGAAGTCAACGCCATGGCAGGCTTGGGCGAAGGCATCGGCAGCCTCATAGGCAACCTGTTTGGCGCGTCCAACGTTGGTAGCGCCATACAGGGCGGCGTGAACAACGTTAACGCCGATACATGGGCCGGTGCTGCACAAGTAATGCCGTACAACGCGGTCGGTGCCAGTTACCTTGGACCGGTAGCTGAAGATTTATTGGGTACCGGAACGGCTTCTCAAAACATCGGCAGCCAACGCATCAGTTCTGATGTGAACCCGGTTGACTTCGAAGCCTTCGCGCAGAACTACAACGCATCGGAAGGTGCGAAATACCTGATGAGTACCGCAGCCGCCGCGCAGAACGATACGGCAGCCGCCAAGGGTAATCTTTTATCTGGTGCCAACCTACGCGCTCAAACCACCATGGCCGAAGGTATCGCCAATCAGGATTTGCTGGATCACTACAAAGCTTTTACGACCGGCCAGCAACAAGACTTCTCGCAGCGCGAAACTTCTTACCAGAACCTGTATGGTCAGGAAGCCATGGGCTTGCAAGGTGCCACCGCCGCCGCAGGCACCTTTGCACAAGGTGCTCGCGCTCTTGGAAGCCTTGCTTCGACTGAAGCAACTGCTGCTGCCGGTCAGAGCAATTCATTCGGGTCTGCTCTGGGCAACATCTTCACCGGCATAGCTAAACTTATCCCCGGCTTGTGATTACTTGCGCCTTGCCCGCAGTTCTCTTTCAACTGCGACACGCATGAAGTCGCCTTGATATTCACCAGACCGCAATGCGTTATTGACGCGCGCCAAAAATCCTTTGGGCATGCGAACGATAGTCTTGTCCGGGTACATCAGCGGGCGGCCATTGGGACGCTTACCAATCAACTTCTTAGCAGCAGTAGCCATTTCAGTTTCCATTTTTATTTCCTCATTCGAGGGCCAGAGTAACCTTCCGCATCAAGCGGTAACCCTTCAGTCCAAGACCGGGGACGGCGCATGATTGCACGCATCTGTTCTTCCCGTTGCTTGGCAACTTCTACAGGTGCGATAGCAATAACACTATCGTATACGTCTAGCAATAGTATCGTGTCTGGCATTTCACGCTCTATGTCGTACTCGCAAGCGGTAATGATGTCGCGGGTCATGGACTGACAAGAAATTTCCAGCAAGCTGCCGCCAAATACTTTCTGCGGCAGCATCGCGCCAAACTTTGCGCGGAAGAAACCCATGTTGCCATCTTCACCAACGAATACGGAGTAGTGTGGGATGCTGCGACCGCTTGGCAGGGTCATCCATATGGTGGTGCCATCTTTCACCAAAGCGATCTTGCCAGCGTAGAATATCCGGCCCGGCAGTTCGTACAGGCAGTTGTAGAACGCTGACTTCAGATCATTCCACAAGCGGGTCAGCAATGGATTTACCAAGCGGTAATCCCTGATGGTGTCTTGCGCCACTGCATCGGGAACGGCCATTCCCATGCGGCGCATGTGCGCCTTGTAGGTTTTCCAACCAAGCTGGTAGTTGCCACCTAGCGTGATGGTTTTTCCGTTGTATCTTTCTTTGGGGTGCGTATGCCTCGTCGCAGTTGCGGGCAAATGCCACATGGTAATGGCATTGTGCATGTAAATGTCGCTATCTGGTTTGGCGAGGATTGCAAGACGTTCACGGTCATTGGATTGCCACAAGGCCAGACGTAACTCTGCGTTGGACAGGTCGTTATCAACAATCGCGTACCCGTTCGGCGCAACAATGCATCCGCGTAGCGCATCTGTGAGTGCAGTATTGTCATAGGTTGAGAACCCTGCCTTCAACCCTCTTATCAACTCTTCGACTTCATACTTACCAGACGGTCGCGCGATGTTGAACAGGTTTGCGCCTTCGGATGTACCGCGACCGGAGCGAGCACCGTAGTATCGCGTAGCGTCCTTGTAGTAACCGTTGACATGCCGGTCCAGTAGCGCCTGCGCTTTCATCGGAGCACTGCCGCCGCTGTCTTGTAGGATTTCCAGTATTATTCGCACGTCCGGGTGCAAGTCCTGATCTTCCAAGGCTTCAGCAACTTCATGTTTCTTGGTACCCGGCAGACCGGCAGCGCGGGGAAACTCGTTAGCCCACTTCAGTATGCGGGCACGTTGTGTGATTTCTGTCACCACGTTGCCGGTGAGTTCGCGCAGCGTTGTGGCTGCTTCGATTTCAATCCGGCTGCGGCGCATGGCAATGGCTGTTGCTAGCTCAATGTCAATTGGCAGCCCGATATCGTTCTTGCGCCATGACCGTTCGAATATGACTTGCTCTTCCGGGCCAAGTTCTGGCAGCAGCTGATGGATGCTCATGAGGCAGTGAACATCCTGCACGTTGTAGGCCAGCAATTCGCGGTATTCGTCTATGTTTTCGTGGAACACACCCTTGAATGGCTTGCACGTTTTCAGCACCAGCTTGCGGCCACGCGGGTCTTTGCCGCGAACGTTCAGCGTAGAGCACAGGCTGTCCAGCCCGCCCGGCAGCGATAGCGATTGCGCGCGCGCCATGGTGCAGGACACCTTGGACACCGGGATGGACAGGAACGGGTTCTGTCCCATCAGGACGTTGATATCGAACGCGGCATGATGTGCGACAATTTTGTCACACGCATACAAGTCAGCGTAGAGTTCGTTGATGGAATGGCTACCAAGCTGTGGGAATACCGTGCTAGCAGTTTTCAGGGTACCACGAAAATACCAACACGCCGTGGTGATCTGGGTCGTAGGGTCGAAGGCGTAGCGCCGGGCACCGGCTGTTATCAGATCGCAGCGGGACCGGGTTTCAAGGTCAACGAACAGCATGGACTACCTCAATAAAAGACCCCGGAAGGGGGGCACCTTCCGGGGTCCGTAGCCTCCCCGCCGGGACGCATCACTGACGCGGCGGGAAGCCCTTGGGTGCGGCAAAATTCTGCCCACCAAACTGTGGTGCTGCGGCTGGCGGCTGCACAGGCGGCGGCGCGAAGCCGGTCTGTGACCCGTTAGAAGGGAATGCGGCAGTCTGGCCCGGCTGGACCGGGGCAGGCTGGTGCGCAGAACCCCCCATAGGGGCAAATCCAAAACCCTGTTGCGCCGGGGCACCACCCCCACCAAAGCCGGTCACGTTCATGCCTTGGGCTTTGGCGTGCTCCATCAGTTCAGCAGCACTGATGCCGCCGCTGCCGACTACGATTTCCTCGCCTTCAGCCGTGAACACTACCTTGTTGAGATAGCACTTGACGCCGCGCGGATCGTTCGCCTTTACCGCGAGTGCGACAGCGACCATTACATAGTCGCCACTCTTGACGCCTGCACGGTTGCGCAGCGGGATCGGCACGCCACCCTGCACGATGGACACCTCAATGGGTGAGGTAGACGAACCAGTCAGCAGCCAGTGACCTTTACGCCACTCCGGGTTTGCCCTGCCGACATCAGCCACGTCACCGTCCTTGATCGGCCACGTCACTTGCTGGAACGGGATGTGGGAAAGCGATGCCGTATACAATGCCTGACAGGCTTCAGTGAAATTAGCGAGGGCCGGTTCTTCCCACCAGTTCGCGCGGGTTTTCTTGACGATGATGGAAGCGAGGTAGTTCGGTTTCTCAGTGGGGCGGCCCATGTATTCACGGGAGGGTTCCCAGAGATTGCGCAAACCGATAATGCGGCTGTCGTAGATAGCGGCGGGTTTGTAAACACGCTGTGCCATTCTCAATTCTCCATTCGAGGGTTCAAAGTTCAACGATAACGCTATTGCATAATGTAGTTGGACGGTCAATAGGTTTCAATAAATTTTTCCGCCAAAAATTTTCAGGATTGCTTCCCCACACTATCCAACTTGGCACTTCCGCCTGCTGCGTGAAATCCTGCTGCGTAGAATGCAGACGCCAATACTCGCTGTTCTTCGGTAGCATCTTCCCACGCTGGCAACGTGGTAATCATATTCCGTAAAAGTTCCCACGTATTTTTTACCGACTGTTGTAGGTTCATGTCAGTAGGTCGCTTTCAATTCCGGTTCAGGTTTGTGGCTCGCAATTTCAGCATACTGCGCAGCTTCGTTCGAAAGCTTTTTCGCCGCCGCCGGGGTAACCGGCTTAACACCCTTTGAACCCGCAAGCCGGTATAGCATTTCAGCAGCTTGACGTTCGTCATTCCACGCAACCCATTTGCGCATCGGCTTGAGGTCTGCGCCGTCAACGACAGCGCCTTGCTTCAGCCGGTCAGTCAGTTCTCTTTCCAGCAACTCTTTCATGTCGCCAACGGCGCGAATGATCCGCAGCATGCGCAGCAGTTCGACCGGCAGCATAGTCTGGGGATCGCGCGAAATGGCACCCATGAGGAAGTTGGCGTCTTGGCTCATTGCGGGACATCGCGAGAACGCTGGACACCAACGACATTGCGGACCGGGAATAGGCGGTCCCTCATACGCGATGGCGCTTAATACGAGTTGCCTGTGGGCTTCGACTTCCGCGCGACTGTGGATGTGCTGCTTGAAGCCGTCTTGCTGTTCTGGATTGATCTTGTTCATCCAGCTGTTCGGCTGGAAGATGACAAGCCTGAACCAGTCAACATCTTTGTACTGGTCCAAGAACGTTGCAGCGTAAGTCAACATCTGCTTGTTGTCTTTTGCTTCAACATCCCAAGAACCGTTCTTGTAGTCGATCACGGTAATCATCTTTTGCGCGACGTGACCAACATCCAGCTGACCCCAACAGCCTTTGGTCAGGAACACCCGTTCCTCAATCATCAGGTGACCAGCCCCTAGCTGGTGAACGTAATCGCGAACATAGAGCGCGACATCATGGTCAGGCATGTTCTTGAGTTCTGACGCTGGTATCCACGGTGGCGGTGGCGCGGGTATTTCTCCATGTCGTAAGGCGCGTTCCACCACCCCATGCACGCGGGTACCCTCCAGTGCAGCAGGGTTTGGTCGTTGAGGAAGGTTTTGCGATAGCTTGGCAGACGGCGGACACGCCAGCCAGCGTGAGGCATTAGATGGTGCATAGATTGCGTGTCCGTTGTTCATTGCCAAGGCCATTGATTGTTGATGATGCAAGAGCGCCAAATTGTCAGGTCACCGTGGCGGCATGATCGGTTGGATAACTTTTGTTTTCGTCCAGTGTTTTCGATTGCGCCTAATCGTTTGGCATGAAGAAAAACCGGTCCCAATGCCGAATGCGTCGGAGGGAAGTCGTATCCTAGTCTGGCCCAAACTTCATCAGCAGTGAAGTCCATGTAGTTATGAGCGCACCATACTACAGCCAAAAAGGCTGATGCTTTCCATGCCTCTGGTGCGTTCGTTTCAACTCGTTGCAGCGCGTCACTGATGGCGGCTTTGGTGCGCTCGTATGGATTAACTGAAGGTTCACTCATAGCGTCCTCCAAAATGAAAGGGGGCTTTCGCCCCCAATCAATTATTCCTGAATGCCAAGCGGCTGCGCGATCTGCTTCAACTGCGCTTCCGGCATACGCGGAACAAAGACTTGCTTGATCTGGTCAAGCGTAGCATTGGCGGCTTCCGGTCCGATCTGCTGGCGGAACCACGTCACGATGGCATCCATCGACTGACCGGTCTGGATGGCACCGTCGATCCGCGCGAGGATCGCCGTCACCAGCGGGTGAACTTGCGAAGGCGACGGCATCTGCCCGTTGGCACCGGGGAAGCCACCGGGCGGGGGTGCAAACTGCTGCTGCGCGGGCTGTGCGGCAGGCGGCTGCTGTTGCTGCGGCGTATTAGCAGCTACAGCGTCCCTGACTTCATCCACGGTCGGCGCATCTTCAACGTCGCCCTTCCGGCCACGAGATTTTTTGCCGCTGGTACGGAACGTTTCCATTTCGTCCCAATTCTCAAACTCGATAGTGATTTTCATTCTAAGTCTCCAACCCGTTTTGCTTGATTAACCGTCGCACCAATGAACGGGCTTGCAACTCGCTGCGATGGTCTGATGATGTAACGCTGCAAACGATCAATGGTAGACCGCGTGCTTTAACTTTGTAATGTTTACCGCCGCGCTCAACTCGATAGTCAAGTTCAGCAGTTTCCAGTTCGTCTACAGTTACGCTAAGAGCACTCATATCTGATGGACCTTGCCAGCCCGGTCATACCAGCCCTTAATGACTATACGTCCGTTAGATGATTTTAGTAAATATACGCTAACGCAATCGTTTGGCAATATGTCATAAGGCCAGATCACCGTCGCATACTTCGTCGGTATCTGCCAGCTGGTGCCGTACTTGAATGGCGGTTCGCAGATATTCTGCCACGGGTTGGCTTTGATGATGTCGCTGACATTGACTAGTTCGTGTGTCGCGCCGTTCTCAGTCAGATCACGTCCGGGCTTTTGAACACTGGTGTTGTCATATTGACAGTGCGGGCATATCGGATGCAGCCATGTTGCGTAGACGCTGTTACACGCATTACAAGCTTTAACTGATGTTTGTCGCAAGCCGCAATGAGGGCAGATAGCGCCGTGGTAGTGCTGGTCAAATCGCTCTGCGCACCCCTTGCATTTTGTAGCACTGTGATGAACCTGTTCGCACACAGGGCAAGTTCGTCCATGTTCCCAAGTCTCCCATTGCGTATTGCAGCTGTCGTTATCGCAAGTCAGTATTGCGCCGGGTGCGGCTGCGATCTGATCCAGCGAGCCATGGCGTGCGACATTGCCGCCGAAGTCCAGCACGGCACAGTTCTGCGCGTGTGGCGTGAGGCGGGCACCGCGACCAAGCGACTGCGCGAAGAACACTGCGCTCTTGGTGGCGCGGCAGTAAGCCAGCATGTCAACGTCTGGAACGTTAAAGCCGGTATCGAACATCGCGACCGATATCATGATAGGAAGGTCACGCGCCCTGAACCGGGCTACCATTTTTTCCCGCTTGCCCTTGGGCGAGTGGCTGTGAACCGCAGCGGCTTCGACGCCTAGTTTGTTCAGCTTTTCTTCCAGCACGTCAGCGTGTGCGATGTTGCAGGCGAACACCAGCAGGCAGTTACGTCGCTGGCGTTTCATTGTCTCCACGATAGCCTTGGTGTGGATCGGTGACAGCGCGATGGCGCGGGATGCCTGTTCCTCAAGATCGTAATCTTCGCCAACAACCTTCAGTCCATCGACATCGATTTCGGCTTTGTGATCCGAATGCGCCGGGATCAGCGGCTTGACATAGCCATCCTGTAGCGCATCCAGAAACGTGTACTTGAAAATGATCGGACCAAAAGTCTTTTCGAGTGATCCGGTCCCGTCAGCGCGGAATGCCGTGCCGGTCAGTCCGCGTACCTTGGCATGCGGGATCGCTTCGAACACTTTTCGATAGCTGCTGGTCTTGTTGACAGGGGTTCGGTGAACTTCGTCAACGAGGATCAGCGTCACGTCCTGAAACCACTTAGTTCGGCGGACAACCGTTTGCACGGTACCAACCGTAACCTTCTGGTAGACATTCTTGCTGATGGATGCTGAACAGATGCCCGGCCTAAGACCAACCTGTCGGCAGGCTGCCGCGTTCTGGATCACCAGTTCTTTGTTGTGAGCTAGGATCAGCGTTCGACCAGTATTAGCAGCAGCAAGCGAACCAAGGATAAGAGACTTGCCACCGGCCACAGTAACTTCGGCCACGGCATACTTATCCGCGTATGCAAAGAGAGTATCAATGCAAGCGTTCTGGTGGGTATAGAGAGCGAATGGTTTGTTCATGGTTTAAGATTACGCTATCGCTTATAGGCTGTCAACACATAATCTACTAATTCGACCAACGTCAGCATTTTATCTGTAGTCCGGGGATGTCCTTCAACCTTAAAAACGAGTGACATCCCATCCGGCATTATAGTCTGAACATTCATGTCAGTGCCATCATCTAGTACGGCGAACGTTCCTTTTTTCTCGCCGTTGATGCTGACACTGACACGAAGATGCGTATCCATGAAGTTCTGATAATTGAACTCCCAAGGATACGTCACGAATATCCGCCGTTGATGAATTTCTTATGGGCTTCGATAACGGTTTCGCCAAACATGTGCAGGCGGTCATGCATGTCGGTTACTAATTTCGCTTGTTCGTCTACAGTTGCCTGAATGCCTTCGACCAGCACCTTGGTTTTTTGGTACAGGTTGTCAGCTTCAAACACGTTATCTTCAGCAGCTTTCAGTAACGCTGCGGCAAGTGTTTTAGCTAGGGTGGTGAAATCGTATTCTGGCTTGTCCGGTAATTGTCCATCTGTCTCTGTTGCCACGTCCTGCATGCTTCGATTGCCTTTTCTCTGGTGTGGATGTTGGTCTGGACGACTACGTAATTCACGGTACCGTCAACTCTTAGCACTTCGTAGATACCGTCATGCTCTGCGATTGTATAAATGATTTCGAAGATTGACACTGTGATGCCCCATGGTTAGAATTATCGCATACGCTATCGGAAAAGGAAAGTCAACGTGACCCAAGGAACTGTTTGGACCCCGGAAATGAAAAGTATGTTGATGGATTTAGTGAATGATCCAAAAAACATCGGCTACACTGAAATAGCAAAACACATGGCTAAATGTTTTGACGCAACGTTTACCAAAAACAGTTGCATCGGCATGGCACGCAGACTGAGGTTGGGACCGCGCCCGGTCAAGATGAAAAGGAAAACAACTGTGGATTTTTCACCAATCGCCCCGAAGATCGAACCGCGCAAGCAAGGCTTTGCGTTGACTATCTATCAGCTACGTGAAGGTGACTGTAAGTTTGTCTTGGAAGGGACGGCAGCATACCCGCCGTATACGTATTGCGGTCATCCGGCGGTCTTGGGCAGATCGTGGTGCAAGGTTCACATAAAAAGAGTGTTCAGTCCTACTTACGGCAGCGCCAAGACGACCCATCCCGGCTTGTAACCTTGCGCATGTGATGGCGAGTGCAGACATTATTTTCTGCTTTAGGAATGTCTGCGCTCGCGTCCAGCGTATTCTTTTCAGTCCATTCGATAGTTGTATCGTCGGGAATAATGCGTTCAGTTTTTACTACGATGCTTTCCATCGCCGGATTATCGTTGCTTGCTATTTTATAGCCCCGCTTGAGCGCCCAAATCTTGGTTTCTTCAGACACTTCAATCCTGTCAGCAATGAATGAAATCGCGTCCTTGACTTCGTGCATCGCTGCGGTTTGCCGTGTCTCTGGCGTTTCGATGCGCGTCAGCGCAAACACAAACATCAAGCTGAACAGAGCAGCGCCGCCTGCCAAAATTTTAGGTACTGTCAGTTTCATTCCCATGGCATCCTCATAGCAAATGGATTGGCGTGCTTTGTCTGGTGCTGTGGTTCTTCCCAATCATCACCGATAAGCCAGACCGTATCTGAATTGAATACCGCAAGATTACGGTGCTTCAGGCTTGTCAGGCAATCCTTGCCGTCAACAAAGCCAGCTTCGATTTCCTTGATCGCTACATCGGTCAGGATCATGTAGGTAGCTTCGACCGGTGCGCTGTTGGGTGCATACTGCGCCTTGACTTCGCTGGTGGCGCGGACTTTCGGGCAACGCTTCAGCACGTCGATGACGCCTTTGATCCGCTCGCGATACGGCAGACCGACAGCCATGTACCAGCCGCGCGACGGGCGCGTCACCTGATTGGTTTTCATCAACCGGCCAAGGTAGGTCGCCACGTTCTTCTCGTTGATCTTGGTTCGAATAGCGATATCACCAGCGGTCAGGCAGCACGCAGCGGCGTGCAGCGCCAGCATTACGCTTTGCGTCTTGCTGCCTTCGCTTGGTGCAAACAGTTCAGTTGTAGTAGCCGCAGGCTTCCACATCGGGCTTCCGCTTTCCTTGATTAGATCAAATTCAAAATCGCGAACGTCGCGCATTCGGCTTTCGACACGCACCACATCACCTTCCTTACCGATAATGAGACTGCCGTCTGCTGCGCCGCTGACGCCAAACGACCCACTTATGCTGTCGATAGCGTCATCAACTCTACCTTTTTTAAGATGATGCACCACGATAATCAAGACATTTAACTCTACAGCCAGTTTCTGGATCGCGCCGATCACCTTGTAGTCGATCTGATAGGCGTTATCACTTTTGTCCTGAACGCCACGCACACGCTGCAACACGTCAACTACAATGAACCGGATGCCGGGGAAATCGACCTTGTGCTTCTTGATATCTTCCAGCAGCGTGCCAGTGCCATCAGCGTTGACGAAGAATGGACCGTCAGCCGAATAGCGGAAGCGCAGCTGACTGGCTGGCGCAAAACCATTCGGGCGCAGTATCTTCACACGCTCTTTGACGCGGCGCTTGTTATCTTCAAGCATGTACATCAAGGCTTCGCCTTGCTCACATGCGCGTTCCCAGAACCGTCCGCCTTCGGCTATGCTCATGCCTAGCTCCAGCACGATCCAGCCTTTGCCGATCTTGGGCTTGCCAGCGAGCACGATGCAGCCGCAGTCAGGAAGCAACCCATCCACCAAGAACCGTAACGGTGGCAGATACTCAAGCATCAGATCGGCAGCGGTCTGACCGGGACGATTGCTGCCGGTTGGCGGCACCAGCGTCTGCTTGGCCTTGAAGGCTGCCACGCCTTGCGACAATCCCATTGACGCGCCTACACCACGCGCGAAGTCGCGGCGGTCGCCCTGACCAAGATGACCGGGCAGGAATAGGAAAGCTTCTTCGGCCATGCGGCCTATGTCATTCAATAAAGCATGCTTTTCCAGCGTGCCAAATTCCACGTAGTCGCGCGTGATCCCGCGCGCGGCATCAGTCAGCATCGGTGCGCAGCCGCTGGCCTTTATCAGTGCGCCATACTTGACGCCAAGGTGGTGTAGCTTGGTGCCGCGTCCCGATCCTTTGGGGCTGCGATCCACGTCATCCAGCAGCTTCTGCATGTCGCTGCGAAACTGTGTAATGTTGTCCGCCGTGAGCATCGCCAGATCATCAGAACTCAATGGCGTAGCGGAAAGCATGCTTTTTTCGGCGGCAAGCGGGATACCGGCGGCGGCCAGCGATGCCTCAAGCGCTGCGGTCAGCGTGTTGGCGGCAACGAACGGCGGCTGCATTTCAAAGATGCTGGTGCCTTCGTGCCAATATTCGTGAGGGTCTGTAACCAGCGGTGATTTATTTTGATAGTCGCCCCAATAGACGAACTGCTTGCCTGCGCCTATCAGCTGCACCGGTCCAAACTTCTCGCGCAGTATCTTGCCGGGTTCGGTGAATACCAGCGTGGCCGGTCGCCTGCCCCATCGCCATTGCGTTGGATGGAAGAATGTTTGCAGGGTACCAGCAAAAAGCATGCTTTTTTGCCGGTCATCGATATCACAGTCCATGCCGCGTGCTTCAATCGGTCCCAACACAGGATGGAACACCAGCCCGCATTGAATGCCGATACCAGTGCAGCTTTCATTGCCTGCAATTGCCAGCCGGGTTTCAAGCGGCAGCAAATTCCATCCCGTGCCGCCTAACGGTACCTTTCCAGCTACCGGGACCGGCATTAAGCCATGAGTGGTGTGCAACTCGCGAGCTAATCTCGCCAGTTCGTGCTTGGTCATTGTGTGATGCTTTCGACCTGATTTGTCGGCTACCGGACACTAGCACTCTGCTATTCTTCGTCAATCGGTTCGTCGGTTTCATACCGTTCGAAGATATCAGAACGAAACCGCGCCACTTTTTCGTCGTAGCACTTCTCGCATGTGTAGCACATGAAGATGTGGTAGCCGTCATACACTGGCGTACCCGGAAAGCCTGATCCGCAATCACAAAGGTTCATCATTCCCTCCCGAATAAAAAAGCATGCTTTTTATTGCACAGTGATAGCGATAACGCAATCATAAAAAAGCATGCTTTTTTATTTCCCCAGAAAAAAAAGCATGCTTTTTTATTGTCCCAAGAGCCATTGGCTTGAAGATCATTGTCCTTTGGGACATGTT
>Ga0207643_10001352_pt1 | contig 14172 bp, 12 predicted proteins | sample KBSMisM62_FD_184313 | JGI IMG/M metagenome (GOLD analysis project Ga0207643, IMG submission 184313) | Miscanthus rhizosphere microbial communities from Kellogg Biological Station, Michigan, USA - KBS Miscanthus M6-2 (SPAdes) (version 2) | ecosystem: Host-associated > Plants > Roots >...
GTGGAAATCCTCGGCAACGGTTTCAACACTCAACACGCGCACGTCGCGGCCGATATTTCCGTTGATCGCCGAGCGCAACTTCGTAGCCGTTATCTCGCGCTGAATCTCGACGCTCGCAACCTGCCCTTCAGCATGGACGCCCGCGTCCGTGCGTCCCGAACCGTTTACGTTAACGTTGCGACCATCAATCAACGAGAGCGCCCTAGTCAACTCACCCTGAACCGTCCTGAGATCGTCTTGAATCTGCCACCCGTGAAACTCTGTCCCGTCGTACTGAAGCAGCAGTTTGTAGTTCACGGCGCTGCCTTCCGGCTGCCGGGCTTGACAGCAGGTTCACCGAGTTTGCACGCGTCACATTCCGAGGCCTCGACTGATAACACTTTAAGCGATGCGAGAGACGTGCGCGGCACACCCACGTCCGCGCTGCCCCCGGAGCGATCGATTATCGACGCAGCGCCAACAACGTCAGCACCAGCTTGTTTCAGTGCTTCAATTGTTTCGCGTGTCGAGCCGCCGGTCGTAATCACATCTTCAACCACCAAAGTCTTTTCACCCTGCGACACAGAGAAACCGCGGCGCAAGGTCATCTCACCCGCTTCGCGCTCAGTCCACACAAACCTTGCACCCAACGCGCGCGCCACTTCGTGTCCGATCACAATCCCACCAATCGCAGGCGAAGCGACGAGCTGAATCCCCTGCCCCTGATACTGCTCCGCGATCGCGCGTCCAAAGCTTTCGGCCTTATCCGGAAACTGAAGCACCAGCGCACACTGCAAATACACCGTGCTGTGCAACCCACTCGACAGTTGAAAATGACCTTCCAGCAGCGCGCCGGTAGTCCTGAATTGATCGATGACTTGTTCAGCGTTCATGCTACAATTCGGCGTGAATGTCGCCTTATCCCAATTTAGTTTCCGATTCTAACCTCGTTCAAGACACAATTGAGCTTTTAACTTGCTCCGGTGGACGCGCTGCTGCGTCGGAGATCGTCGACGCCGTTTTCAAAATGTCTCACGTCGACGACGAGCTCGCCGGAAAACTCGTCTTCGATCTAATCGGCAACGATCGACGCTTCAAGCTTATCGAGAACAACACCGTCGAACTGCTTCAGGACGACAGTCACTCGCGACTACTCAAGGATCTCGATTTCGTGGTGGTCGACGTCGAAGCAACAGGCGCCAAGACGCCGCCTAATCGTTTGATCGAGCTCGGCGCTTATCGGATTCGCGGCGGACGCATCGTCGACAAGTTCTTATCACTCGTCAATCCGGAGATTCCGATCCCGCGCTTTGTTGCGTCGCTCACCGGCATCTCGAACGACATGGTCAAGAACGCGCCGGTGTTTGCAGAAGTGGCGCCGCAATGGCTCGACTTCGTAAGCGACTCGGTACTGGTAGCGCACAATGCTCCGTTTGACACGAGCTTTCTGAACCACGAGATCTCACGCGTCTACGCCAACCATCGCATGATAAATCCGCACCTTTGCACGGTCAGGCTTTCGCGACGCGCGTTTCCGGATCTTTCAAATCACCGGCTCGAAACGATTGCTCAGCACTTTTCGATTCCGATCGCCAGCCGTCACCGCGCGGGCAGTGACGCGCTTGCCACCGCCGAAATCTTTATCGTCTTGCTCACCGAGCTCGAAGAAACTCACGGTATCAAAGACCTGGCTGCCGCAAGAAACTTTCAATTCCCGGACGTAGACCAACTCAGCTAAAAATTTTCCGCAAAGGCGCAAGAAGAAGAGTACTTAATTTGACCTCTTTCTTTGCGCCTTTGCGCCTTTGCGGAAAAATTCATTTAGCTTCCAGGCTCCAGCGTTTGCTCCACTGCTTCCGTTCCTCTTTTAACCCAGCGCCTAATCAACACAAACAACAGTATCGCGGCCACGAGCCCTAACCCAATCCACGGATAATATTTCAACAGGATCTCTTTAGCTTCCGTGCCATAACGCATCGCAAAGTAACCGATCAGCAAAAACCGAAAAGCGCGCCCCACCACGATCGCCAGCATGAACCGCATTAAACTGAACCGAAACACGCCCGCAGTCACCACAAACAACTTGAACGGAAACGGCGGCGGCAACAGAGTCGCTACTAACACTGAAACGGCATCGTAGCGCTCGATCCAGTGCTTTACCCGTCTCTGTTTCGCTTCAGAAAACTTCTGCAACGCGCGCGTGCCCGCGCGTCTCGACACGAGGTAAAGAATCAAGCAACCAAGCGCCGAGCCGCTGGTCGCCATGAACGCATAAAACACCATCCAGCTCGGATTCGTCGTCGACAGCAGAATCATCAACGCGTCGACACTGCTCGGCAGCGGCACAAACGTGGAATCGAGCACCGCAACCGCGAACAGACCAAAAGCGCCAAACGTGATCAGGTATTCAGAAAGACGTGTCAGCCATTTGGTGACAGGATGAAGCAGAGATTTCAATCAGTAGTCCTTTCAACGGCGGGAGTTTCCTCGTGGATTATCTCGTTCACCGTCTTTCGCCGTCGCAATAAATAAATGATTACGCCGATAAGTACGAGCGAGCCGGCGATGCTGAGGATCATCAGTCCATTATCTTTCATAAAAAGCAGCACTCTCCGCCCGTAAAAGACGGCCAGGATGCCTTCGACGTAATACCGGAAAGACCGCGCAATCATCACCGTCAGTAGAAACTTCCAGCGCGGATATTCCAGCGCTCCGGCAGTCGCAACGAAGATCTTGAACGGCAACGGCGGCGGGAGTATGGCCGGAATGCCGATGGCTAGAAAACCGAATCGCTCGTAGGCGTGTTCGACGCGTTTGATACTTGCCAGTGGAAAACGCTTGCGCAAGACGGCCTGACCACCGCGGCGCACGATGCTGTAGAGAATGTTGCATCCAATGACACTGCCTATCGCGGCGAAGAGCGGGAAGTAAAACGCGGCGCTCGGATATTTGTAGCAACGTCCGACGACGAGATAATCATTGATTTCCGGCAGCGACAGCAACGAGGAATCGAGAGCGCCGATGACGATCATCGCGGGCGCCGCCAGGTATAACGGCATACTAATGACGTTCTCTTCCAACCACTTTGCAATCGTTAATAACCAGTCAGGAAGCATGCCGCGCTAATAAAACACAGATGAGCCCGGAATTCATAATCCGTCTCTAATCCGCGTTAATCTGTGGCTTTATTTGACTGTCGTGAAAACAGAAGGCGTGTCGTAAGTGACTCCGACCGTAAATCCGGAGTTTGGACTGAAGCTGGTGAGTCCTTTGATACCCGCGAAGTCGAAGCGCAGTCCCGAAGCCCTGATCTGCATTCCGAGTCGCGCCTCAGCCTGCGACTCAGTACCCAGCGGACCGTTACCAGGACGCGTGTTCGCGCGTCCATTCACCTCGCCCGCGACGCTGAATTGTTTGTTGATGCGAAAGATGCCGGCGAGCCCGTAAGTTATGACGTCGTTCTGTGAAAACAACTCCGTGGGCGCGGTGAGTATCGCGAGGCCAAGATTGCCAAAAGTATTGAAGCGACCGTCCTGTCCAAATTTCTTGCCAACCAAAACTGAGCCAAACGCGTTGGTTTGATTGAGCCCGATGCCGGTGCCCTGGCTCGAGTTGGGCAGTTGCACGCCAAAACGAAATCCCAGCGACGGACCGCGACGTGTTTCGTTTCGAAGCTTAAACTTGGCTGCGAGCGTGAAATCACCCGTGTCGTTCGTCGAGTTTGCGCCGGGTAAAAGATTGAGCGGGATTGCTGAAGGGCCGCGGGAGTTGATGCTGACGTAGTTTTGCGCCACGCCTTCGATCTGGAATTCGACATTCGGTCCCATCCCGAAGTTGACGCCGATAACGCCGACGCGCGTCAGATCGCCTCTGATTCCCGAGACCGGAAACTTCGCGCCCTGCATGAAATCGATGCCCGCCTCGATTCGGATTGAGCCCGGCGGAATGATGTCTACGTCTTCAGTGATTAGCGGCCGCTGCTGCGCCGTAACCACGACGGCGAAGCATGCAAGCAAGACAAAAATGAACGTGATGCGATTCATTGGCGCTCCGGATTTTAACCACTAAGGCACTAAGACACAAATTTTTATTTTGTGACTTGGTGTCTTTGTGGTTAAAGTCTTACCTGCTTCTATCTTCCGCGGAAAGGGAAATCATTTATGAGACGCGTTGCCGTGCTCTTACTGGTGTTCGTTTGTGTATCCATTACGGTGGGCCAAAGTGAAGCCCCGCAGTCGATCCAAATCAAAGGCATCAAGGATCGCGTCACTATCCGCCGCGACGAGCGCGGCATCCCCTACGTTGAAGCACAAAACGACGAAGATCTTTACTTCGGTCACGGTTACGCCGCCGCCCAGGATCGTCTGTGGCAAATGGATCTGTTCCGCCGCACTGCGCGCGGCGAACTGGCCGAAGTCCTTGGCGCCGGGCCAAATAACTCCGCATTAGAGCAGGACAAGCTCCATCGCACTTATGGCTTTGCGCAAGTCGCCGAGGCAGAGTTTGCCAACTCCTCTCCGCGAGCGCGCGCCGTGTTGGAAGCCTACGCGCGCGGCGTCAATGCTTACGCTGCTTCGCTCGATCCCAAAGCGATGCCGCCGGAGTTTCAGATACTGCAATACAGCTTCCGCCCCTGGACGCCATCCGACAGCCTCGTCGTCGTCAAAATATTCTTTGAAGCACTCTCAGACACGTGGCGCCTCGATCTGATGCGCCAGGCGCTCTCAGTTTTACCGGCGGAGAAACGAGCCGAGCTGTTGCCTGAGATTTCGCCGATCGACGTACTCGTAGTTGGTAAAGACACGCAGTCGGGAGCCAAAACAGCGCAGGTAAAACCCGAGCCACTTTCACCCGCAACGCTCGCAAACCTCGCGCACAACCAGTCAATCGCTGCCGCGGCACTGGAGCGTATCGGCTTTCACACAGACGCGCTCGCAGCAAGCAACAACTGGGTCGTAAGCGGCAAGCGAACCGTCTCCGGCAAACCGCTGCTCGCAAACGATCCACACCTGCGTCCCACAGCACCCTCCATCTGGCACATGGTCCATCTGAGCGCACCCGGCGTGCGCGTTGCCGGCATCGGCACCGCCGGACTTCCCGGTGTGGTTATCGGGCACAACGAGCGTATAGCGTGGGGCTTCACGAATGTTGGTCCAGACGTCCAGGATCTGTATGTCGAGAAGTTTAATCCCGACAATCCGAAACAGTACCAGACGCCCTCCGGCTGGCAGGATGTGGTCGTGCGCCGCGAAGAAATCAAAGTCAGAAAAGGAATCGGAAGCTCTGAGTACGACCCTGTCATTCACGAAGTGACTGTCACTCGCCATGGCCCAATCATTTTCGAAGGCGACGGCAAGCGCTACGCGCTCCGCTGGACCGCGCTCGAGCCGGCGAAGAACAACTCCCAATCGACGCAGGCGTTGAACCGCGTGCGTAACTGGAAAGAGTTCAACGAAGCGCTCGAATCGTTTACCGCGCCGACTCAGAACATCGTTTACGCCGACGTCGACGGCCACATCGGCTATCACGCCGCAGGCGTGGTTCCGATTCGGAAGTCTGGCGACGGCAGTGTCCCGTACGACGGATCGACGGATGCGGGAGAGTGGACCAGTTACATCCCGGTTTCCAAGTTACCAACACTTTACGATCCGCCGTCAGGAATCATCGTCACCGCCAACCAGCGCATCGCCGGCACTGACTATCCCTACTTTCTGACGCACTCGTGGGCGCAGCCGTACCGCGCGCGCCGGATCTTCGATCTACTCAACGAGAAACCAAAACTCTCGACGGAAGATTTCCGGCGCATTCAGGGCGATGCTTATTCGATCGCGGGTGTGTCGTTCACGCGTGAAGCCGTCAAGCTGTTGCGACCGAAGTTGACTCCTGCTGATGAAAAGCTGCGCGCGACGCTCGACGCGTTCGAGAAGTGGGACGGAAGAGTCAACGCCGAATCCACGGTGGCGCCGGTTGCTGCGCAGATGCGAATCGCTTTCCGTTCCAAGGTTCTGACTGCGGCGCTCGGTCCCGAACTGATACGAAACTATCAGTGGAACAACTTCGATACGACGCTCGACCGCGTCCTTAAAGATCAGCCGGCCGCGTGGCTGCCGAAAGAATACGCAAGCTATGCGGACCTGATGCGTGCCTCTTACGACGAGGCCATCGGCAATCTCACCAAAAATCTGGGTGCGGACGAGACGAAGTGGACCTGGGGCGAGATGGCGAAAGCGCGTTTTCCGCATCCGCTCGGTGGAGCTCCATTGATCGGCGCGCAGTTTACGATTCCGCCGTTTCCGCAGAACGGCACGGGTGGACTACTGGGCGCAACCCCGAATGTCGGCTCGGCCGTGTCGATGCGCCTCATTGCCGACCCGGGTGATTGGGACAAGACACAACAAGGAATCGCGCTCGGCCAATCGGGATCGCCGAAGAGTCCACACTGGAGCGATCAACTCGCAGACTGGCGCGCTGTTACGCCACGCGAGTTTCCGTTCACGCAAGCCGCAGTTGTGAAAGCGACAAAGCAGACACTCGTGTTAGAGCCGTCGAAATGACTTCCTGGCGTGTCTTCTGTGCGGTTGAGCTTCCGGCGGAAGTGCGGAAGCAACTGGAGGAACACATCCTGAAGTTGCGCAAGGCGGTTCCGGATGTGGCTGCGAGTTGGAGCCGCGTGGAGAATATTCATCTCACGCTGAAGTTCTTCGGCAACGTCGCGCTCGATCGGATTCCTGCAATTTCTGAAGGTGCGAATCGAGCAGTATCAGAGTTTTCAACATTTCCGATCGGCATTGGCGGCACCGGCGTCTTTCCCAAGCCGAGCCGCCCGCAAGTACTCTGGATTGGTGTCAGCGATCCTTCAGGCAGGTTATCGGCTTTACAAGCGCGGCTGGAGAATGAGTGTGCCGCGGAGGGTTTCTCAAAAGAAGATCGAGCTTATCGACCACACCTTACGATCGCTCGCATCAGGAGACCCGAAGGCGCCCGCCGCCTTGCGGATACTCACCTTCAAATGCACTTCCCCACCACGAATATAGAACTTAACGAGCTAATCCTCTTTCGCAGCGAGCTAAGCCCGAAAGGCTCAAAATACACTTCAATATCCACGCACCAGATCCGTAAGGGATCCGCGTAAATCCGTGTTACCGAGGTAGCTCACGCGGACGCGCGGGTGGCAGTGGCGGATTCTTATCATCCGTGTCACCAGTCTGCGACAACACTTCCTTAATCGCGCCGATACTCGAAAGCATCGCCGAAGTCTCAATCGGCATGAAGATCACTTTCGAATTGTTGGTTCGCGTCATGTCGCGCAAACTCTCGATATAGCGCACCGTGATCAGGTATTGAGCAGGATCGCCTCCGGGAACAGCCTGCGCAATCCTATTCAAAGCTTCTGACTCAGCCTCAGCATTACGCAAACGCGCCTGCGCCGCGCCTTCAGCCGCAAGTATCGCCGACTGCTTTTCACCTTCAGCGCGTGTCACTGCAGCCTGCTTTTCGCCTTCCGCGCGCGTGATTGCCGCCTGGCGATCGCCTTCAGCCTGCAGCACGAGGGCGCGCCGGTTGCGCTCGGCGGTCATCTGCTTCTCCATCGTGATGCGGACGTCTTCGGGCGGATTGATGTTCTTCACGTCAACTCGCGTAACCTTCACGCCCCATTTGTCAGTCGCTTCGTCGAGGATCACGCGCAGCTTGGCGTTGATCTGATCGCGCTGGGAGAGTGTGTGGTCCAGGTCCATCTCGCCCATGACAGCTCTCATGCCCGTGATCGTCAACTGCACGATACCGCCAACCAGGTCGTTGATCTCGTAAACCGCTTTGACGGGATCGGTAATCTGCCAGTAGACCACTGAATCGACATGAATGGTCACGTTGTCGCGTGTGATCACCGGCTGCGGTGGCAGATCGATGTACTGCTCGCGCAAATCGATGGAGGTCAGGGCCGGCCGCGTATTGGTCCAGAAAACCGCGCGTGGCTTATCGAGAAACGGCACCAGGATATTGAGCCCGCTGCTGGCGATCTTATCGAACCTCCCCAGGCGCTCAATCAGCATGACGCTGGCCTGCGGCACGATCCTGATCGTCTTCGCTGCGATTACCAACAGCACGATCGCGATAAAGCCGAAGAACATAAAGGCAAGAAGTGAAGCGGCTTCCATAATTGACTCCTATTTAGCCACAGATTACACAGATTACACGGATAAAGCATCTTCGATAATGTCTGCTGCTTGCAGGACCAACTCCTCGGCAAAAGGAGGTCCGGCAATCTGTACGCCTATTGGCAGGCCTTCGTTTGACTTCCCCGCGGGTACGGTTACCACTGGCAGATCGAACACATTGAACGTCTGAGCATAGCTGAACGCGCGGAAAGTACCGAATGTTGCATCTCCGACGGTAACTTTCAGCGTGTCGTGCGGATAGGCAGGCGTTGAGCCGACAGGCGCGACGATGATCGGTGTCGTCTCCATCCATTCAAGTAACTCTTCGCGAAGACGATCGCGTTCCATCCAAGCCGCGATGTATTCGTCGAGTGTCGGCGGCGGCGTTTGGTCCGCAGTCGAAAGACGCCAGCTTACGAATGAACCTCCCTCACTCTCACGACCTTTGTAGACTTTCCGGAGCTGAACGACAGACGCTCGCGAAAACATCTTCAACCACAGCTCATAACCGCGCTCAACATGCGGCGGTCGACGATCTTCAACTCTTAAACCGGCATCGCTCAATGCCTGAGCTGCTACTCGAACCGCACGCGCCGTCTCCTCAGTGACTGGTGCAACTCCGTCGTCCGTGTACCACGCCACTCGAACACCACGAAGATCTTGTGACTCTCTCCCAAAAGGATCTTTGCTGAGTGCATCAAGCATTATTCGCAAGTCGCCGACTGTCCGCGCCATTGGTCCAATTACAGCGCCGAGTGAATATGGACCTGTGCTCGGCGGAAACTGTAGTTCACCAGGCACGCGTCCGGTTGTCGGTTTCAAGCCACAGATTCCACAGAAATGTGCTGGGATTCGCACAGATCCAGCGAGGTCACTTCCGATCCCGCCCGGCGACATGCACGTCGCAATCGCTACTGCCTCGCCACCACTCGAACCGCCGGCCGTCAGCGCTAGATTCAACGGATGGTTAGTACGACCAAACACAGGATTGTCAGCCGTGTAGTCCATCGCCATTTCGGCGGCGTTGGTTTTTCCGAGCACGATTGCGCCGGCGGCTTTCAGTCGCGCCACCGCCGGCGCATCAGTTTCAGGAACATAATCTTGTCTCACGACCGATCCACTAGTGCTGCGCAGTCCCGCGGTTTCGATCGTGTCTTTGATCGTGACCGGCACACCGTGCAGAGAACTAAGCTGATCGCCATGCATAACCGCAGCTTCCGCTTCTTTGGCGCGCTCCAAAACATCCGGGGCAAGCGTCACGACTGCATTCAGCGTAGGATTTAACTCCGAGATTCTTTCCAGATGCGCCTGAGCGATCTCAACCGGCGAAACTTCCTGGTCGCGGATCAATTTCGCAATCGCACCCAGAGTTTGTTGGGTGAGTTCATTCATAGTGAAATCGGAGGTTCAGAGTTCAGCCTTTAGGCTGCTCTTTCGCAACCCACAAGCTAAAGCTTGAACTCTGAACTCTGAACTGAGTTTTGAATTTCTTCAACTTCCCAATATAATCGAACTGCTCGTGTACCGACTCTTTAACAACCTGCCTGACACACAGCTTTACGGCAAAGGAGTGCATTCTTGGCTATTCGTTTGAGCAGGACCTTCGTCTTGCGCAAGCTGCATCAGCTTTCCGGTATCGTTCCTCTCGGAGTCTTTCTTTTAGAACACTTTTATACTAACTCAAAGGCGCTGACCGGCCCCGGTGATTTCAACAACGCGGTCAAAGATCTGCAGTCGATTCCGTACATTCTCTTCGTCGAAATCGGCGGCATCTTTATTCCGCTCATCTACCACGCCGTTTACGGCTTGGTGATCACCATGGAGGCGCGCCCGAATAACCTCGCGTACCCGTACGCGCGTAATTGGTTCTACACGATCCAGAGGATAACCGGCATCGTCCTGTTTTTCTTTATCACTTTTCACTTGCTCAACTTCCGCTTTGGCCTGGTTCCCGGCCTCAACACGATGTCAGTGGCCCATCACCCTGATGAGGCTTTCAATATCGTGGCTCGCGAGTTTCGCATTATTCCGATCTTTATTATCTACATGGTCGGGATTACGGCGACTGTCTGGCACCTGGCAAACGGCATCTGGCTGTTTCTAGTCGATTGGGGCATCACGATTGGTGAGCGCGCGCAGCGTCTGACTGGTTATGCGTGCATCGCTATTGGTGTGCTGCTGCTGCTGGTCGGTATCAACGCGGCCGTCGCGTTCATTCGTCCGGGCGGATTGTTAGGAGGAATTATCTATTAATGGCCAGTAACGGAATGAAAATCGCGATTGTCGGTGGAGGACTTGCAGGTCTCGCGGCCGCCATGAAGATCGCGGAAGCCGGCCATGCTGTCGATCTGTTTTCCGTTGTGCCCGTGAAGCGCTCTCATTCTGTTTGCGCGCAGGGCGGCATCAACGGCGCTGTCAACACCAAGGGCGAAGGCGATTCGACGTGGGAACATTTTGACGACACTGTTTACGGCGGCGACTTCCTCGCCAATCAACCTCCCGTCAAACAAATGTGCGAAATGGCGCCTGCGATCATTTACCTGTTCGACCGCATGGGTGTTCCCTTTTCACGTACGCCTGAGGGCTTGCTCGACTTTCGACGCTTCGGCGGCACTAAACATCACCGCACTGCATTCGCCGGAGCTTCGACCGGTCAGCAACTCTTGTACGCGCTCGACGAGCAGGTCAGGCGCGCCGAAGTCAACGGTAAAGTCAGGAAATTCGAGCACTGGGAAATGATGTCGCTCATTCTCGACGACCATCAGGTTTGTCGTGGACTGATCGCGATGGATTTACAGACGCTCGAGCTGAAAGCGTTTCCGGCTGACGCGGTGATCATCGCTACTGGTGGTCCGGGTTTGATCTTCGGCAAGTCGACAAACTCGATGGTCTGCACCGGCAGCGCAGTCTCGGCTTGTTACCAGCAGGGCGCGAAATACGCGAACGGCGAGTTTATCCAGGTTCATCCGACGTCGATTCCCGGCGAAGATAAGTTGCGGTTGATGTCTGAATCGGCGCGCGGAGAAGGCGGACGTGTTTGGGTGCCGCGTAAGAAAGGCGACGTTCGGCCTCCATCGCAGATTCCGGAGAACGAGCGCTGGTACTTCCTGGAAGAGAAGTATCCCGCGTACGGCAACCTTGTGCCGCGCGACATCGCTACGCGCGAGATCTTTCAGGTGTGTCTCGACGGCATGGGCCTCGGCGGCCAGAACCAGGTCTATCTCGACCTGACACACATTCCGGCTGAGGTTCTGGAGCGGAAGTTGGGCGCGATTCTCGAGATCTACGAGATGTTTGTCGGCGACGATCCAAAACACGTGCCGATGCGCATCTTCCCCGGCGTTCACTATTCGATGGGCGGACTTTGGGTTGACTACAACCAGCGCACGAATATTCCGGGCCTGCTCGCTGCCGGCGAGTGTGACTACTCGATTCACGGCGCGAATCGTCTAGGAGCAAACTCGCTGGTGAGTTGTGTCTTCGGCGGCTTTGTCGCGGCGCCGGCGGCTATCGAGTACGCGAAGAATGTCGAGCGCAACGGCGCCGACGGTTCGCGTATCTACGATCAGGAATTGAAACTTCAGCAGGAGATCAACGACAAGCTTACCAAACAGAGTGGTAGCGAGAATCAGTATGTCTTGCACCAGGAGATGGGCGAGTGGATGACTGACAACGTTACCGTCATTCGTTATAACGACAAGCTCAAAGCGACTGACAACAAGTTGCTTGAGTTGATGGATCGTTACAAGCAGATCTCGATCAACGATTCGAATCTTTGGGCGACCATGGCGCTGCCGCACGCGCGCCATCTCGCAAACATGCTCGAGCTCGCGCGCGTGATAACGCTCGGCGCTTTGAATCGCAACGAGTCGCGCGGCGCGCATTTCAAACCGGAATTCCCCGAGCGCGACGACGAGAATTTTATGAAGACCACGATCGCGGAGTATTCAGGCGAGGGTCCGGTCTTTTCGTACGAATCAATTGATGTGGGTCTGATTCCGCCGCGCAAGCGAGATTACAGCAAAGGCAAGAAGGCTTAACCGAATGTCATCACATCCACCAAAGACGGTCGAGATTCACATCAAGCGTCGCGCGAATCCCGACGCGCCGCAGTACTGGGAACAGTTTGAGATCCCCTATCGACCGAATCTCAACGTCATCTCGTGTTTGATGGAAATCCAGAAGAACCCGGTGAACAAAGCGGGCGAGCGCACGACGCCGCCAGTGTGGCACATGAACTGTCTGGAACAGGTCTGTGGCATCTGCACGATGATCATTAACGGGCGCGCGCGACAATCATGTTCCGCATTGATCGACAAGCTGGAGCAGCCGATCAAGCTGGAGCCGATGTCGAAGTTTCAGAACATTCGAGATCTCATCGTAGATCGTTCGCCGATGTTCGATCACCTGCGTCGCGTTCACGCGTGGATCGAGATGGACGGCACATACGACCTCGGGCCGGGGCCACGAATGGATCAGGATGACGTGCAGGAGCGCTATGCATACTCGCGTTGTATGACTTGTGGCTGTTGTTTGGAGGCTTGTCCGCAGTACGAGGGCGACAACTACATCGGACCACAGGCGATTGCCCAGGTGCGACTATTCAACATGCACCCGACAGGCAAGATGAACCGTGAAGAGCGAATCGAAGGCATCATGGGCGAGGACGGCATCACCAACTGCGGCAACGCACAGAATTGCGTGAAAGCCTGCCCAATGAACATCCCGCTCACCCGCGCGATCTACGAGGAAAACCGCGAAACCGTGATCCACGGATTATTTGGCTGGCTTAAAGGCTAACGCAGGATCTCAACCACAAAGACACCAAGGCACAAATATATTTTTGTGTCTTGGTGTCTTTGTGGTTAAGAATCTGGTTAGATTCCGAGGACGTTCACCAACTCCTGCACCGCGGACGCGCTCTTCTGCAACGCAATCCTCTCCTCGGCAGTCAAGTTGATCTCGATGATCTGCTCCAACCCGCGCGCACCGAGTTTGCACGGCACGCCAACATAAAGCCCGTTGATCCCGTACTCACCCTCGAGATACGCCGCGCACGGCAGAATCTTCTTCTTGTCCTTCAAGATCGACTCCGTCATCTCCACTGCCGCCGCTGACGGCGCGTAGTAAGCCGATCCAGTTTTCAACAGTGCCACGATCTCCGCGCCGCCATTCGCAGTTCGCTTGACGATCGCATCAACCTGGTCTTTCGACAGCAACTCGGTAATCGGAATACCGGCGCACGTGGAGTAGCGCGGCAACGGCACCATCGTGTCGCCGTGTCCGCCAAGAACAAACGCGGTCACGTTCTCAACCGAAACATCCAACGCCTCCGCAAGGAAACAACGCATGCGCGCGGAGTCGAGCACTCCAGCCATTCCGATCACACGGTGTTTCGGGAGCCCCGAACGTTTCAACGCCACCTGGCACATAGCATCCAGCGGATTTGAAACGATGATCAGGATCGTGTTTGGCGAGCGTCGCACGACTTCGTCCACGACGTTCGAAACGATGCCTGCGTTTGTCTTCAACAGATCGTCGCGGCTCATGCCGGGCTTGCGAGCCAATCCGGCAGTGATGATCACCACGTCGGAGTTGTCAGTGTCGTCGTACGTGTTCGCGCCCGTCATGTGCACGTCGAAACCTTCTACGGGTGCTGCTTCTGCGAGGTCCAAAGCCTTGCCCTGCGGCACTCCTTCCACGATATCGACCAGGACCACGTCGCCGAGTTCCTTGGCCGCGAGCCAATGTGCCGCAGTGGCGCCGACATTGCCTGCGCCCACAACAGTAATCTTCTTTCGCGCACCCATTTCGTTTAATTCCTTTGATTTAGATGTAAGATTTGAAACGGGCGAGTTTACAAGTGCCTATGAGAGGTGTCAAATCAACGTATGAGCGAGTACTGGTTCAGTTTGAATACGCCGAAGGCGTTGGCTAGTTTCAGCCCAGCGGTTGGAGCGGCAGCGACAACCCTGGGTTATGAATTCTAAAACACACAAAACCCTGAAAGGGTTCGGCGGTTGGCGAACCCCTTCAG
>Ga0207643_10001354_pt1 | contig 14155 bp, 12 predicted proteins | sample KBSMisM62_FD_184313 | JGI IMG/M metagenome (GOLD analysis project Ga0207643, IMG submission 184313) | Miscanthus rhizosphere microbial communities from Kellogg Biological Station, Michigan, USA - KBS Miscanthus M6-2 (SPAdes) (version 2) | ecosystem: Host-associated > Plants > Roots >...
CTGCGGCACACAGCACCAACGAAACGAGCGCAGCTATAAGCGCCCTATGTGCGAGTCTCATCGCATTCCTCCTGCGAAATGAGTAATAAGAATTCGTAATAGTGCCGCCGTAACGGAACAGTACCACGCCCCGCGGAGGCCCCAACTACAGTTGTCAATTCAGTTGAACCACTTGGACCACCAGGGCCAGCGGCGCCACTCGGACCGTGGTCTAAGCAGAACGCTTCGGCAAATCACAGCACTCTGTTACACCAATTACTATTCCCGAGGGACTCATGAACTGAGTTCATTTCTTATAGGAAATGAACATCACCTTGTCAACGATTTCATCCCTTAAACCATCGCGTAAATGTTGAGAAATCTTAACGCTGGTCCGAGACGTAAATCATGCCAGACCATACTCTACCTTAAAATGGAAATCAAGCCTTTTTCACTATTTAGCGGCATTCCGATTATGTTTTTTCGGTCACGCGTAGATGCCTCTCATGCGCGTGTCATAGGCCACGCGGTCTATCGCCAACATGTACGCCGCGGTCCTCGTATCGACCTTGTGAGCCTCGGCATAACGACACAGATCGTTGAAGCTCGCGACCATCTTGTCCTGTAGTCTTTCGTTGACGACATCCTCCCGCCAGAAATACCCCATGCGGTCCTGGACCCACTCGAAATATGAGACCGTGACCCCCCCTGCATTCGCCAAAATGTCAGGAACTACGAAGATTCCCTTCTCGTGGAGTATCTCGTCGGCCCCGGCAGTGGTCGGTCCATTGGCTCCTTCGGCGAGCACCTTGCACTTCAGCCGGTCGGCATTCTGCGAAGTTATCTGGTTCTCAGTTGCCGCTGGGACCAGCACGTCACACGGGAGCTCCAGTAATTCCTGGTTGTTGACGAACTCCACTCCCTCGTAGCCTTCGAAGGACCGTGTGGTCCATAAATACCGTAGCGCTTCGGGGATGTCGATGCCGTTCGGGTTGTAAATCCCTCCATGGATGTCCGATATTGCTACAACCTTGTAACCAGTCTCGTGGAGCAGCTGCGCACCGATTCCGCCAACGTTTCCCGAGCCTTGAACGACCACACGGGTCTCGCTCGGCGTCATCTTGAATCGCTTGATTGCCTCGTTGACCACAAAAAGTATGCCGCGACCGGTGGCCTCGCGCCGGCCCGCCGAGCCACCGAGATCGACTGGCTTGCCAGTTACCACCGCATTAACCGTGTGACGCGCGTGCATCGAGTAGGTGTCCATGATCCAGGCCATGGTCTGCTCATTAGTGTTCATGTCAGGAGCAGGTACGTCCTTCTCCGGTCCAATGAAGTCGAGCAGCTCGGCGGCGTAGCGGCGCGTCATGCGTTCGAGCTCGCCCATCGACATCTGCTGCGGGTCGCAGATGATGCCCCCTTTCGCCCCACCGAACGGAACGTTGACTACCGCGCATTTCCAAGTCATCCAGGCGGCGAGCGCGCGCACCTCGTCGATATTCACGTCGGGCGCATAACGTATGCCGCCCTTGGCTGGACCACGAGCGAAGTTGTGCTGCACGCGAAAACCTTCAAATACCTGAATGCGGCCTGAATCCATCTTGGTGGGGATGTAGACCTTCAACTCCCGGTTAGGAACTCTCAAGACGGCGTAGAGGTCTGGATCGAGATCGAGCAACTGCGCGGCGCGATCGAATCGCGACATCATCGACTCGAACGGGTTCTCTTCTTTGATCTCGCGAATATCGTCGACGTAGGTGGTGGCATACATGCTCATTGGGAGCTTCTCCATATTCATCCACAGATTACACAGATTGAGGTTTTATCTGTGTAATCTGCGGATTAACTTGATCTAAAACTTCGTTCATTGAGCCGCTGCGGAAGCCTTCGAGATCGAGAGTGACGTACTTGAATCCCAATTCACGAAAGCGGGCCGCAAGTTCCTGAAATACCTCTTTGCGCATGACGCGATCCATCTCCGCCTGCGCAATCTCGAGTCGCACGAGCTGATCGTGATGGCGCACCCGGAACTCTCGAAAACCAAACTCGCGCAGGATCTCTTCCCCGCGATCTACTTTGCTGAGTCGCTCGATAGTCACCGGCGTTCCATAGGCAATGCGCGAGGAAAGACAAGGGCTCGCGGGCTTGTCCCACGTCGGTAACGTCGCCCTGCGGCTCAACTCGCGAACTTCAGTCTTACTTAGACCAACTTCAATTAAAGGACTACGCACCGCATGCTGCATCGCCGCGCGTCGTCCCGGCCTATAATCGCCGAGATCGTCGACCGTGGAGCCGTCGACGATGTTCTGAATGCCCCGACCGCGCGCGACCGACTCGAGCTTTGTGTACAGCTCGTCCTTGCAGAAGAAACAGCGATCCGGATTGTTGGCGCTATAACCGGGGTTTTCCAACTCCTCGGTCTGAATGATTTCGTGTTGAAAACCAAACTTCTCGACGATGCGATCGATCTCCGCGCGTTGATACGCAGGAAGGCTGGCTGACTGCCCGGTGATGCAAACTGCGCGTGGTCCGAGTTCGGCGTTGGCGATGTAAGCAACGTAACTGCTGTCGACGCCGCCTGAGTAAGCAACGACTACCGACTCGAGCTCACGAAAGATTTTTCTCAGTCTTTCTTCCTTGACGATTGGATTATTCATTCGGTGCCCGCATGTTAGCTCATGCATCAATAGCTGCGCAACCAGCATCACAGCGACGATCTGTGTGGCGTTGTGCTAACATCGAAGCCTCCCCGGATCGCACTCCAACATGTATGAACTGAACGCCTCTTTCTGGAAAAGACTCTCGCTGCTGCTGTCGATTGTTGTAGTCTGCTTCGCGCTGCTTCCGCTGTGTGCAACTGTTTCCGCGCAGGAAGCGTTTGGAGACGACGCGGCAGATCCGGTGCGTTTGTTCGAACGCGGACAGAGCGCGCACTCGCGCGGCGAACTGGAAAAAGCACTCAGTTTTTACGAACAAGCGCTCAAGGTACGGCCTGAGTTTCCCGAAGCAGAGTTCCAGCGCGGCAACGCGCTCGCTTCACTGGGTCGCTTGCCGGAAGCAGACGCTGCCTTTCGTCTCGCCATCTCTTACAAAAAGAACTGGGCGATGCCATATTCGGCCCTCGGCACTTTGTTGATGCGACAGAGTCGTGACAAAGAAGCCGAGGAAATGTTCCGGCAAGCCCTGACAGTTGACGCTAAAGAAGGTGTGGCGCTGCGGATGCTCTCCGAGATCCGTCTGCGCGCGGGTGACGCGAAGTCGGCGCTCGAATTCGCAAAGCGTGCCACTGCCACCACTGACGCTCCCGCGTCAGCGTGGATCGGTCTCGCCGTCGCCGAGAAAGCGAACGGCAATAAAGTCGCCGCTAAAGCAGCTCTCGATCGCGTGCTCGCCGACGAACCGGCGAACGTCGCGGCACTGATAGAACGCGCAGATCTCTTTACTGATGAGAAGAATTTCGAGCTCGCTATCGCAGATCTCAAAGCGGCGGCGAAGTTGAAGCCGGCTGAAAAAGCAGTGGCGTCACGTCTGGCTTACGTTCTGCAACAGGCAGGCAAATCTGATGAAGCGCTGGAAGTCGCGAAGGCCGCGGGACTCGAAGTTCAACAACCAACCGGCGACGGCAAGGGTGGAGTAGTCGGAACACCGGAAGAGATCGAAGCGGCCAACAGCTCTGACCCCGCGGTCGCTCGCAAGGCGCTCGAAAAACTACTCGAGAAGAATCCGCGCAGCGCCATGCTGCTCGCTAATCTCGGCCGATCGTACCGCACTGACGATCCAGCACGTTCACTCGACTTCTATCGTCGCGCAGTTGAAATTCAACCAGACGCTGCCGATTATGCGCTCGGCTACGCCGCGGCATTGGTCCAGGCTCGTCGCTTTCCGGAAGCAGCACACATCCTGCAGCAGGTTGTAAAAGCCACTCCCGACAACTACGTCGCACACGCGAATCTCGCGACCGCGTTGTACGAAGCGAAACGCTACCAGGAAGCGATACCGGAGTATCAATGGATCTTAGCCACTAAACCCGAGGTCGCAGTGGCACATTATTTCATTGCCACTTCACACGATTATCTTGGAGAATACGTCGAAGCACTCGCATCGTATGAGAAGTTTCTGTCTGTCGCCGACGCGACGACAAACCAGCTCGAGATCGACAAAGTAAAACTGCGACTGCCGTCACTCCGGCGGCAAATAAAGTTAGGAGAGGGTGTCAAGAAAAAGCCCTGACATGACTCGCGCAACACAACGCAGCATCGCCTTAGCGGCACATCTGTTACTACTCGCGTTCGTGTGTATTCCCGCAGTCAATGCTCAGGAAACGCAGCCAGAAGCAACGCCTCAAGCAACCCCACAAGCAACACCGCTCCCGGCGCCGCCGCCGTTCAAGATGATCGTCAAAGAAGAACGTGAGGCGATCGAGCTGACCAGGGATTCAAGCAAGCGACTAAAACTCACGATCGAATATGCAGGTGGTCACCTGACGCGTGCCGAGCAACACACCGCGCGCGAAAATTTTGAGGCGGCGTCAGCGGAAGTCGGCATGTATCACGCCCTGATCGAGAGCGCGCTGGCCTTTCTTAGTAGCGTCAAACGCGACAGCAACAAAACACGCGACCTTTATAAACGGCTCGAGCTGTCGCTTCGCGCTGATGGTCCACGCCTGACTGCGATGCGACGCATCACGCCACTCGAATACGCTGTATGGATCAAGAAGGTAGAAGACTATGCCCGCGAGGGCAGAACTGAAGCACTCAATTCGTTTTACGGCCACACAGTCGTGCGCGATCCGGAAAAGAAAGAGAAACCCAAAGAAACTCCAACCCCGAATGAGTATCAACCATGATCACCCGAATCCTGTTAACCCTTTCGCTCTCCCTGTTTGTTGGATTCAGCGCTCAAGCCCAGTCACGAGACCATCTCACGCAGCAGGAAGTGGACCTGGTGAAGGAAGCTCAAATCCTCGACAAACGTATCGACGTCTTCATCAAGGCCACCGAGCGTCGCATGATGGTGATTAATAATTCCGCAACGGCGAATGCGAAGCAGTTGAAGAAGGATTCGGAACGTTGGGGAGAATTGCCGACCGGATCGCGCGCGGAGCTCGTCTCCGACATCGCGCGCATCCTCGACGAGGCGATCACAAACATCGACGACGTCAGCTCGCGTGACGAGCGAAATCCGCTGATCGCGAAGTCGCTGCGGAAGCTGGCCCAGGCAGTGAACTCGATCATGACGCAGCTGAAGCCACTGAGCACGGAAGCGAAGAGCGACGCCGAAATCGCGAGCTTCGAACTACTTAACGAAGACGCTCAATCAATCCTCGAAGCTGCCACACGGCTCCCACCCGAGGTCGACAAAAAAGCAAAAAAGAATTAGCCACGGATTTTACGGATTTACACTGATTGTTTTTATCCGTGTGCATCCGTGTTAATCCGTGGCTTTTTTCAATGTGTTCGTTACGCGTTTGATGGCGTCGACAATTCTTTCCAGCGATTCCTTAGCATTGCCCGAGTTGCGTTCGTCGAGCGCCTGGCGGAAGTCAGTCAGTGGCTGGGCGGCGTAGCCGGTGTAAAAACCCGGCGCGTAGATCTGGTGCTTGTACCAGGCACGCCCACGCAGGCCTTTCGGATCGATGAACTGTCGCTCAGCCTGGACCAGCGCATCGTTAATCTTAGCCAGCCGCGACCGATCAGAATCACGGATCGCATCCTGCCGGCTCTTCTCAATCCGTTCCGCCTCTTTCGCGAAATCACTAACAGCCTCATTCACTGACTTCTCATCCAACGAAAGCTTACGAATACGCGCGAGCCGGAACGCCTCTGTAAAGTAGTCTCGAATCTGATTGGCATAGTCAGTGTAGTCAAACGACAGCCCATCGGCGTCGGCGAGACGCATCGCGAGCGTGCCCCACACTTGCGCCGCCGCGACGTGATACTTGAATTCCGGATCGCCAAACTGGTCCATCCAGTAAAAGGAATCGTACGCCGAATGGTAAACGCCGTAGTCACCGTTGAATCCCATGTCGGTGGAGGCCACGCCCAGGTGTTGAAGAAACGGCGTGTAATCCGATCCCGAACCGAGCGCGCCGATCTGCGCTTCGCTCTGGTCGCCCTCGGGACGGTTTTCACGCGCGCGATCCTGCCACTGTTGATAGACACTCTTGCCTGTCTTCGGATCTTTCACGTCACGCGTTGTCGCGCGGATCAGTTTCCAGAGCGAAGGCACGGACGAAGCGCCGAAGTTTGCACCCGAAACAGCCGCATCGAGATTCAGATAAGCAACAGCTTTCGTTCTTAGCTCCGCCGCAAGCTCTTCCGCCCATTCAGTCGAACCGACCAGTCCATACTCCTCCGCGTCCCAACTGCAAAGCACAATCGTGCGTCGCGGCTTCCAACCCTGTTTCAACAACTCTCCAAATCCGCGACCCACTTCCAACATCGCCGACGAGCCGCTGTTTGGATCGACTGCGCCAAACACCCACGCGTCGCGATGGTTGCCGAGAATCACCCAACGATCCTTCTCCTCGTTGCCGTCGATGCGCGCGACGACGTTCCAGATCTTGCGAGTCTTGTAGTCCATGTCCGTTTTCAGACGGAGCTTGACGTCGTTGGTGCCGCCGACGTGATAAGCGAACGGCAGCCCTCCCTGAAAGCCACGCGGACGCACGGGTCCCTTGAGCTGTGACAGAATCGTTTTCGCCTCATCGTAAGCGATGGGTTGCACTGGAATGCGCGTGAGGTCAGTCGCCTCTTCCGGTCTCAAGCGCGCCTCACCGGGGATCGATGGCCTGCCCGGCGTTAAAGGATCGCCGGGATATTCGAACAGATACTGGACCGAGCCGCGCTGGCCGGAAGCGACCGGGCGCCATGGTCCTTTCGGAAAGACATCGCCTTGCATGTAGCCGTCGTCTTCCGGATCGGAGTAGATGATGCAGCCGATCGCGCCGTTATCTTCGGCGACCTTCGCTTTCACGCCACGAAAAGAATTGCCGTAACGCACGATCACGATCTTGCCTTTAACGTCGACTCCCGCTTTCTTGAGTTCCTCGTAGTCGTTCGGCAAGCCGTAGTTTGCGTAGACCACCGGAGCAGTCACGTCGCCACTCGCGGCGTAGCCGTTGAAGAGTGGAGTGATCTTAGGATGCGACGAAGAAGGATCACCGGGCACAACGGCTTCGTGAGTGTTTAGTTTCTGGCGTTTTGTAGTGATCAATTCGACGATGCCCGGCGTATTAGGATAGTTGAGCCAGACGTCGTATTCCTTCAACTCGGCTGAGAGCCCATAGCTGCGCAGCTGATCGCGAACGTAGACGGCGGTGTCGTAATCTTCTTTTGTGCCGGCGATGTGCGGCTCGCGGGTGAGGATTCGCAAATGTTCGCGCGCCAATTTTGGATCAGGAATGGCGCGGAATTGTTCTTCCCAGCGGCGCTGGCCGGCGGCGCGCGCTGCGCTGAATCCGTCGATTGCGTTTTGGGTAAGTGCGACTGGCGATGCCAGCGAGAGTGCGACAAGCAGGGCAAGAATCAGTATAGTTTTCATATTGAAAGGAAGTTGACTAAATGGATAGCAGATATTATCCGGGCGTTGAAGCTGACATTCCTCAGTTGCATGCGGAGCTGCGCAATATTTTTGACAGCGATTATGAAGTGCAGGCGCTTCAGGTTTCGACAACGAGTGTTATTCAGGCACGAAAGTCGAGCACGTTAAGAGATCTTACCGGGCTCTCTTCAGCGCTCACTATCAAGGTTACGCCGGAGTCCGGCGGCACGCGCGTAGAGATCGGAATGCAAAAGTGGTTCGACAAAGCGGCCGTGGCTGCAGTCGGCGCCATGGCCTTTCCACCGTTGCTCGCACTCGCGGCACTCGGCGCCTACTGGCAATACAAAATAACGGAAGACGCGTGGAAGATAATCGAAGAACACATCGCGCGCAAAGCAGGCGGCTACGTGCCACCGATGCCGGGGCGCTGCGGGACGTGTGGCGCGGCCAACGTCGCGGGCGCTGATTTCTGCTCGTCATGCGGCGCGAACTTGAAAGTTGGAAGGAGCTGTCCGAATTGCGGCATGCCGCAGAAAGACCATTCCGCGCGGTTCTGTAATCGCTGCGGGACAGCGCTGAGTGGTTGAGGATTTTTCTCCCGCAAAGGCGCAAAGGCGCAAAGAAAGACAAAAATCTTTTTCTTTGCGCCTTTGCGCCTTTGCGGGAGATCAATCGTGGCGAAGGGCGCGAACAGGATCTATCCGGGCTGCACGTGACGCCGGATAGAGGGCGGCGAGGATCGAGACGATCAACGCGAACAGGATTGCGCCGAGCCAGAGGTAAGGCGGGAGGTCGAAGAAGTCGATGAATGATGCGCCTTGTGGTTTGAGTATGAATCGATAGGCGAGACGATTCGCGACACCGTCAATTCCCCATGCCAGCAGTACGCCAATCACTCCACCAACAACACCGATCACTGCCGCTTCAACAAAGAAGATCAACTTGATCTCGCGATCTTCAGCGCCGATGGCTTTCATGATCCCGATCTCGCGCGTGCGCTCGAGTATCGACATGATCATCGTGTTGGCGATGCCGAACGACGCAACCAGTAAAGAGATCCCGCCTAACAGTCCCAAAACAGAATCGATGATCAGAAATACAGTTCGGATCTGATCGAGCTCGTCAACAATCGAGAAGCTGCCGAATCCGAGCTCGGTGATCTTCTCTCGTACCTTGGTAAGCTCGACCGGATCCGTGACGCGCACAACCGCGGAGTCGTAACCTTCATTCTGTCCGGCCGCAAGACTTCCACCCTGTCGCGCCAATGCGAGCGCCACGCGACTCATCGGACTGCGGTGCTCGGTGGCCCACGCGTGGGCCATCGGCAAAGGAACATAGATTCCGGCGTTCTGCATCATGCCGCGCATCCCACCCTGACCGGCGCCTTCCTTTATCTCGCTGAGAACGCCGACAATTTGAAATGTTCGCGTCTGCAGTCCCGCACCCGATTCATCAAATCCGGAATCGTCCAACGGTATCCCAAAGAAATTAGGCGCATCCTCTTCTTCTTTGTCTTCCTTCTTTTCCTCGGGGGGCGCGAGTAACTCGAAAGTCTTACCGACGGCATCCGCGGGTTTCTCGTAACCGAAGTCGCGGACAAAGCGTTCGGAAACAACCGCTTCACCAGCGTTGGGAGCGGAGATCATTTTTCCGGCGGCAAAATGCTGAAAGCGAGTGGCAGCGTTGGGAATGTTCGCGCCGCCTATGTTTTGCGTGAGCAGTTTGCCGTTCGAGCGCACGTAAGCAGGGAAGCTGACGTTTGGCTCTACGTAAGCGACACCGGGAACGTTGGCGATGTCTTTGACACCCGCGTCGTCGAGAATACGAGTAGGCGATCGGTTTCCACGCCGGCCGTCTCGTCTTTCGCCTTCGTCTCTGGCGCGCGAGGGACCATTGAGTCCGGCGAGATTCCCGAGGCCACGACCGAAGACGATAATCTCATTGAAGAGATCGAGCGCTTTGAAACGCGCGAGCATGTTGCTCTGCAGTCCGAGACCGAACGACACCATCGTAACGATTACCGCCACCCCGATGATGACGCCCATCGTCGTGAGAACAGCGCGCAGCTTTGCCTGCCGCAGGTTTCTTAATGCCAGGTGGAGAATATCGAAAAAGCTCATATAGGATTTAGTTTAGAGTTCAAGCTTTAGCTTGTCCTCTCAAACAGCAGCCTAAAGGCTGAACTCTGAACCTCAATACACCAGCTTGACCGCATCAGGGGTCCAATCAGCGAGGCTCGCGGTCACGACTTCCGCACCCGCAGCTCGCAGCGCTTCGGCCGGCACCGTGTTCGTGATGCCCAGCGTCCGCATTCCCGCCACGCGCGCTGACTCAATCCCCGGCGGTGAATCTTCAATCGCCAAACACTCAGACGCGAGCAGCGGCAGTTTCCGCTCGTGCTGTCTCTTCTCGTTCAGCTTTGCCAGTCCTGCAAGATAACAATCCGCCGCCGGCTTGCAGGCCGACGCATCCTCCGCTGTAACGATCACGGAAAAAAGCGGCGCCAGGTTCGCACGCTGAAACACGTAACCAACCTCAGCCTTGTTTGCCATGCTCACCAGCCCGATCGAAAACTCACGCGACGCTGCTTTGAGAAACGTCAGCACACCGGGAAACAGCGGCAGCTCTTCGATCATCTGCCGGTGCAAATCAACCTTCGCATCCAGCACCGTTTCCAGAACCGGATCTGTCAAAGGCTTTTTGGTGCGGTCAAACACCGACCGCACAAAGCTGCGGTCGTCCATGCCCAGCGCGCTCATGTACCACTCTTCTTTCAAATCGATTTCGTGGCCGCGCAGCACTTCCTGGTACGCCTTCATCTGGATGGTTTCGTCGTCGATGATGACCCCGTTGAAGTCAAAGAAGATGGCTTTGATCATTTGGTTTGTGCTCTCAGGTCGTCAACGAGTTTCGGCAAGCGTTCACTCTCGAGCACATCCAAACGACGCAACACTTCGGCGAGCGAGAGTTCGTTTTTGAGATTTACCTGGTAGTCGAGATCGGCGCGCAGGCGATCTTTTTCGCCTTGCCGGTTCTGCGACATCATGATGATCGGCGCCTGCATGCCAGCGATGATGGCCAACCCGAGATTCAACATTGCATACGGTTTCGGATCGAAACCGTTTATGAGGATGAACGAGTTCAAGATGATCCAAAAAATTATCACCGCGATCGAGACGCCGATAAACTTCCAGCTACCGCCAAATTCAGCGATCAAATCCGCGGACCGATCGGCGAGCGTCTGGCGCGCCTCTTCTTCCTCGTTCGCGTTACGCGAAACTCGCGAGCGCAGCAGGTCATCTGTTCGTCGCAGCCTGTCGGTAAGTGCGCTGAGCATTTTCAGTGCGACGTCAGGATTAGTGCGCACGAAAGAAAGAAACGCTTCGCGCGAGAGAATCGCGAGACGTGCATCTTCGATCACATGAGCGTCGGCGGATCGCTGTCGCCCATCGATGATCGACATCTCGCCAAAGAAGTCACCCTGTGCGAGCTCCGCGAGCGTGAGTTCCTGCTTGTCGTCATCGTGAATACTGATGCGCACCTTCCCGCTCTCGATGAGATACATCGCATTTCCCTTGTCGCCCTGTCGAAAGAGACGCGTATTCCGCGGCACGATCTTATCGGAAAGCAGGTTGCGCAACTCTGTCGCCGCTGAATCGTCGAGCGAAGCGAAGAGCGGCACCGAGCGAAGCGCCTCAATCGTCATTTGGCTAACGGGCTGTGACATAACATCCTCCAACAGAAAGTCAACCGTGGGGTGGCCACGGAGGGCCACCCCTACAAAAATTCCCCCTTCAATTACTCCCGTCGCGTTTTGTAGGGGTGGCCCTCCGTGGCCACCCCATTTGACTACACTATCTTTCCATCTTTCATGAACACGATTCGATCGGCGAAACTATTTGCCAGCTCCTGATCGTGCGTGACCATCAGCACCGTCAAAGAGTCCTGGTTGACCATCTCGCGCAGCAGCGCGAGCAGCTCGTGTGCACGGATCGAATCGAGATTTCCGGTGGGTTCATCCGCCAGCAATACCTTCGGATTGTTTGCGAGCGCCCGCGCAATGGCGACGCGCTGTTGCTCGCCACCGGAAAGCTCCGACGGCTTGTGCTCCAAACGATCGGCGAGACCAACACGCGCCAACAACTCACGCGAACGCTCGCGACGTTGTTGCCCGCGCAATCCTCCGAACGCCAGCGCGAGGGAAACATTCTCGCGCGCCGTCATCGTCGGAATGAGGTTGAAGTTCTGAAAGATCATCCCGACTGAGAAACGCCGGTATCGCGCCATCTCTTTCTTCGTAAACGGACCCAATGGTCTCGACGCAAAATACACTTCACCCTGCGTCGGGTGATCGAGCCCACCGAGCATGTTTAGTAAAGTCGATTTACCGGAACCGGAAGTACCTTGAATCGCTACAAACTCGCCTTCGCCGATCTCCAGCGACACGTTGTCGAGGGCAGTAACACTGTTGCTGCCCATCTGATAGATCTTGGACACTTCCTGCGCGGATAGGAGGGCGGGCATCAATGCCTACTCACCCTCCATAACTCGAAACGTTCGTCCTCAAAACCTTTCAACAACATATCAAACTCGACCGCCGACAAACCCTCCGCTTCGATCAATTCACGAACTTTCGCATCCTCATAAACTGAGCCTGAGATTATCACGTCAGCGCCTGACGACAGACCTTCGAGACGAGCGGCCATGTTCACGGTCGATCCAAAATAGTCGAGCCGATCGTTCAGGGTTACGGCGATGCACGGACCGGTGTTCAACCCGGCTTTCAGTTGCAACGGCCTGCCGCCGTCGGCGGGTTCGGCGAGCGCGCGTTGCACTTCGAGCATCGCGATGAGAGCGTCAGCCGCCGATCGAAATACAGCCATAACGGCGTCGCCGATCGTTTTCACAACCGCGCCGTCGTGCTCGATTACTGCTTTTCGCACCACGTCGAAGTGGCTCATCACGCGCCCAAATGCAGTCGCGTCGCCGATCTCTCGATAGAGTTGGGTTGAATGACGAAGATCCGTGAACAGCACTGTCAGTGTTCCGACTGAGATCTGTTCGCCGGGTCGCAAAGCTTCACTCGCAAACAGATCCCGGAACATTTGCAACGCTGTCACTTCGGCCGCGGTAGTCGCCTGATCACTCCACTCAAGACGCTCGAGAATCACGAGCTGTTCAGCCTCAGTCTCATTCTTCAAGGCGAGCGAGAACTGTTCGCTGACGTGCAACGAATCCTGGCCCCAACCATTACTCGAGAGCGTTACCTGCGCCGAATCCTCCCCTTCCGGAGAGACGGTCAGATCCTGAGATCCGGCAAGCTCGAGGGCGCGAATGCGATAGCTGCCACTCTCCAACGGCAACGACAGCTCTCGTTGGCCTCCCGTAGGCAGTAGTTGCTGCGCGACCACGTGCGGCGTCCAATGTGGGCTGCCGATACAGAAAACCGGCACCTGAACACGTCTCACAGCCGGATTCGGACGAAACGTCAGCTCAACGTAACGATCGAAGTTGACGGTGAAGTCGATCTTGCAGGTATTGCAGTGAACTTTCGTGTCGATCTCTTTCAACGAAAGCCCGCTCTCCTGCGGACCGCGACAGAGCGGACAAAGTAAGTCCCATTGAAAATCGAGCAACCCGATTCGCGTTGCGCGCAGGCAAACCTCGAGCACGACACGCCGCGGCTCCTGCCAATCGTCGGCAAGCTTGTACGCGCGAATACGCGCCACCGCTAAGTCGTCGCCACGTTCCAGAAACTCAATTAACCGCTCGGCGATGGCGAGTTTCTGCGCCGGCGATTCAGTGCTTTCAAGATCCGCAATCAGTTTTTGCTTGAGGTTTGCGAGACGCTGCAAGTCAAACGACGATTGCGACGTGTTTGGCTCAGACGTTTCGGCAGCCGCCCCCAGGAAAGCGGTGTTGTCATACTTCCTGATCGAATCACGAAACCGGCGCGCGACGATGAGATTCACCTGTATCGGTATCACCACGACGCCGAAAATATTTCGCGGTGTCGACCATATTTCATACCTCAAATGCGTGCCGCCTTCGGCTTTCGGTGTCAACTCCGCTCGCATTTTGAGCCGGGCCAGCGGACCTTTGCTGTAAACACGTTCGACGCCGAAACGAACGGGCTTGACCCATTCGAAAGGCTGCTCCTCCCATTCGACAGGCAAGCCGTAAATCGAGAGTCGTACTTTACGACGCGCGTTGCGGAGTCGCTTGCCGGAATCGTCTATCTCGATCTGCGGCACACCGGTATCGCGATTGAACCTGTTCGTATCAGCAATGAACGGCCACAATCGTTCCGGGCTCGATTTGAGATCAAACTCCCAACGTTTGTGATACTCGCGAAAAGGCATATACATCTCAACCACAAAGGCACAAAGACACAAATCGACTTCGTGCCTTTGTGCCTTCGTGGTTAAAGTCTTTGACCGATCAGACTTCCTTGTACTCTGAATCTACATCTTCATGCGACAGGGCGACCCGGTAGTTCTTTGATTGTAGTTGCTTGGTAATCAGCAAATCATCTTTGGTCTTGAGGAGATCGGCGCGACTATAGACCGACAGTTCAAAGTTGTAGCCGTGAGTGATGGCATCCTTCGGACAGGCCTCGACACAATACCCGCAG
>Ga0207643_10001362_pt1 | contig 14113 bp, 12 predicted proteins | sample KBSMisM62_FD_184313 | JGI IMG/M metagenome (GOLD analysis project Ga0207643, IMG submission 184313) | Miscanthus rhizosphere microbial communities from Kellogg Biological Station, Michigan, USA - KBS Miscanthus M6-2 (SPAdes) (version 2) | ecosystem: Host-associated > Plants > Roots >...
TGGGGGAGGGCTGGGGAGGGGGGTCGTCGTTTTTGCACGAGGTGTGTCCGCCAACTGCTACCCCCATCCCCAACCCCTCCCCACAAGGGGGAGGGGAGGAACTCGCGGCAAGATCGGCCCCGACCGCTTGAGCGGAATATCCGGAGGGCAACTGCGTGCGCCCCAGCACTTTCCAGGTGGTGACCGCGGGCTGGCCCTGCGGGTCGTGCTTCATCCACCAGCCGCGGGTGGCGTCCTTGCGGCCGAGCGGCAGGTCGATACGACCCTCGTCGTCCGCCGGTCCGCCCTCCACCAGCGCCCAGTAGGTCTTGCCGACGCGGCCCGCCTTGAACAGCCGGCCGAGCTCGGCCAGCGCCTTGCGGTGGCGGCCGAGCACGAGACAGCCCGAAGTGTCGCGATCGAGCCGATGCGCGAGCGCGGGGGCGCGCGGCAGCCCGAACCGCAGCGCGCCGAAATAATCTTCCAGGCTCTCGCCGCCCTTGGGACCCTTGTGCACGGCGAAGCCCGCCGGCTTGTCGAGCACCAGCATCAGGCCGTCGCGATAGAGCAGGCGAGCGATGATCTCTTCGGGGGTCACGGTCACTTACCAAGGTTCGGGGAAACCGCTATCACGGCCGTCCTAGTGTCCCGTTTCCGACGTTCGTATCGTTTCGCAGCACCCGCTTTTACGAACGTCGGAAACAAATGGACACTAGCAACTTGTGGAATCGAGTGTGGCTTTGCATCTGACGTTCCTATGAACGACTCGCGGTACATACTGATGGGAACGTCAGATGCGCCACACTTGTGAACGAAGTGAAGCGTTCGGACGGACATGAACGATCAACCGGAAGAGAAGCAGAGCTGGTGGCAGCGGCTGAGCGGCGGGCTCAAGCGCACGTCGGCGTCGATCGGCGGCGCCGTCGCCGATCTCGTGGTCAAGCGCAAGCTCGACCAGGAGATGCTCGACGAGATTGAGGAGGTGCTGATCCGCGCCGATCTCGGCCTCGATACCGCAGCGAGGATCGCCGCCGCGGTCGGCGAAGGCCGCTACGACAAGTCGATCACGTCAGACGAGGTGAAGGCGGTGGTCGCGGCGGAGGTGGAGAAAGTCCTCGCGCCGGTCGCGAAGCCGCTGAACGTCGACGGAGAGAAGCCCTTCGTCGTGCTGGTCGTGGGCGTCAACGGCTCCGGCAAGACCACGACCATCGGCAAGCTTGCGGCCAAGCTCCACGCCGAAGGCCGCTCGGTCATGCTTGCCGCCGGCGATACGTTTCGGGCCGCGGCCATCGATCAGCTCAACGTCTGGGGCGGCCGCAGCGGCGCCACGGTCATCGCCCGGGCGCCGGGCTCGGACGCCGCGGGCCTCGCCTTCGATGCCCTCACGCAAGCCCGCGTCGAGGAGGTCGACGTGCTGCTGGTGGACACCGCCGGTCGCCTGCAGAACAAGGCGGTGCTCATGGATGAGCTGGAAAAGATCGTGCGGGTGATGAAGAAGGTCGACCCGGCGGTGCCGCACGCCGTTCTGCTGGTGCTCGACGCCACGGTCGGGCAGAACGCGCTCTCCCAGGTCGAAGTGTTTCGCGACATCGCCGGGGTTACCGGGCTGGTCATGACCAAGCTCGACGGGACCGCGCGCGGCGGCATCCTGGTCGCCATCGCGGCTAAATTCGGACTGCCGGTGCATTTCATCGGCGTGGGCGAAAGCATCGACGACCTCGCGCCGTTCTCGGCCAGGGACTTCGCGCGCGCGGTCGCGGGGGTCGAATGAGACGACGTTACGTTCACTCGCTTGTCATGCCCGCGTAAGCGGGCATCCAATAAACTGTCATCGTGTCGCATGACTCATCGGACCAATCACGCTACACAGCCGCCATGAACGCGAAAAAACCGCAGCTCAATCCCATGCTCAAGATCGTGCTCGATCTCGGGCCGCTGGTGCTGTTCTTCGTCGCCAACTCGCGCCCCGCGCTGTTCCTGCCGCTGGTGGCGCCGATCCTGCCCGCCGATATCGCCACCGGCGAACGCGCCGGCATCTTCGTCGCGACCGCGGTGTTCATGGTCGCGATCGTGGCGGCGCTGGTGGTGTCCTATGTCATGACCCGGCATCTGCCGGTCATGCCGATGGTCACCGCGATCATCGTCCTGGTGTTCGGCTCGCTCACGCTCGTCCTGCACGACGAGCATTTCATCAAGCTCAAACCGACCATCATCTATCTGCTGTTCGGCGGGGTGCTGCTCGGTGGGCTCGCGTTCGGCAAGCCGCTCCTAAGCATGGTGTTCGATTCCGTGTTTCACCTCACCGAAGAGGGCTGGCGCAAGCTGACGGTGCGCTGGGCGCTGTTCTTCTTCGCGCTCGCGATCCTCAACGAGATCGTGTGGCGCACCCAGACCACCGACGTCTGGGTCAGCTTCAAGGTGTTCGGGGTGGTGCCGCTGACGTTTCTGTTCGGCGCGTTGCAGTATCCGCTGCTGACGAAATATGCCGCGCCGGAGACGAAGGAGGCCGGCGAGTAACGCCTTACGATGGCGGCGCCGCCGCCAGCGCCTTCTCGATCGCGGGCTTCAATCCCTTGTCGAGATTGTCCGGGGTGATCGGTCCGATCAGCTTGTAGGCGATGCGCCCGTCGCGGCCGACGACGAAGGTTTCCGGTACGCCGTACACGCCCCACTCGATCGCCGCACGGCCATTGCGGTCAATTCCGTTGGCCACGAAGGGATTGCCATAACGGCCGAGAAAGCGCCGCGCGTTGTCGGCCTCGTCCTTGTAGTTGATGCCGGCGACGCGCAGCCGCCGGTCGGCCGCGAGGTTCAGGAGCAACGGCGCTTCCTCGCGGCAAGGCACGCACCATGACGCCCACACGTTGAGCACCGTCACTTCGCCCTTGAAATCCGCGCTGTCGATGCCGGGCACGGCCTTGCCGTCGCGCTCGAGCGCGGGGAGCGGGGGGAGATTGGTGGCCGGAGCAACGTGCCCGATCAAGGCGGACGGAATGCGCGAGGGATCGCCGGCGCCCAGCCGAAACATGAACAGCGCGGCGAGCGCGAGAAACGCCAGCAGCGGGATCAATACCAGCATGCGGCGCCGCCACGCACCCGCGTCCTTTTCGATCACGTTATTGTCTGTCGCGCTCACGCCTTGTCCTCCTGCGCGCGCCCCGAGCGCCGCCTGATCCCGTGCGCCTCGAACTCGTTGAGGACACGGTTCAAATGCCGGCGCTCGAACACGATCCATGCCACCAGCCCGGCCACGATCGCGATGGCCGCGACATAGGCGGTCACGATGAAGCCGACATGGGGACCGAGATTCATCGTCACAGCCCCGTCGCGGCGTCCGCCTGCATGATCAGCAACGTGCGTACGCGCCGCCGCATGATCTCGTTGCGCATGGCAGCCAGATGCAGCGCCAGAAACAACAGCGTGAACGCGATCAACATCACGATCAGCGGCACAAGGATGGTCGGATGGATCGTCGATCCGCCCAGGCGTAGCACCGACGCGGGCTGGTGCAGCGTGTTCCACCAGTCCACGGAAAACTTGATGATCGGGATGTTGATCGCGCCGACGAGGGTGAGCACCGCCACCACCCGCGCCGCCCGCGTCGGGTCTTCGATCGTCCGCCACAACGCGATCACGCCGAGATACATCAGGAACAGGACCAGCACCGAGGTCAGCCGCGCGTCCCACACCCAGTAGGTGCCCCACATCGGCCGGCCCCAGAGCGAGCCGGTCACGAGGCACATCAGGGTGAACGCCGCGCCGATCGGCGCCGCGGCCTTGGCGGCGACGTCGGCGAGCGGATGGCGCCAGACCAGCGTGCCGAGGCCGGCGATGCTCATCAATATCCAGGCGAAGGTGCCGAGCCACGCCGCCGGTACGTGAATGAACATGATCTTCACGGTCGCGCCCTGCTGGTAGTCGTCGGGCGCGAAGTAGGCTTGGCTGATGCCGAAGGCGAAGGCGAGCAGCGTCGCGACCGCGAGCCAGGGCAATATCCTGTCGGTCAGCGCCAGGAAGCGGGACGGATTGGCGAGATCGGTCAGTCTCATCGCAACTCCCTACAGATGCGTTTCTTATTCATGCACCAAGCCGCGCGCAATGTGGCGACCACAATGTGGCAATCCCAATGCGGGGCGTCTTGGCTGGTCGGCATTTCACGATCACGTCATTCCCACGCCGCCTCTATTCCAATCCCTGCCGCAGCCCGATGGCGGCGCTCAGCGGACCGATCACCAGGCTCGCCAGCGTCAGCGCGCACAGGATGCTGAACGGCGTGCCGAACGGGATCGGCCCGACGATCGCCGCGTTCGACGCCGCAACACCGAAGATGAGCACGGGGATTGTCAACGGCAGAACCAGGATCGCCAGCAGGAGCCCGCCGCGCCGCAGTGCAACAGTCAGCGCCGCGCCGATGAGGCCAATGAAAGTCAGCGCCGGCGTGCCCGCGAGCAAGGTCAGCGCGACCGCGCCAGTTGCCTTCGGCTCGAGGTTGAGCAGGAGGCCCAGCAGCGGCGCGGCGATCACCAGCGGCAGGCCGGTGGTGAGCCAATGCGCGAGCGCCTTGGCGGCGAGCGCCAGCTCGAGCGGCACGCGTGCCGTCAGGATCAGGTCGAGCGAACCGTCCTCGTGATCCATGGCAATGAGCCGGTCGAGCGCGAGCAGGTTCGCGAGCAGTGCCCCCAGCCAGAGGATGGCCGGCCCGATCCGCGCCAGCAGCGCGAGGTCGGGGCCGAGCGCGAGCGGGACCAGCGTCACCACGATCAGGAAGAACAGCACGCCGATCCATGCGCCGCCGCCCACGCGCACGGCGAGCCTGATATCGCGCCGCAGAATTGCGGTGAGAGCGCTCATGCCGGCGGCGCCCGGAGGGGGGCACATCGAGCAAGCGGCTGCGTCATCGTCCGATCCCCAATCGCAGCTCCTTGGACGCGTCGAGGCCGATCGGTCCATGCGCCGCGGCCAGGATCAGCCCGCTGCTGGCGAGATGAACGCGCATGAGCTCCGCCAGCATGGCTTGGCCGAGGGTGTCGAGCGCCGTGGTCGGCTCATCGAGCAACCAGATCGGCCGCTCGACCGCAATCAGGCGGGCAAGCGAGAGGCGGCGGCGCTGCCCGGCGGAGAGATAGCTCGCGGGCAGCCGGGCCAGTCCGTCGAGACCGACGGCCGCTAGGGCTGCCTCTTCCTTGGCCGCCTCTCCCTTGGCCGGCCCCCCGCCGAGAAAATGTGCCCAGAATGCGAGGTTCTCTCGCACCGACAGCGAGGATTTCAGCGCGTCCTGGTGGCCGAGATAGTGGACGTGCTCACCGACGGTCAGTTCCGGATCGCCGCCTTCGAATTCGAGCCGGCCCGCCTCCGGCCGCACCAGGCCCGCGACCAGCCGAAGCAGCGAAGACTTGCCCACGCCATTGGGGCCGGTGACCAGCAGCGCTTCGCCGGCACCGAGCGTGAAGCTCAGACCGCGGAAGACCTGGCGGCCGCCCCGGACGCAGGCGAGATCGTGGCCGGCGAGGCGCATCATCGGCTGGCCCGCGGGTCGGACCGGCGAATTCGTGGATTTCGACGCGAGCCGGACGTCGGACCGGGTCTGCCAGCCCGCCCTCCACTTGGAACAAGCCGCGAAACAAATTCTGGTTTTTTGCCCATGCTGTTGAGGAGTGTCGATTTTCTGGAATGACGCCAAAAAAGACCCTATAAGCCATCGTCCCGCGCTCACTATCAACCCGCGCGGAGCTCGCGACCGACGACGAGGAAGCGCTTCCGGTATCTCCCTACCTTTAAGCCGCTGCCCTCCCCGGTTGGATGGGAACGATCACTATGACGTCACTCGACAGCTTTCGCTGCTGCAAACCGCTCAAGGTGGGCAGCAAGACCTACGCCCATTACAGCCTGCCGACGGCAGAGAAAAACGGCCTCAAGGGCATCTCCCGGCTGCCGTTTTCAATGAAGGTGCTGCTGGAGAACCTGCTGCGCAACGAGGATGGCCGCTCAGTCACCAAAGAGGACATTCAGGCGGTGGCGCAGTGGCTCAAGACCAAGACATCGGAACGCGAGATCGCCTTCCGGCCCGCGCGCGTGCTGATGCAGGACTTCACCGGCGTGCCGGCGGTGGTGGATCTCGCCGCCATGCGCGACGCCATGAAGCTGCTGGGCGGCGATCCGAAGAAAATCAATCCGCTGGTTCCCGTCGACCTCGTCTGCGATCACTCGGTCGCGGTGACGTTCTTCGGCACCAACAACGCGGTCAAGAAGAACGTCGAGGAAGAATACCGGCAGAACCGGGAACGCTACGAATTCCTCAAGTGGTCGCAGAAGTCGTTCGACAATTTCCGCGTGGTGCCGCCGGGCACCGGCATCTGCCACCAGGTCAATCTGGAATATCTGTCGCAGACGGTGTGGAGCAAGAAGGACAAGGTCAAGGTCGACGGCAAGGTGACCGCGATCGACGTCGCCTATCCGGACACGCTGGTCGGCACCGATTCCCATACCACCATGGTCAACGGCCTCGCCGTGCTCGGCTGGGGCGTCGGCGGCATCGAGGCGGAGGCGGCCATGCTCGGGCAGGCCTATTCGATGCTGCTGCCGGAAGTGATCGGCGTGAAGTTCACCGGCAAGCTCAAGGAAGGGGTGACGGCCACCGATCTCGTGCTCACGGTCACGCAGATGCTGCGCAAACGCGGCGTGGTCGGCAAGTTTGTGGAATATTTCGGCCCGGGCCTCGCCAATCTCTCGATCGCCGATCGCGCCACCATCGGCAACATGTCGCCCGAATACGGCGCGACCTGCGGCTTTTTCCCGGTCGACGACGATACGGTGCGGTACCTCACGGATACCAGCCGGGCCGCCGCGCAGGTTGCGCTGGTCGCCGCCTATTGCAAGGCGCAGGGCCTCTACCGCACCAAGTCGACGCCGGACCCGGTCTTCACCGACATCCTCAAGCTCGAACTGTCGCAGGTCGAGCCCTCGCTCGCCGGGCCCAAGCGTCCGCAAGACCGCGTCGCGCTCCGGGACGTGAAGGCCGGGTTCACGATGGCGATGGAGAAAGAGTTCAACAAGGGCGGCGACGGCGGCAAGGACACCTTCGATCTGCATCCGGCGCTCGCCACCTCGGTGGACAAGAACTTCGGCAAGGCCGGAGGCTCGAAACGGGTCCCGGTCGAGGGCCGCGAGCACGATCTCGGCCACGGCGACGTCGTGATCGCCGCGATCACCTCCTGCACCAATACCTCGAACCCGAACGTGATGATCGGCGCCGGGCTGCTGGCGCGCAAGGCGGTGGCCAAGGGCCTCACCGTCAAGCCGTGGGTCAAGACCTCGCTTGCACCGGGTTCGCAGGTGGTCGCCGAATATCTCGACAAATCCGGGTTGCAGAAGGACCTGGACAAGCTTGGCTACAACCTGGTCGGCTTCGGCTGCACCACATGCATCGGCAATTCCGGTCCGCTCGCGCCCGAGATCTCGAAGACGATCAACGACAAGGATCTCGTCGCCGCGGCGGTGCTGTCCGGCAATCGCAATTTCGAAGGCCGCGTCAACGCCGACGTGCGCGCGAACTATCTGGCCTCGCCGCCGCTGGTCGTCGCCTATGCGCTCGCGGGGTCGATGTATTCCGATCTCCTCAAGCAGCCGCTCGGCCTCGACAAGCAGGGCAAGAAGGTCTTCCTCAAGGACATCTGGCCCTCGAGCCGCGAGATCAGCGGCGTCGTGCGCAAGACCATCAACAAGCAGATGTTCGCCAAGAAATACGCCGACGTGTTCAAGGGCGACACGAATTGGCGCAGCATCCAGGTGAAGGGCGGCTTGACCTACGGCTGGGACAAGAAGTCGACCTACGTGCAGAACCCGCCGTACTTCGTCGGCATGGGCAAGCATCCGGCGCCGCTCACCGACATCGTCGATGCGCGCGTGCTCTGCCTGCTGCTGGACTCGATCACGACCGACCACATCTCGCCGGCGGGCTCGATCAAGCTGGACTCGCCCGCGGGCAAGTATCTGACCGAGCACAAGGTGAAGCCGGGCGACTTCAACCAGTACGGCACGCGCCGCGGCAACCACGAAGTGATGATGCGCGGCACCTTCGCCAATATCCGGCTCAAGAACCAGATGGTGCCGGGCGTCGAAGGCGGCGTAACCGTTCACTTTCCGTCACGCCAGCGGATGTCGATCTACGACGCCGCCATGCGCTACAAGAACGACAAGATCCCGCTCGTGATCTTTGCCGGCAAGGAATACGGCAGCGGATCCTCGCGCGACTGGGCGGCCAAGGGTCCGAGCCTGCTGGGCGTGCGCGCCGTCATTACCCAATCGTTCGAACGCATCCATCGGTCGAATCTCATCGGCATGGGCGTGCTGCCGTTGTGCTTCGAGGAGGGCACGTCGTGGCAGACGCTCGGCCTCAAGGGCGACGAGCAGGTGACCATCCGCGGGCTGCACGGCGAGATCAAGCCGCGCCAGCGGATGATGGCGGAAATCGTCGCCTCCGATGGCAGGCTCAAGCGGATTCCGCTCCTGTGCCGCATCGACACCCTCGACGAGCTCGACTATTTCAAGCACGGCGGGATCCTGCAGTATGTGCTGCGCCAGCTGGTGGCGGCCTAGCCCCGCCATTCCCCTCTCATCCCGAGCCCTCAGTCCGGCTCACCTCGAATTGAGTGGCGGGTGATCGTATGGCTGACTATGAATAATGGCGGCGGATCGACGAAACGGCCCCGGTCTATCTAAGTCGGGAAGGGATCGTAATGGTACGGCGTTGTCTCGCTTATGCGGCAGTGGTCATTTGCTCCTCCGTTGCATCGCACGCATCCGCGCAGGCCGAGCCGCGTGCCGTCATCGAATTGTTCACCAGCCAGGGTTGCTCATCGTGCCCGGCGGCTGACAAGCTCCTGGGGGAGCTCGCGGCCGATCCGTCGCTCGTGCCGATCAGCGTCCCCATCGACTATTGGGATTATCTCGGCTGGAAGGATACGCTTGCGGATCCTCGCAACACCGCCCGGCAAAAATCCTACGCGCATGTGCGCGGCGACGGACAGGTCTACACGCCGCAAGTGGTGGTGAACGGCAGCGTGCACGCCCTGGGCAGCGACAAGTCCGCAATCGAGCAGGCCATCCTCAAGACCCGCAAGAATGGCGCCATGTCGCTGCCGCCGGTGACGCTGACGCTCACCGACGGCAAGCTGAATGTCACCGTTCCCGACGTTGCGGGCGGCGAGACCGGTGGCGAGGTCTGGCTGTTCGGATTGGTCAAGGCTGCGACGATCGTGATCGGGCGCGGCGAGAACAAGGGGCGCACCGTCACCTATCACAACGTGGTGCGGCGCTGGATCAAGCTCGGCGATTGGAGCGGCAAGGCCAACGCCTGGAGCGTTCCGGTGCAGAAGCTCAAGGGTGACGGCATCGACGAAGCCGCCGTCTTGGTACAGGGCGGCACGGCGGAAAAGCCCAAGGCCATTCTTGGCGGCACGCTGGCGGCGATTCACTAAAGCAGACGATTCATTAAAGCGGACGGCGAGGACGCCGGAAGCGAAGCTCGGCGAGCTTCGGTCCTCGATGATGCGCGTCAGATGAAAACGGGCCGGCTGCGAGCCGGCCCGAAGTGTCTGGCTTAAACCGTACGCGGAACTCTAGCTTCGGTTTAACGCACTTTACGCTGTGACGTTCAATAAGTGACGTTCAGCTAGCGGGCCCGATCCGCCCCGAACTCCGGGGGGCTGGGGGGCTGAGATGTCCGGTGTCAGAGACAGACCGGGCCCTGAGGCAACGATCGAAAACTCGCATTCCAGCTTGGCCCGTGGTTGGCCGGAATTGGGCAGTATTATGATTCTATTGACGAATCCGTGAGGTGCGGCGGTCACTAGGTCGCAGCGCCGTGTACGTGACGCGATCGCGAACCATTTCCTCTTGCCGACGCTTGCGTCCGGCGCAATCATCGTCATCGGCACGTCACACTGAAAGGAGGCGCCGCATGAGCTACGGCGATACTGAGCCGAGCGAGTTTCACGGGGGCGCCCCCGCGGGCCCTTCGCCCTTCGCCCCCCCGAGCCGCGTGACGTTCGACCGGCGCGAGCTCAACCGAATTTTCAGTCTGTACGGCCGCAAGGTGGCGGCCGGTGAATGGCGGGATTACGCCATCGACTTCCTCAAGGACCGCGCGGTGTTCTCCGTGTTCCGCCGCGCCTCGGAGGTCCCGATCTATCGCATCGAGAAAAATCCGAAGCTTGCGCGCCGACAGGGCGCCTACAGCGTGATCTCCGCCACCGGCCTGATCGTGCGGCGCGGCCACGAGCTCGATCGCGTGCTGCACTCCATCGACACATCGCTGAGCGTGGTCGCGGGATAGCGCCCTCCGGACCACCACGATCGCGCGCTTTCAGGCTTTTACTGAGCGCGCTCTAAGGAGCGGTCGTCGCACCGGCACCTAGCGGGCGCTGCATCAGGACGCTGTCGAGCCAGCGTCCGAACTTGAAGCCGACATTGTCGAACGTACCCACCATGCGGAAGCCGGCGCAGCGGTGAAGCTCGATCGAGCCAGCGTTGGCGGAATCCCCGATCACTGCGATCATCTGCCGGAAGCCGGCCGCCTCCGCGTCCGCGATCAGGCGTTCGATCAGGGCGCGGCCCACGCCCCTGCGCTGCGACTGCGGCGCGACATAGATCGAATCCTCGACGCTCCAGTGATAGGCCGGGCGCGCGCGATAGGGCCCGGCATAGGCGTAACCCGCGATCTCGCCTTCGATCTCCGCCACCAGGTAGGGATAGCCGCCGGCCAACAGTGCCTCATAGCGGCGCGTCATTTCCTTCTGGTCCGGCGGTTGGAGCTCGAAGGATGCCGTGCCGTGGCGCACGGCGTGGTCGTAGATTCCGGTGATGACAGCGAGATCGTGCGGCAGGGCGGCGCGGATGAGCATTGCTGGGACGGCGCAGACCGAGGACGGAAACGATTGCGCACAGAATACAGACAATGCCGCGCGGAAATAAATAGCCCGGTCGTGCGCGCGCCGCCGGCCGCACCGGTGCAAAAGAAAAACGCCCCGGCGATGAGCCGGGGCGTTGCAGTCCAGATCCTGTCTTCTGAGCGTCAGCGGCGATCGCCGAGGAAGCGCAGCATGAACAGGAACAGGTTGATGAAGTCGAGATAGAGCGTCAGGGCGCCCATCACGGCCTTGCGGCCGACGACGGTGCCGTCCTCCATCGGATCGTACATCTCCTTGATCTTCTGGGTGTCCCAGGCGGTGAGGCCTGCGAAGATCAGCACGCCGGCGGCGGAGATCACGAAGTCGAGCCCGGTGCTCTTGAGGAACAGGTTGACCAGCATGGCGATCATCAGCCCGATCAGACCCATGACCAGGAACGATCCCATGGCGGACAGATCGCGTTGCGTCGTGTAGCCGTAAAGACTGAGTGCACCGAACGACGCCGCCGAGATGAAGAACACGCGCGCGATCGACGCGCCGGTATAGGTGAGGAACACCGACGACAGCATCAGCCCCAGCAGAGCCGCGTACACCATGAACAGCGCGAACGCCGTCGAAGGCGCCAGCGAGTTGATGCGCCAGCTGATCAGGAAGACGAGGCCGAGCGTCCCGAGAAACAGAACCAGCACCGCCGGTCCGCTGAAGATCGCCTGACCGAAGGACGTCAGCCCGACGATGGCGCCATTGGCGTTGGTGACGACCGCGGCCTGGTACGTGAACCAGGATACGACGCCCGTGAGCGCCACGCCCATGGCCATGTAGTTGTAAATGCGGATCATGTAGGCCCGCAGGCCCTGATCGATCGCAACTGCCCGGTCCGCACCGACGCTGCGTCTGGCAGCCGCGTAGTTCCGGTCGAAATCCGACATGGAAGTTTCCCTCTCTCTAATTCCGGCCCGAGGGCCGGCTCATATGGGCGCCGTACCGGCAAGCGGCAGGCGTCCGATGCGCGGAATCTAGTGCGGGACGGGTTCCGGCGCCAGATGCCACCGACGGGATTTGTTGGCGACAAGCTGCCGCCCGGCATCGCCCCGGCAGGTTACATTCTAGCAACCTATCGGCGACGGCATGTTGGCGGCGAGGCGCGGCGTGTTGTCGCTTGCGCGCGGGCCCGAACCGACGCTCCCCGGAGATTACAGGTTGCGGAGTACGGACGCCGGCTTCTGGCCGAGTGCGGTGAAGGTGCCGACCAGCCCGAGCAGCACTGTTGCGGCGATGGCGCCGGCGGCCGCCGCCAGCAAGGGGCCCGGCAGCCAGACGAAAGACAGGTTCATGACCTTGGTGATGATCAAGGCGGCGGCAGCCGAGCCCGCCGCCACGCCGAACAGCGCGGTGGCGACGCCGAGCGCGAGATATTCGAGCGCATAGGCCGAAAGCAGCCGTATCCGGGTCGCACCGACGGTCTTCAGGATGACGGCGTCGTAGACCCGGTGCCGGTGTCCGGCTGCGAGCGCTCCGCCCAGCACCAGCACCGCCACGACCAGGGTGAGCACGCTTGCGCCGCGGATCGCGAGCGTGAGGTTCGTCACGATATGGCCGATGGAATCCAGTGCCTCCCGTACGCGCACGGTGGTGATCGCCGGAAAGGCATCCGCCATCGCTTTCAGCAGCCCCGCTTCCTCCTCGCTCGTGCCGCCGCCGGGATACGTCAGCGTGGCGATGTGGGTGTGCGGGGCGGCGCGGAAGGTGGCGGGCGAGAACACCATGACAAAGTTGATGCCGAGGCTCTGCCAATCGACCGTGCGCAGATTCGCGACGGTTGCGGTCAGGTTGCGGCCGAGCACGTTCACCGTGACCTGGTCGCCGAACGTGAGGCCCAGCCCGTCCGCGATGCGCTTCTCCAACGACACCAACGGTGGTCCCTGGTAGTCCGGCGTCCACCACTGTCCGGCGATCAGGCGCGAGCCGGCCGGGACCTCGTCGCCATAGGTGATGCCGCGATCGCTCTGCAGCGCCCAGGCGGTGTCGGGCGACGGCTTGAGGTCCTCGGCCGCGACGCCCTTCGCGGCCACGATCCGCCCGCGCAGCATGGGCACGCGCTCGAGCGCGGCGCGCGGTGCGTGCGCATGAACGAAGGCGTCGAACCTGTCGGACTCCGCGGCCGGGATGTCGACGAAGTAGAATGACGGGGCCTTGTCCGGCAACGCCGCAAGGAATTGCCGGCGCAGATTGCCGTCGATCGCGATCACGGTCACCAGGACCGCGACGCCGAGGCCGAGCGACAGCACGACGCTCGGGGTGACCGCGCCCGGCCGGTGGATATTGGCAAGCGCGAGCCGCACCACGGGAGAGGCGGGGCGCGGCAGCCGGCGTGCGCCCAGCATCAGCAGTGCCGCCACCAGCCGCAGCAGCACGAACACTGCCAGCGCGGCGCCGACGAAGATCGCAGCGATGCGCCGGTCATAGGCGAGCGCGATGGCGATGCCCGCGAGTGCGCAGCCGACCAGCGCCGTTGCGACGATGTAGGGCCGGCGCGGCCAGTGCCGCTCGCTGGCGACCTCGTCGCGGAACAGCGCCGAGACCGGCACGTCATGAGCGCGGCCGAGCGGCCATAGTGCGAAGGCCGCGGCGGTCAGGAGCCCGTAGAGCAAAGCGAGCGCCAGCTGACCCGGATGCACCGCCGGCGCGAGCGGCAATGGCAGCGTGGCGCCGAAGCCCCAGCCGATGAGAAACGGCAAGGCGGCGCCGACGGCGAGGCCCGGCAGCGCGCCGAGCGCGGCGAGCACCAGCACCTGGGTCAGATAGATCCGAAACACGCGCGAGCCGGTCGCGCCCAGCGCCTTGAGCGTGGCGATCGCGTCGCGGCGGCGGTCGAGATGGCCCTTGACCGCGTTGGCCACTCCCACGCCGCCGACCAGCAGCGCGGTGAGGCCGACCAGCGTCAGATACTGCGTGAAGCGTTCGACATTGCGTTCGAGCGCGGGCGAAGCGTTGCTGCGTGACCGCACCTCCCAGCCGGCTTCCGGCAGTTGGGCCTGCGCCGCCGCCGTCACGGCGCGCACGCCGGTATCGGTGGCGTCATTGTCGGGCAGGCGCAAGCGATAGTGCCAGCGCACGACGCTGCCGGGCTGCAGCAGGCCGGTCGCGCGCAACGCCGCTTCGCTGATGAGGAGCCGCGGGCCGAAGCCGATGCTGCCGGCAAGCTTGTCCGGCTCCGACGTCAGCCC
>Ga0207643_10001365_pt1 | contig 14073 bp, 9 predicted proteins | sample KBSMisM62_FD_184313 | JGI IMG/M metagenome (GOLD analysis project Ga0207643, IMG submission 184313) | Miscanthus rhizosphere microbial communities from Kellogg Biological Station, Michigan, USA - KBS Miscanthus M6-2 (SPAdes) (version 2) | ecosystem: Host-associated > Plants > Roots > Rhizosphere...
TTCTGTGCGGCGCGGTCTACCAGTCGTTGTACTTGACTAGCCACTTCTGCGGGGAGGCGAGTCTGTAGTCTGGAGTCCTGAGCCTGGAGCGAACTGATGCCCAGGGCGGAGAGCATAAGAAGAATCCTGGAGACCATTCAGTTCACCACCGTGATGACGGAGGTCGGAGTCCCGAAGTCATCGTCGCCTGCGGGTGGGCGTCCTGGATCGGCGAGATACTTCCGATCGTCCGCGACGAAGCTGTAGCGGTAGCGCCCGGGCCGGAGCGGCAGGGTGATGTCCCAGGTCCCACCATGGCGACGCATGGGAGTCGCGCGAGGGTCCCAGTTGTTGAAGTCTCCCACAACCGCGACTCGCCTGAGGCCGGACGCCTCCAGGGTGAATCTGACCGGTTGGCTCGCCGGGCCAATGGCCTCCGGTGAACCTACCAGCCGCCGGGAGCCGAGCCAGGTAGCGACCACACTCCCCGCCACCAGGAGCATTATCGCAGCCGCCCGAGTCAGAGATTGGAGCCGCGACCGCACTCGATAAGCCCTGAGGTCGTGGTTGAGGGCGCCGATCACCCGATCCTCGACCGAGAGCGAGGGCACCGGTCCGTGCTTGAGCTCCGCCACAACCGCGGCGACTACGGGATCGTCTATCCGGTCTTCGGAATCAGGCATAGTCTCGTGATCCTTCCCGTAAGCGGCGGCGCAGCCCTTCGCACGCCCGCAGCACCCTCATGCGCAGGGCGGAAGCCGGTGCGCCGGTGAGCGACTCGATCTCCTGATAACTGAAGTCTTCGACGTGTTTGAGCAAGAAGGCCTCTCGCTGATCGGGAGTGATCTCCTTCAGGGCTCGCTCGATTTCCTCGCGCCACTCGCCCCGCTCCGATTCACCCACCGCGGGCGCCACGGCGAGTGCCGCATCGGCCGCCGCCCCCCGCTCGACGAGGTCGACTTTGGCTAGCCGGCTCCGGCAGCGGTTCACCAGAATCCGGAACATCCAGGTCCCGACCCGGGATGGCTCCTGGCAGCGGTCTAGTCCCCTGAACGCGCGCAAGAACGTGTCCTGTAATACCTCTTCGGCATCCTCCCGGTTGCCCAGCAGAAACCAGGCGTATCTTTCCAGTCGGCGCCGGTGCCGTGCCATCAGCTCGGCATACGCGGCCTGATCGCCGGCCAGGGCGCGTTGCACGAGGGCGGCATCGGTCTGGCTCACCTCTGAGAGACCCGATGACAGGGCCATCTGTCACACCTCAAGTCCGGTGGCCGGCGCGAGTTGAAACGGGTGACGGGAGACAGGTGGGGCGGGTCTTGTTGTCAGGACCGCAGACAGTGCCCGCTCCTAGTCAGTGGACGGACAGGTGGGCCGAAAAACCACAACGCCTTGAGCTTGAGAGGATTTTGATGCAGAACCACCCGATCCGGGCGCTGCTGCTCGCTACGCTGGTGCTCGCGGCCTGCAGCGACAAATCAGCCCCAACCTTGTCACCCTCTTCCGGGCTGCACGGGGGCAACTCCTCGATCAGCGGCCAGGTCCAGGGACTGACCTTTGGTCCCGACAGTACCGCGGTCAACGTGCCGAGCCGCGTGGTCGTGATTTTCGCAGGCTCGGTCCCCACTGATTCGCTACCCTTTGGGCAGCCGGACGATCCAGCCGCCGTCCAAGGACGCGGCCTGGCGTTCTTGCATGACACGACAGGATCCGGCTTTCCTCCACCGCCTCCACCTCCACCGAATGACACGACTGGGCCCGGGTTTCCTCCGCCGCCCCCACCTCCACCGGTCGAGGGCTGCGGACGTCCTCAGGATGACGTAGTCGCGGATGTAGAAACCGATGCTGACGGGCGGTTCTCAATCACCGGACTCGAGTCTGCCAAGTACGACTTGCACGTGATCCCGAGCGATGCGGGGGCTTTCGGTGACAGCTGGTACTGCGGGGTTCACGTGCTCCCGGGACAGACGGCAGACGTTCAACTCTACGTGCCGACGACCCAGCTCAACTAGAGGTCAGCCCGCACCCGTAGCGAGAAGCGAGCCCGGCGATTGGTTCCCGATATCTTGATCTATTCCAGCGGGATCTCCGCGCTCTCGGTATGCGCGTCGGCTCCATTGATCTTGAGGAGAGCCTGGACTCTCAGGCTCCTGCCCCCTTTGCCGGAGCGGGCCGCGACCTCCATTTCCCGTTGTGAGGCGATTCCGAATTGCTTCAGAAAGGTGCGGATGGCGAGGTTGAGTGCGTTCTCTTCCATAGGGACCTCCATTCTGTAACCGTAGGCCCGAAGCCGTGAGCCTCAATGCCGTCGCTTCGGGCTTACGGCTTTATGGCTTACGTGGCTTCTCGCTCATTGTCTCCCCGTCAGCTCAATCCACTTCCCCTCATAACACAACCGAATCTCCGACCCCTCGCCCTCGGTGATATCCTCGATTCCCTGGCGATTGGTGTTGGGAGGCTTCACGCCGCCGTAGCGGTCGTAGAGACGCTGAATTCCTTCGCGGCTGGCCGGGGCGATGCGGCGAGTGTAGACGATCTTGTCGCCTGCTACCCGCTTGAGATAGGCCCGGTCCTCCCGGACTTCGAGTTCATCGGAGCAAGCCGCTTCACCACCCCAGACGATCATGATCGCGGAGGCCTTGGCGCGGGAGCAGAGGGCCGCCCAGTCGGTCTGACCGGGTTTGACGAAGCTCCCGCGGATAATGTTGTGAGGGGCCGGATCGCCGGTGGCTTGGGGGATGGTGCAGTGCTTGGCCTGGAGTGCAACCACCACCCCTGGGGGGACCTTGGTGAAAGCCGACGGGTCGAGCCGGGACAGCTGTTGGTCCGCCGCGGCCCAGCGATCTTGGGCCGAAACGTGGGATATGCCGATACCGCCTGCCAGCACTGCGCTCAGCACCAGCCTGGCCTTGAGCATCGCAAGCCTCCTGTTACCAATAGCTTAGCTAGTGTCCTCTCCAACCTTCAAGCACCCGGATACGAAAGAGGCCGGCAAGAAGCCGGCCTCCTCGACAACCTGTGCGCTGTTTCCGATTACGGGGTGAGCTTCACTCGCTCGATCCGGGACTGGCCAACGCGGGCGTTGAAGATCTTGAGGGTCACGATCGACCCCTTCCCCGAGGCCTTCAGCGCATCACGGAGTTCGGCCTCGGTCTTCACCGACTTGCCCTCGACCGACTGAATGATGTCGGGTCCGCCTTCATCGGGCGGATAGAGAGTCTCGTAGGCCGGACCGTTCGGCTGGACATCCACCACCAGAATGCCTTTGGTGTTCTGGTCCAGGTCGTAATCCTCCGCAATAGCCGGAGTCACGGTCTGCACCGAAACTCCCAGGAGATCCATGGCGACGGCGTTGCGATTGCTCTCCGGCTGCTCGCTGTCCTCGCGCTCGGCGATCGGAGTCTCCTCGCGCTGCTCCATCAGGCGCACGTTGAAGGTCTTCCGCACTCCACCCTTCCGGGCGACTTCGACCTTCACCATCTCGCCGGGCTGCCGGAAGCCGACCACCTGCTGCAGCTGGGCCACGTAGTTCACCGGCTTACCGTCGATCGTGATGATCACGTCGCCCTGCTCGAGGCCCGCCTTCTCCGCCGGCGACGCCACACTGTCCGGGAAGCCGCGCACCAGGACGCCCCGAATCTCATCCAGTCCGACATACTCGGCGTCAGTCGGGCTCGCATCCTCGACCAGGATACCCAGAGCCGCACGGTGCACCTTGCCCGAGGTGACCAGCTGATTCATGACGACGCGGGCCAGATTGATCGGAATCGCGAAGCCATACCCCGAGTAGAACCCGGTCTCGCTGGCGATCGCGGAGTTAATGCCGATGACCTCGCCCTTCACGTTGACCAGCGGGCCGCCGGAATTGCCCGGATTGATGGCCGCGTCGGTCTGAATGAAGTCGGCGATAGTGGACTGGCTGCGCTGGAGTCCCTGCAGCCGACGTCCCTTGCCGCTGATGATGCCGGAGGTGACGGTGAAGGTAAACTGGTCTCCCAGTGGATTGCCGATCGCCAGCACCCATTCGCCGACCCGATCGTCATCGCTGTTGCCCAGCGCCGCCGGGGTGAGCCCCTTGGCCGGCACCTTGAGCACTGCTACATCGGTGAGCGGGTCGGTCCCGACCACCTTTGCCTCGAACTCACGCCGATCAACCAGGCGGACGGTGACCTTCTCGGCCCCTTCTACCACATGATTGTTCGTCAGGATGTAGCCATCGGTCGAGACGATGAACCCGGATCCCGAGCCGCGCTCCACTTCAGGACGTCGCGGCTGACGGGGGAAGAAGTGGTCGAAGCCGGGAGGCATCTGCGGTTGCTGGCGAGATGCCGTCTCGGTCCGCTGGCTGCGGATGAACACCACACTCGGCCTTACCTGCTCGGCTACGGTCGCAAACGCATCACTCAGTTCCGTTAGCGTCCGCGTGGCCGAAGTCGATGGTGCCTGTACCGGCGTGATGACTGAAGAAGCTGTTTCCTGGGCGGTGGATCGGTTGGGCAGATCCAGCAGGCCGGCGAACAAGAGTCCCAGCGCGAAGGCCAGAATCACCAGCCCACCGAACTTGAGCCAGTTCAAAGTGCGTACGGACATCGGTTTCTCCCAAAGGGGCTCGCTCAACAATCTAGTCTACGGGGGATGCGCCGTCGGTGGTTTGCGTCGCATTCCGTTACGACCAGCCAAAAATAATAGCCGTTAGCCCGGGCCGCTGACCCCCCGGCTCGAAGCTAACGGCTAAAAGCTAACACCTTAATGCTTTACGATTTCTTTGAATCATCCACGATTTCGTAGTCGGCTTCGACCACGTCCTCCTTGCCCTGGGCAGGTCCTTCGGCCGTCGGACCGGCAGCCGGTTCGGAGCCTGGAGAGCTCTGTGCCGACTGATACAATGAAGCGCCGGCCGCCGAGTATGCCGAGCTCAGCTCGTCCAACGCTTTCTTTATCAGATCCGCCTCACCGGTGCGGAGCGCTCCCTTTGCTCCTTCCACGGCGTTGTCCAGCCGGCTCTTCGCGTCGGCCGCGAGGCGGTCCGCCCACTCCTTGCTGTCCTTCTCGACTTTATAGACCAGACCGTCGAGCTGGTTGCGGTGCTCGATCTCTTCGCGCCGCTTCTTATCCTCGCTCGAGTGTGCCTCGGCGTTCTTCACCATCTTGTCGATGTCGGCGTCGCTCAGACCGCTGGACGCCTCGATCCGGATCTTCTGCTCCTTCCCGGTCGTCTTGTCCTTGGCCGACACGTGGAGAATACCGTTGGCATCGATGTCGAAGGTGACCTCGACCTGCGGCATGCCACGAGGTGCCGGCGGAATTCCGGTGAGCTGGAACTTCCCGATTGTCCGATTGTCGACCGCCATCTGCCGCTCGCCCTGGAGCACGTGAATCTCCACCGTGGTCTGGTTGTCCTCGGCGGTTGAGAACACCTCCGACTTCTTGGTCGGAATGGTGGTGTTCCGGGCGATCAGGACCGTGGTAACGCCGCCCAGCGTCTCGATACCGAGCGAGAGCGGAGTTACGTCGAGCAGCAGCACGTCCTTCACTTCGCCGCCCAGCACGCCGCCCTGAATCGCGGCGCCGATGGCCACGACCTCGTCCGGGTTAACCGACTTGTTGGGCTCCTTGCCGAAGTAATCCTTCACAATCTGCTGGATCTTCGGGATTCTGGTCGAGCCACCCACCAGGATCACTTCGTCAATCTGCTTGGGATCGAGACCCGCATCCTTCAGCGCCTGCTGCATCGGCGGAATGGTCCGCTGGATCAAGTCATCCACCAGCGCCTCGAACTTGGCGCGAGTAAGCGAGTAGTTGAGGTGCTTGGGCCCCGACTGGTCCGCCGTAATGAACGGAAGATTGACGTCGGTCTGCTGGACCGTGGAAAGCTCCATCTTGGCCTTTTCGGCTGCTTCCTTGAGCCGCTGGAGCGCCATCGGATCCTTGGACAGGTCGATGCCCTGATCCTTCTTGAACTCGGCGACCAGCCAGTCGATCACCCGCTGATCGAAGTCGTCACCACCGAGGTGGGTATCGCCGTTCGTGCTCTTCACTTCAAAGACGCCCTCGGCCAGCTCCAGCACCGAGATGTCGTAGGTGCCGCCGCCCAAGTCGTAAACCGCGATCTTCTCTTCCTTCTTCTTATCGAGACCGTAGGCCAGGGCCGAGGCCGTCGGCTCGTTGATGATCCGGACCACATCGAGGCCCGCGATCTTGCCGGCGTCCTTGGTCGCCTGACGCTGCGCGTCGTTGAAATAGGCCGGGACGGTGATGACCGCCTTCTCGACCTTGGTGCCGAGGTAATCCTCGGCGGTCTGCTTCATCTTCTGGAGAATCATCGCGGAGATTTCGGGCGGCGTGTACTTCTTGCCGGCGATTTCGACGGCGGCGAGCCCGTTGGGGCCTGGCGCAATCTTGTAGGGGACTCGGCGCGACTCTTCCTGGACCTCATCCACCCGGCGTCCCATGAACCGCTTGATCGAGAAGATGGTCTGCTTCGGATTGGTGACCGCCTGCCGCTTGGCCACCTGACCAACCAGGCGCTCCCCGTCCTTGGTGAATGCCACGACCGACGGAGTGGTCCGCCCGCCTTCCGCATTGGGGATTACGACCGGATCCCCACCTTCCATGACCGATACGACCGAGTTGGTCGTGCCGAGGTCAATACCAATGATCTTCGAGGCCATACTGCGTGCCCTTTCTGGTGAACGTGAGCTGCCGGCTGAGTACCGGGCCGGCGGTGATCGTGGCTGAAAGGGCAAGGCATGTACCGGGGATTTACGCCGATTTGGCAGGAAATGGCAGGGGTTGAACGACTTAGGGGGCCACTTCTGCACCGGTCGGGGTGCCAAGCTGCCGTTAACGAGACAGCCCCGCCACTTGGGCGGGGCCGTCCCCTTGTTCCCTCAGGTGAAGCTCAGTTCCCGAGAACCCGGATGCCCACCCCTTTGCCGAGTGGGGTGCTCAGCCGCGGTGGTCATGTGTCTTGAGTCATGAGCCATGGGTCCCAGGTCATGAAACTTGGGGCCGACGATCCAGGACTTTTGACGCATGACCCCCAAGACTCAGGACCTATTGCTTCACTCGCGCCTTGAGATCGGCGAACCAGTTGTCCACCCGCACTACTTGCGGGCCTCGCGAGTTCGCCCGGGATTTCCGGGGCCCGACGAACAGGAACGACCGTCCATCGGGAGCCACGTCATACGATTGATGGAAGACCTGGCCGGTGAATCCCGAGGCGTCGAGGATTCGCTGGGTTTCGCCGGTCGAGAAAGAAGGCCCTGAGCCAATGCGAGTGGCCATCAGTTGGCGAGTGTCGTCGAGGTAGAACAGCTCCCGCCCGTCACCCGACCACCGCGGCTCGTTTCCGGTGCCGCTCGAAATCTGCCAGCGCCCGCCATCGGTATTCGGGAAGGGCCGCACGTATATCTCATTGCGCCCCGACTCGTTGGAGCAGTACGCCAGCCAGCGGCCGTCGGGTGAGACGGCGGGGTGGAGCTCCGTGAAGGGGCTCGCGACAAGGGACACTGGAGTGGTGTCCCCGCTGGTCCGCACCCCGACGAGGTCGCCCGCGCCCGCCGCGCCGTTGTCGGTGCGGAGCACGAGCCATTGGCCGTCCGGCGACCAGGCTACCTCTTGGACGATCCGGTCGAGCCGTGCTAATAGCCGGTCGGAGCCAGCCCCGTCAGCCGGCCGCGCCATCACGACGCTGCCCGCAGCGGTGTCCCGCACAAAGGCGATGAGCCGTCCGTCGGGGGACCAGGCCGGCCGCCGATCCTGGCCTCCGAACGTGAGCCGCGTCGCCGGCCCCCGGTCCATCGACCTGACCCAGATGTTGAGAGCGCTGACCGTGCCGCCGACACCCACCGCGATTCGACGTCCATCCCGGGACACCACCGGCGAGGTGAACTGCGCGACCCAGGACGTGTCGAGGGGAGCCACAGCCCCATCTCGGGTGACCCGGAACAGGAGCTGGTCAGGGGAAAGTCCTTCGCCACGCACGTAGAGCAGCGACCCGGATGGCGACCATGCAAGCTGGGCAAAGCCCACGCTGACCAGCACACCCTCGAGCACTGGGACGGCGGCGCCGGTGATCTGCAGCTTATCGAGATCGAAGGGGGCCACCATCGCGGTGCCATCACGACGCACATACAGGAGCCTGCCGCCAGGGAGGTACCAGCCCTGTGCCACGTCCGGGAGCAGGGTGTGCTGCGTCCGGGTCTTCAGGTCCAGGACCAAGAGCGTCATCGAGACGCAGCCGGCATTGCAGGAAGTGAGGAGGATCCCGCGCCCACCGGGCAGCGGGGCAAACCCACTCGGAGCCAATCCGAAGAGCGTCGAATCTTCGAGGACCACGGTTGACGGCCCCCCCGCGGAGCTGATGCGTCTGAGCTTGAAGAGGTCGGGGCTGTAGATCAGCGAACCGTCATCGAGCCAGGTCAGGGCGAGGTTGAAGGCTGTGTCGGCGATGGTGACGGCGCCACCGCCATCGACCCCGACCTTTCTGACTTGTCCATCCCGAATGAAGGCGATCCACTTCCCGTCGGGCGAAAACACCGGACTGGTGGCGCGTTCCGTTCCCGGGATCGACGTGGGGTTGAGATCTGCTCGACGCTTGAGCCAGAGCCGGCCGTTCTGGACGTCGCTCTTGATCACGATGGTGGAGCCGTCGGGCGAATAGGCGAGAGCGGGCAGGTTCGTCTGGACCTGGAGGCTGTCTCCGAAATTCAGGTAGGACCAGTCTGGGCCGGCGGTCCTAGTAAGTGTGCTTCGCATCCAGGCCAGGATCGCTGCTACAATCGCCAGAGTGCCCAGGGCCGCGGCTATGACGAACCGGCGCTTCCACGCCACGGACGTTTCTGGGGAGGCGACGGTGGGGCTGGGAACCGCCATTGTCTCGGGATGGACCAGTGCTTCGGCAAAGGCGGCCGGTGAGGCGAAGCGATCCGCCGGCAGCTTCTGAAGCGCTTTCCGGACCGAGGCCTCGACGTGCGGTGGAATCGTCTTCCGCTGGATGGTGAGTGAGCGAGGTTCCTCGGTCATCACCCGCGCCACCACCGCCTGCACGGTGGGGCCGGTGAATGGCGGCTCGCCCACCAGCATCTCGTACAGCACACAACCAAGCGCGTACACGTCGCTCTTGCCGGTGATCTCCCGCTCTCCCATCGCCTGCTCGGGGCTCATGTAGTGCGGAGTGCCGAGCGACATCCCGGTCTCGGTCATCCGGGTCCCGCCGTCGGAGCGGCTCACGGCGAGTGCGATGCCGAAGTCGGCGACCAGGGCGTGCCCGCCGTGCAGCAGGATGTTTTCCGGCTTGATGTCGCGGTGGATTACGTGGTGATTGTGCGCGTACTGCAGCGCGTCGGCCACTTCGCGCGCGAGCTGGATGGCCTCTTCCACCGGCAACTGATGCTCACGCGAGAGTCGGTCGCGCAGCGACTCGCCCTCGACGTAGGGCATGACGTAGAACACCGTCCCGTCCGCTTCTCCCGAATCGAACAGCGACAGAATGTGCGGATGCTGCAGATTGGCCGTGGTCTTGATCTCGGCGAGGAAGCGGTCCGCTCCAATGACCGCGGCCAATTCGGGGCGGAGAACCTTGAGGGCCACTTTCCGATCGTGCCGCACATCGTGGGCGAGATAGACGGTGGCCATGCCGCCCTGGCCCAGCTCCCGCTCGATGCGGTAGCGGTCGGAGAGGGCGGTCGAGAGTCTGTGGTGGGTAGTCAATGGGTTCGCTGCCTTAGCTCCGCGAACCAGTTGTCCACCACGACCAGCGGAGCGTCAAAAATTGCGGCGGGCGTCTCGCTCCGCGCCATGATGAAGCGGCCGTCCGGAGCGACATCGAACGGGGTGTAGAACTCCGTAGGCGTCATGTAGAGGTCATCCTGGAAGTGAAAGAGAACCCGTGGGGTCCCGAATGTCGCCTGGTCCCCGGGGCCGATGGTGGCGGTCATCATGTCGCGCCCGGCGCTGACGTAGAAGAGCTCGCGGCCGGTCCTCGCCCAGAGCGGAGCGACTCCTCCGCCGTTCGAGATCTGCCATTTGCCGCTGTTGGTGTTGGGAAATGGCCGGAGGTACACCTCGGTCTTCCCGGTTTCGTTCGATTCGTAGGCCAGCCATCGTCCGTCGGGCGAGATCGCGATCGCTTCTTCGTCATAGGGGCTCACCACGACCGGCACCGGCGCACTGTCGACGCCCGGACGAATACCCACGATGTCCCGCCCTCCCATCTGTCCCACGGTGCCACCAGTCCGGAACAGGAGCCAGCGGCCGTCCGGTGACCAGGCACCTTCGAAGATCCCCTCAGCCGCGCGGAGGATGAGCGAATCCGAACCGGTACCATCGGCTGGTCGGGAGTACAGCCCTCCGGTCCCGGCCCCTGCCCGGTTGGACCCGAACATGATTTCGCGCCCGTTCGGCATCCAGCGGGGCCGGTATTCCGACGCGCCGTCATAGGAGACCCGTGACAAGGGACCTCGCGGAAGCTGCTTGACCCAGATGTCGTCGCCGGCGTCTGTCTCGAGGCCAAGGGCCAATCGCTTGCCGTCAGGCGACAGGGCCCATCCGTAGTTTTGGCCAAAGTTGGTAAACTGAAGAGTCCAGCCCGAATCGACCGGCGTCACCCGCCCGGTGCGGTCCACCCACACCATGGAAAACTGTTGCCCCGCTGCCGGTGCCGCTCCATAACGCATCACCAAGGTACCCGAGGAGGAAAGCGCGAACAGCGGGTAGACTCCACCGAGCACCGCTACACTATCCAGGACGGGAACCGCCGGGCCAGTCAGCTCCAAAGAGCGCAGGCTGAACGGTGCCGCGAACAGCACGCCATCCGGCCGGACGAAGAGGAGTTGCCCGGTCTTCACGTATAGTCCCATGACCGCACCGGGGACTACCTGGTGCGACTTGCTCGACTTCAGGTCGACCACCCAGAGATCCAACTCGGAGCAGTTGCGCCGGCAGCGACCAAAGAGCACGCCTCGCCCTCCGGGCAATGGGGTGAGCAGGCCAATTCCGGTGCTATCCGTCAGGACCTCGGTGGACACTCCGCCGCCTTCCGCCCCTCGCATCAGCGCGATTCCGCCGGCTCGAATGAAGACGATATTCCCGTCATCCAGCCAGGCGATTCCTGGAAAGGCTGACACGGTATCAGCCAGCGTGGTAGCGGTTCCTCCCACGACCGGCTGCTTCTTGAGTTGGGTGCCTTGGGTGAACGCGATCCACCGCGCGTCGGGAGACCAGGTGAAGTTGGTCACCCCAAGCGTCCCCGGGAGGGGAGAGGCTTCGTAACGGTCCCGTCGCTTGATCCAGATTTGCGTCGTGCGTTCGGCCGGGCCCACGTAGGCGATCTGAGACCCGTCCGGCGAAGGGATCACCTGCCATTGGCGCACCGGTTCCTGGCCCCGAGGGAGCGACAAGCCATAGCGGCTCACGGGCGCCGAGGCCGGGTTGCGCAGCACGCTCAGGAGCGCTCCGCCCAGCGCCAGACCTCCCAGCGCAGCCAGCACTACAGGGAGATACCGTCCTCGGCGCTGTGTGTCTCGCCGGGCTGCGACGGTCGTCGAGGCCGTGACCCGCCCGGTGCCGTACGACGCTTCGCCGAGCGCCGCAGCGAACTCCGCGGCACTGGCGAACCGGTCGGCCGGCAGCTTCTCGAGGGCCGTCATCGTCGCCGCTTCGACATTCGCCGGGATGGTGTGTCGCTTGGGTCTTAATGCGCGCGGCTCCTCGGTGACCACCTTGGCAACAATCGCCTGCGCGGTGGGGCCGGTGAATGGCGGCTCTCCCACCAGCATTTCGTACAGGACGCATCCGAGGGCGTACACGTCGCTCCGGGCCGTGATCTCCCGTTCCCCCATCGCCTGTTCGGGACTCATGTAGATCGGCGTGCCGAGGCTCATGCCGGTCTCGGTCATACGAGTGCCGCCCGCCTTGCTGGCTGCCAGCGCAATCCCGAAGTCCGCCACCAGCGCCCGGCCATCGTGCAGGAGGATGTTCTCCGGCTTGATGTCACGGTGGATGACGCCATGGCGGTGGGCGTAGTCCAGCGCACCCGCGACTTCGGTGGCGATCCGTACCGCGTCGGGGATCGGCAGTTGCTTCTCCCGGCTCAGGCGATCGCGCAGCGACTCGCCTTCGACGAAGGGCATGACGTAGAAGAGGAAGCTGTCGGCCGCGCCGGAGTCGAAGAGCGGGAGGATGTGCGGATGCTGCAGGTTGGCGGTGGTCTTGATCTCACTCAGGAACCGCTCGGCGCCGATGACGGCGGCCAGCTCGGGGCGGAGCACCTTGAGCGCCACGTTCCGATCGTGACGGAGATCCCGGGCGAGGTACACCGTCGCCATGCCGCCCTGGCCCAGCTCCCGTTCAATGCGGTAGCGGTCGGAGAGGGCGGTGGTGAGATGGGGGTTGATGGTCAAGTCTGGAGTCTGGAGTCTGGAGTCTAGAGTCTGGAGTCTAGAGTCTAGAGTCTGGAGTCTGGAGTCTGGAGTCCAGAGTCTGAGTCGATGGATCCTGACCCCGTGACTCACAGCTCCTGACTCTCGACTTCTGACTCCCGACTGTCGTTATCACTTCGGCTCCACCTCCGCCACCCACACATCCGCCTTCTGTTCGACGAGTGGAAAGTAGAAGCGTCCGTTCACCACGGAGAAACCGTACCGGTGCAGCTGCCGATCCGGTGCGTTGGCGAAAACCAGTGTCTTCGGGATCCCACCCGCTGAGGGGACTACCCGGATGATGAATCCCCTCGGTGGATCCTCCCTGCCGTAATAGATGGAGCGGCTATCAGGTGACCAGTCCATCCAGGTAGCGGGCGGTCCTGCATCGGTCAGCGACCGTTCGTTTCCACTGTCGAGATCAATCACCCTCACGCCAAACCCGCTGAACGCAATCGATCGGCCGTCCGGGGACCATCTCGCGAGCGCCGCAAACCCCCGGTGCGGAAGAGCTTGGGGCGTCTCCCAACCACCGTCTGGACCGCGGCGCACAATCCAGAGAGTGGAATCTCGTGAGAGTTGCTGGTCGAATACGATGGCCCTGCCGTCAGGCGACCAGCGTGCATTCCAGTCGTTTTCCTGGCTGGTCGTCACCTGGACTGCGGTTCCACCCGATGAGGAAGCGACGAAAATGTCGCGATTCCCGGTTCGGAACGAATGAAAAGCAATTTCCTTCCCATCGGGTGAGATCGAGGGGTTGAACTCAGGGGCGGGATCGCTCGTGATCTGTTCTGGAGGACCGGCCGCGGCCCCATCCGCGAGCGGTAGCCGCCAGATATCGGCATTCCCCCTGAAGTCCGAGTCATAGTAGAGCCACTTCCCATCAGGTGAGACAGTCGCCGTTTCAATCACCTGGTCGCCGGTCGTCAGCTGAGAGGCCTGGGACAGCGGGACGGAGTCCCGGGTCGGAATCGGAAGACTCCAGACGTTGGAGAGCTCGGTGAAGACGGACCAGGCCAGCCGCTTGCCGTCGGCCGAGATGGCGATGCGATCGGGATTGAGCCCGGTGGTGATCCTGACGGGAGGCCCAGACAGCTTTCCCGAGCTCGAGAGGCTGAGCTGGTAGACGTCACGACCTCCATCCTTGTCGGAGATGAAGAGCATGGCGAGACGACCCGGCACCCAGACCGGGCTCATGTTGAGGCTCAGGGAATCGGTGAGCTGAATGGGCGTTCCCCCGCCGACTCGGATAACCCAGATCGTACTTGGGGCGAGATTCCCGCTCAGGAAGAACTGCGGATTCCCTCGCACAAAGGCGATCCAGTGCCCATCGGAGGACCAAGCCGGCGAGTGGGGGAGACCGCCTTGGGCAATCGCGATCCGGCCCTTCTCCTCAGTTCCCTGCGTGAAGAGCGTATCGTCCTGACTGTACGCGATTCGCTGACCATCCGGCGACCACGATCCCCAAAATACCGGTCCGGCCCCAGGCAGGACTGGCCTGGTCGATATCTGACGTGCCTGTCCTCCCAAGGTCGGGACGATGTACAGTCCTTGTGGGGAGAGAAAGAGCAGCCGGCTCCCGTCGGGCGACAAGGCGCCACAACACTGCCAATCAGGGAGCTGGGTAGTCACCGGGAGTGGCGCACCGCCGTCCACCTGCTGTACGAAGAGGTGG
>Ga0207643_10001366_pt1 | contig 14073 bp, 17 predicted proteins | sample KBSMisM62_FD_184313 | JGI IMG/M metagenome (GOLD analysis project Ga0207643, IMG submission 184313) | Miscanthus rhizosphere microbial communities from Kellogg Biological Station, Michigan, USA - KBS Miscanthus M6-2 (SPAdes) (version 2) | ecosystem: Host-associated > Plants > Roots >...
GTTCTGGAGCAGGTGGAAGAGGACGAGGTACTCGATCGCGATCGTCCCGAGCGGCGAGTTCAGCGCGAGCACGACGAGCGCGATGCCGGCGCCGAAGCACCACGCGCGCCACGCCGGACCGGGAGCGCGGCGCCAGGCCCGAACGTAGAGCACGGCGGCGACGGCTCCGAGCAGCACGAAGAGCGGCTCGAACGTGAAGGACCAGGGCGAGGGCATCAGACCGGCTCGGGAGCCGCCTGCGGTCCCGTGGCGTCGCGCGCGCGACGGGCCGCCAGCAGGAGCAGGACGAGCGCGGTGCCGAGCGTGAGCGCCTGCTCGACCATCATCACGACGCCGGCGAGCTTCTGGTCCATGAGCGGGGAGAGCCCGAACAGCCGCTCCGGCTGCTCCGCGTAGACGTCGTAGTACGGGTGGAAGGAGAAGACGAAGACGTACGCGAGCATCTGGCCGATCCAGAGCATCAGCGCCGCGAGCCCGATGCGCCCGTTGACGCTGAGGCGCCCGTGGCCGGCCGGGTCGACGATCAGCGTCCAGACCAGCGCGCCCACTGCTACGAGCGAGAGGTGCTCGAGCCGGTGCACCAGGGGATGCCGGAGCGCCGCGTCGTACAGGACGGGGAGATGCCATGCGACGAGGACGCCGAGCCACAGCGTCACCGCGACGCGCGGCCGGAGGAGGAACGAGAGGCTGCGGCGCAGCGCTCGTCGGCGTGCCAGCGGCGCGAGCAGGTCGCGGGGAAGGAAGAACATCGAGAGCGGTCCGCGCACGGCGACGAGCGCGAGTGCGACGCCGAGGTCGGCGATCAGAACGTGCTGGAGCATGTGCGCCGACTGCAGGTACTCCTCGGCGATCGCGTCGAGCGGTGAGACGATCCCGAGCACGACCAGCGCGACGCCCGCGAGGAACAGCGGCCAGCGCGACCACGGCGCCAGCTCGGGCCGCCGGCGGCGTAGGCGCCGCCAGCCCTGCGCGAAGAATGCGACCGCGACGACCGCGCCCGCGAGCACGAGCGGGTCGAACGACCACGCCGTCCAGAGGTCGTCCGTCGCGGTCGCAGCGAGCGGGCTCACGGTTCCTTACGGTAGCCCTGCCCGGGGCCGTGCGGAGCGCGGCCGGTCAGCCCAGGCGGACGAGGACGTCGGCCAGCTCAGCGGGCCGTGAGAGGAAGGGGGAGTGACCGCCGTCGAGCTCGATCGGCTCGACCCCGAGAAGGTCGCGCGACATTGTCCGCGACCACGCAGGCGCGATGACGCGCTCGTCGCGACAGACGATCGAGGTGCGGTCGACGTCCGGCAGCGCGTCGACCGGCCACGGCTCGAGTCGCGGCGCCGCGGACTGGGGCCGCAGCCTGGAGACGGCCCACGCCGCGTCCGCGGCGGTGCAGTCGTGGTAGAAGCACCGCACTGCCGCCTCCGGGTCGGGCCAGTACGAGGCTCCGTCCTCACGCAGCAGCGTGTTTCCCACGAAGCCGGGCACGTAGACGTCCTCCGCCGTGTAGCGGTCGGTGACGCTTCTCCCCGGCTCCGGCACGAGCGCAGCGAGGAAGACGAGGTGCCGAAGAGGCCGGTGACGGGCGACGAGGGGGATCGTCGAGCCCGCCATCGAGTGACCGACGAGGATCACGTCGTCGTCGACCCCGACGAGCGCCTCGGCGACGAGCTCGGCGTGTCGGCCGAGGCCCGCGTCCGGATCCTCGATCGGCAGGTCGATCGCGATCGCACGATGACCGCGCGCGGCGAGCTCGGGCTCGAGCCTCTCCCAGCACCAGGCGCCGTGCCAGGAGCCGTGGACGAGGGCGAACGTCGCCATCTAGCGAGGGACGTGCGTGCTGCCCCCGAGGTCGCCGAGGACGAGGTCTCGCTGCGGATCCGGGATGTGGTCGAGCGGCACGGGCCCGAGCGCCTCGATGAAGGTGACGCCGTCCGCCGAGTGGAGCTCGTGCTCGACGCCGCGGTTGACGACACAGACGTCGCCCGCGCGCATCTCCTGCGTCGCCTCGCCGATCGTCATCGTCAGGGAGCCGTCGAGGACGAGCATCACCTGCTCGGTGTGCTCGTGGCTGTGGCGCGCGACGGTCGTCCCCGGCGCGTAGGTGACGTGCCCGAGGAACACCTGGTCGCCGGCGACCGCCTTGAGCCCCACACCCGGGAAGAGGGGATGGGGCTCGCGGCCGTCGAACGTCTCGAAGGGCGAATCCGCCACGACGCCTACGCCGGGACCTCGAAGGCGATCCCGCCCTGCGCGACGGCGTTGACGGAGAGCTCGGCGTCGAACACGACCGTCTTCCCGTCGCGCGTCGGCTCCGCCTTCGCGTCGAGCGCGCGGAGCACCTTCTCGGGCGTGATCGGCAGCTCCGTCACCCACACGCCGACGGCGTCGTAGACGGCGGCGGCGATGGCGGGGGGCTGCGCGTTGTTCGCCATCTCGCCGATTCCCTTCGCGCCGTACGGGCCGTCGGCGGAGGGGTTCTCGATGATGATCGTGTCGATCTGCGGCAGGTCCTCGAACCCCGGGGCGAGGTACGAGCCGAACTGGCCGCCGCGGTGCTCGACCGAGGGGTAGTAGGGGTAGCAGTTCTCGAGCACGCCGAGCCCGAGGCCCTGGACGGCGCCGCCCTCGATCTGGCCCTCGACGAGGGTCGGGTTGATCGCGCGACCGACGTCGTAGACCTGGACGAGCCGCATCACCTGGACGACGCCGGTCTCGTCGTCGACCTCGACCTCGGCCGCGCACGCGGCGTACGAGATCGCGGAGTGGGGTGGAAGGTCGACCTGACCCGTCTCGGGGTCGACGATCGAGGCGTAGTCCTTGAGCTGGGCGCCGGCGCCGGTGATCAGCTCGCCGTACGTCCACGTCGCCGCGGCGGCGACGTCGGGCACGGCGATCTTCTTCTGCGGCGCTCCCTTCGCCAGCACCTCGCCGTCCACGATCTCGAGGTCGGACGGGTCGATCTCGAGCTCCTTGCCCGCGATGTCGAGGATCCGCTCCCGGACGCGCTCGGCTGCCTTCTCGACCGCCTTGCCCGCGACGAAGGTCGCGCGCGACGCGAACGTGCCGGTGCACACGGGCGACGAATCGGTGTTCGAGTTGTCGTACGTGATCCAGTCGTACGGGACGCCGATGGTCTCCGCGACGATCTGCGACTGGATCGTCTTCGAGCCGTTGCCGATGTCGGACGTGCCCGCGAAGACGTCGATCCGCCCGTCGGGCTTCACCTTGATCCATGCCTGCGACGGGTCGCCGTTCTGGTTCATGCCCGTCGGGTACTCGATCGCCGCGATCCCGCGGCCCGTGTGCTTCGCCATCAGTGGTCCTCCGGGTTCGCGATCTGCGAGACGAGGTGCTCGGGGAGCAGGTCGCCCTCGCGCGGGTCACGGGTCATCGCCGCGTAGTCCGGCTTGAGCTCGACGTCCATCCCGCCCGCGAGCGCCTTCACGACCGACACGGTCGACGGGTCGGTGTACACGATGCGGTTCGGCGACGTGTCGCCGATCCGGTTCGCGTTCTTGAGCCGCACCTCGTACGGGTCGAGGCCGAGGACGTCCGCGATCCGGCTCATGTGGGTCTCCGTCGCGAACGAGACCGACGTGACGCCGAACCCGCGCATGGCGGTCGTCGGCACCCGGTTCGTGAACACGACGTAGCCGTCGAAGTCCAGGTTCGGGATCGTGTAGGCGCCCGTGTGGTGGAAGGAGTGCTTCGTGAGCCCGTAGGGCGAGAACCGCGCGTAGGCGCCCGAGTCGTGCAGCGTCAGCATCTTGCGACCGAGGATCCAGCCGTCCTTCGTCACCGCGTCCGCGATCTCCATGTGCCACGGCGCCCTGGTCGACGAGCAGAGGAACTCCTCCTCGCGCGTCCAGCGCCACTTCACCGGGCGGCCCGACTTCTGCGCGAGGAGCGCGCACATCGTCTCGCTCGCGGTGTCGACCTTGCCGCCGAAGCCGCCGCCGACCGTCCCGCCGACGACCTTCAGCTTGTTGAGCGGCACCTGCAGGTGCGCCGCGACGACGCCCATCGAGAAGTAGAGCGCCTGCGTGCACGAGTAGATCGTGAGGCGCCCGCTCGCCTCGGGCACGACGAGCGCGACCTGCGTCTCGAGGGGCACGTGCTCGATCGCGGCCGGCCGGTAGACACCCTGGACGATCGTGTCCGCCTTGTCGAACGCGTCCTCGACCGACCCCTTGCGGATCTGGCGCCGGTCCATCTCGCCTTCGAAGTGCGTGTACCAGTTGCCCCACTGGTGCACCTCGGGCGCGTCGCTGTCGAACGCCTTGCGGATGTCGAAGAGCGGCGTCCGCTCCTCGTACTCGACGGCGATCGCCTGGACGGCCGCCATCGCCGTCTCCTCGTCCTCCGCAGCCACGACGGCGATCGGCTGACCCTTGTAGCGAACCTCGTCCTTCGCGAGGAGCGGCTCGTCGGCCGGGATGCCGAGCGCCGAGAGGTGCCCGTACTCGAGCAGGGGCACGTCCGCGTGGGTGATCACCGCGTGGACCCCGGGCAGGGCCTCCGCCTTCGACGCGTCGAAGGACGTGATCGTCGCGCTGTGCAGCGGCGAGCGGAGCGCCTTCGCCCAGAGCATGCCGGGCACGCGCACGTCGTCGACGTAGGTCGTCCGCCCGGTGACGTGCTCGATCCCGTCGTAGCGCGGGAGCCGTGCGCCGACCGCCTTCATGAGACACCTCCGAGGTTCGTCATCCCCGGGCTCGGGGCGGTCACCGTCATGTCGAACGAGTCGCCGCGGGCGACCGCGGCCACCGCGTCGATGATCTTCACGTAGCCGGTGCAGCGGCAGACGTGGCCGGCGAGCGCCTCCTGGATCGCCTCGCGGTCGTCCGTGCCGCCGCGCTTCAGGTACGCCTCCGCGGCGAGCATCATCCCGGAGGTGCAGAAGCCGCACTGGGCGGCGTAGTGGTGCGTGAAGGCCTGCTGCAGCGGGGAGAGCGACTCGGGCGCGCCGAGGCCCTCCACCGTCATCACGCTCGCGCCCTCGAGGGTGCCGACCGGCGTCAGGCACGCACGCTGCGGCTCGCCGTCGACGAGCACGGTGCAGGCGCCGCAGCCGCCCTGCTCGCAGCCCGCCTTCGGGCTCGTCACGCCGAGTTCCTCCCGGAGCACGTCGAGGAGCGTCGCGAGCGGACCGCTCTCGACGCCGCGCGTCGTCCCGTTGACCGTGAGGTTCATGCTGCCTCCTCGAGCTCGCTGAGGACACGACGGACGAGCACCGGGAGCGTCCGCTCGCGGTACCAGGCCGACGCCAGCGCGTCGTCGCCGAGGCTGACGTCCCCGACGGCGGCGGCCCCCGCCGTCTCGGGATCGGAGGCGGCCGCCTCCGCCGAGCGAAGGCGCATTCCGAACCCGGCGAGCCCGGTTGCCGCGAGGCGCGTCTCGCCGCCCGTCGTCCGCACGCCGGTCACGGCGAGCACCGTGTACTCGTGGGTGTGCGGATAGTCGATCGCGGCGAACGCCGAGGCGGCCGGCTTCTCGAAGGTGACGTCGAGCAGGAGCCGGCCGGCGCGGCGGCCGAGGAAGTCCTCCAGCGGCTCCGTCGACTCGCCGTCGGCGCCGACCGAGCGCGCCTGCGCGTCGAGCGCGAGCAGCGGGCCCTGGAGGTCGCCGCGAGGGGCATCCTGTCCCTCGCCGGCGCACACGTTGCCGCCGACCGTCGCCTGGCGGCGGATCTCGTAGTCGGCGACGTTGAGCGCGCACTCTGCGAGTGCCTTGACGTCCTGCGCCAGCGCGGCGAGGCGCTCGACCGGCAGCCCTGCGCCGAGCGTCACGGTGGTGCCCGAGACATCGAGCGTGTCGAGCCCGGCGCGCGAGAGCACGAGCGCCTTCGTGGGTGCCAGGCGCCCGTAGGTGATCTCCGGCATGACGATCGTCCCGCCCCCGACCACGGTCACGCCCGACCCGTCGCCGAACTGCGCGACGGCCTCGTCGGCCGAGGTCGGGAACAGGACCTCAGTGGCTTGCGTCATGGACCTTCCTTCGGTCGTTGGTCAGCGCCGCGAGTCTAACGCGGCCGCCCCGCGGACAATCGATTATCGGTTCTTGCCTAACCCGGGTCAGGACTGCTGCTTGCCGGCGATGCCCCAGTGCCTGGGGTCGACGCCCTGGATCACGACCTGGATGTGCGCCGGGTCGGCGCCCGACGTCTCGGCGAGCGCCTGTGTCAGCGCCTCGATCATCTTCGGGACGGACTCCTCCGTGACCCGCCTGTCGTAGAGCTTCACCTCGATCATCGGCATGCCTGCTGTCCCCTTCCGTCGTCGTGAGCCCTCGAGCCGAGTCTTACACGAGCGCGTCAGCCGACCGGCGCGGTCACGGCGGCGAGGATCTCCTCGCGGGCGCCCGCGTCGAGCGCGGCCCGCGCAGCCGCTCGGCCGGCCTCGACGGCCCGGTCGAGGGCGCGGAAGTCGCGCAGCGGGATGTCCTGCGTGTCCGGCGTGATCACGAGCAGCGCCAGCTCGCGGTTCCGCTCCGCCCGTTCGACGCTCCCGAGCACGGTCGCGCGCGACAGCGTCTCCATGATCGAGGGCAGGGGCGGCTCGTCCACGGCGGACGCCTCGAGCCTGCGGACGACGTCGACGGCGACGATCGGACCCTCCCCCGAGTCGGCCATCGCGTCGATCGGCAGGTTGTTCAGCACGCCGCCGTCAACGAGCAGGCGCCCGCTGCGAGAGAGCGGCGGCACGAGCCCCGGGATCGACATGCTCGCCCCGACCGCCTCGGTGAGGCTCCCGCGGCGGTGGACGACGAGCCTGCTCGAGAGCAGGTCGGCGCTGACCGTGAAGAGCGGCTTCGCGAGCTCCTCGATCGTCATCTCCCCGAACAGGCGGTCGAACATCCGCGCCGCCTTGCGGGAGCGGATCAGCGCGACCCGAGGGAGCGTGTAGTCGTTGAACGGCGAGTGGCGCACGAGCTCCTCGTGGCAGCGGTCGCGGATGTCGCGCGCGCTCCACCCGGCGGCGGCCATCGCCGCGATGAACGAGCCCATCGAGCAGCCGCCGTAGCGGTCGACGTCGATCCCGTCGGCCTCGAGCTCGGCGAGCGCTCCGATGTGAGCGAAGCCGCGGGCGCCGCCGCCGGAGAGGACGACCCCGAGCGCACGCCCGACGAGTCGACGCGCGAGGCGTGCGGCGCCCGGGTCGCTGGGCTCGGTCGACGCTAGTCGGTGGTGGGCGCGTGGCTGGACGGCGTCGAGCAGCGCGCGGAGCGCTCCGCCCGACGACGGGCCGAGGACGACGAGGTCGGCGTCGGGGGAAGCCTCGCCCGGCGGCGGGCTCTCCGCCGTGGCGACCAGCAGCGTCCGATCGGCCTGGCGCGCGCAGAGGTCGCTCCAGACGCCGGCGCCCGCCTCGTCGACGAGGAGCACGTGCGCGTTCTCGTCCTCGGCCCGCTCGACGGCGCTCGTGCCGGCGGCGTCCGCCTCCAGCACCTCCACGGGGCCGTACGCCGAGAGCGCGCGCGCCAGCGACGAGGCCACAGCTTCGAGTGGGACGCCGGGATCGAGCCGCCGCAGGGCGATGAGCGCCGGCCGGGTGGGCGGCGCGGCAAGGCCGCCGCTCAGCTGCAGTTGCGCCGCCAGCTCGCGCGCGACCGCGGCCGCGAAGTGCGGATCCCGCTCCATCAGCTCGACGAACCGCCCGCGGCCGAGCTGCAGCAGGGTCGAGTCGCGGACCGCCTGGACGGACGCCGACCGCACGGAGCCGGTGAGCAGCGCGAGCTCGCCGATGGCCGCCCCTGGCCCGAGGACACGTAGCGTCCGCCTGTCCGCGTCGACGCCGGCCACGGCCCGCAGGCGCCCGCGCAGGACGACATAGAGGTCCTCGGCGTCGTCCCCTTCGCGGATGAGCCACTCGCCGGCGAGCACGCGGCGGGGGTAGGCGTCGGCCGCGAGGGCCTCGAGCGCCTCCGCGTCCGCGCCGGCGAGGAGCGGGACGCCCGCCAGCGTGGAGCTGGAGACACCGGTCGTACTCAAGGACCGCCTCGCCGCATGCGACGATCGTACGCCGTTTGCGACTCACCGATCGCCCGTTTCGTCGTCTCATTCTGTGGAGCACGACGTGATGGGGTCTGGAGACATGCGGCCGGAGTCGGCTGACGAGCTGCGCGCGCGGCAGGAGCGAGAGCTCGCCGCAGGGTTTGCGCTCGCGTCGATGGAGCACGCCCTCGCCCGCGAGGCGTTCCACGTCGGCATCGCGCTGCGTCAGGCGGGCGTCGAGCTCGATGCCCGCACCTTCGTCGCGCTGCGCATCCTCGAGGTGTGCGTCGACCAGCTGATCGACCCGTCGCACGCCTTCACCGAGCTCGTCGGGAACGGGTCGCTCGACCGGTCCGTGTCGCTCGCCACCGAGCTGCTCGAGCGCGACGCTGCCTGAGGGCACGTCCCCGGTACGCTCCGGGTGTGGGGTTCCAGAGCATCGACGAGCTCGAGGACGCGCTCCGCGCGGCCGACTACCTGCCCGATCGCGGGCTCTCGACGGCGCTCTACCTCGCGCTCGCGCTCTCGAAGCCGGTGCTGCTCGAGGGCGAGGCCGGGGTGGGGAAGACGGAGGCGGCGAAGGCGCTCGCGTCCGTCCTCGACGCCCGGCTGATCCGGCTGCAGTGCTACGAGGGGCTCGACGTCGCGCATGCGGTGTACGAGTGGAACTACCCGCGCCAGCTGCTGCACATCCGCGCGGCCCAGGAGGGCACGCTGCGGGAGGAGGACCTCTTCGGACCGGAGTACCTGATCCGGCGCCCGCTGCTCGAGGCGATCGACAGCGACGAGCCGGTCGTGCTCCTGATCGACGAGATCGACCGCGCCGACGAGGAGTTCGAGGCATTCCTGCTCGAGGTGCTGTCGGACTTCCAGATCACGATTCCGGAGCTCGGCACGATCGCCGCGCGACGCCGCCCGGCGGTGATCCTCACCTCGAACCGCACGAGAGAGCTCCACGACGCACTCAAGCGCCGGGCGCTGTTCCACTGGATCGGCCATCCGTCGATCGACCGCGAGATCGCGATCGTACGCCTGCGCGTTCCCGGTGTGCCGGAGCGGCTCGCGGCAGAGGCGGCTGCGTTCGTGCGCGAGCTCCGAGGGCTCGATCTCGCGAAGCCGCCGGGCGTCGCGGAGACGATCGACTGGGCGATGGCGCTGAACGCGCTCGGCCGGAAGGAGATCGACGCCGAGGTCGTGCAGCAGACGCTCGGCTCGGTGCTCAAGTACCGCGAGGACGTCGACGCCGTTCAGGACGAGACGCTCTCGCGCCTGGTCGAGGCGGCGCGGGCCGCGGCAGCGACGGGATAGGCCGCGGTGGCCGCCGGCGACGCCATCCTGGGGCATGTCGTCACGTTCGGCCGTGTCCTGCACGAGGCAGGGCTCGAGATCGGCCCAGGCCGGGTCGCCGACGCGCTGCGGGCACTCGACGCCGTCGATCTCGAGCGCCAGGAGGACGTCTACTTCTCGCTCCGCCAGACGCTCGTCTCCCGGCACGACGAGCTGGATCTATTCGATCGCGCCTTCAGCGCGTGGTTCCTCCGCGCGCCGGTCCTCCCGCCCGCGCGCACGCGGTCGGCGGCGACGACCGAGACGCGTGTCGGCGCGCAGTCCGACCGGCTGCGCGCGCGCGAGGCGGAGGAGGACGGAGAGCAGAGCGATCCGCTCGAGCTCGGCGCCTCCGGCCAGGAGCTCCTGCGCGACAAGGACTTCGCCGAGCTGACCGGCGACGAGCTCCGGCGGCTGCGCGAGCTGATCCGCCGGATCGCGCGCACGCGGCCCGAACGGCACTCGCGGCGGCGAACGCCGGACTCGCGCGGCGACCGGCTCGACGTCCGCCGCATGATCCGCCGCTCGCTGCGCGCGGGCGGCGATCCGCTCGACCGGCCGCTCAGGGCGAGGAAGAACGTGCCGCGCAAGCTCGTCGTGCTGTGCGACGTCTCGGGCTCGATGGACAGCTACGCGCGGGCGCTGCTCCTCTTCCTCCATGCCGTCGTCGGGACGGGCCGCGGCGTCGAGGCGTTCGCGTTCGGGACGCGCCTCTCGCGGCTGACCCCCGACCTCGCGACGCGCGACCCGGACGCCGCGCTCGCGCGGTGCACCGAGGCGGTCGTCGACTGGGGCAGCGGGACGCGGATCGGGGCATCGCTCCGCGAGTTCAACGAGGTGTACGGCAGGCGCGCGCTCTCCCGCGGCGCGATCGTCCTCATCGTCTCCGACGGCTGGGAGCGCGAGGACCCGGAGCTCGTGGGGCGCGAGATGGCGAAGCTCGCGCGCGCCGCATACGCGATCGTCTGGGTGAACCCGCTCAAGGGCAATCCGCAGTATCAGCCGCTCGCCGGGGGCATGCGGGCGGCGCTGCCATATGTCGACAGGTTCCTGCCAGGCCATAATCTGAGGAGTCTCGAGGAGCTGGCGGCCGTGCTCGCCGGCATCGAAAGGAGGCACGCAGCGTGAAGGAGATCCTGCCCGAGGTCGAGTCCTGGCGCGAAGCCGGCGAGAAGGTGGTCGTGGCGACCGTGGTGGCAACGCGCAGGTCGGCGCCGCGCCCCGTCGGCACGAGCCTCGCCGTGTCGGAGTCCGGGAAGATGTGCGGCTCCGTCTCCGGCGGCTGCGTCGAGACCGACGTCTACGAGAACGCGATGGAGGTGATGCGGACGGGCGAGCCCAAGCTGCTCAGCTACGGCATCACCGACGACCTGGCCTGGAGCGTCGGCCTGCCCTGCGGGGGCGAGATCGACGTCTTCGTGGAGGCAGTCGAGTGAAGCTCGTCTCACGGCTCGCCGAGCTGGCGGAGAGCGGCGGCCGCGCCGTGCTCTTCACCGTGGTCGAGGGCGACGGAGTCGGCTCGAAGGCGCTCGTGGTCGAAGGCGGCGAGACGATCGGCGACGGCGTCCCGGACGAGGCACTCGCGCAGTTCGACGAGCTCATCCGCCGCGGGCGCAACCGGATCGTCGAGGCCGACGGCGCCAAGGTGTTCGCCGAGTGGTACGGCCCGCCGCCGCGCCTCTTCGTCTACGGGGCGGTCGACACCGCGGAGGCGCTCGCGCAGGGTGCCAAGCTGCTCGGCTGGACGGCGATCGTCGCCGACGCGCGCGCGACGTTCCTGACGTCCGAGCGGATTCCCTCCGCGGACCAGCTGATCCCCAAGTGGCCGGACGAGGCGATCGCCGAGATCGCACCGGACCACCAGACGGCGATCGTCGTGCTCACCCACGACGACAAGTTCGACGAGCCCGCCCTGATCGCGGCGCTCGACACCGAGGCGTTCTACATCGGCGCGCTCGGCTCGCGCCGTAACCAGGAGCGTCGCCGCGAGCGGCTGCTCGAGGCCGGGGTCGCCGAGGAGAAGCTCGCGCGCATCCAGGGACCGTGCGGCCTCGACATCGGCGCGGACACCCAGTCCGAGACGGCGCTCTCGATCCTCGCGGAGGTGCTCGCCGTGCGCGCCCAGCGCCCGGGCGGGCCGCTCCGCGACGCGAAGCAGCGGATCCACGTCGAGGTGGCCTGACGCTACGGGCGCCAGCTCTTGCGCCCGGCCGCCCAGAGCTGGAACGGCAGGAGCGGCCAGAGCACGACCTCGCGGAGCCACGCGCGTCTCGACGTTCCCGCAGGTGAGGCAGAGCGCACGCGCACGCCGGTGTGGAGGAGGAGCCAGCGCAGCGCCGCCTTCGCGCGCGGCGCATGCCACGACGACGTGACGACCACGACCTCCCGCGCGCCGACGCGGAGGACGTCGTTCAGCGCGTTCGCCATGTTCTCGACGGTGGTGCGCGCGTCCGGGTCGACCACTACCTCGCGTGCCTGGCCGCGCCAGGCGGCGCGCATCAGCTCGGCCTCGGAATGCCGCCCGGACGTGCGAGCCCAGCCCGACAGGACGACGACGTCGTCCGCGGTGGCCACCTCGGCGGCGCGCTCGAGCCGCGCAGCGCAGACAGGGTGGAGCTCCGCGTCGTCGCCCCTCGAGTAGCCGAGCACCACGACGACACGCCCGGTCGTCACGACCGGCGGTGCCGCAGCCAGCGGAAGAAGAGGAGCGTGCCCACGACCGTCAGCACGAGCTTGACGGCCTTCTTGCCCTGGAGCTTCGACTCGCCGTGCTCGCGCTCGCGCATGTGCACGGCGACCTCCTCGACGCGAAGCCCGGCCGCCTTCAGCCGCAGCAGCGCTTCGACCTCCGGGGCTCCGCTCACGTATGGGCGGGCCATCACCGGCATCGCCTTGCGGTTCACCGCGGCCATCCCGCTCGTCGGGTCGTGGAACGGCCGCCCGAGCCGGACGTGCATCGCCTTCTGGAGGAGCCCGATCCCGAAGCGTCGCGTGCGGGAGGGCGCGTAGCGGTCGGCGTCGTAGCCCTCGCCCTCCGCGAAGCGCGAGCCGACGGCGACGTCGCACTGGTCGGAGCGCACGAGGTCGAGCAGCCGCCGCAGCTCGTCGACGGGATGCTGGCCGTCCGCGTCGACCCGGCCGCAGTAGGCGTAGCCCCGCTCGTCCGCCTCGCGATATCCCGCTGCGATTCCCGCGCGAAGGCCGCGGTTCTCGCCGAATGAGACGACGATCGCCCCGCCGGCGGCCGCGACCTCCGCGGTCGCGTCGGTCGAGCCGTCGTCGATCACGAGGACGTCCGCGGCCGGCAGCCCGGCGCGCAGCTCGTCGAGCACGCCCGGCAGCGCGCGCTCCTCGTTCCAGGCCGGGATGAAGACGACGGTGTCGCTCGCCACGGCGGCAGCCTAGTCGGCGTCCGACCAGCGATCATCGATTCGGCTGCCGTTGTAGAGTCGCGCCCGGGACGACGCTGACGAAAGGAGAGAACGCCGTGTCGGGTATCGACGCGAAGTCGGACGCGATCTTCGAGCTGGTCGAGGAGGGGTCGGCGGTCGAGCAGCTCGCGACGGGCTTCACCTTCACCGAGGGGCCGATCTGGCACCCCGCCGAGCAGGTCCTCTACTTCTCCGACATGCCCGGCGACGTGCGCCGCAAGGTCACGCTCGACGGTCAGGTGACCGAGGTGCGCAGGCCCTCGTTCAAGTGCAACGGGATGACGCTCGAGGCGAACCTCGACCTGCTCGTCTGCGAGCACGTGACGAGCTCGCTCGTCCGCGAGCGGCGCGACGGGGTGCGGGAGACGCTCGCCTTCCACTACGAGGGCAAGTACCTGAACAGCCCCAACGACGTCACCGTCCGCTCGGACGGGACGATCTACTTCTCCGACCCGTGGTACGGCCGCTTCCCGGGGTTCGGCATCGAGCGCGGCCGCGATCTCGGCTGGCAGGGCGTGTTCCGCATCCCGCCCGGCGGGGGGCAGGACGAGCTCGAGCTGGCGGTCCCGCAGGACGAGTTCGACATGCCGAACGGGCTCTGCTTCTCGCCGGACGAGTCGCTCCTCTACATCAACGACACGCCCCGCGCGCACATCAAGGTGTTCGACGTCGCCGCCGACGGGTCGCTCTCCAACGGTCGGATGTTCTTCGACGGCGTCGGCACCGGCGTGATCGAGGAGGGCATCCCGGACGGGATGAAGTGCGACGAGCGCGGCAACATCTGGGTCACCGGGCCGGGAGGCGTCTGGGTGATCTCGCCCGGCGGTGAGCATCTCGGCACCGTGCTCGTGCCCGAGAACGTCGGCAACCACAGCTGGGGCGGGCCGGACTGGCACACGCTCTTCATCCCTTCGAGCACGTCCGTGTACACGATCCGGACAACGGTCGGCCCACGGCGCGAGCCGTACATGGCGTAGAACGAGAGAAGGAGACGAGATGCCCGACTACAGCCTCGACGCCTCGCGCTGCGTCCTCATCGTCCAGGACATGCAGAACGACGTGATCATCGACGGCGGAGCGTTCGCCGAGTCCGGCTCCCCGCAGCACGCGAAGGACCAGAACGTCGTCGAGAACGTGAAGGACCTCGCCGCGTTCTGCCGCGGCAAGGGGATCCCGGTGATCCACGTCTGGTACATCGTCGAGGAGGGCGCGCCGGGGCTCAAGGTCAACGCGCCGCTCTTCGAGGGCGTCGCGGCGGGCGCGCTCGTCCGCGGGACGTGGGGCGCCGAGCCCGCCGAGGGGCTCGAGGCGCAGGACGGCGACTTCGTCGTC
>Ga0207643_10001367_pt1 | contig 14072 bp, 15 predicted proteins | sample KBSMisM62_FD_184313 | JGI IMG/M metagenome (GOLD analysis project Ga0207643, IMG submission 184313) | Miscanthus rhizosphere microbial communities from Kellogg Biological Station, Michigan, USA - KBS Miscanthus M6-2 (SPAdes) (version 2) | ecosystem: Host-associated > Plants > Roots >...
ATGCTGGTCAATACGCTGCGGGTATGGAAGCTCGCCGGTCCGAAGGGCGAGATGGGTCTTGTCTTTCCTGCCGCTGACGGCTCCGTCGAGAGCTACGTCAACGTCACGCGGCACGTGCTGGTCCCCACGCTGCTCGCTGCCGGTGTTGCGAAGTACGGCTGGCATTCGCTGCGCCACTTCTATGCGTCGTGGTGCATCAACCGCAAAGTCGACGGCGGCCTCGAACTACCGGCGAAGACGGTGCAGCAGCGCATGGGGCACGCCTCGATCGCGATCACCACGGACGTGTACGGCCATCTCTTTCCGCGTGGCGATGACGGTGCCGAACTGGCGGCGGCAGAAAGGGCGTTGCTGGCATGAGCCGAAAAAAGACAGTCAAGCAAACCACGAAGGACACAGACCCGGCTCCGGCTCCGAACCCGAACGCCGAGCCGGACAGCCCGATTTTGCGCTATCTGCGCAGCATCGACGACAAGCTCGATCGCATCAGCGAGCAGGTAGCCAAGAGTGAGCAGCTAGCCAAGGCGCGGCCGTCGTCAAAGCAGAAGCGACGACCGGTGCTGTGGGCGCGTACGCCAGAGGAAGCCGAAAAGCTCAAGCAGGAGAACCCTGATGCTGATGCCATGTGGTTTCTCGTTGCTGGCACGAAAGAAGAGGCCGCAAAGCTCGAACAGGAAAACCCGGACGCCGACATGATCATCATCACCAACGTGCCGCGCGCGGCTCATGATTGAGCAAGCCGGCCGACACCAGCAGGAAGGCGACGAATTGCTGGACGTCGGTCAATGCCACGGCAAACCGCAGCATCTCTCCCTCCACCGTTGCCGCCTCGACCAGCAATGATCCACCGTCGGGCGAGGCGCCGCCCTGCACCTGCAGCACGAGTGGAAAAAGCGCGGCGCCAGCCTGACGACCTTTCACCGCTGGCCTCCCTGACCAGGTTTACTTTGCAACTTTCGTTATATACCATAGAATATATCGATCCCCCACATGTCCGCGCAGGCAAAGAATTCGGATGTCCAATCTCCAAGCGTCGGCGCTGTTGGCGCGCGTGGTGCGGAAATACGCCGCCGGCACCCCGCCGCAGAACTTCGGTTGCAATGGAAACGCGATCGCGTTTGCCCGGAATGGGCGGGATGGCGCGCGCGCGCCTCTTGACGAAGGCCGCGGGTTCGCGGTGTTCTGGTTCAACCCGTTTCCGGCGCCGCGGACCCATGCCCGACACCCGTCTCAGCATCCGTCTCGATCTGACCAGCGGCGACCGCATCGGCCCCGGCAAGATCGCGCTGCTGGAGGCGATCCAGGCAACAGGGTCGATCTCGGGGGCGGCGCGGGCGCTCGGCATGTCGTATCGCCGCGCCTGGCTGCTGGTCGAGCAGATCAACGAATCGTTGCAGGAACCGGCGGTCACGGCGGCGACCGGCGGCCGTCAAGGCGGCGGCGCAGCGCTGACGCCGAGCGGGGAGCGAGTCATTGCGCTCTATCGCTCCATCGAAGACATCGCACGATCCTCCGCCAAGGAGGAATTCCGCGCCGTGGGCAAGCTGGTGCGGAAGCGGCGCGCGGCGCGCGCCTGATTCGCCGCGCCGCAATAGCGAACGGCTGTCGTATCCCGGCCATTTCAAGATGATTTTCAAAGTTTTGCGGGCAGCTTCTGCCGCGCGTTCGATCCGGTCGATGCGAGCGCGCCCGAGCTCGACCCTGCTCGACAGGCCATCGGCCAGCGGTTAAAGCCACCGGCACGTGCAAACTGACGTCAACTCATATCAACGCGACAGGAAGGTCTCCATGAAGCTCAGCGCACGCAACGTTCTCAAGGGCAAGATCGTCGAGGTGAAGAAGGGGCAGACGACCGCTCACGTTCGCATCGACCTCGGCGGCGGCTCCATCATCACCGCCTCGATCACCAACGAAGCCGTGGATGAGCTCAAGCTCGCGGCTGGCCAATCGGCCTCCGCCGTGATCAAGGCCTCCGATGTCATGATCGCGATCGACTGACATCGATATGACTGTCCGGGGCTCGGCCCGGATCAGGGCTGGCCCCTGTGTCGTTCGCGGTTGAGCCCTAGTGCGGTGAATTTGAAGCTCCTAATCAGTTGCTGCGGCACGATCGTTATAGGAGCTTCAAATTGAAACCGCACTAGAATCATAAGATTGCCAGTGGTCCTTTGATTCCGAAGCTCGTATCTGAACGTGCCGCGAATGCCTACGAGCTTCGGAATCGGACCACTAGTGCGGGCCGCCCCACCGCTATATACCGCCGAACATATCAATAGACCCGATCCGCGGCCGGCCGCGAATTACCCCTTTCCAGCGGGGCCGCTCCTGGTCCATACTCGCTATATTCGAACAGATATAGCGAGCCGCTCGTGTCGTTGCTGCCGCCCATTCCGACCAATTTTCGCGCCGGCACCGCGCTGCCCCCGCTGATCAGGCTCGATCGACGCACCGACGTCCTGTTGCGGGCACACGCGCCTTCCGACGCCGCGTTGCCGCAGCCGGCGAGACGCAGCAAGATCTGGGAGCTTGCCGACACGCTGCACTGCTCGATCATCGGAACCTGCCTGTCGAACGCCGAGCTGCGCCATGCGCTGGCGCGCCTGGGCGTGAACGGCATTGACGCCGCTGACGACCACGAGCTGCACGTGGTCGGCGTCATGCTGGCCGGTCGCCGCGACGCCGGTGCGAAGATGCTGCAGCGGGCGCTCGACCGCCGCCACGCCGTCGCGATCAAGCAATATGCCAAGGCCAAGGATGAGCAGGCGCTGCGGCAGCTCTGGGACGAGTCGATGCGCAGCAGCGACATCCCGGGTGCATACTGGGCGCTGCTGAGTCACGCCGCCGCGACCGAGACGATCGTCAAGAAGGCGTTCCAGGATGTGCACATGCTGTCGCATCTCGTCGGCGCCGCCAACCGGGCGGACATCCGGCGCTTGCGGGAGCTGGAGGCGGAAAAGGGGGCGCTGACCGAGAAGCTGCATCGGCAGCAGCAGCAATTGCGCGACGGCTTCACCTCGCGCGACGAAACGATCCGCCAGCTCAACGCGCTGCTGGCTCGCCATGCTCCTGCGGAGGGAACAAGCGCGAATCGTGAAACTGGTCAGGACGATGCGGAGTCCGCAGGAGAAGAAACGTCCAGAAACGTGATCGCGGACCTGAACAGGAAGCTCGGGCAGGAGACCACGCGGCGGGAGCGGCTCGAGCAGCGCTTGAGCGCAATGTCCGCCACCATGAAAAAGACGGCGGAGGCATTGCAGACGGCGCAAGGCGAGCGGGACGCTTTGCGCCGCGAGATCGAGTCGCTCGAGGATCACATTGCCGCGGTGCTGCAGCCCGCGGCTGGCGACGGCGAGGCCGCGCCGGAGCTTGCGGCCCAGACGATCCTCTATGTCGGCGGGCGGCCCAATCAGATCCCGCAGTTGAAATCGCTGGTCGAGCGCACCGGCGCGCGCTTCCTCCATCACGACGGCGGCATCGAGCACAGCTCGTCGCTGCTCCCCGGGCTCATCAGCCGGGCCGACGTCCTGCTGTTCCCGATCGACTGCATCAGCCACGACGCGGTCGCCACGCTCAAGCGGCTCTGCCGGCAGCTGGAAAAGCCGTACCTGCCGCTGCGGACGGCGAGCCTCGCGACGATCGCGTCGTCACTGGCCGGCATGACCTGCAACCCAACATCGTAGGTCATGCCGACAATCGGCGAATTCGGAGATGCGACGGCTGTGCGAAGCCCAAGCGTACTGGGTGAAGGGCCAAACGGAATCGTCCGCGTTTCAGCCGCTACACTCGCCCAGCCCGGCCGGGTCGTGGCTCATCCTTACGTTGGATGAGGGACTGGGCGCGATCAAATCCAGGTGACGCCTGGCTATTTCCGTGGCGCCACAACGAACCGTGACATAGCTCATGGGAGCGCCGAATTGCGATGCATTGACGAGGAAACGCGTGATGCTGAGCAGACGCACACTAATCGGAGCGGGGGCAGGGGGCCTCATCGTCGCGCTGTCCGGCCGGCGTCCGGCCTCGGCGGCAGGCGCGGCGCAGACCTTCGAGGTCACACGCAGCGAGGACGAGTGGCGCAAGCTGCTAACCGCCGATCAGTTCGCGGTCCTGCGCCGGTCCGGGACCGAGCGCCCGTTCACCAGTCCGTTGTTGCATGAGAAGCGAAAAGGCACGTTCGCCTGTGCCGGCTGCGCGCTCGACCTGTTCTCCTCGGATACCAAGTACGACAGCCGGACCGGCTGGCCGAGCTTCTGGGCCCCGATCGAGAACGCCGTCGGCACCACCGAAGACAAATCCTTCGGCATGACCCGCACAGCGGTGCATTGCCATCGCTGTGGCGGCCACCTCGGCCACGTGTTCAAGGACGGCCCGCGACCCACGGGGCTGCGGTACTGCATGAACGGCGTTGCCATGACGTTCAAGGCGGCCGCCTAAACCAGGTGCCTCGGAGATGATCCTGTTCGCGGTGTCGTATTTCGCCGGGATGCTGACGATCGTCAGCCCGTGCATCCTGCCGGTGCTTCCGTTCGTGTTCGCGCGCGCTGAGCAGCCGTTCCTGCGCAGCGGTCTGCCGATGCTCGCCGGCATGGCGTTCACCTTCGCCGGCGCCGCCACGCTCGCCGCGGTCGGCGGGAGCTGGGCCGTCGAAGCGAACGAGTATGGCCGCCTGGCGGCCATCGTGTTGCTCGCGGTCTTCGGCCTGACCTTGCTGGTCCCCGAGCTCGCCGAGTGGATGACCCGGCCGCTGGTCGCCGCCGGTGCCCGGCTTTCCCAATCGATCGGGCAGGGCGGGCCTCAGCGCGACGCCGCCGTGCTGCCCTCGTTCCTGCTCGGCATCGCCACCGGCCTCCTGTGGGCGCCCTGCGCCGGTCCGATCCTCGGCCTGGTGCTGACCGGCGCGGCGCTGGAGGGTGCGAGCGCCGGCACCTCCCTGCTGCTGCTCGCCTATGCGGCCGGTGCCGCGACGTCATTGGCGCTGGCGCTGCTGGCCGGAGGTCGCGTCTTCGCCGCCATGAAGAGGTCGCTCGGCGCCGGCGAGTGGATCCGGCGCGGCCTCGGCGCGGCGGTCCTCGTTGGCGTCGCAGTGATCGCACTCGGGCTGGATACCGGTTTCCTGACGCGGATTTCGGCCACGACAACCGCCGCGCTCGAGCAGGAGCTGCTGGACCGGACCGGCGCTGTAATATCCGGCCCCGGCGATCGTGCGCCGTCCGCTGTCGAGATGACCGATGCGGCCGGCGCGACGATGGCGCCCAGGCAGGCGCAAGCTGCCCTGCCGGTCGAGGGCGCGCTGCCGCCGCTGGCGGGCGCGGTGAAATGGCTGAACTCGCCGCCGCTGACGGCGGAGGGGCTGCGCGGCAAGGTGGTCGTGGTCAGCTTCTGGACCTATTCCTGCATCAACTGCCTGCGCGCGATCCCCTACGTCCGCGCCTGGGCGAAGACATACCGCGACCAGGGCCTGGTCGTGATCGGCGTGCACACGCCGGAATTCGCGTTTGAAAAAAAGATCGCCAACGTCGAGAAAGCGGTCACCGCCTTGCAGGTCGACTATCCCGTCGCCATCGACAACGACTTCGCCATCTGGCGCGCCTTCTTCAACCATTACTGGCCCGCCCTCTACGTCATCGATCCCAAAGGCCAGATCCGCTACCATCATTTCGGCGAAGGCGAATACGAGCGCGGCGAGCAGGTGATCCGGCAATTGCTCGCCGAAGCCGGGCAGTCCGTGCCCCGCGAAGGAAGCGTCGCGGTCAAGGCCAGCGGAGTGGAGGCTGCCTCGGACGTCAGCGCCGTCGGTTCGCCGGAGACGTATCTCGGCCTTGCCAAGGCGGAGAATTTCATCTCGCCCGGCGGCCTGCTGCGGAATGGGAGCCATCGCTATGACGCGCCGCCGCCGAGGCTCAACCAGTGGGCCCTCTCAGGGAAGTGGACGATCGGCGAAGAGCAGGCCATGCTCGATGGCGAGACCGGAAGCATCGTCTATCGCTTCCGCGCGCGCGACCTTCATCTCGTGCTCGGCGCGACCGACCCCGAAAAGCCGGTCCGCTTCCGGGTGCGGATCGACGGCGCCATGCCCGGCGAGAACCATGGCGCCGACGTCGCGCCCGATGGCTCCGGCACGGTCACCGACCATCGCCTCTACCAACTGGTGCGCCAAAGCGGCCCCATCATGGACCATACGTTCGAGATCGAATTCCTCGATCCCGGTGTTCAAGCCTTCGCCTTCACCTTCGGTTGATTGGGAGACGAGCCATGACCGCACATGACAACGACGCCCGCGCGCGCAGCCCTCGTAGCGCGGCCTGGCGCCTGCTGGTGGCCGCCGTCGTGCTGCTGGCAGGAGCCACGTTCTGGCTTTCGCGCTGGCAGCCGCGGGCCGCGGAGATCGCCGGACCTATCCCCGCGCCGATCGTCGACGCCGCGCCAGTGTCGGGCGCGGAGATGCAGGTCGCGGTGCTCGCCGGCGGATGCTTCTGGGGGGTGCAGGGCGTCTTCCAGCACATGAAGGGCGTGACCAGCGCCGTCTCCGGCTACGCCGGCGGCGACAAGAAGTCGGCGCACTACAACATGGTCAGCGCCGGAACGACCGGCCACGCCGAGACCGTGCGCGTCACGTTCGATCCGCGCCAGATCAGCTACGGCCGCATCCTGCAGGTGTTCTTCTCGGTCGCCCACGACCCGACCCAGCTCAACCGGCAAGGGCCGGACACCGGCACGCAATACCGCTCCGCCATCTTCACCGAGAACGCCGAGCAGGCGAAGATCGCCAAGGCGTATATCGAGCAGCTCAACAAGGCCGGCCTGTTCGACACGGCGATCGTCACCAAGGTCCAGCCGCTGGAAGCCTTCTATCCCGCGGAGAAGTATCATCAGGACTTTCTGGTGCAGAATCCCGCCCACCCCTACATCGTGATCAACGATCTCCCCAAGGTCGAAAATCTCAAGCGCGCCTATCCCGACGTCTATCGGCCGGATCCGGTCCTGGTCGCCACGACCGGCACGTCGAACTGATATTCGCCGCCGCGCGCCGCCTCCCTGTCGGCTGCGTTCTCCACGCCGGGGCCCAACCTCGGCGCGGCTTGGCGGAGCATGATCTTTTCCGAAAACCGATCCCACTTTTCGGGATCATGCTCTAAGATGCAGCAACGCGGACGCGATAACTCACGACAAGAAATGAACCCGTGGTGCTCCCACGCATGGAGGAAGCAGTGTCTGGACATCGAGTTTTGAAGGCGTCAATTCTGGCTTTGCCGATCTTCTGCGCATCTGTGGCCTGTGCGCTGGCCCAACAGGCGCCGGCCTCCGAGGCGGCGAAAAATCTCAAGCCGGTCACGAACGAGATGCTGCGCAACCCGCCGGCGGCGGACTGGCTGATGTGGCGCCGCACCTATGACGGCTACGGCTACAGCCCGCTCGATCAGATCAACAAGGACAACGTCAAGAACCTCAAGCCGGCCTGGTCGTGGTCGATGAGCCCCGGGGCCACCGAGACGACGCCGATCGTCCACGACGGCGTGCTGTTCCTCAATCAATATGCCGACAAGATCCAGGCGCTCGACGCCACCACCGGCGACCTGATCTGGGAATACAAGCGCGACCTTCCGGCCAAGCTGCTGGCCGAGAATTCCAATCAGCTGACCAAGCGCAACATGGCGATCTATGGAGACAATCTGTACATCGCGACCTCGGACGCCCACATCGTCGCGCTCGATGCCAAGACCGGGAAGGTGGTGTGGGATCATACCGTCGCCGATTGGACCAAGGGCTGGCGCTACTCAGGCGGCCCATTCATCGTCAATGACACGCTTGTCCAGGGCATGACCGGTTGCGGCAACGCCACGCCGGGCGGCTGCTTCATCACCGGGCACGACGTGAAGACCGGCGCGGAGAAATGGCGCGTTCATACCATCGCGCATCCGGGCGATCCGAACTTCGATACCTGGAACGACATCCCGCTGGAAAGCCGCTATGGCGGCTCGGCCTGGATTTCCGGCAGCTACGATCCCGAGCAGGATCTCGTCTTCTACGGCACTGGGCAGCCCTATCCGTGGATCGCGGAGATGAACGGGCTGCTGCCGAAGAAGCCGGGCGCCAAGAACAACGCGCTCTACACCGACTCGACGCTCGCCATCGAACCCAAGACCGGCAAAGTGAGATGGTATCGCCAGCATCTCGAGACCGACACCTGGGATCTCGATTACGCCTACGAGCGCATGCTGATCGACCTGCCGGTCAACGGCGTGACCCGCAAGGCGCTGGTCACCACCGGCAAGCTCGGAATCATCGAGGCGATCGACCGCACCAACGGCGAATGGCTGTGGCACAAGGAGACGATCCCGCAAAACGTCGTGACCTCGATCGACCCCAAGACCGGCGAGAAGACGATCAATCAAGCGTCGGTGCCGCATATCGGTCAGACCACGGTGAACTGCCCTGCCGATCCCGGCGGCCGTGGCTGGCCGGCGACGGCGTACAATCCGAATACCGGGACCTTGTACCTGCCGCTGAACGAGTATTGCTCGAACACCACGCCGAGCCCGCTCGATCCCGGCCAGGCCTATACCGGCGGCGGCCGCGCCATTTTTGCGCGAACGCCGGTCCCCAACAGCGACGGCAATATCGGCCGCGTCGACGCCATCAAGCTGGCGGATCGCTCGACGGTTTGGACCGCCCGAACCCGCACGCCGCAGACTGGCGCAGTTCTTCCGACCGCCGGCGGCGTCGTGTTCGGCGGCGGGTGGGACCGCTTGTTCCGCGCCTACGACGACGCCACCGGCAAGGTGCTGTGGGAGACCAAATTGAACAATGCGCTCAATTCGTTCCCGGTCACCTACAGCGTCAACGGCAAGCAATATGTGGCCGTGGTCGCCGGCAACGGCTCGAGCCACGCGCGTTCCCTCGCCACGCTGACGCCGGAAATCAGGAACCCGGACGGCGGTTCGGTGCTGTGGGTGTTTGCGCTGCCGAACTAGTGGCTCATCAATGAGAAGGGGGCCGGTCGGTCTGGCGGTGGGTCCGCGACCGATCGCGCCCCTGTTTCTTTGATGCAAGGCATGGCGATGACAGGCGCGTCACAGGAGCACGGAATTCGAGCGAGGCGTGGCGCACGCGATGTCGGGCGCCGATTGCGTCGCGGCGCCTCGATGATGACGGCCGCTCTGACCGTCTGCCTGCTCCCACTCTCCGCGGCGAGGGCGCAAACGCCTTTCGTCCCCGATGACTGGAAGTATGGCAAACGCCAGGAAAGCTCCACGCTGCACTATTGCGTGGACGCGCGTGATCCCGATCTGCCGGTGGCGCGAAAGATCGGCGAGGCGATTGCGACCGCGCTGCTGCTGCAGCCCAGGGAACACATGATCGGCGAGAATGTCGCCGGGGAGAGCCTCGACAACCTCTATCAAGTCTTTCTCGGCACCTGCGACCTGTATCTGGGCTTCAAATTGATCCCGGACGCCTACCCGGAATGGATGAAGCTGACGCGGCCGTACTACCGCGCCTCATACGTGTTCGCCGCGACCGATGCCGGCTGGCGCGCGCTCGCCGACATGCCGAAATCGCGCGCCATCGGCGCGACCATGGGAACCGGCGCGGATCTTCGGCTGATCCAGTACCTGCAGGCGCTGACCCCGGCCGAGCGATGGAGCCGTTTCCCGATGTCGTCCGACGAGGCCGCGCTCAAGGCGCTGATGAGCGGCACGGTCGGCATCGCCCTGGTCTGGGGCCCCGCGCTATGGGCGTTGCAACGGAGCGATGCCGGCTACGCGAAGCTCCGGCTGTTGTCGCCCAGTCCGCTTCCGGCCATCTCGGCGGATGTCGGGGCCGCGGTGCTGGCGAACGAATCCTTCCTTCGCAGCAATGTCGACCAGGCGATTGCCGCGCTCACCAGGGACGGCACCATCCAGGCCATTCTGGACGGCAACAAATTTCCCGCGACTGCCGTGAAATGACGTTAGACTCCCGATCCCGGCGAATGCGCATCGATCGCTGAGTTTGCGAGGAGGCCGCCGCGTTACGACCATGTCTGAGCCCGCGGTCGCGATCGAGGGAGTGAGCAAGCGGTTCGGCCGGACGCTGGCGTTGGACAACGTCGGCTTCGAGGTGCGTCGCAACGAATTGTTCGCGCTGCTCGGCCCCAATGGTGCGGGCAAGACCACCTTGGGACATATCCTCTGCACCATCCTCAGGCCGGACAGCGGCAGCGCCCGCATCAACGGCATCGACGTGGTCAGGAATCCGCTCGCGGCCCGTCGCAGCCTCGGCGTCGTGTTCCAGGAGCCGAGCCTCGACGATCGCCTGACCTTATACGAGAACCTCAATTTCCACGGGCTCATCTATGGCGTCCCGGCAGCGCAGCGGCGCAGCCGGATCGAGGCGATGCTCGAGCTCGTCGAACTCTCGGAATGGCGCGCCCACATGGTGCGGACGCTCTCCTCGGGCATGAAGCGCCGGCTCGAGATCGCCCGCGCCTTCGTGCACGACGCACAGATTCTGTTTCTCGATGAACCGACCGTCGGCATGGATGCGCAATCGCGTGACCGGTTGTGGGGCTACGTTCGCCGGCTGCGTCAGGAGCGTGAGCTCACCGTCATCGTCACCACCCATTACATCGAGGAGGTGGACGGCGCCGACCGCATCTGCGTCATCGACCGGGGGCACATTCTGGCCAACGATGCGCCGGCCGCATTGAAGCTGCGCCATGGCCAGGAGCTGCTGCGGGTCGTTCCGGCGGAGGATGCAACGGCGGCGGAAATCCTGTCCGCCTATCCGGACCAGTCGATCCGCAACGATGCCGAAATCATCCTCAAGTCGAGCGGCGACGCCTTCACCGAATCGTTCCTCGCCCGCCATGGCGGCCGGCTGCGGAAATTCGTCGTCGAGAAACCGAGCCTCGAAAGCGTGTTCCTGTCGCTCACCGGCCGCGAGCTTCGCGACCAGGTCGCGGGACCGCGCGAGCGGACACATGCATTCGGCAAGCGCGGGGGCGAGCACACGCGATGATCAGGACCGCAACCACCGCGCCCACGGGCGTGCGCGCCATCGCGCCGCAACTGGGCGGACTCTACGCCATCTGGCTGCGCGAGGTGAAACGCGCCGTGCGCGATCGCGGCCAGCTCATCGGCGGCGTCAGCCGGCCCCTGCTGTGGGTGCTCATCATGGGGATCGGCCTCAACCCCTATTTCCGCGGGGAGATTTACGGCGAGGTCCGCTTCGTCGTTCCCTACACCTATCTGCAGTTCATCTTTCCCGCCGTCATCGTGCTCAACATCATGTACACCTCCGTGCAGTCGGCGGTGTCGACGATCTGGGACCGCGAGTTCGGATTCCTGCGCGAGATCCTGGTCTCGCCCCTGTCCCGTACCACCATCCTGCTGGGGAAGGTTCTCGGCGGAGCGACCGTCGCCCTGTTCCACGGCTGCCTCGTGCTCGTGCTCGCGCGTTTCGTCGATGTCACGTTGAGCCCCGCCGACCTCCTGTATGCGCTGGTGCTGATGTTTCTGCTCGCGTTCGGGCTGACCTCGCTCGGCGTGGTGATCGCCAACCGGGTGCAAGGCTTCGAGGGTTTCGGAGTGTTCTCCAACGCGGTGATCCTGCCGCTCTACTTCACGTCGAGCTCGATCTTCCCGCTCGATCCATCGCTCACCGGCGCGCAGAGCAAGGTGGTCTATCCGGAATGGCTGGTGACGCTCGTCGAGATCAATCCGCTGACCTACGCGGTCGATGCGCTGCGCGGTGCGCTCATTCATTTCCACCAGTTCGATCCGAAAATTGGGCCGATCGTGCTTGTCGTCATGGCCGTGGTCTTCTTCCTGATCGCGTTGCGCGATTTCAGTAGACTTTAAGTGCAATGAACGTCATCGCGAGCAGGGTCCGACAATTCGCGCCCTATGTCCTCATCTTCGGGCTGCTTGGCGCCGTCTACCTGCTGCCGCCGGACACGTCGCTCGGCGAGGTGCGCAAGGCCGGCGTGCTGCGCGCCTGCCTGCCGCCGAGCTATCCGCCGCTCGTCACCGGCGATCGCGATGCGCCGGGGATCGATGTCGAGATGCTGCAGGCGCTGGCAAAAAATCTCGGCGTGGGCCTGATCATCTCGTCCAACCCCGCCATCGGCCAGGATTTCAATCCCCGCAACTGGCACGTGACGCGCGCGCAGTGCGAAGTCCTGGGCGGCGGCGTGGTAGCCTCTCCGCTCACCAAATCCTTCCTCGAAACGACCGCGCCCTACGCCCAGACCGGCTGGGCGCTCGTGGGTCCGACGCTGCCCGCCGATCTCCAGGGTCGGCGCGTCGGCGTCCTGACCGGTGTCTCGGGGCTCGATCGACTGGCGCTCTCGAGCTATCTCCGCGCCAGGAACGCGGAGCTGACCATCACGCCTGATGTCGTGGAATTCGTGGCAGGCCTGCGCGATGGCCGGTTCGACATCGGCATCACGGAGTGGCTGCTCGCCGGACAGCTTGCCGCCGGCAACGGTTGGTCGGTCGCCTGGATGCCGGCGGAGCTCCCGCGCTACGCCGTCGCGCTCGGCCTGTGGAAGGGCGATCTCACGCTCAAGCGAGCCATCGCCGACGGGCTGGAGAAGCTTCGACGCGACGGCGAGGTCGCGAGGATCATCGCCCGCTATCTCGGCGCGCGCGCCAAGGGCGACGCGGTGCGCTCGATACCGTCCGCGAATCTATTCGCCCAGGATCGGACCTGCGAGCACGCGATAGGCCGGCGCGAGCAGGCCGGTGACCCATCCGGTGGCGGCAACGACTGCCAGCAGCACGGCGACGAACGGTTGTAGCTTCGCGATCCAGTGCCCCCATTGCGGCATCGCGATCATGAGCAGGTGGCTGCCGGTCAGAGACGGCACCGGCAACAGGTTGAGGAGTGCGAACCACACGCTGAGCTTTCCCGTCATGTCGACCAACGCGAAGGCGAGGGCCGACGCCGTGTCGGGCAGGAGCGGCAACACCATCGGCCGCAACAGCCGCAGCGCGAGGGCGCTCAGGAGCGTTGCCGCCGCTCCTGCAATGACTGCGAGAGCCAATCCCGCGCGGCCGGGCCGCAGCTTTGCCGGATCGATGGCGATCGGTCGGATCCAGCCGACCGAGAACAGCAGGGCCGAAACGCCGCCCAGGATATCGAGATGGGCGAACGGGTTGAGCGTGAGACGCCCATCCTGGCGTGGTCCCGGATCGCCCAGCGCGACCGCGGCCGCCGCCACAGCGAGGCCATGCACAGCGACGATGAACAGGAGAGCGCAAAGGCGCAGCACCAGCTGCTGCAGCGAAAAATCAATCAAGACGGCACCGGCCCATCCCCGCCGGGCCAACTATGCATGGCATGCCGCTATTTCTTCAAGCTCATCTTCTGCTGGATATCGAGGTCGGAGGGGAGCTCGCCGGCGCCGGGGGCGTAGCCGTTCTGGCTCAACAGAAATGCGGTCAGGTCCACATACGATTGCTCGCTCAGTTGTCCCGGCCGGTCGGGCGGCATCGTCGACTTCGTCTTGCCGTACAGCGCGCCCACGCTGCCGCTGGCCCAGCGCTGCCGGAAATAAGAGCCCTTGAGCGGCGCGCCGCCGAACTCGCCGTTGTCGAGGGTCGTGCCGTGGCAATCCTGGCAATTGCGCTCATAGATCGCCTGGCCGCGCTCCGCCTGCTCGGCAGTGAATGTCAACGCTGTCGTCGCCTGGTCCGCCACGCCGCCCGGCGTCGTTGTGACGATCCGCCCGCGCAGCGCATGCACGTCGACGGCGCTCATCTGCTGTCCCCGCGCCGCGGCGACATCCGACGGTAGAATGAGCGTGAAGTCGCGCGGCAGCAGCTTGTCGTTGCCCCACGCCGAGAGGACATAATCGAGCGCCGCGGCGATCTCGCTGTCGGTGAGCTGAGGCCACGGCGGCATGGCGCTGGAATAGCTGCTGCCTTTGGCGCTGATCGTTCCTTCGAGCCCGAACAGAACCAGGCGCACCAGATAGTCGCGGCCGCTTGGTTGCGCGAACAATTCAGCGACGTGGCCGGCGAGCGGAGGGAATGCTCCGGCAATTCCCTGCCCGTTCTCCTGATGGCACACGCTGCAATTGGCGCCGAAGA
>Ga0207643_10001368_pt1 | contig 14056 bp, 13 predicted proteins | sample KBSMisM62_FD_184313 | JGI IMG/M metagenome (GOLD analysis project Ga0207643, IMG submission 184313) | Miscanthus rhizosphere microbial communities from Kellogg Biological Station, Michigan, USA - KBS Miscanthus M6-2 (SPAdes) (version 2) | ecosystem: Host-associated > Plants > Roots >...
ACGAAGAACTCCTGCGCAGCCGTGGACGCTATGCGCAACTATTTGAGTTACAGGCGGCAGGCTATCGCTGACACCAACGATACCGGGATCCGTGATCCGGGATCCGGGATCCGAGTCGAACAAGGTCGAGCGATTGATTCACCTGTGCTGATTGAGTTCTTTGGGTTTTCCGGATCGCGGACCCCGGACCCCGACTCAGTTCACCAACCGGTGATATCGCCCCATCCAGTACGGCAGTAGAAAGTACGCGCCGTCGTCTTCGCTCCGGCCGCCATTGCCGCCGTCAAGGTTGTACGGATTGCCGTTCCACTTCCACATGGGGATCTCATCGTAGGGCAGGACGATCAGCGCTTGCTTGCGCTCCTCGGGCCACGGCGTGTCACCGCGGAACGTCGGGTCGAGGCTATGTGGCCCCGACGTGCCTCGCACGATGAGTGCGGGCACGTGCCGATCGTGCCGGAACGGGAAGCGCGCGGCCTCGAAGCGTTCGTCGAGATCCGCGCGGAGCTTTCCGCGGCGCCACCGCGGTGCCGCGTCGAGTGCGGTCCTAGTCACGTCCTCGCGGAGTAGCTGAAGCTCCCTCACCGACGTCTCGCGCTCGAGCGCGAGACGCTCCTCGACGACCGCGTTCCGCGCGAATGCGACGCGCATCAGCCGGACGATGAGCTCGCCGTAGTGGGCCGGCTCGCCGCGTGATGCCCGCTCCTGGGCGAGGCGTACCTCGGCGAGCAAGGCTCGGACGGGCGGCACTGCGCGAAAGCGCTCGAGTCGCTCACGCGTCCGTTCGAGGAACGCCGCGTCGCTCGCCGGGTAGCTCGCGACGTACCGGAACGCGGCGATGGCGGCGACACCGGGATTGCGGTAGGCGTGCTCGAACGGGAAGTTCCGCACCCAGCCACCGTCGGTCGCGATCCGATCCTCGATGACGAGTGGCAGGACGATCCCGCTGACGGCGGCGGAGGCGAGGATCGCCCGGCCCATGGTCTCGGGTGCGGTCCTCCGCGACGAGTACTCGAGCTCGAAGTCGCGCTCTCCGTCGCCCTCCGGATATTCGGTGACGTCGGTCGCATAGACGAGGAGCTCGATCGGCGAAGCGGCGAGCGCCGCTCCGAGCTCCGCGGCGGGACCGATGCGCTGAGCGACGGTCTCGGGGAGGGTGTAGTCGCGCAGCCCCCCTGGGAACTGCCAGATCGCGCGCGGCCGAAACGCGTCCTCGGGTTGGAGCCCGAGCACGAACCCCTCGAGGTCGTCGAGACGGTCGAGAGCTGCCATCGTCCCGGCGAGAGCGCCCGCAGAGGTGCCGTAGATCCATCCGATCCGCGGCCACAGCGCGGTCTCGGCGAGTCGCCTCAGGAAGCCGAGCTCGAGGAGTACGCCATTGATCCCTCCGCCCGAGAGCACCACGGCGACGTCGCGTCGGTCGGACTCGGGCACGGGGCTATTGTGCCCCCGTGGAGTCGGAACTTCGTCCCGGCGCCGCAGTGCTGTCGGACGTCGATCACGAGTCGGACGAGGAGCTGTGGCAGGGTGACGACGACGGGGACCACGGCGGCTGGTTCTGTGTTCGCACGGATCCGTTCCCGTGCCCGGCCGAGGGGTGCTCGTTCGTCGCCGACTTCATGACGGCCGCACACCTGGTGCTCGTCTGGGAGGAGCGCGACGACCCGAACCTTCTCTGGCATGCGCAGCGCGCAAAGGAGGTGGGGCGTAACCCGCGGATCGTCGGCTACGAGGCCGGCTACGGCCCGAGCGCCTCGTACTACGCGTGGGAAGCCGCCGGTCGGCCGGTCCACGGCGTCAAGCGCTGACACCATCGTCGTCTGTTCGGCGGTGTCTATCGAACCGCCGTTAGACTTTTGGGAGTGTCTCGCGCCGGCCCAGGATTCCAACCAGCGGGGCGGGCGCCGGCACCGGCTCCGCTCGATCTCGTCCAGGACTTCGTCAACAGCGAGGTGCCGGTCTGGGCGCAGGACGACATCGCGACGCCGGACGAGCTCGCCGCGTGGCTCCGAACGCGCGGTCTCCTCGCCGGGGACGCGGTTGTCGATGCGGCGTCCTTCCTGAGGGCACGAGCGCTCCGCGCGCTGCTGCGCGAGCTTGCGCGGCGGAACACCGACGGCGAGGCGACCCTCGACTCGGGCTTCCGCGACGAGTTCGCCGCCGTCGTCTCCGACGCCCGCCTGCGCGTGGAGCTCGACGAGCGCGGCGCGCTCCGGCTCGAGCCAGACGCGGACGGCGTCGACGGCGCGCTCGCAAGCATCCTCGCCCGAGTCCTCGAGGCCGATGCCACCGGAGCGTGGAGGCGCATGAAGTCGTGTCCGGGTGCGCATTGCGGGTGGCTGTTCTACGACGCGTCGCGCAATGCGTCGTCGACCTGGTGCTCGATGTCCATCTGCGGGAATCGCGCGAAGACGGCTGCCTACCGGCGGCGGCGAGGCGAGTCGTGAGGTCGGCCTGGTTCGTCGTCGGCCTCGCGCTTCGAAGGCTTCGGCGCCGCGACAGCGGAGCGCTCGTAACTGCGCTCGGTCTCGCCGTCGCGACGGCAGTGCTCGCCGGAGTGCTGGCCGGCACGACGATCGCGACCGACCGCTCAACGGCACAGGCGATCGAGGAGATTCCGACCTCTGCGCGCTCGGTTCGCGCCGCGTGGTTCGGAATCCCAGGCGATCCGAGCGAACGGCTCGACGTGCTCGACCGGGAGGTCGACGACGCGTTCGCCGACCTCGGGCTCGACGGGCCGACACCGCTCGTTCTCTTTCGCGAGAGCACCGTAGCCGGCAGGTACGTCGGGATCACCGCCGTCGACGGTCTCGCACCGCACGTCGTCCTGCGCTCCGGGCGGATGCCGCGTCGGTGCACGCCCGAGCGCTGCGAGGTGCTTCGCCTCCGCGGTCGTGGCGCGATTCCCGACGTCGAGGGTCTACGGCTCGTCCAGGTCGGGACGGCTGCGCTGCGCTCGCGGCAGCTCTACGGCGACTTCATCCGGTCGACCGACGCGGCTGTGGCCGGCAATCCTCGCTCGCCCGAGCTCGGGCAAGCGGCCGAGTACCACCGGCCGCCGTCGGCACCCCTCGTCGTCGCCGAGGGACGCGCGGCGCTCGCGGCGTCTCCGGCCCTCGCCCGGACCTATCGCACGTACGCCTGGGTCTGGCCGGTGGATCCGGGCAGCCCGCGGCTGTGGCAAGTGGACGACCTGCTCGCGCAGACGGAGCGCGCGCGGATCGAGCTCGCAGCCCAGTCCTCGTTCGACGTCGCCGCTCCTGTCGAGGAGCTGCGCGCCGCAGAGCGCGCCGCGGACGTCGCCGGGAACCGCCTCTTGCTGGTCGGCGGCGAGGGTGCGGCCCTCTTGCTCGCATTCACGATCCTCGCAGCGCGGGGCATGCGCCGCGATCTCGAGGGAGCCCGCCGCCGCCTCACCTGGTCGGGCGCCCGTCGCTGGCAGCTTGCACTTCTCGGCGGAGTCGAGAGTACGGCGGTCGCGTTCGGCGGAGTCCTCGGCGGCTGGCTCGTCGGCATCCTCGTCGCAGCCGTCGCGGCCCGTCTTGCGGGAGCGCCGGTGGCGGATGTCCTGCGCGAGAGCGTCCTCTCGCCGCGCGGGCTCGGACTCGCCGCCGCGACTGCAGCCGCCGCGGCTGCTCTCGTCTGGATCACCGTGTCGCTGAGGCAGCGTGACGGCGCGCGGCTGGGGGTCCTCGACTTCGTCGCCGTCCTCGCACTCGTCGTGGCGGGGATCGCGCTGCTCGGCGGCGTAGCGAACGAGGACCAGCTTGCGAAGGGGCAGGGGTCGGCACTGCTGCTCCTCCTGCTTCCGGGTCTGATCGCGGTGGCCGCCGCGATCGTCGTCGCCAGGATCTTCCCTGCTGCCGCGCGCTGGTGGGCGGACCGCAGCGGCGGCGGCGTGGCGGCGCGGCTCGCGGCCGTGGGCCTCGCTCGCGGGCCTGGCGCGGCAGTCGCGACGGTCGCGTTTCTCACGATCGCATTCGCTCTCGCGCTCCTCGCCGAGGGGTATCGCGCGACGCTGAGTCGTGCGGATCGCGAGCAGGCGGCGTTTCAGGTCCCGCTCGACGTCGTCGTCCGAGAGAACCTCCAGAACCTCGTCCGCGTCTTCGAGGCCGCTCCGCTCAAGCGATTCGCGCAGGTAGCGGGGGAGGGGGGATCCGCGCATCCGGTCCTGCGCGTGAGCTCGAGCGCAGGGCGCGCCGAACGCGTAAGCGGTGTGACCGCCCTGGGTTTGGACGGCGACTCGATCCGCGGCATCGGCGTGTGGCGACCCGACTGGGCATCGGGGAAGGGCATCGACCAGCTCGCCTCGGTCGTCGCTCCGGGTCACGACGTCGCCCTCCGGGGCCTGGCGCTCCCCGGCGATCGCATCGTTCTCGGAGTCTCGCCGGGCATCGTCTCGTACGCGGCGATCGTGCGTCTCGACGACGGCTCGTTTCGTCGCGTCGTCCTAGGTGACGCCGATCCGAAGCACCCGCGGACGCTTCATGTGCGGGTGCCGCGGGGTGCGCAGCTCGTCCGGCTCCAGGTCGTTCCGCCTCGGCGGCTCATCGAGCGAGGTGCCGATGCCGGAAACGGATTCGTCGAGACCGTGCGCCTCTCCGGAGCGCTCGCGATGCAGCTTCGGGACTGGCAGGGCGAGGGAGGAGTCGTCTCGTCGCCCACCTCCGACGGGCTCGGGGCCCGCGTGTCGCTGACCTTGCAGCGCGATGCGTACCTCCGTGCGCACCAGGCGACCGACGACTCGCCACCCTCGGTACTCGTGACGCCTCGGCTCGCGGAGCTTGCGGGGGGAGTCGGCGGGATCCTGCCGCTCCAGGTGGCGGGTGAGACCGTCCCCGTGCAGGTCGCCGCCGTCGTCGAGCGCTTCCCGGGATCTCGAGGAGAGACGGTCGTCGGCGATCGAGCCGAGCTCGCCACGGCGATCAACACGGTCGCGCCCGGAGGCGCACGCGAGAACGAGGCCTGGCTCGACGTCGCGCCGGACCGGGACGCGACAGTGGCCGCGACGCTCGAGCGCCCGCCGTTCAGGACGCTCGATTCGACGCTCCGGGCCGACGTCGAGGCGGACGCACGTCGGGACCCGCTGGCTCGCGGGACCCTCTTCGCGCTCATCGGGAGCGCGCTCGTCGCTCTCGTGCTCGCGTCGCTCGGCCTGGGACTGGCCGTCCGTGCCGACCTCCGCGACGACCGCGGCGAGCACTACGACCTCGAGGCGCAGGGGTCGTCGCCCTCCTTCCTGCGACGCGTCGTTCGTGCTCGTGCCGCCACGCTGTCGGTCGTCGGTCTTGCGGCCGGGATCGCCACCGGGCTCGGACTGCTCGCGTTCGTGACGCGCGTCGTGACCGTCACGGCGCGCGGGGGTGTCGCGGAGCCCCCGCTCGCGGTCGTCGTCGATCCCGTTCCCGTCGTCGCCGGGGTCGTCCTCTTCGTCGTCCTCGCGTCCGTCCTCGTGGGAGGCGCGACGCGCCGGGCGTTCGCCGGCGTCCGGGGGCCGACGTACCGGGAGACCGACGCGTGACGGCCGTCGTCGATGCTCGCGAGCTCTTCGCGGTCTACCCCTCCGCAACCGGGGGCGTCGCCGCGCTGCAGGGCTTGTCGTTGTCGGTCGAGGAGGACGAGACGTGCGTCGTTCTCGGGCCGAGCGGTTCGGGCAAGACGACGCTCATGCGCGTGATCGCGGGACTCGCGCGCCCGTCGGCCGGCTCGCTCGTCGTGGCGGGGCACGACCTCGTGCACGCGTCGCCGCGAGAGCTGGGCCAGTACCGCCAGGAGATCCTCGGCTACGCAGACCAGCACTACTGGCGCGCTCTCGCCGCCGAGCTGACGGCCGAGGAGCTCGTCGCGGTGCCGCTCGGGCTCGCCGGGACGCCCACCCGCGACCGGAGCACGCGCTCGCGGGAGCTCCTGGAGCGCGTCGGTTTGCTCGACCGCGCGGATGCCCGGCCCTCCGAGCTCTCGGGCGGCGAGCAGCAGCGAATTGCGCTCTGTGCGGCGCTCGCGAACCAACCCCGGCTCCTCATCGCCGACGAGCCCACCGGCGACCTCGACGCCGAGTCTGCCCGCGAGGTTCTCGCGCTCTTGTCGGAGCTGGTCGCCGAGCAGCGCTCGGCCGCCCTTGTCGTGAGCCACGACCCCGCTTCGACCGAGATCGCCGACCGCATCGTCCACATCCGCGACGGCCGCGTGAGCGAGGAGAGCCACGGAGGCTCCGAGACGGCCGTCGTCGGCGCAGGCGGCTGGCTGCGCATCTCAGAGGAGGCGCTGCGGACGGCAGGGATCTACGACCGCGCGCGCGTCGTCGTGGCGGACGGCTCCGTCGAGCTGCATCCGGTGGACGGGAGAGTCGCCACAGCGCCGACCCGGTCGGCCCAGGTCCAGGGCGTCGGCGGCCGGGTCCTCGAGGCACGTGGGGTCTCGCGACGCTACGACGGGCAGCCCGCGCTCGACCACCTCGATGCGACCTTCCTGCCGGGGGAGCTCTCGGTCGTCGTGGGGCCGTCCGGCTCCGGGAAGTCGACGCTCCTCGCGCTACTCGCGGGGATGGACGTGCCGGACGAAGGCGACGTGCGTCTCGGAGAGGTCGTCCTCTCGGTGCTCGACCGCTCCGATCGGGCTGCGCTGCGCCGGGAGAGTGTCGCGATCGTCGGTCAGGCGCCCGGTCTCTCCGGCTTCCTCTCCGCACGCGAGAACGTCGAGCTCGGTCTCGCGCTGCGCGGCGTCGACCGAGAGGAGCTCGGCGAGAGAGCCACGGAGGCCCTGGCCGTCGTTGGCCTCGCGGCACACGCCGATCGCCGCGTCGACGTTCTGTCGGCCGGCCAGCGCGAACGCGTCGCCCTCGCGAGGGCATTCGCCGCACGCACGCCGGTCGTGATCGCCGACGAGCCGACCTCGCGCCTCGACGCGGTGACGACGCTCGAGATCGGCGCGCTCTTCGCCGAGCTCGCCCACGAGACGGGAACGACGGTCGTGTGTGCGACGCACGATCCACTCCTCATCGGCCTCGCCGATCGCGAGCTCCGGCTGAACGAGGTCGTCCCGCTAGCATCGGCGTGATGGCGAGCGCGACTCTCAGAGTGAGCGGCGTACGCTGCGAGCGCTGCATCGGACGGCTCGCGGGTGCGCTCCGCGGTCACGACGGGATCGAGTACGCGAACGCCAACCTGATGGGCGAGGTCGCGCTCGAGTGGGACGAGGGGACGACGTCGAAGGACGAGATCGTCGCCGCCTTGGCACGCTCCGGCTTCCCCGAGATCGTCGACGAGCGGGAATAGCTCCCGTCCGCACCTCGTTCCAGGCACCTGTACAGGACAGCGGTACGGTACGCCGGTGAGCGAGCCGAGCCCAGACACCGAAGCACGCCGGATCGCGACCGAAGCTCGTGACCGTGCGCGCTTCGAGGAGGAGGCGCTTGCGCTCGCCGATCAGGTCTACCGGGTTGCGAGGCGACTCGTCGGCTCGCGGGAGGAGGCAGAGGATCTCGTGCAGGAGACGTACGCAAGGGCATTCCGCAGCTGGAAGTCGTTCACACCGGGGACGAACCTCCGCGCGTGGCTCCTTCGCATCCTCACGAACCTGAACGTCGACCGCGGTCGCAAGATCCAGCGCTCTCCGCAGACGCAGCCGCTCGAAGAGACGGACTACTACCTCGCCAACAAGCTCGCATCGGCAGGCGGCGAGGAGGTTCTGGAGACCGACGAGGTCGTCGAGCGCCTCTCCCAGGACTCGATCGTGAACGCGCTCTCGGAGATCCCACCGCAGTTCCGCGACGTCGTCGTGCTGGTCGACATCGGGGACTTTTCGTACGCTGATGCGGCACAGATACTCGACGTCCCGATCGGAACGGTCATGTCACGACTCCACCGCGGTCGCCGCGCCCTGAAGCAGCACCTCGCCGAGGAGGCGCTCTCCTAGATGGGCGCCCCGTGCGATCGCTGTGAAGAGCTCCTCCAGGACTTCCTGGATCGCACGTTGACCGACGCCGAGTGGCGCGAGGCCGAGGACCACCTCGGTGGTTGCGACTACTGCCGGCGGCGCTACCGCTTCGAGGAGAGCCTGCGTCGCTACGTGCGGACAAGCTCGATGGAGCGCATGCCACCAGGCCTCATGGACAAGCTCTCCGAGCTGCGCGGGCTCGACGCCACGGCCTAGGCTCGACCCTTCGCCAAGCGCGAATCCGCGAGTGCGGATCCGCGCGGCGCGGAAATCCCTGAAGCGCCCGCTTCGCGGGCGGTCGCCCTCACTCTTCGTCGCCTAGGTCATCCGGCGTATCGACGTCGCCGGGCGCGCCGAGATCGTCGCACGGCACGAGCCGTACAGGTCGGTCGCGGAGGCCGTCGTCGGGGATGTCAAGCCAGTCGGCGCGACCGAGCACGAGCGGGTGTCCGCGCGAGCCGTCGTACGACGCGGCCACGATTCCGCCGCTGCGTCGCCACTCCCCGACGACACGGTCGACCGCCGCCGGCGAGAGCTCGGGACCGTCGGCGAGAACGACGACGGCCGCTTCGACGTCCTCGTCCAGGGCGGAGACTCCGCAGCGCAGTGACGCCCCCGGACCGGCGCGCCACTCGGGACAGGTCACGATTCGCACGTCATCGTCGGCGGGATCGAGGTCGTAGGCGCCCGCGACCACGACGATCTCGTGCACAGACGAAGCGCGTACACGCTCGAGGACGCTCGGAAGCAGCAGTCGCTGCTTCGGGCTTCCGAACCGCGACGCCTCGCCCGCGGCGAGGACGATCGCGGCGACGCCTGCCATCAGCTCTCGGTGACGGTCACGCTCGTGACGACGACCGGCGTGGACGGCGGGCCGTCCCCGGCGCCGAGCGCGTCGATCCGCTCGACCGTGTCCATGCCGTCTGTCACCTCGCCGACGATCGCGTAGTCGGGCGGCAGCGCCGCATCCGCGCCCGTGACGACGAAGAACTGGCTGCCCGACGTCCCGGCCGCCTCGAGCTGGGTCTTCGCCATCGCGACCGTGCCCTTCGTGTACTTCGCGTCCGCCGGAGGCTTGTCGACCGTCGAGTAACCCGGCCCGCCGGATCCGCTCTGGGTCGGATCGCCGCCCTGGATCACGAATCCCGGCACGACGCGGTGGAAGATCGTGTCGTCGAAGTAGCCGTCCTTGGCGAGCGCGACGAGGGAGGCAGCAGTGTTCGGCGCGAGCTCCTGGTCGAGCGTCACCGTGAACGGGCCGCACGTCGTGTCGAAGACGAGTGCGTAGGTCGTGGACGCGTCGAGCTTCTCCGTCGGCGCTTCCCGCGTCTCGGCGCCGCGCGGCTCGGGAGCTTCGACGTCCGCACACTCGGACACCTCGGTCGAGGTCGTGGTGGTCTCGCCTCCGCTCCCGGCTTCGTCGTCGCCGCCTCCGCAGCCCGCGAGGAGCAGGCACGAGGCGAGGAGCAGCACGGGCACGACGCGACGCACGGCCTGCGATCCTATCCGTGGATGCCGACCGTCACGCGTTGTGAATGGGCAGAAGGGGGCGACGATCTCATGGTCGCGCACCACGACGACGAGTGGGGCAGGCCGTCGCACGACGACCGCCACCTGTTCGAGATGCTGACGCTCGAGGGGGCGCAGGCAGGCCTCTCCTGGTCGACGATCCTGCACAAGCGCGAGGGGTACCGCCGTGCGTTCGCCGGCTTCGATCCCGCAAAGGTGGCGCGCTTCGGAGCGAAGGACGTCGAGCGGCTCCTCGCCGATCCCGGCATCGTCCGGAACCGGCTGAAGGTGGAGTCGACAGTGAACAATGCCGCCCGCGTGCTCGAGGTGCAGCGCGAGCTCGGGAGCCTCGATGCCTATTTCTGGTCCTTTGTAGACGGCCGGCCGATCGTCAACGACTTCCGCACGCTCGCGGAGCTGCCGGCCGAGACCGACCTGTCGAAGGCGATCGCGAAGGACCTCAAGCGGCGCGGCTTCCGGTTTGTGGGACCGACGGTGATCTACGCGTTCATGCAGTCGGTCGGCATGGTCGACGACCACACCGTCGACTGCTTCCGTCGGTCGCGACGGTGACCGCGCCGATCAGGTACGCAAAGAGCGGTGACGTCAACATCGCCTACCAGGTCACGGGCGACGGTCCGTTCGATCTCGTCCTGATCCATGGCTTCTTCTCGCACCTCGAGATCGACTGGGAGCTCCCCGCGTCGGCGCGGCTGAACGAGCGGCTCGGGTCCTTCGCTCGGCTGATCAGGCTCGACAAGCGTGGCACCGGGCTGTCCGACCGTAACGTCGGGTTGCCGGACTTCGAGACGCGCATGGACGACGTCCGTGCCGTGATGGACGCAGCTGGGAGCGAGTCCGCAGCGATCCTCGGCTATTCGGAGGGTGGTCCCATGTCGGTGCTCTTTGCAGCGACCCACCCGGAGCGGGTTCGTGCCCTCGTCCTGTACGGCACATACGCAAAGCGGTGCGACCCCGATGCCGACTATCCGTGGGGCGACACCTGGCAGGAGCGAGTGCAGATCGCGCGCGCGCTCGAGGAGGCTTGGGGGGAGGACGTCGACCTCTCGTCCATGTGGCCGAATGCCGCCCCGGACGAGGCCGCATGGTTCCAGCGGCGAGGGCGCGCGTCACTGAGTCCATCGGGTGCCCGCGATCTCATCCTGATGAACTCGAAGGCGGACATTCGCGAGGCCCTGGCGACCGTGCAGTGCCCGACTCTCGTGGTTCACCGGACCGGCGATCTCGACGCTCACGTGGAGGAGGGCCGGTATCTCGCACACCACATTCGAGGAGCTCGTTTCGTCGAGCTCGCCGGCGGCGATCACGTCCCTTTCGTCGACCCGGACCAGATCCTCGACGAGGTCCAGGAGTTCCTCACGGGTGTGCGTCCCACCCGACCAATCGATCGTGTGCTCGCGACGGTCCTCTTCACCGATCTGGTGGGTTCGACGGAGCAGGCGGCGACTCTCGGCGACGCCGCGTGGGCGTCGCTGCTGGGCCGCCATGACGCGGCCGTCCGCGATGAGCTCGCTCGGTTCGGAGGCGAAGAGATCGATACCGCCGGCGACGGCTTCCTCGCCATGTTCGACGGTCCGGCACGCGCGATTCGCTGCGGTCTCTCGATCCGTGGTGCTCTCGAGCCGCTGGGGCTCGACGTGCGTGCGGGCGTCCATACCGGCGAGGTGGAGCGGCCGGCAGAGAGCAAGCCGCGAGGCATCGCCGTCCACGTCGGCGCGCGCATCATGTCGCTCGCGGGAGCGGGCGAGGTCTTCGTGAGCTCGACGACGCACGACCTCGTGGCTGGGTCGGGCCTCGAGTTCGCGGATCGCGGCGAGCACGCACTGAAGGGAATCGAGGGACTGCGCCGCGTGTTCGCAGCGCTCTAGTTACGCGCCGCTCGACTGCGCCGACGTCGTTTGACTGCGTAGAGTCGGGGCCGTGTACGAGCTCGTACGAGCCCGGCAGCACTCGCGAACGAGGAGAGCATGGTGACGACCAGCGATCCGCGGTTCACGCGCCCGGACGGCAAGGAGAAGGTCACGGGTGTCGGCCGCTACACGGCAGATCTCAACCTCACCGGGCAGGCGTATGCCAAGTTCCGCTACGCCGACCACACGCACGCCCGCGTTCTCCGCATCGACTGCGACCGCGCGCGCGCGCTCCCCGGTGTGCTCGCGGTCGTCACGCACGAGGACGTCCCGGACGTCCTCTACGGCGGACTCGTGCAGGATCGGCGGCTGTTTGCACGCGATACGGTGCGGTTCGAAGGCGACATCGTCGCCGGAGTCGCCGCCACGACTCCCGAGCTCGCACAGCAGGCCGCCGAGCTGATCGAGGTCGAGTACGAGCCCCTTCCGGTCGTCGCGGACTTCGTTACGGCGATGGAGGACGGGTCGCCGCTCGTGCATCCGGACTGGGAGTCGTACGAGGGCGACGACGCACTCGGCCGGCACGACAACACGCTCGGGTATTCGACGATCGTCAAGGGCGACGCGGATGCAGCGCTCGAGGCCGCGGACGTCGTCGTCCGCAGCCGCTTCGTCACCGATCCCGTCCAGGGCGTACCGATCGAGCCGCGCGCCGTGATCGCCGAGTGGCAGGGAGACCGTGTGACCGTCTGGTCGTCGACGCAGGTTCCGTACGTCGCTCGAAGCGGTGTGGCGCACGTCTTGCAGATCCCCGAATCGAAGGTCCGCATCGTCGTCCCCCTCCTCGGCGGTGGCTTCGGCGCGAAGTGCGACTTCCACTTCGAGGGGCACGTCGCCGCGCTCGCGCGTGCGGCCGGACGCCCCGTGAAGCTCGTGTTCTCGCGGCGCGAGGAGTTCTTCGCGGTGGGGCATCGTCGTGAAGGGATGGCGATCGAGCTCGAGACCGGAGCGAAGAGTGACGGCACCCTCGTCGCCCGGCGTGGCCGGCTCGTGCTGGACAAAGGCGCGTACTGCGGCGAGGGCGGGTTCTTCGCGCAGATGGCGGCGATGCACGCCTGCGGCCCGTACGAGATCGAGAACGTCCGCATCGAGTCCTACCTCAACTACTCGAACAACCAACCCTCGTCGTCCATCCGAGCTCCGACCGGACCGCAGGTGTGCTGGGCGCTCGAGCAGCACATCGACGAGCTCGCAGAGGCGCTCGAGCTCGATCCGGTCGAGCTGCGCCGGCGCACGTTGATCCAGGAAGGCTCCGAGGGTCCGACCCGGCAGGTCTTCGACGCGATCGGGGTCAAGGAGACGCTCGAGCGGGCGGTCGAGCTCGTCGGCTACGGCCAGGACCTTCCCGAGGACGAGGCGATCGGCGTGGCGTGCGGCTGGTGGCCGTCGTTCGGTTGGGATTCGGGCGCATACCTGAAGCTGAATGGGGACGGAACGGGCACGATCGTGACGGGCGCGCAGGAGAACGGAACGGGCGCGGTCATGGCGCTCCCGCTCCTCGCTGCCGAGGTGCTGGGGATGCAGCCCGAAGACTTCTCCATCCTCTATCAGGACACCGACGCAGGTCCGTGGGACGCAGGGTCGTGCGGCTCGCAGACGACGTTCAACAACGGCCGGGCGGTGATCGCCGCCGCAGTCGAGGTTCGCGAGCAGCTCGTCGATCTCGCCGCCGACGAGCTCGAGGCCGCCCAGCACGACCTGGAGCTCGTCGAGGGACATGTCCGCGTGAAGGGCTCACCCGACCGCTCGGTCTCGATCGCCGATCTGGCTGGGTCGGGAAAGCCTCTGCTCGGAAAGGGGTCGGGAACGCCGCCTCCTGCCCCGACGGTGGACGCCGGGGGATGCGTGGGCCGTCTCGGCAACGAGTCCTTCCTCGCGCCGCAGCTGTTCACGCACGCCGTACGCGTGAGGGTGGACCGCGACACCGGGGTCGTGCGCGTGCTCCAGGTGGTTGCGGCACACGATTCCGGGACGATCCTCAACGAGCCCGGCGCGAGCGGCCAGGTCTACGGCGGCGTCGTCATGGGCCTGGGGCAGGCGCTCTCCGAAGCTACCCAGCTCGACGGGTCGGGACGGCATCTGAACGCCCATCTCCTCGACTACAAGCTCGTCACTGCCTCCGACGCACCCCAGATCGACATCGCATGGGTCGAGACCGATACCCCCAACGCCGGGCCGAAGGGGTCGAAGGGCATCGGCGAGCCGCCCTGCGTGCCCACGGCAGGTGCGGTGGCGAACGCCGTCGCGCGGGTTCTGGGCAGGCGGGTGCGCCGCTTGCCGATGACCCCGGAGCGCGTGTGGGCGGCGGCCGAGGGCGGTCAGACGGGATGACCGTCGCGTCGCTGCTCGTCGCAACGACGGCCGACGAGGCTGTCGAGGCGATGGCCGAAGGCGCCAGGCCCGTGGCCGGCGGAACCGACCTCGTCGTCGGGGCACGTCAAGGAAAGGCCGCGTTGCCGGATCGCCTCGTCGCGATCCACCGGCTGGAGGAGCTCGCCGGAATCGCGTCGCGGGACGGCTCGATCGCGATCGGAGCGTTGACCACGCACGCGGCGATCGCGTCTGACCCACTCGTCCTCGAGCGTCTCACCGCGCTCGCAGACGCCTCCGCGATCGTCGGCTCGCATGCGACGAGAGCGTGGGGAACGATCGGCGGCAACGTTATGAACGCCTCGCCGGCG
>Ga0207643_10001369_pt1 | contig 14051 bp, 10 predicted proteins | sample KBSMisM62_FD_184313 | JGI IMG/M metagenome (GOLD analysis project Ga0207643, IMG submission 184313) | Miscanthus rhizosphere microbial communities from Kellogg Biological Station, Michigan, USA - KBS Miscanthus M6-2 (SPAdes) (version 2) | ecosystem: Host-associated > Plants > Roots >...
CGAGATGAGGTTCTCCGCGGTGTCGCGACCGTAGTTCGTGGGGAAAAGGCCCTCGGGATCGCGCAGGTAGCTCGTTCCGATCCTTGCGCCGAGCGTCCAGCGCGGCGGCCCGACGGTTCCCTGCTTCGTGATGATGTTGATCACGCCCGTCGACGCTTCGGTCCCGTACAGTGTGGCGGCGGCAGGTCCCTTGATGATCTCGATGCGCTCGATGTCGTCGGGGTCGAGATCGTTGATGCGCGAGATCGGCCCTGGGCTGAAGAACTGACTCACGGGGCCCGTTACCGGCGCGTTGTTCGCGCGCACGCCGTCGAGGTAGAGTAGTGGCTCGTTGCTGAGCGACAGGCTGGTGCCGCCGCGGACGGTGATACGCGCTCCGGCGCCGACGAGGCCCGAGCCGGGCTGAATGGTGACGCCCGGTGCGCGCCCGTTCAGCAGCTGCTGCACCGAGCTCACCGAGCCGCGCTCGACGACCTCGGGGGCGCCGATCGAGGTCACGGCGTTCCCGAGCGCGCGCCGTTCCGTCGCATCGGTCGTGCCGGTGACGACCACCTCGCTCAGCCCGAACGCGGCCTCCGGGAGCACGAGTCGAAGGCGCGTGTCTCCGACGCGCATGGTTTGTTCGACCGGGCGGAAACCGATTCGGCGTACAGTGAGGCGCACCTCCGCGCCGGTGAGGCCGGCGAGCCGGAAGCGGCCGTTCGCGTCCGTAACCGCACGCAGTGTCGTGTCCTCGGCGACGATCTGCGCTCCGGCGACCGGCCGCAGCGATCGCTCGGCGAGCACGACACCGCCGACGGCCCCATCCTGTGCGAGCGCGGATCGGGCGCCGGCGAGCAACGCCACGGCGATGGCGAGGTACGTCGCGCTATTCGTGCGGCAGAGCACTCGCGCCTGCGGCCTCGCGTCAGGGGTTGCGCAGTATGCCGTGACTCCCACAAAAGGGCTATAGCGACTATTTCGCGACGACGATCGTCCTCGTTAGGCTGTTCAAATTTCCCGCCGCGTCCTGCACGGTGAGGGTGACAGGGTATGAACCGGCGCGCTTATAGTCGAAGGTGACGACCGCGCCGGTCGCGGTGCTGCCCTGCTGGTTGCCGAGCTTCCACGCGTAGGAGACGATTCCCTGATCGTCCGTGGAGCTGTGGCCGTCGAAGGTGCACTTCGTCCGGGTACACGACGCGGTGAAGGTGGCGACGGGTAGCTGCCATGCGGGCGGCATAACGGTGACACTCAGCCGGGACGTGGCTGATCGGCCCTTGTAGTCCGTCACGGTGGCCGAGACCGAATACGTCCCGGCCGCCGAGTACATGTGGCTCGTGCTGGCGCCTGTTCCTGTGGCGCCGTCGCCGAACGTCCACGTCCGTGAGTACATGATGGCGTCGAATGTCGAGCCCTCAGTGGAGAACCGACAGTCGAGGTACGTGCAGCTCGCGCTGATCTTCGGCGGAGGGGGCGGGGCTCCGCCGTCGACCTCGACGATCTGCGTGGCCGTGGATGTCTGCCCCAATGCGTTCGTGATCGTGAGCATGACCCTGAACCTGCTGGAGCCGGAGTATGTGTGCGTAGGCGAGAGGCTGACGAAGTTCTCCGTGCCGTCGCCGAAACTCCACTCGATCCCGGTGATCCCGCCGTCGGCCGTGGATCCGCTGCCGTCGAAGGTGCAGGTGAGGAGGTTGCAGGAGGGCGTTCCCAACCGCGCGACGGGCGGCGTGAGGGGCGGCAACGGCGTGTCGACCGGCCTCCAGACGGGCTGGGGCTGCACGTTGTACCAGCCCTCGCCGGAGGCGCTGGAGGCGCTGTTGGTCACCACGGCAATGTTGGCTCCGTTCGCCTGCATGACGTAGACGTTGGAACCGCCGTCGGTGAACAGGATGCGGGCGCCGTCCGGCGACCAGTCCGGGTCGATGCCGACGACGCCAGCCGCCACACGCCTCACTCCACTCCCGTCGCCGTTCATGACGGCGATCTCCGCCGTCGCCCCGTAGCGACCGGTGGCGAACGCGATCTGGCCGGCCGGCGACCAGTCCGCGCCAAAATCCGATGCCGAGTCGCTCGTTAGGCGCGCGAAGCCGGTGCCGTCGGCGTTGATGGCGCAGATGTCGAGGTTCCCGCTCTCGACATTGCAGTCGAACGCGATGCGGGCGCCGTCCGCCGACCAGTCGGGGCGCCCGGCGAAGCCGACGCCGTTCGTGAGCCGCGCGACATTGGAGCCGCCGGCGGCGTCCATGACGTACAACTCCTTCTGGCCGCCGCGGTCGCTCGCGAAGGCGATCCGCGCGCCATCCGGTGACCACGTAGGCGCATGATCGAACGCGGAGTGGTTGGTCAGATTGACCGGGATGCCGCCGGCGCCGGCCACCACCAGAATCTCGCCTCGACGCTGGAAGACGAGGCGCATCCCCTCCGGCGACCACGCTGGGTCAGCGTCCGCGCTGCCCAGCGCGGCCGGCGTCACGGATACCTGGCCGGAGCCATCCGCGCTGACGGTCGCGATGCTCGACGCCCACGTCCACCCCGCCCAGTACGTTTCCTCGCCCCCGCACCAGTCGCCCGGTTGGGCCGTACAGTGGTACGTCGTCCGGACGAACGCGATCATCGTCCCGGCGGTCGACTGGATGTCGAGCGAGGTTCGAGGGCGGGGCGGCCCAAGCGGCCGGGCGGCGTCCTCGCACGCCGCGAGGATCAGAGCGGCGGCTACGGCGGCTGTGGCGCGTGCGGTCATCGTGGTCATACCAGACCTCTGGAACGGATCTCGATCGGTTCGCGGTGGCGAGGACCTGCCGACGATTACGCCGGCGATCTCGCTCCCCGTCTGGGTGCCTGACCCTTCATGTGCGAGACGAGGTGAAAAACGGACATCCGCGAGCCGGGCATGTCCGCTTTCCCGGTCATCCCGCACATGACGGTGCAGAGGAGACCCGGACCGGCACACACGGAGATCGACCATGAGAGGAATGTCCGCACTCGCGACCGTGACAGCGCTCACGATGGCGGCGTGCACGGATCCGAGTGGGCCGCTGCGGTTGTCCGTCGTCCGCGCCCGCGCCAGTGCCGGTCCGGCCTTCGGCTCGAAGATCGCGTTCACGAGCGACCGCGACGAGCCTAACGTGAGTGCGGAGATCTACGTCGTCAACGCCGACGGGACTGGGCTGATCAACCTGACCAATCACGCGAGCGACGACACGCGCCCGGACTGGTCGCCCGACGGCACGCTGATCGCTTTCCAGAGCAACCGGCACGGCAACCCGGAGATCTACGTCATGCACGCGGATGGGTCGGATGGCACGAATCCGCGACGACTGACGGTCAGCCCGGACCGGATGCCGCGCCCGACTGGTCACCGGATGGCCCGCGCATCGCCTTCCAGAGCAGCCGGAATGGCAACGCGGAGATCTACGTGATGAACGCCGACGGTACGCTGCCCACGCGCCTGACCAACTTCGCCGGCGCGGACGCGAAGCCCTCCTGGTCGCCCAACGGCAAGATGATCGCGTTCCATCGGGAGGTGGCGAGCTTTCTGGAGACCCACAATCAGCTCTTCACGATGAACGCCGATGGCAGCGGCGTGACGACGATTAGCACGCCCACACCATTCGCGTTCAACGGCTTCCCGAGCTGGGCCCAGGGTCACGCCGTGGCGTCGCAGCCATGAGGTGATCTGCTTGACGGTCACTCTCACTGCGCCGCATGTTGTGGCGGACGCCAGGCGGGCCAGCTCGTACACGCCCGCCTGGCGGCACGACGACGCGCCTCCGACGGGCAGGCCACGAGGGCCCAGCCCCGCGTCGACGCCCGCCGCGGAGGCGCGGATGGAGCAGGACCAGGTCACGGACCTGCTCGACGCGTTCGCGGCGGGCGACCGTAACGCGCTCGACCGGCTGATGCCGGTCGTCTACGCCGAGCTGCGGCAGATCGCGCACCGGGAGCTTCAGCGCGAGCGGCGCGATCACACCCTGAGCACCACCGACGTCGTCCACGAGGCGTACCTCAAGCTGCTGGACCACGGGCCCGTGCCGCCCGGTGAGCACGTGCGGTTCTTCGCCATCGCATCGACCGCCGTGCGGCGTGCGCTCATGGAACATGCCCGTCGCCGAGACACCGCGAAACGTGGCGGCGGACAACGGCCTGTCACGCTCGATGAGGAGATCGCTGCTGCCGACTCCGATCACACCCTCCTGGCGCTGGACGACGCGCTGACTCGCCTGGCCGAGCTCGACGTTCGACTGGCGCGCGTGGTGGAGTGCCGCTACTTCGGCGGTCTCACGGAGGACGAGACGGCGGCTGCGCTCGGAGTCACGTCCCGAACCGTTCGACGCGACTGGGTCAAGGCCAAGGCCTGGCTCTTCCGCGAGCTCCACGGCGTCACGCCCTGACCCGGGCATTCCCCGAGCGAGGTCGGCATGCGTAGCTCCACGATCCAACGCTGGCGACAGATCGAGAAGCTCTTCGACGACGCGCTCGATCTGCCGCCGGAAGCGCGCGCCGCCTTTCTCGATCGCTCGTGCCATCACGACGCAGACCTCCGCGAGAACGTCGACCAGCTCCTCCGCGCCTGCGATTCGTCCGAGCACTTTCTGGAGCAACCGCCCGCCGGCCACGTCGCACCCTCCGTCGCGTTCTCACTGGCCGCGATCGACTTGCCCGCGCCGGGGGCGCGGATCGGCGCCTACCGAATCGTCCACGAGACGGGCCGCGGCGGAATGGGCGTCGTCTACCTCGCCGAGCGCGACGACGGCGTGTTCCACAAGCGAGTCGCGCTCAAGCTCGTTAGGCGCGGCCCCGGGACCGAGGACCACCGGACCCGCCGCTTCCAGGAGGAGCGCCAGATCCTGGCGTCGCTCGAGCACCCGGGCATCGCGCGACTGCTCGACGGCGGCTCGCTGCCGGACGGACGTCCGTACTTCGTCATGGAGTACGTGGAGGGAACACCGATCGACCGCTTCTGCGACGCGCGCGCGCTGGACGTCACGGCGCGCCTCGAGCTGTTCTGCAAGGTCTGCGACGCGGTGCAGCACGCGCATCAGAAGCAGATCATCCACCGCGACCTCAAGCCGTCGAACATCCTGGTCACGGACGATGCGGCGGTGAAGCTCCTCGACTTCGGAATCGCGACGCTGCTGGTCACGGATGGGCCAGCGGCGGCGGAGCGAGCGCAGGGTCTCACCGAGCCGGGCGGCCGCGTCCTGACGCCGCACTACGCGAGCCCCGAGCAGGCGCGTGGGGAAGCCGCGTCCGCAGCGAGCGACGTGTATTCGTTAGGCATCATTCTCTACGAGCTCCTGGCCGGACGGCACCCGTACGGGTGCTCCGTTCTCCCGGGGCACGATCGCGGGAGCCGCGAGGAGCCGCCGGCTCCCCCCTCCGAGGTCGTCCTCCGCGAGCCGGACCGAAACACCGACGATGGCGGTGGGCCGGACGCAGTGGGGATCGCGGCGGTGAGGAACGCGGCGCCCCAACAACTCCGTCGCCAGCTGACCGGCGCACTCGACGAGGTCGTGCTCACCGCCCTCCATATCGAACCGCAGCGCCGCTACGCGTCCGTCGGCGCCCTCGCCGCCGACGTGCGACGCTACCTCGCGGAGCAGACCGTTCAGACGCGGCCCAATCGCTGGCAGGACCGCACGCGAACTTTCGTCCGACGACACCCTTCAGGTGCGATCGCGGCGGCGCTGGGCGCTGTCGTCATGGCCAGTGTCGCCGCGATCATCGTCAGAGCACCGAGACAGTCGGCGTTCATATCGCCGTCGACCATCGCCGTATTCCCCTTCACGACAGGCGTCCCGGATACAGTGCTGCAGCGGCTGGGGCGCGACCTCGTGCTGACGTTGAGCGCGAGCCTGCACGGCGTCGGCGACCTTCGCGCAGTCGACGCACAGAAGATCCTCTCCGAGACGGGCCGTATGCAGGCGGCGCCGGCGCCCGATCAGTTATCGGTGCTTGCGCACGACCTGGGGGCGGGGATCGTGATCAGCGGCAGCCTCGTTCGCGTCGGATCGCAGGTGCGTGCGGATGTCATGCTCGCCACCGCCGATGCTGGGGCACCAATGGTGCAGGTCTCGGCTACCGGCGCGCCGCAGGATCTTGCAGCGTTCACCGATTCGCTCGCGTGGGCACTGCTGCGCCAGCTCTCGCGGGTTCACGGCACGCCGGCACTCGCCGGCGCCGTGACAACGCGTTCGCTGCCCGCGCTGCGTGCCTACCTGGAGGGCGAGCAGCTCGTCAACGACTACAGGATGCGAGCGGCCGCGGCGGCGTTCGCCCGCGCCATCGCGGCCGACTCCACCTTCTGGTTCGCGTATTGGCGTCATGCGTGGGCTCGGGAGTTCTACGCACTGCCGGTGGATACCGCCGTCACGCGCACGTATCTCGCGCATCTCGCGGACTTCCCGGTCGCCGACCGCCTGCTGATCGAGGCGCGGACAACCGCCGGGTTGAATGAACGACTTGCGCAGCTCGACTCGCTCGTCAGCCAGTTCCCGGATTACTGGCCCGGGTGGTTCGAGCTCGGCGAGGTGCGACTGCGGCTCGCGCCATTCGCCGGCGGCACACTCGCGGAAGCCGAGGTGCCGCTCCGACGCGCCGTGTCACTCAACCGCGACTTCGTCCCGGGGTGGGATCGCCTGTTGTGGGTTGCGATCGCCAAGCGCGACACGGTTTTGTCGGCGCGCGTCCTTGGAGAGCTCGAGCGACTGCGCTACGACACCACGTCGGTGCGTGACGACCGGCTGGACATGCTCCTCGTGTACCGGCACCTGGACCATCTGGCGCGCACGGGCGGTGTACCCGACCAGGCACTAGCCGACAGTCTCGCTCGAGCGCTCGCCACCGGCTATCGGCCGAGCGCCAACGGCATGCCCGACCGCATGCAGAGCGGATTCGCGCGATACGAATTTCACGGAGCCCGCATCGACCTGGCAGCCCGCGAGCTCAAGGCTGGCCTCGTGCCCCCGGGGTTCCAGTGGCAGGTGATCGCGTACAGCTGGGCCGGGCGCGGAGCGTGGGATTCCGCGCTCGTCGTCCTGGACCGTGCGCAGGGCAATCGCGTGAGGCCGGTCGGCGCCCGCCTCAACGGCTACCGCCTGGCCGCGGTTGGCGCTTGGCTCGGCGCGGTGGACCCTCCAGTTGCCGCATCGTGGCGTGATCGCGCGGCCACATCGTACGATCGGATGGGCAGTCAGGAGCGCGCCGAGTTTGCGTGGGTCGATGGCCTTCTGGCGGCCACTCGACGCGACGCCCCAGCGCTCACGCGCGCCCGTGAGGCATTGCGCCAAACGCGCGCTCCCGAGGTCGGCCTTCTGGACAGCTCGCTGGCCGCGTTCACAGCCGATCTCGCGGGCGACCGTGCACGCGCGCTCGAGCTGCTGCTGGCGCTCGAGAACGACCGTTATCGCGTCGCGGAAAGCCACCCGTTCCTCACGGGAGTGAACCGGCTCACGGCCGGCCAATGGCTGTCGGCGGCAGGCGAGACGGCCAAGGCAGCCCGCCTCCTGACGTGGCACGAAGCGATCGGCAATCCGGGTGCGCACTCAACCCACGCGAATGCACTGCTCGCACCGCTCGCCTATCTGGCGCGTGCGCGGATCCTGGAGGCGCAGGGGCACCGGGATGTGGCGCGCGACCACTACGGGCGCTTCCTCAGCAACTACGACGCGCCGGCCCCGACATCAGCGGTTGCGCGGCAGGTGGCGGAGGCGCGCGCGGCACTCCAGCGCATGGTGCGCCAGTGACCTGAGGCGGATGATCGCCGGGTCTCCCGGCGCAACGTTAGGCGCCGGGCCGCGCTTCATCGTGGAGCGACGAGTGCCTGGGCGAACGCGTCTGCCGACGCGAACCGATCCGCGGGAGAGCGCTCGAGCGCCTTTAGGACGACCTGCTCGAGGGCGGGCGGGACGTCCGGTCGCTGTGCCACGAGCGACGGCGGCAGCGGCGACTGCCCGTCGGCCCGCGGCGCGGGGACGCCCCTCGCGTAAGGACGCCGCCCGCTCAGCATCTCGTACAGCACGGCGCCGAGCGACCAGAGGTCAGTGCGGTGATCCACCGGTCCAGCGTCCGCCTGCTCCGGGCTCATGTACGCCACGGTGCCTAACGGTTTCGCCTTCGGACCCGTGAGCGACACGTCCGCGAGCTTGGCGATGCCGAAGTCGAGGAGCTTCACCACACCGTCGGCGGTGACGAACACGTTCGCCGGTTTGATGTCGCGGTGGATGATCCCGCGCGCGTGCGCCTTCGCCAGCCCGCGCAGGACCTGCACCGTGATGTCCGTCGCTTCTCCGATCGGAAGCGGCCCGCGGGCAATGCGCTCCTGAAGCGTTTCTCCATCGTAGAGCGGCATGGCGATATAGAGCCGGCCATCGTCCGTCTCGCCGATGTCGTAGATCGTGCAGATGTTGGGGTGCTCGAGCGCGCCGGCGGCACGCGCCTCCAGCCGGAACCGCTCGGCCGAGTCGTCGGCGTCGTGGCGCGGCTGGAGGAACTTGAGCGCGACCGTGCGGCCGAGGCGCGTGTCGAGCGCCCTGTACACGACACCCATGCCGCCATCGCCGACCGGCTCGAGCACCTGGTAGCGTCCGATGGTACGGCCAGCGAGCATCGCTGCCGTCCCACGGAGCCGGGTGGCAATCGAGGCCACCTCGGGCGCGAGCCTGTCCACCACACCCGAGCGCTCGTGCGCCGCGAGCAGCGAGGCCACCTCGAGGCGGAGGTCGCCGTCGCCGGCGCACGCGGTATCCAGAAATTTCTCGCGTGCAGCCGGCTCGCGATCGAGCGCCGCCGCGAGTAGCTCCTCGATCTGGCGCCACCGTTCCGTCGGTGCACCCGTCACGCGTCGCCGAGCTCCCGATTGAGCCACGCGCGGGCCATGGTCCAGTCCCGCTTCACCGTGGCCGCCGAGGTGCCGAGCGCCTCGGCCGTCTCCTCGACGCTCATCCCGCCGAAGAACCGGCATTCGACTACGCGAGCACAGCGCTCGTTGGCGTTCACCAACCGGTCGAGCGCTTCGTCGAGCGCGAGCAGCTCCTCACCGCGCGAGACGGCCATGACGACAGCATCGTCGAGCGGCTCGGCGCCAACTCCGCCACCGCGCTTCTGCGCGCGGCGCGCGACGGCGTAATCGACCAGGATCCGACGCATCGCCCGCGACGCAGCGGCGAGCATGTACGCCCGGCCGGGCCAGCGGATGTGATCGAGCTTGGCCAGCTCGAGGTAGGCCTCGTGGACCAGGGCTGTGGTGCCGAGGGTGTGTTCCGTGCGCTCCCCGCGAAGGTGGCGGTGCGCGACCCGCCGCAGCTCCTCGTAGACGGCAGGGAAGACGTCGTCCAACTCGCCGTCGGCCCTGCTTGCGGGATCGAGGGAGGCCGAGGCGTCGTCGTCCGGCGGAATCGAGCCGTTGTCGTGCGTGGAACACATCGGAGCTGTCACCTCTTCGGCGCGCAGAGTGGGAACGCGCCACCCGGGACCGCGGTCGAAGCGGATCATACCGGGCCGCGCAGGAGCGCGGCAAGACTGCCGATGAGCCGTGTCGGCGGTGTTTTCGGCTTTGTCACGATAACTGTGTCCCCCCTCGACCCCGAACCCGGAGATCGACATGCACGAGCACCATGTCCCGATGCGTAGGGCGATCGTCACGATCGCCCTCATCCTTGCCTGCTCACCCGCTCCGGATGTGCCCACCGCAACGACCCAGGCGTCCTCCGCCCACGCCGCGCACGGAGCGGCGAGCCGCATCAACAACGGCGAGCTGACGGCCGAGCAGAAGCAGGCCGTCGCGGACGTCCGGAAAGCCACGCAGCGCTTCCACGACATCGCGTTCGCCACCGCCGCGAACGGCGGGGGATACACCATGCAGTTTCCCGCGGGATGCGCCGCGTCACCGGATGGGGCGCAGGGATTCCACTACCTGAACAACGGGCTCGTCGACGCCAAGGTCGAGCTTCTGCGCCCCGAGCTGGTCATGTACGAGCCGGGGCCGAACGGCCAGATGAACCTGGTCGGCGTCGACTACATCGTCCCCCTCGCGCTGTCCGCGACACCGCCGACGCTGCTCGGCGTTCCGTTCGCACCACTGGGGCCGCCGCTGAACGTGTGGGCACTCCACATCTGGGCCTGGCGCCCGAACCCGAGCGGGATGTTCGCGCCCTGGAACCCAAAGGTCAGCTGCGAGTTCGCGCAGTAGCAGTGATGTCAGACGGCGCAGTGCCCGAAGGGCGCAGGGCCGAACTGCGCAGGGCCCGAACGGCGCAAGGCCCGAACGGCGCGGGACCCGAACACCGCGACGCCCGAATGTCGCAATGGCGCACGGCCCTAACGGCGCAGGACCCAAACGGCGCCGTTTGGGTCGTGCGCTCTTGCGCTCTCCGGGCCCGCGCCCTTCGGGTGCTGCGCCGTACGGGTCCAGCGCGGTATGGGTCAGCGCCCTTGGGTCCTGCGCCGTTCGGGCGCTGCGCCGTTCGGCAGTTCGCACTATGTAGGCAGTCGCAACCGCGTCGTCAGCCCTTGGGGCGTAGCATTTCCCGGTATCGCTCGTCCGCGGAAAGGCGTGACAAATCGATGTCGGTGTGAAGCGCAATGTCGTGCCCGCACCCTCTCGCAAACGCTCCGCGCAACAGCGAGAGCGCTGTGACGTTGTCACCGAGTACCGCCGCGATCCGCGCAGCCCACAGCAGGTGCCTGCCGTACCGGAATCGACCCGTCTTCGCGCGCAGCGCAGAGAGAGCGCCGCGTGCGGCTGCTTCGTTTCCCATCCGCGCAGCCAGCGTCCCCGCGGAGCCGAGCACGTCAGCGTCCTCCGGTCGCTCTCGCTGCAGTGGGGCCAGGAGCTCGGCGGCCGCCGGCCACTGGTCCGCCTCGTAGTGCATTCGAGCCAGTGCGAGCCGATCCGGAACGGTCAGAGAGCCGACCGCGGACCGGTCACGTTGCCAGTCGATGGCACGGGCGAGCATGTCGGCGCCCGCGGCGAGCTGGCCGTGAGCCTTCAGCTCGCGCGCCGCGGTGAACAGCACTTCGCCAGCCGACATGAAGCGATCGGAGGCGAGTGCTACCGCTTCGTCGGCGATGCGGCTCACGGCGTCTGCGTCTCCGAGCGCGGCGTGAGCGCGCGCTTCATACAGCAGCGGACCCATCGCCTCGGGATGCTGCCGCCGCCCACGGCGCCCGGCTTCGAGCTCGCTCCCATGATCCCCGACCATGTGATACGCCTCTGTCATCCGCTGCCAGTACGGCGTCCACGACGGCATCCAGCCCCGTTCGGGATCGACCCGCTCCAGGACCTCGACCGCATAACGCGGATTGTTGCACAGCATCGCGTCTCGGCCGAGTTGCGCCAACACCTCCGAGTCAGGGACGAGCTCCGCCACGCGACTCAGAGTCCGCAACGCCGACAGTCGATCTCCGGCGAGCCACTCTGCGAAGTAGTCGGCTCCGAGCCGCTCCGCGGGCGACAGCCGGGAACGGCAGGCGGATAGCGCCTCCAGGATCGCGGTGGCCTGCTCGTACTCCTCGAGGTTGCAGCTCGCCGTGATGGCCCACAGCAGTGGGACGGTGAAGCCGACCTCCGGATTCGCGGCCTTGAGGAACTGCGAGATCGCGGCGCGATACTCGCCCCGCAGGTGCAGCTCCATTCCGTAGAGGTGGGCGCGATAAGCCTCGAGGCTCGGCGGTGCCGCCACGACGTCGGCCCACGATGCCACCTGCGTATCGACGTGCCCGGCAACAACGCCGCTCATGCGGCGGCCGATCTCGTGGGCCGCTTCCCACGGGCGGTCGCGACGGGCAACCACTCCGGAGATGCTGCCGAGGACACGCCCGTCGCGCGCGAGCTGCAGCGTCGCCTGCATGTGCCACGCGTCGAGGACCAAGTGATACGACCCGTCGACAACCAGCCGGCTGCCTCCATCGGCCCTGCCTGACCCGTTAGGCACGCTCTCACCGGTTGCGTCGACAGCGAGCACGTCGACGAGGCGCGTTTCGGCTACCGCCTGGGAGACTGCCGTTGCTGCCAGGCGCCCCACGAAATCGAGATCGGGGCTGCCAGTCAGGTTGTCGAACGATGACACGACGACCGTCGGGCGCGCCGACGATCGTGGAGTGACTCCGGCCGTCGAACCATCGGGCGCAGCGACAGCCCGCGCGATTGGACGTGTCGTGTCCGTCGCGGATCCCGTTGCGGAACGATTGCCCGCGCGCACGCCGTCGTGGAGCGCGCGAGTTTCGGGCGAGGGCTCGAGATCCAGGTCGCGGCGCAGTCGCGCGGCGAAATCGTCGTACGCGCGAATCGCCCCGGTCGGGTCACCGGTCCGCTCGAGCAGCGACATGAGCTGGCGAAGCCCTCTCTCGTCCTCGACCATGAGCTCGGCCGCGCGTCGTGCGCTTGCCGCGGCAGCCACCATGTCGCCGGAGCGCTCCTGCTGCTCCGCGAGGGCCCAGCCGGCGCGGGCCGCGCGGTTTCGCAGTCGCAGGCGCGTCTCGTCGAGCCATTCGTTGAATGCCGCCGAGCCCTCGATCGAGAAAGCCGGCAACAGCTCGCCGCCATACGCGAGCACGGCATCGGCGAGCCGTCCGCGATCCAGGGCATTCTCGAAGTCTGCGGCGTCGCACTCGAGGGCAGCGGCATTCACGCCGACGCAGTCGGCGCCGCGCGTCGTCAGTACGTCCGGGCCCAGCGCCTGCCGCAACTGGTGCAGCGCCTGGCGCAATGAGCTTCGCGCACGACTCTCAGGGATGTCCGGCCAGAAGAGCGGCAGCAGGGCGTCGCGGCGATGCATGCGCTGCGGTCGGAACGCGACGAGATATGCCAGCAGCGCCAGTCGCTTCGGCTGTACGAGGACGGCCGTGACTTCGCGCCCTTCCGGATCGCGCAGGTCCACCTGGCCGAGCACGCGCAGACGGAACATGGTCGGCTCGGAAGAGGACGGCCTCGAAAACGTGCGGCTGACGCCGTCCGCATGGCGTAAGGCGTGGGCGAACATAGGAGTGCGTTCACCCCCATGCAACTCGCTGCGATGGTAGGTCAGGTCGTAACTCATTTAGTCGACGAACCGGCGTGTGTCGGTGGCGGGGGTGCAGCATTCCGCGCGCGCGGCGCACGTAGAAAGACGTTGGGAGGTTCGAGCGAACCGGCACGCTCGAGGTATGGACCCAGCGTGGCACGCAACTCCTCGGTCGTGCCATCCAGGATCAAGTCGGTAGGAGCGCACATCCCCGGACAGAACGCGGAGCGCGCGTGGGCGTCGAGCCGGATGCGTCCGGCTCGAATCGCCGCGGCGAGCGAGTCGCCCTCGATGGGCGCGACGCGGATCTCGCGTTCCCCGACGTCCAGTGCGTACACGACATGCCACGCAATTGGGAGTTGACCGGACGCCGTCGGCGACGAGTCCTCGGGCGGTACCGAGACGTCGAGGATCAGCCGGTTGCCGAGCCGTCCCAGTCGTGCCGCGTACCGGCTCACGCTGTCGTCACTCCCATACTCGATCGTGTAGCCGTTCCGAGCGGACCGGGTGACAACGGCGTGCTCCGAACCGCCCACCTCCTTCCAGTCACCCAGGAGTCGCGCGTCGAACGCAGCGCTCGAGTCCGTGATTACCGACTCCACGGAGTAGACGCATCCACCGAGCAGGATCGCGAGCCCCAGTAGTCCACACCGCACCTGCAGATGTCGGCCGGTCATGACGTCCTCTCGATGAGTGGCGGACACGCACGGCGTGACCGGTTACGGGCGGGCCGTGCGTGCGATCGTTGGTACTCTACCTTACTGCTGTTCGACAACCCCGCCGCCAAGCGGGATCGCGAGGTGGTAGGTCACGTTCATTGCTTTCGCGGCTTCGCGCGCGAAGATCCGGTGTCCCGCCGCACTGGGGTGGACACCATCGAGCGAGATGAAGGGGCCGTACGGCTCGTCCGACGTCAGAAGTGTCGTTGCGCTGAAGGGGGCCTTGAGATGGCGCTGTCCGTAGAGTGGATCGAGATCGAAAAAGGCGAAGCCGTTCTCCCCTGCGACGTCCCGGACGTGCGTGTTCATTTCGGCGAGCTGCGTGTCCAACGCGTGGATGTCCGCC
>Ga0207643_10001370_pt1 | contig 14040 bp, 9 predicted proteins | sample KBSMisM62_FD_184313 | JGI IMG/M metagenome (GOLD analysis project Ga0207643, IMG submission 184313) | Miscanthus rhizosphere microbial communities from Kellogg Biological Station, Michigan, USA - KBS Miscanthus M6-2 (SPAdes) (version 2) | ecosystem: Host-associated > Plants > Roots > Rhizosphere...
CGCCTGGAGGTCCAGCTCGGCCGCAGGCTCGGTGACGTGCAGGACCCGCTGCTGGTCTCGGTGCGCTCGGGCGCCAAGTTCTCGATGCCCGGGATGATGGAGACGGTCCTCAACGTCGGCCTCAACGACTACTCGGTCAAGGGCCTCGCCGAGGCCGCGCAGGACGAGCGCTTCGCCTGGGACTCCTACCGCCGCCTGCTGCAGATGTTCGGCCGCACCGTGCTCGACATCCCGGGCGAGCTGTTCGAGAAGGAGCTGTCGGCGGCCAAGGACCGCGCGGGCGTCACCGCCGACGTCGAGCTCACCCCGCAGCTGTTGCAGGACCTGGTCGAGACGTTCAAGCGCGTGATCGCCGAGCGCACCGGCCGCGAGTTCCCCCAGGACCCGCGCGAGCAGCTCGACATGGCGATGCGCGCGGTGTTCAACTCCTGGAACACCGACCGGGCGCGGATCTACCGCCGCCGCGAGCGCATCCCGCAGGACCTCGGCACGGCCGTCAACGTGTGCGCGATGGTCTTCGGCAACCTCGGCGAGACGTCGGGCACCGGCGTCTGCTTCACCCGCGACCCCGCCAGCGGCAAGCAGGGCGTCTACGGCGACTACCTGCCGAACGCCCAGGGCGAGGACGTCGTCGCGGGGATCCGCAACACGCTGTCGCTGGAGGACTTCGCGCGGCTCGACCCGTCCTCGCACGGCGAGCTCACCCGCATCATGCGCAGGCTGGAGACCCACTACCGGGACCTCTGCGACATCGAGTTCACCGTGGAGCGCGGCAAGCTCTGGATGCTGCAGACCCGCGTCGGCAAGCGCACCGCCGCGGCCGCGTTCCGCATCGCCACCCAGCTCGTGGACGAACGGCTGATCACGCAGGACGAAGCGCTGCACCGGGTCACCGGCCACCAGCTCTCCCAGCTGATGTTCCCCCAGTTCGACCCGGACGCCGAGCGCTCGCTGCTCACCAAGGGCATGGCCGCCTCACCGGGCGCGGCGGTCGGCGAGGTGGTGTTCGACTCGGCCACGGCCGTCGCCCGGGCCGCGGAGGGCCGGTCGGTGCTCCTGGTGCGTCGCGAGACGACGCCCGACGACCTGGAGGGGATGATCGCCGCCGCGGGCGTGCTCACCAGCCGGGGCGGCAAGACCAGCCACGCCGCCGTCGTCGCCAGGGGCATGGGCCGCACCTGCGTGTGCGGTGCGGAGGCGATCGACATCGACGCCGAAGCCCGCACCGCGCGCGTCAGCGCCGACGGTAGCGACATCGCCATCAACGAGGGCGACGTGCTCTCGATCGACGGCTCGACCGGCGAGGTCTTCCTCGGCGAGCTGCCCGTCGTCGCGCCGCCCGTGGTGACCTACCTCGAGGACGGCCTCGACGCGGCACTGGCCGTCGCCGAGGACGAGTCGCAGGACCTGGTGCGGGCCGTTGACCGGCTGCTGCGCCACGCCGACCGCACCCGTCGGCTCAGGGTGCGCGCGAACGCCGACACGGCCGACGACGCGGCGCACGCCCGGCGGATGGGCGCGGAGGGCATCGGGCTCACCCGCACCGAGCACATGTTCCTCGGCGAGCGCCGCACGCTGGTGGAGCGGCTGATCCTGGCCGACGGGGCCGCCGAGCGGGAGGCGGCGCTCGCGGAGCTGCTGCCGATGCAGCGCGAGGACTTCGTCGGGCTGCTCGCCGCGATGGACGGCCTGCCCACCACGATCCGGCTGCTCGACCCGCCGCTGCACGAGTTCCTCCCCGACCGCACGGAGCTGGCCGTGCGGGTGGCGGTGGCGAAGGCGACCGGCGGCTCGAACGGTGGGGTGGACCCGGCCGACGAACGCCTGCTCGCCGCCGTTGAGCGGCTCCACGAGAACAACCCGATGCTCGGCCTGCGCGGCGTGCGGCTCGGCCTGGTCGTGCCGGGCCTGTTCACCATGCAGGTGCGCGCGATCGTCGAGGCGGCGGCGCAGCGCAAGCGCGACGGCGGCGACCCGCGGGTGGAGATCATGGTGCCGCTGGTGGGCTCGGTGATGGAGCTGCACCTGGTGCGCGACGAGATCGACCCCGTGGTCGCGGCGGCGTCGGAGGGCGTCACGCTCGACGTCCCGATCGGCACCATGATCGAGCTGCCGCGGGCCGCCCTCACCGCCCGCCGGATCGCGGAGTCGGCCGAGTTCTTCTCGTTCGGCACCAACGACCTCACCCAGACCACGTGGGGCTTCTCGCGCGACGACGTCGAGGCCTCGATCTTCCCGGCCTACCTGGACAAGGGCGTGTTCACGGTGTCGCCGTTCGAGTCGCTCGACCGCGACGGCGTGGGCGCGCTGGTGCGCATGGCCGTCGAGGCGGGCAGGCGCACCCGCCCGGACATCAAGCTGGGCGTGTGCGGCGAGCACGGTGGCGACCCGGATTCGGTGCACTTCTTCCACGACGCGGGCGTCGACTACGTATCGTGTTCACCCTTCCGGGTGCCGGTGGCGCGGCTAGAGGCGGGCCGGGCTGCGTTGTTCGCCGAAGCGCGCAGCATTCCCGACTGATCGGACAAAGTCGCTCGGGCCAGATCGATGGACGCTCAGTAGGGATTTGATGACGGATCGTGCACGCGATCTGTCCGTTTTCAGCGTGTCCACAGCGAAACGGGCCAAAATGGTGTTAGGTAGCGCCGTGAACGGGCAGTAGACGGAGGTTGAACCACTAGATCTAAGATAGGCCACATGGCCGATCAACCGTCGTCCGAATGGCTGCCCTGACCGTGAACGAGGGGCACGTTCTCAGTCGGGGAGGGATTCCGTGCGCGTGATGTTGACGTGGTGACGCTGCCCGGCGGTCCCGTGCAGGTGTACGACGTGGAGCTCACCGCGATGCGGGGGCTCCCGCCCACCAGCGGTGGCCGCGCCCGCATCCTGCTGCGCGCACACGGCGTTCCCATCACCCTGGGTTCCATCGAGGTACCACCGGACGGGTTGAGCGCCGCCGGTGTGGCCGAGCGGCTGGCCGAGGTACTGGGCGATGTCGAGATCGACTCGACGGACCTCGAGCGGCTCGCCCGCCGCAACGCGCTCGCCGAGAACGGTCCGCACCTCACCGTGCAGATCGCGACCAAGGACCGGGCGATGCCGCTGCGGCGCTGCCTCGATTCGCTCGCCGCGCTGCGGTACCGGTCGTTCGACGTCGTGGTGGTCGACAACGCGCCGCGCTCCGGCGAGACCTGCGCCGTCGTGCGCGACTGGGAGCGGGCCCACCCCTCGATCGCTGTCCGCTACCTGCAGGAGCCCGTGCCCGGCGCGGCCAGGGCGCACAACCGTGCGCTCGCGGTCGCCGAAGGCTCGTGGGTCGTGCGCACCGACGACGACGTGGTGGTCGACCCCGAGTGGCTCGCCGCGATCGCCGAAGCCGCCAGGTCGGGGCCCGGCGTCGAGTGCGTCACCGGGCTGATCCTGCCCGCCGAGCTCGCCACGCCCGCGCAGGAGCTCCTCGAGCAGTTCGGCGGCTACGCCCGCGGCTACCGGCGGCGGCGGGTCGACCTCGGCGAGAACCGCCCGGCCGATCCGCTCTTCCCGTTCACCACGGGGCGCCTCGGCAGCGGGGCCAACATCGCGTTCGACACGGCGAAGCTGCGCGCCCGCGGCGGGTTCGACACCGCGCTCGGGCCCGGCACCCCCGCCCGCGGCGGCGAGGACCTCCTCGCCGTGTTCGACGTGCTGACCGGCGGCGGTGGCGTCGTCTACGAGCCCAGCGCGCTCGTGTGGCACTGGAACCGGCGCGATCTCGCGAGCCTCCGGCGGCTCATGAACCACTACGGCATCGGCCTCGCCGCCTACCTCACCGCCGCGGCCATGCGGCAGCCCCGGCTGGCGCTCGGCAAGTCCCGGCACGTGGCGGCGGGCGTGCGGCACGTCGTCGGGCGCTCCTCACCCAAGAACAAGGCCAAGCGGCGCGACTACCCGAAGGACCTCGAGCGCCGCGAGCTGCTCGGCATGGTGGCGGGCCCCGCCGCCTACCTCGCTGGGCGGCTGAGCCGCCGGGGCGGCGCCACCCCGGTCGCGCCGCCCAAGCGCAGCACCGAGGTGGTGCAGTGACGGAACCCGCAGGCGGGGCGGTGCCCATCCTGCTGTACCACTCCGTCGCCGACGAGCCGTCGGAGTTCATCGCGCCCTTCACCGTCAGCCCGGCCACGTTGGGCAGGCACCTCGACGCCGTGGCCGCCACCGGCGCCACCACGCTCACGGTCTCCGACTTCCTCGCGGCCCGCGCCGCGGGCACGCTCCCCGCGCGACCCGTTCTCGTCACGTTCGACGACGGCTACCGCGACACCCTCACGGTCGCCGCGCCCGCGCTCGCCGAGCGGGGGATGGTGGCCACCACGTACATCACCACCGGCGTCGTCGGTGGCTCGAGCCCCGGCGGCGACCCGATGCTCACGTGGGCGCAGGTCGACGAACTGGCCGCCACGGGCCACGAGATCGGCGCGCACAGCCGCACCCATCCCCAGCTCGACACGCTGCCGCTGCGCGCGGTGCGCCGTGAGGTGGCGGGCAGCCAGGCCGAGCTGCAGGACCGCACCGGCCTCCCGATCGCGAGCTTCGCCTACCCGCACGGCTACTCCGACGCGCGGGTGCGCCGGGTCGTCCGCGAGGCCGGTTTCACCTCGGCCTGCAGCGTCAAGAACGCCCTGAGCCCGCCGCACGACCGGCCGCACACGCTCGCCCGCCTCATGGTCATGTCCACCACCACCGACGCCGAGCTGCACGCCTGGCTCGCGGGCCGCGGCGTGCCCGCGGGTCAGGCCGACGAGCGGCTGCTCACCGTCGGATGGCGCTGGTACCGCCGCGCCCGCGCCACCGTGGGCGGCGCGCCCGGTTGGCCCCATGCGGCCTGACGGGGCCGTCCACGCCGTCCATCCCGCGCTGCTCCGGGCGTTCGCCGCCTTCGATGACGCGGGGGTCGCGTGGTGTCTGCTCCGCGGCGAGGCGCGGCTCGCCGACCCGTCGGGCGACGTCGACCTGCTCGTCGACCCGGCCGACCTGCCGCGCCTGGACCCCGTCCTCGTGCGGGCCGGGTTCCTACCCGTCCCCGGGCTGGGGAAGGGGGCCCACCGGGGCTACGTGGGCCGCGACGCCGAGGGCGACCGCTTCCTCGAACTGGACGTCGAGTTCGCGGTGGAGTTCGGGTCCTCGGGCCACTTCGCGGTGAACTGGCTGCGACCCACGCTGCGCACCGACGCCGCGCACGCGCTACTGGCGGGCCGTCGCCGGGTGGGCCCACTCGCCCTGCCTGCGCTCGACGACGCGTTCTGGGCCCTCTTGCTGCACTGCATCGTCGACAAGGGCGCGGTCGCGGAGCGGCACGCCACCCGGCTGGCGGAGCTGGCGCCGCACGCCCGGCCCGACGGCGTGCTCGGCCCGATCGTCACCGCGCACTGCCCGGCGGGCTGGCACGCGGCCCGGGTGCTCGAGACGGCCCGCGCGGGCGACTGGCCCGCGCTCGTCGCGCTCGGGGCCCGGCTGCCCACGGCCACCCCGGCGGGTCGGGCCGCCGCGCTCGGCCGCGGGCTGCGCAGGCTCGCCGCGGACGTCGGCCGCACCCGCCGCGGCCTCTCCGTCGCCGTGCTCGGGCCCGACGGCGCGGGCAAATCCACCCTCACCCAGGGCGTCGCGGCGTCGTTCGGCCTCCCCGCCCGGGTCGTCTACATGGGGCTCTGGCAGGGCGAGGACGGCGCGTTCCGGCCGTTGCCGCTGGCCGCGTTCGCCGCCGCCCGTCGCCCGTTCCGCTCCTGGCGGCGCGCCGCCGTCGCCGGCTGGCACCAGGCGCGTGGGCGGCTCGTCGTGCTCGACCGGCACCCCTACGACGCGCTGCTGCCGCCCGCGCCGCCGCACGTCCTGCTCAAGCGGCTGTTCTTCACCCTCTTGGCCCATACCGCTCCCGCCCCGTCCCTGGTGTTGATACTCGACGTGCCCGCCGAGGTTGCCGCGTTCCGTCGTCCGGAGGAGGACCCGGGCGCTCTAGCCACTTTGCGTAGCGAGTACCTTGCGCTCTCTCGACGGCTGTCGCAGGCAGTGGTGCTCGACGCAGATCGCTCCCCCGAGGCGTTGCGCGCCGCCGCCGTCGATCGGATCTGGAAGGCCGTCCTCGACGCCGAGACACGGAGGTGGAACTCGTGACGGTCGGCGGGAACGTGTTGCGGGCCGGGCCCGCGGCATGGCGCCGCGGAGCGGGCAGCCGACACCGGCGACGCGCGGAGCGGCTGGTGCCGCGGCTGCTCGCGACGATCGGCGACCCGGCCCGGCGGTGGGTCGCAGGCCCGCCGCTGGTCAGCAGCACCCGCACCGCCGTGGTACCGCTCGGGCCGCCCGGCGGGCCGCCCGTGGCGATGGCCAAGCTGCCCGGCACACGGGTCGGCGTGTCGAGCCAGCTGCGCGAAGGCCGCGCGCTCAACGCGCTGTCCGCCGAGCCCGCGGTGGGCGACTTCACCCGATTCCTGCCCCTCCGCATGACCGACGGCTACGTCGGCGACCAACCGTTCGTGCTCGAGCGGGCGATGCCGGGCATCGCCGCCGACACCGTGGCGAGCCGCAGCCCGGTGGCCGCCTCGGTCACCGTCGGCGCCGCGTCGGCCATCGGCGTGCTGCACACCCGCACCGCGCATCCGGCCGTGGTCGACGCGGCCCTGCTGCGGCGCTGGGTGGACGTGCGGGTCGACATCGTGGCCAGGGCCACCCGCCGCCGCGACGCACTGGAGACCCTGCGCAAGCGGCTGCACGCGGCGTGGGCAGGCCGGGAGGTCGAGATCGGCTGGGTGCACGGCGACTTCTGGCTCGGCAACGTGATGGTCGACCCCGCCACGGGCGTCGCGGCGGGCATCATCGACTGGGAGTGGGCCGCCCGCGACGAGCTGGCCGCCCAGGACCTCGTCTACGCGTGCGTGCACTCCCGGATGCTCGCGGGCCGGGGCGAGCTCGGTGACGTCGTGTCCGAGATGCTCAAGCACCCCGTCTGGGAGGAAGCCGAGCTGGCGATGCACAGCGCGGCCGAGGCGCCGGTGGGGCCCGTCATCGATCCTGACGTGCTGCTGCTGGTGTGGCTGCGCCAGATCGCCGCCAACCTCGTGCAGACCCCGTCGATCGCGCACAACCCGCTGTGGGTCCTGCGCAACGTGGTGAGCGTGCTGCGGGCCCTGCGCGAGCTGCCCGCCGTCGGGAAGCCGTAGGGCTCAGCGGGCGTTCGCGTCGTCGCCGATCGAGCCGCGCATGAAGGCGAGCAACGCGTCCTGCTCGGGGGTGGTCGGCCGGGGCGCGGCGGGCGTGATGCCGCCCTTCGCCGCGTTGGCCAGCAGCGGGATGTCGTGCTCGCCGTCTTCGGACACCCTGGCCATCGCCCAGCGGGAGAACACCCGGTCGTCGACCGCGCCGCTCTCGAGCTCGACGACGCGCTCGTGCCGGGCGTCCTTGCCGATGCGGTCGTACAGGTCGCGCACAACGGCCTCGTCGCCCTCGAGGGCCTGCACGAACCAGTCGCCCGAGGTGAGCAGCGCCCCGGTGACACCGAGTCGCTTGTTCGTCGACCGGGCCGTGCTGAAGATCGCGCCGAGCTCGGCCTTGCGGCGGTCGACCGGGATCCGGTTGTGGCTGCGGTAGATGAGCCGGAACGTCGGCGTTTCGGTCATGGGTGACGGTCTCCCTGGCATCGAGCAGGCACATGCCGGACGGCCGAGTATCGACGCCACGGCCGGTGCCGGAGATCTCAGATTGCGACAGGGCGGCAGAGCACCTCGCCGTGGATGATCGCGAACCAGCCGTCGTCCTGCTCGGCCCACGCCCGCCACGCCGCGGAGATCTCGCGGAGCTCCGCCTCGTCGGCGTGTCCGCCGTCGACGGCTTGCGCGGTGATCGCGGACGTCAGGATGCGGTCCGCCCACATGCCGCCCCACCAGGCGCGCGACTCCGGGGTGGCGTAGCACCAGACCGAGGCGCTCGCGGTCACCTCGCCCGCGCCCGCGGCGTTGGCCCAGGCGAGCAGGCGGCGACCGGCGTCGGGCTCGGCGCCGTTGCCGTGGGCCACCGCCCGGTAGACCGCGAGCCAGCGGTCCAGCCGCGGATCGGCGGGGTACCAGGTCATGGCCGCGTAGTCGGCATCGCGTGCGGCCACGATCCCGTCCGGGGCGCACACGCGGAGCATCTCGCGCAGCGCGGCGACGGGGTCGCCGAGGTGCTGGAGCACCTGGTGGGCGTGCACGACGTCGAAGGCGTCGTCCGGGTGGTCAAGGGCGTAGACATCGCCGAGGGCGAAGGCCGCGTTCTCCGCCCCGACCGCGGCCGCGTGCGCGCGGGCGTCGGCGAGCGGGCCCGGGGTCGGCTCGATGCCGAGGACGGGGCCCGGCGCGACCCGCGCCGCGAGGTCGGCGGTGATCGTGCCGGGCCCGCAGCCGACGTCGAGCACCCGTGCCCCCGGCCGCAGATACGGGATCAGGTAGGCGGCGGAGTCGGCCACCGTCCGGCTGGCGTGCGAGCGGAGCACGCTGGCGGCGTGCCCGTGCGTGTAGGTCTCCCGGTCGGCGCGCATGGCCCGATGGTCGGGCTATGCGTCCACATCGTGCAACGATGTTCTCACTTGGCGAGACGCACCGCGTTGTGGAACGGCAGGTTGGCGAGCTTCGAGAACTGCACGGGCTCGCCGCTCTGGGTCGCGTTGAGCACCATGCCGTTGCCCGCGTAGATGCCGACGTGGCTGACCGGGGAGTAGAAGAACACCAGGTCGCCGGGCTGCAACGCGGCCTTCGACACCGGCGTGCCCATCGTCGACAGCGTTGCCGAGGAGTGCGGGAGCGAGACGCCGAGCTGCTTGTAGGCCCAGACGATCAGGCCGGAGCAGTCGAAGGCGCTCGGGCCCGCGGCGCCCCACACGTAGGGGGCGCCGAGCTTGCCCTTCGCCAGTGCCAGCGCACGGGCGCCGACGCTGCTGCCCGTCGCGGGCGCCGCCGCGGGCTTCGGCGCCTGCTTGACGGCGGGCTTGGGGGCGGGCTTCGGGGCGGGCGCGTTGCGGGGCGCCGTCGCGGGGCGACCGGCCGCCTGGCGGGCCTGGGCCTGGGCGTAGGCCTTGGCGTCGGCCGCGGCCTGCGCCGCGATGGTCGAACCCAACACGGGCGCGGCGTCGGACGTCGCGGGCGTGTTGGGGGTCAGCACGGCGGGCCCGCCCGGGACCGGCACGGCGGCCGCCGCGCCGGGCTGCGGGGCGGGCGGCGCGAGGTCGAGGGCCGCGGCGGCGAGCGACGGCGACCGGTCGGGGCTGGGCTGCGGCGGCGTGACGACGGCGGGCCCGGTCGTGGCAGCCACCGCGGCGGTGATCATCGTCGCGGACACGGCGGCGTAGATCGGCTTGCGCCCGAGTGCGGCCAGCCGCTCGCGCCCGCTCCGCGGCGCGTCCATCAGGCCCGCCGGGGCGTCCTCGAGGGGGAACGGCGCGGAGGGGTCGCCGGGGAACCGGGGCGCGGGCACGTGCGACACGGGCCCGTAGCCGTATCCCGCGCTGAGCTCGGCGGCCGGGCCGGAACGCAGGCTCAACGCCCGCTGGTCGGCGGCCTCCGGTGCCGTGGGTCCGCTGTCCGAGGCGCCCGCGGCCTCCGGCGCTCCGGCCGTCCGGCGCGTGGTGCCACCTCGCTGCTGCGGCAGTGCGGCGCCGCCCGGCTGTTCGCCGTCCGGTGCGGTGGCGTGCCCACCTTGCGTATCCGCTGCGGTGCTCGGTGGGGTGCCGTCCGCGGGCGCCCCACCCGGCGGCGCGGGGTGCGGCTGCGCGCCGCCCCGCTGCTGCGGTACCGCGGCGCTGCCCGGGGGCATCGTGGGCGGCCCAGCGGGATTCGGGCCTGCGACGCCGGGGTCGGCGGTGTCCTCGGGCGCGCGCGGCGTGCGGGCCGGGAACGGCGCCGTGGAGAACGGGTCGAGGGCGGGCCGCTCCGCCGCGCGTCGGGTGCGCGGGGAGGACGGCGCCCGCACCTCGTCGGCCAAGCGGGCCAGCAGGTCGGTCGCCAACTCCTCCGAGTTGTTCTGGTCAGCACGATGTCGGGCACGGTGTGAGCCCATGGCAGTTCCTCGCCCCGGTGCGCGCCGCCGGAACGGGGGAGCGGGCGGCACGTTCCCGCCCTGGCCGTGACGGCGCCCGTGGGGAGCTGTCGGCGGGCGGGAGCCGGGACCGACCAGGCGCGCCGCACGACTCCGTAGCTGCCGGGCGGCGATCTGACCGTAATCATCTCGTGACCATGATCGGATGGCTGCGGCGCGCTACGGCGCCGATTGCACCGCGGCGCGCCATGAGCGGTCGGCGTTGGCGTCCGTTCGGACTAATCGGGCGCGGTGTTCGGCCTCCGTGGGCCTGCTACGCCGCTGAGCGCGCAGCGCGGCGCAGCGACAGCACGCCGTCGGACGGCCCGGGCTCGCTCCACCCGCCCTCGTCCGCCGTCCACGTCCGCCCGTCGTAGGTGACCGACTCCAGGCCGAGCCGGGCGGCGTGCGCCACGAGCCAGGTGGCGATGGCCCACCCCCGCGCCGTCGGCTGCGGCCCGGAGAGCCGCGACGTGCCGAGCTCGGCGGCGGCGACCGTCGCGACGTCATCGCCCGGCACGCTCAGCGTGAGTTCGTGGCAGGTCATCGCGGCGGCGTCCTCGCCGGTGAGCGCGCGGGCGAGCGAGCGGGCCATCGGCTCCCAGCGCGCGTAGGCCTCGGGGGTGGCCGAGCGCTGCACGAGCTGGGCGGCCTCGGTGACCGACAGCGTGGGCCAGTCCGGCTCCGTGCGCAGCTTCGCGTAGAACGCCGTGGCCGCGTACACGGGATCGGTCACCTGGTTCAGCGTGCCCCAGCCCTGGCTCGGGCGCTGTTGGAAGAGGCCCGCGGAATCGCGGTCGCCGCCCGGGAGGTTGCGCAGCCCCGATTCCTGCATCGCCGTGGCCAGCGCGACCGTGACCGCGTGGTCGGGCATCCCCATCGCCATGCCGACGCCCGCGATGGTGGCGGCGCTCTCGGCCTGCTCGACGGTGATCTGCCGCGCGCCGTCGCCCAACGCCGTTGTGCAGCCGGGGCCGGGCCGCAGGACCTCCCGCAGCGAGACGATCGCGAGCACGGCCACGAGGGCGAGAACGAGCCCGGTGATAACGATCGTCCGGGTGCGCACGTATTCCATGGTGCCCGGCGTCCTTACCCGAGGGTGACACAACCCTGTCGTCGCGCAGTATCGAGGTGGCCTTCGCGGTGATGATGTATCTCGGCGGATCTCGGCACCATCTTCAACTAACGGGGCGACCTTGCCGCCCCAACCGAACGGGAGTTGAGGAAGATGCGACAGAACACCGGACCGGCGGGCTTCCCCCGCCAGGACGACGTGACGGTGTCCTGGGGCGGCCCCTCCGCTCCCGCCGCGCCCGAGGGCGTCACGGTGTGCCTGCCCAGCGCCGAGCTCGCCCCGGCCCCCGCGGCCGCGGTCACCGGGCTGGTCGCCAAGATCGACGAGTCGCCGGTCTTCGTGGACGACAGCGGCGGCCGCAAGCGCCTCCTGCGCGTCGTGGGTGTGCTGATCGGGCTGCTGTCGATCAGCTTCCTCGCCGTCGTCGGCGTCGCGCTCGCGGTGCCGACCGTGGCCACCTCGGTCGGCCTCGGCGACGTCGTCCCCTTCGTGGTGCCCGGTGCCGCCGCCAAGCCGCCGCCCCCCGCGCCGCCCGCGCCGCCCGTCTTCAAGCCGAAGAAGGCCCCGGTGGTGAAGCCCAAGCCCGAGCCGAAGCCCGAGCCCAAGGTCGAGGCGCCCGCGCCGACCGTCGCCCCCACCACCGTGCCCCCCACGCAGGCTCCCGCCACGGAGGCCCCGGCCACCGAGGCGCCCGCGACCGAGGCTCCGGTCACGCAGGACCCCGCTCCCGCGCCCGTCCCGGCTCCCGAGCCCGCCCCGGCCCCCGCGCCCGCCCCGGCTCCGGCTCCGGCTCCGGCTCCGGCTCCGGCTCCGGCTCCCGAGGGTGGCGCGAAGCCCCCGATCGTCGTCGCCGATGTGCCGGTTGCTGACGACGGCGTCGCCGTCCGCAACACTGGTGCCCTCGCCGATCAAGCCGCCCAGAACTGAGGTCCCTAGCCATGAGGATCCTGCCGCGCCCCACCTGGGTGCTCTCAGTGATCGCCTTCCTGGTCTTCGCGACGATCCTCGTGGTCGACGGCACCGTTCGCGGCGGCGTCGGCGTACCGCCGAACAAGCCGGCCGAGAAGCCCTCCGTGCAGCAGGTCCCGTTCGTCGTCACGCACGGCCAGCAGGTCGTGGAGGCCCGCACCCAGCCGGTGCAGACCTTCGCGCTCAAGAAGGCCACGGTCGCCCTCACCTTCGACGGCGGCCCCCAGCCCGAGCGCACGGCCGAGCTGCTCGCCGTGCTCCAGCACTTCCGCGTCCCCGCCACGTTCTTCATCGACGGCTCGGTCGCCATCCAGAACCCGGACTCGCTGAAGGCGATCGCGGCCAGCGGCTCGGAGATGGGCATCCGCACGTTCAACACGCTGGAGCTCACCTCGTCCTCGCCCGCCCGGATCCAGCGCGAGACCACGCTCACCCAGCTGACCCTCGCGGGCGCCACCGACCACACCACCTACCTCGCCCGCCCCCCGTTCTCGGGAGGGGTGGCAGGCATCGACGACGCCAACTGGGCCGTCGTCCAGCAGCTGGCCGCGCAGGGGTTCGTCACGGTGTTCAGCGACGTCAACGCGAACAACTGGGCCGCGCGCAGCACCGACGACATCGTCAAGGACATCATCAAGAAGGACCAGCAGGGCGTGATCGTCGGGATCGACGCCAGCCAGGGCGGCACGGCGCAGCTCGCGTCGGCGCTCGCGCGGGTGATCCCGGCGCTGCAGAAGGAGGGCTACGCGTTCGACACCGTCACCGGTGCCGCAGGCCTCCCGCCCGCCCCGCAGGTCGCCCGCGAGCGCGACCAGCGGATCGGCCAGGGCATGATCATCGCGGTCACCGTGGCGACGCACGTGGTCGACGCGCTCGGCATCCTCCTGCTCGTCACCGGCGCGCTGGTGATCCTGCGCCTCGCCCTCATGCTGATCTTCGCGATCTGGCACTCGTGGCGGCGCAACCCGAAGCGCTACTCGTGGGGCCCGCGGGTCACCGAGCCGGTCACGGTGATCGTCCCGGCGTACAACGAGGAGGTCTGCATCACCGCCACGATCAACTCGTTGCGGGCGAGCGACCACCCCATCGAGATCCTCGTGGTCGACGACGGCTCCACCGACGACACCGCCTCGATCGTCCGCGCGCTGAACTACCCGAACGTCCGGCTCATCCGCCAGGCCAACGCGGGCAAGCCCGCCGCGCTCAACAACGGCATCCGCCACGCCAAGCACGACATCGTCGTCATGATCGACGGCGATACGGTGTTCGAGCCCAAGACGATCAGCACGCTGGTGCAGCCGTTCGCGCGGCCCTGGGTCGGCGCCGTGTCGGGCAACGCGAAGGTGGCCAACCGCAACAAGATCGTCGGCCGGTGGCAGCACATCGAGTACGTGATCGGCTTCAACATCGACCGCCGCATCCAGGACCTCACCGGCTCCATGACGACGATCCCCGGCGCGGTCGGCGCGTTCCGCCGCAAGGCGCTGCTGCAGGCGGGCGGCGTCAGCGAGGACACCCTCGCCGAGGACACCGACCTCACGATGGCCGTCTGCTCGGCGGGCTGGGAGATCGTCTACGAGGAGCGGGCCCGGGCCTGGACCGAGGCGCCCACCACGCTCCGGCAGCTGTGGCGGCAGCGTTACCGCTGGAGCTACGGCACCATGCAGGCGATGTGGAAGCACCGCGGGGCGATCTTCAAGTCGGGTCCCGCGGGCCGGATGGGCCGCGTCGGCCTGCTCAACCTGGCGATCTTCCAGGTGCTGCTGCCCGCGCTCGCCCCCCTGATCGACATCTTCCTGATCTACGGCCTCCTGGCCCTCGACCCGGTCGCGACCATCAAGCTGTGGCTGGCTGTGCTCGCCATCCAGATGTTCGCCGGGCTGCTCGCTTTCATGATGGAGCGGGAGAACCCGCTTCCCCTG
>Ga0207643_10001378_pt1 | contig 13994 bp, 9 predicted proteins | sample KBSMisM62_FD_184313 | JGI IMG/M metagenome (GOLD analysis project Ga0207643, IMG submission 184313) | Miscanthus rhizosphere microbial communities from Kellogg Biological Station, Michigan, USA - KBS Miscanthus M6-2 (SPAdes) (version 2) | ecosystem: Host-associated > Plants > Roots > Rhizosphere...
AAAAGAATATCCTTTCCTGGCGAAAGATGAGCTGGAAAGAGCTTTACCTGTTTTGAAAAAATATTATTTAAAATACAGTGAAGTGGCGGGAAAAACAGTTCAGTATGTTTTTTATGATCTGTTCAAAGACTATACAGAACTTAAAGCTGAAGTGCTAGCCTCTTCTTGTTTTATAAATGATGGCAAAGGAAATTTTAAAAGAATAGACCTGCCGCAAGAACTGCAACTCGCTCCTATTTTTTCTTTTACCCCTTTTGACAACAAGACAAATGACTACCTGGCAGCGGGAAATTTTTATAATGTTATTCCTTACGAGGGTCGCTATGATGCATTGCAACCAACATTTTTTTCATACAACAAAAATCAAGGTACATTCCAATATGATTCAGAACTTGCATCCGTCACAGGCCAGGCAAGAGATGCAAAATGGATCAACTATGCCGGTGGTGGCAAAATTTTAATAATCGCAAGAAATAACCAGCCATTAATTTTTTTAAAACCTACAAATGGTCAATAAATGAAAAAGGATAAAATATTTATTGCTCTGATCATTGGGCTACTGTGTTTGAATGCCAAATGTTCAAATAAAGAACAGCCAACTCCCCCAGTTCCTCCAACTCCTCCCACTGCAACAAATGATATTTCTGTTTGGATCACCAAAGGAGATAGATCAGCTTTGCTGCAAAAGCAAAGCAATTTGTCATTTAATTCAGCAACAAATACCAACCCAACAGTGGAAGTGGACAGCACAATAACATATCAAACGATCGATGGATTTGGATATACGTTGACTGGAGGCAGTGCTTATCTTATTAATCGTTTAGCTGCAGCACAAAAAACTTCTTTATTGCAAGAATTGTTTGGAAACGGTGAAAATTCAAATGCAATTAGCTATTTACGCATCAGTATTGGCGCATCCGATCTAAATGCCGAAGTTTTCAGTTATGATGATATGCCGACGGGACAAACTGATGCTACTCTTACGAATTTCAATTTATCAAAAGATACAGTAGATGTAATTCCATTACTGAAAGAAATTTTACTTATCAATCCAAATATTAAAATAATGGGCTCACCATGGAGCCCTCCGGTTTGGATGAAGGATAATGGAAGCTCAGTAGGAGGAAGTTTACAACCACAATATTATGCTGTGTATGCTCAATATTTTGTAAAGTATATACAAGCCATGAAAGCAAAGGGAATTACTATTGATGCTATTACCCCGCAAAATGAACCACAACATGGTGGTAACAATCCAAGCATGGTTATGTCTGCTACACAGCAGGCCGATTTTATAAAAAATCATCTTGGCCCCGCATTCCAGGCAGCAAGCATCGCAACAAAAATTATTATCTGGGATCACAATTGTGATAACGCCAATTATCCGATCACTATTTTGAATGATGCTGCTGCGAAACAATATATTAACGGCTCTGCTTTTCATTTATACAACGGTGATATCAGTGCATTATCAACCGTGCATGCGGCTCATCCTGATAGAAATCTTTATTTCACTGAACAATGGACAGGAGCTACAAGCAGTTTTGACGGTGATTTGAAATGGCATTTAAAAAATGTGATCATTGGTTCAATGCGGAACTGGAGCAAAGTAGCTTTGGAATGGAACCTTGCCAATGATGGCGGTTATAATCCACATACTCCGGGAGGTTGTACTGAATGCAAAGGAGCCATTACACTTGATGGTGCTATTAATAGAAACGTATCTTATTATATCGTTGCTCACGCATCCAGGTTTGTTCCTCCGGGTTCTGTAAGAATAGAAAGTAATAATGCTGCTACTATTTTTAATGCCGCATTTAAAACCCCGGATGGAAAAAAAGTTTTAATAGTAATAAATGACGGAACGAGTACTGCAAATTTCAATATCAAATTCAAAGGGAAAATTGCAGTTGCATCTTTACCTGCTGGTGCAGCAGCAACTTATGTTTGGTGATTATTTTTGAAAAGAGAAAATAAAAGCGACAAGCTACCGCTTGTTCAATTATTAGCATGCGGATAAAAATAAAATATCGCCGCTCTTCTTTGGTATTCATTTCCATTGTATGCATGATTTTTCTCCTGGCAAGATGTGCAAGTGCTGAAAAGAAAGATAAACCACCAGAAGAAGCTATAACATTTGAATCTTACACTACGGCTGAAAAGTGTGCTGGTTGCCACAAAGAAATTTATGAAAGCCATCTTAAAACTGCACACTATCTAACAGGACAACCAGCGGAAGAAAAATTTATCAAAGGAAGTTTTGAAAAAGGAAAGAATGACTATTCCTATAGTCCTTTGATCTTATTATCCATGCAAAGAAGAGACAGTGGTTTTTACCAGGTAGCTTATTTTAAAGGCGAAGAAAAAAAAGCAATGCGTTTTGATATGGTTATCGGGTCGGGTGTGATGGGACAATCTTTTTTAACATGGAGAAATAACAAGCTATATCAATTACCCATCACCTATTTTACAGCAGCGGATCAATGGTCAAATAGCCCGGGATTTCCAAATGAAAAAGTGATGATCGATCGCCCTGCTACTGCCCGCTGTCTTGAATGCCATATTTCTTATGCAGAAGGCGTTTCGGGTTCTCCTTTGGAACCGACTGAGTTTGATCGCAATAAAATTATTTATGGAGTTGATTGCCAGAAATGTCATGGCCCTGCTGCAAAACATGTAGAATATCAAACACAACATCCCGATGAAAAAACGCCGAAGTACATTGTGAATCCTTCAAAACTTTCAAGATCACAACAAGTAGATATTTGTGCCTTATGTCATGGGGGTAATATTCAGAAAACAAAACCTTCTTTTGAATTCACTGCAGGAAAAATTTTATCAGATTATTTTACAATTGATACATTAAACAATTATGTTTTAAATAGCAGCAATGTTGATGTACATGGCAACCAGGTTGGATTATTAAAAGCAAGTAAATGTTTCAGGATGAGTTCGTCAATGACTTGCAGTACTTGTCATAATACTCATGAAAATGAAAGGGGAAAAACTGAATTATTTTCTCAACGATGCATGAGTTGCCATAACACGGCAGATGAAAAATTTAAAACTGCTACTCATTCTCAAGTCTCCGCTATCGAAAAAAATTGTATTGATTGCCATATGCCTGCACAACCGTCAAAATCAATTGCCGTTTTTTTGCAGGGAGAAGAAACTCCGAGAGCATCGTTACTACGTTCACATTTTATCAGTATATATCAGGATGAAATAAAAAAGTTTTTAAATAAAACCAAGTAAATGAAAAAAATAGCTTACTCCGCAATTGTTTTATTAGCAGTTGCGTGCACTGAACAGAAGACTGCCGATGTTTCCGTTGCTAAATATGACGCAACTGGAAAAACCGTATCTGTCTTTACTACTGCCGACAGTACAGACTATCGTTTAACATCTACGACAACCCTGGAGTTTAAAGAAAAAAAACAACCCCCTGAAAATGAAATTTCAGTTTTTGTAGACCCTACAAAAAATTACCAGGAGTTTTTAGGCATTGGTGCTGCACTAACTGATGCATCAGCTGAAACATTTGCAAAACTACCTAAAGACAAACAACAGGAATTTCTGAAAGCTTATTTTGATAAAGAAAATGGAATTGGTTATACAATTGCCAGGACTAATATTCATAGTTGCGATTTCAGCAGTGGCAGTTATACTTATGTAAGTGAGGGAGATAAAGAATTAAAATCATTCAATGTAGACCATGATAAGCAATTTCGAATTCCATTTATTAAGGAAGCGATAAATGCAGCTGGTGGTAAACTCACCTTATATGTAAGTCCATGGAGTCCGCCGGCATGGATGAAAGACAACAATGATATTTTACACGGAGGAAAATTGAAACCTGATTTCTATCAAAGCTGGGCTAATTATTATGCGAAATTTATTAAGACCTATGAGAAAGAAGGCATTCCCATATGGGGTTTAACTATACAGAACGAACCAATGGCAACACAACGTTGGGAAAGTTGTATTTATACTGCCGAAGAAGAAAGAGATTTTCTGAAAAATTTTCTTGGACCTACGATGAAGAGTGAGGGATTAAGTGATAAAAAAATAATTGTATGGGATCATAATCGTGATATGATATATCAACGGGCAGAAACTTATTTTGATGACCCTGAAGCATCGAAATATGCATGGGGTATTGGTTTCCATTGGTACGAAGACTGGAGCGGCGGACAACAGATGTTTGATAATGTAGCATTGGTAAACAAAGCTTATCCCGATAAAAATATCATGTTTACTGAAGGTTGTGCCGAAAGTTTTGACAGCAGTCACTATGATCGCTGGAGTTTGGGTGAAGAATATGGCCGTTCAATGATACACGATTTTAATAGCGGTGCAGTTGGCTGGACCGACTGGAATATTTTACTTGATGAAACCGGTGGCCCTAATCATGTTAAGAATTTTTGTTTTGCACCAATGCATGCAGATACAAGAACAGGGAAACTGATTTACACAAATTCATATTATTATATCGGTCATTTTTCAAAATTTATTAAACCCGGTGCAAAAAGAATTATCAGTAGCCCAACACGCAGCCAATTGTTGACAACGGCATTTAAAAATCAAGACGGAACAGTTGTTGTAGTTGTTATGAATGAAAGCAACATTAAATCACCCTTCTTTTTATGGATAAATGGAAAAGCCGCGGAAACAATTGCTTTACCACATTCCATCAATACTTATGTGATAAAATGAAAAAGTAAAAGTTGAAAAATAAAGTTCAAAATATTATCGGAATATCTTTTTTGTTACTCTTTGTATTCTCTTGCAGTAACAAAAGTTCACCGCCACCTCCTGCTCCAACCCCAAAATCGATCACTGTAAAAAACATATGGCTCAATACCACTCCATTCGATAATACGATCTATGGAACAAACTTACAGCCTATAATTAAAGTAGAGTTTACAGAACTAGTCAAGCCGTCTTCTATAACCAGTTCTGTCAAGATCAATAATATCAGTGGAGGAGAAATTCCTATTACAACAACCCTTCAAAATCATGATTCTGTATTATTAGTGCAGCCGTCTGCCTCATTAAATTATTTATCAAAATATAATTTTGTAATTAACTCCGGTCTCAGATCATCTACGGATGGTTCTTTTTTCCCAGATGTAAATAAACCATTTATTACAAAGATCGATTCCTCAAGAAAGTTCACGGTCATTTCTGATAATGCGTTGCTCGATCTTATACAGCAACAAACTTTTAAATATTTCTGGGATTATGGTCATCCAGTTAGTGGCCTCGCAAGAGAAAGGAGTAATGCAACCCCGGAAACTGTAACATCAGGGGGCTCTGGTTTTGGTGTAATGGCAATTGTTACAGCGATCAGTCGTGGATTTATTACAAGAGCACAGGGCCTTGCAAGATTGCAAACCATTGTTTCTTTTTTAAAAAATACAGCTCCAAAATTTCACGGTGCTTTTTCGCACTGGATGAATGGAACTACAGGAGCCGTTGTTCTTTTTGGTCCGAATGATGACGGCGCTGATCTCGTTGAAACTTCTTATATGATGATGGGTTTGTTATCCGCACGACAGTTTTTTAATGGAGCTGATGTTACTGAGACAAATTTGAGAGCTGATATTAATACATTGTGGCAGGGAGTTGAATGGGATTGGTTTCGCCAAAATGGAAAAAAAGTTTTGTACTGGAACTGGAGTCCTAATTCCGGCTTTGCAGTAAATGTTCCGGTACAGGGATGGAATGAAACTTTAATAACTTATGTACTTGCTGCATCTTCACCAACACATTCAGTACCAAAAGCGGTTTATGATAGTGGCTTTGCAAGAAACGGTTCAATGGTAAATAATAATACCTATTATAATTATCAATTACCACTCGGTCCTGCACAAGGTGGTCCTTTGTTTTTTGAACATTATTCTTTTCTCGGGATCAATCCAAATGGCTTAACTGATGCTTATGCTAACTATGTGACACAAACAAAAAATCATACTCTCATTAATTATACATATTGCGTTTCAAATCCAAAAGGCTGGTATGGGTACAGTGACAGTTGCTGGGGATTAACAGCAAGTGATATACAAAACGGTTATACAGCAAGTTCGCCAACAAATGATGTAAGTTATATAGCTCCAACCGCAGCGATCTCATCTTTACCTTATACTCCAACTGAAAGCATAAAAGCTTTAAAGTTTTTTTATTATGTATTAGGTGATAGAATTTGGGGACAATATGGTTTTAAAGATGCTTTCAGTTTGCAAAATCTTTGGTTTGCTGATTCTTATTTAGCTATCGATCAGGGACCAATGATCGTAATGATCGAAAATTATCGCAGTGGTTTGTTGTGGAATTTATTTACCAGCTGCCCGGAAGTAAAAACAGGTATGATGGCGTTAGGATTTAGTGCTCCTTATTTATAACTCAAAAATTGTCGAATGTTGAAATTGAAATCGATCGCTATTGTTCTGTTTCTCTTTACTGCTTGTTTGCCGCAAAGCAAAAAGAAAACAGCCACTCCTGTTATTCCTTTTGCTATTTCTGATGATGCATTATTAGATTCTGTGCAAAAACAAACCATAAAATATTTTACCGAAGGAGCCGAACCTGTAAGTGGTATGGCCCGTGAACGCTTTCATACAGATAATGATTATCCAGAGAATGATAAAAACATAATTACAAGTGGTGGTAGTGGTTTTGGAGTGATGAGTTTGATCGTAGCCATGGAAAGAAATTTTATTTCAAGAGAAGAAGGACTGCAACGCCTGGAAAAGATCGTTCAGTTTTTAGAAACAGCAGATCGTTTTCATGGCGCATGGCCGCACTGGTGGAATGGAGAGACAGGCAAAGTAAAACCATTTGGCAAAAAAGATAACGGAGCTGATTTGGTCGAGACATCTTACATGCTTCAGGGATTGCTTTGTGTTCGCCAGTATTTTAAAGAGGGAAATGAAAAAGAAAGATCACTGGCACAAAGAATAGATAAGCTATGGAAAGAAGTTGAGTTTGGCTGGTTTCGCAATGGCAAAAATGTGTTGTATTGGCATTGGAGTCCGAATTATGAATGGCAAATGAATTTTCCTGTTCGTGGTTATAATGAATGTTTAATAATGTATGTACTGGCTGCATCATCTCCAACGCATAGCGTTCCTGCTGAAGTATATCATGAAGGTTGGGCTGAAAGTGGTAAAATAAAATCTCCGCATACAGCTTTGGGATATCAATTAGAGTTGAGATACCAGGGAAACCCTCCTAATGGGGCGCCATTATTTTGGTCGCAGTATTCATATTTGGGTTTGGATCCTCGCGGATTAAAAGATCGATACACTGATTATTGGAAAGAGAATACCAATCAAACACTGATCAATTATAAATGGTGTACTACCAATCCAAAAAAATATAAAGGTTATGGTGAAAACAACTGGGGATTAACTGCCAGTTACTCTAATAAGTTTTATGCCGCACATGCACCTGATTCAATAAATGACCTGGGAGTAATAACACCAACGGCAGCTTTATCATCTTTTCCATATACACCTAAAGAATCTATGGCTGCTTTGAAACATTGGTATTATAATATGAACGATAAACTATGGGGGCCATTTGGTTTTTATGATGCGTTTAGCGAAACAGAGAACTGGTATCCTGTAAAATATTTAGCTATAGACCAAGGACCAATCCCGGTAATGATAGAAAATTATCGGAGCGGCCTGTTGTGGAAATTATTTATGAGTTGTCCTGAAATAAAAGAAGGATTAAAAAAATTAGGTTTCGATAGTCCTGCATTAAATAAATAGTTTTTGTAAGCAAACGTGTTTGCAGGATCAGCTATGAAGACAAAAAAGTTCAAATATTATTTTCTATTCATGATCCTTATGCAAGGCAAAATAATTTGTATTGGCCAAAATGGGTATGGACCACCGGTATTCAAACAGGATTTTGGTTTTGGTAATAGCAATCCTGCAACCATTGGAGTCCCGTTACCATCGGGAAAAACTTTTTTCACATTTGAAAACTCTGTTTGTCCACCGCCGGGAAGCTATACTATTTTGAGAAGCGTTTTTCCTGTTCAAAATTGTTTTACCAATACATTGATAGGCCTCGGTCACGATAATAATCCTTCAATAGATTATGGTATGATGATGGTGGTAAATAATAATAGTAGTATAAACAACAGGCTGGTGTATGTTGATACAGTAAATCAATCTATGTGCGCAGGCGAAAAATATCTTTTTTCCGCAGCTTTCATCAATTTGGATCTGATCGATGGCTCACTGAATTGCCCCAATTTTCCTGACTACCCGGTATTTGAATTAAGGATCGAAGATGGAGCCGGAAATTTAATAAAAAAAGATACCACTGCCCGTCTTGTTTCTTATGCTGCGCCGCCATTGATGGGTTATAAATTCAGGGAGGATGGTTCTAATTTTATTATGCCTGCCGCTATTAATAAACTCATTCTTAAAATAACTTTATTACACTCTACGTATGAATGCGCTGAGGATTTTGCCATAGATGATATTCAACTAAGGCCACTCGGCCCTGATGCTGTAATTAAATTTGATAACGAACCTTCAACAACCATAGTCAAGAGTGTTTGTTTTCAACATAACACAACAATATCGATGTCGGGTACTGTTGGCACATACTACACAAATACCGCATTGCAATGGCAACAGACTACAGACAATGGCGCTACATGGACGGATATTCCCGGAGCCACTTCGCCAGTTTATTCAAGAGTTTTTTCTGTTCCTGATACTTTTTTATTCAGGTTGACAGCCGGTGAAGCAACAAATATTAGCAATCCTTATTGTAGGGTAGCATCAAATACAATAAAAATTGAAGTGGATGGAATTCCCAGGGGTTATCAAATAACTAACAACTCACCAGTATGTGCAGGGCATGATCTCAAGTTTAATGCAACCGGTGGAGCATCTTATATATGGACAGGTCCTAATGGTTTTTATGATAACATTCCTTATCCGCATATTTTTTTCTCATCATTGAATGATAGCGGATGGTATTATGTTGATGTTTTTAGTTTGGGTGGATGCAGAGTTACTGACAGCACTTACGCAACTGTGATTGGAACCAATGTTCATGCGAGACCTGATACTGTAATATGTAAGGGTAATTCTGTAAAACTTGAAGCAAGCTCAGGGGCCACTTATTTATGGACACCAGCCGCTGGCTTATCTGCAACAAACATACAAAGCCCAAGAGCTAAGCCAGATATTACTACTGTTTATACAGTTGAAGTAACAGATAATGCAGGATGCAGTGATACTGCAAAAGTGGAAGTAAGAATCCTGAATAGTGTGGAATTAAAAGCAGGGATATCAGGAACAGAATATCTGTGCCGCTCTTATGACTCTGCTTCTTTTAAAGATATAAGCACGGGGAATATAACAAAATGGAATTGGGATTTTAATAATGGGCAGACGGCAATAACAAAGCAGCCACCGGTTCAGTATTTTTCAATGTCTGCAAATGATAATACTTATGTAGTTCGATTGGCGATAGCTGATACTTCAGGCTGTACTGATACTGCCTATCACTTTGTCAAAGTTTTGGATAATTGTTATATCGCAGTTCCAACTGCATTTACTCCTAATGGAGATGGACTTAATGATTACTTATATCCGCTCAATGCATATAAAGCAACTAATCTTTCATTTAAAGTTTTTAACCGAACTGGCCAGTTGGTTTTTGAAACTAAAGATTGGACAGTTAAATGGGATGGAACTATAAAAGGCACTAAGCAAGCAAGTGGAGTATATGTATGGATATTGGATTATAATGATGCTGCCGGGAAAAGAATATTATTAAACGGAACAACTTTATTAATACGATAAACGCCGTTTTTTATGAAGCAAACTGTCGGAATATTTTTATTAGCAATATTTTTTACTGCAGGCTGTAAACAAAAACAAACAGCAGCAAAAGTAAATGGTGTTTATGGTGATGGTGCTGATAGCATTGCCCCTACCGGGATTGTAAAAGGTCTAAGCGATGAGCAATTACTCGAAACAGTACAAAAACAAACTTTTCGTTTCTTCTGGCATGGAGCACATCCTGTAAGTGGGTTGGCATTGGAAAGAAGTGACACTGTTTTGGCTGAACATTACTGGGACTATATTAATGAGGCATGGGATGAACCAAATTTCAGCAAAACAACTTTCGGACCTGATGCTGGAGCGATTGGCGGAACAGGTTTCGGAATTATGAGTACTGTTGTTGCTGTTGAAAGAGGCTGGATAGGAAGAGATACTGCAGTAAGAAGATTAACTAAGATCGCCGATTTTTTGATCAATGCAGATTGTTATCATGGTATCTATCCGCATTTCATGAATGGCACAACAGGTAAAACAATTAAGTTCGATCGATTGGATGATGCTGCAGATATTGTAGAAACATCTTATTTGTTAATGGGTTTTTTATGTGCAAGAGAATATTTCAATAAAGAAACGCCAAGAGAAGTTTACTTGCGCAAACGTGTCAATCAAATGTGGGGTGCAGCGAACTGGAACTGGCATACCAATGGGCAAAACAAATTGTTTTGGCACTGGAGTCCAAATAATGGATTTGATATGAATTTCCCGGTGTGGGGTTACAATGAATGTTTGATAACTTATATAATGGCAGCTTCCTCTCCTTATAAAGGAATTTCAAAAGATGTATATAATGGATCATGGGCCGGCAGCCAGGGATTTAAAAATGGAAGAGAGTATTATGGATATAAATTACCATTAGGTAATTATGATGAAGACAAAGGCGGTCCGTTATTTTTTGAACAATATACTTTCCAGGGTATTGATCCCAATGGATTAAAAGATTCTTTAGGCAATGATTATTTCCTGCAAGGAAAGAATCATACACTCATTAACCGTGCTTATTGTATGGAAAATCCCAAAAAGTTTAAAGGTTATAGTGATAAGTGCTGGGGACTAACTGCCGGTGATAGTTATAAAGGGTATGTTGCACATAGTCCGCAAAATGATCGTGGCGTGATACAACCAACTGCGGCGATCTCTTCTCTACCCTATACACCAAAAGAAAGTATGGAAGCTTTACGCTATTTCTATTACGAATTGGGCGATAAGATCTGGAGTGATTATGGTTTTGTTGATGGTTTTAGTATTCATCACAACTGGTATGCAAAATCACATTTGGCAATTGACCAGGGACCGATCGTTACCATGATCGAGAACTATAGAACAGGTTTGTTATGGAAATTATTTATGAATATCCCGGATATACAAAATGGATTAAAAAAATTAGGTTTTCAATCTCCGTTGATAAAAAAATAATGATGCTGTACAAACATAAGAACCCTGCAAAGATGACAACTATATTGTTTCTGTTGTTGTCAGTTACTATTAGTCTTTTTGGTCAAAAAACACCAAAAGCAATTTTCATAATTGCAGATGGAATACCAGCCGATGTAATTGAAAGAATTGATCCACCTTCATTAAAGGCGATCAGCAAACAAGGTGGCTATGCAAGAGCTTATGTGGGTGGAGAAAAAGACGGCTATTCACAAACGCCGACTATTTCAGCTGTTGGTTATAATAGTTTACTTACCGGCACATGGGTAAATAAGCACAATGTTTGGGATAACGATATTGCTGCTCCCAATTATAACTATTGGAATATTTACCGGTTCTTCAAAACACAATACCCCAAAAAAACAACAGCTGTTTTTTCAACATGGCTTGATAACAGGACAAAGTTGGTAGGTAGTGATTCAGCAAAGGCAGGAAATCTTCAACCCGATTTCTACTTCGATGGAATGGAATTGGATACTATTCGCTATCCTCAGGATACAGCTGGATATTTTTATCATTTAATTGATGAAGCAGTAACTGATACTACTGCTGCTTATATTAAAAGAGTAGCACCAGACCTTACCTGGGTATATCTTGAATACACAGATGAGATGGGACATCGCCATGGCAATAGCAAACAAATGGATGATGCTGTAGTAAAAATAGATAAGCAGATAGGAAAAATATGGCAGGCAATTCAATATCGTGAAAAGAATTTTAATGAAGAATGGCAGATATGGATCACGACTGATCATGGTCGTGAGGATAATGGCTATCATCATGGCGGACAAAGCCAGCGTGAAAGAACAACATGGATCGTTACAAATGCAAAAGGATTGAATGAAGGATTTAAAAAACAAAAGCCCGGCATTGTTGACATCATGCCATCGATCGCTTCTTTTCTGAAGGTTAGCATTCCAAAAGATAAACTGATGGAAATTGACGGGGTTTCTTTAATAGGAAAATTATCAGCCACCGATGCAAAAGCCAGCATAAAAAATAGTTCATTAGAAATAAAATGGAATGTTATCAATAAAGAAGGAAAAGCAAAAATATGGATGGCTACCACCAATAATTTTAAAACAGGCGGTCGTGATAGTTATAAGTTGGTTGCCGAAGTTCCTGTTGCCGGAGGAAAAGCAACGGTTGACATAAAACAAACCCCATCCGATTTTTACAAGATCGTAATTGAAATGCCTTATAATTTTTTAAACAGATGGGTCTTAGTAAAGCAATAAATATTTTTAACTTTTAAAACTTGCTATATGAAAAATAATAAAGAAACCAGGACAGGCATCAGCCGCCAACAATTTTTGCAATACACCGCCGGTGCAGGTGCAGCAATGTTGCTTTCATCATTAGAAAGCATTGCATTAGAAACACCTCAAAAAAAATTACGTGTTGCTTTGATCGGTTGTGGTAGTGTAAGCAATCGTTACATCCCACACCTGCAAACATCTTCCTTGATACAAATAGTTAGCCTCTGTGATATTAAATATGAGCGGGCCGTTAATCAGAACAAACAATACAATGTAAATGCACAAACCTATCCGCATATTGATAAAATGCTTGCAGGTGTTCCATTTGATATGATGGTAACTACTACTGATATGCAGGAGCATGAACATCTGAACAGGCAGGCTTTAATGGCAGGCAAACATGTATGGAGCGAAAAACCGATGGCGAATACTTATGCTGCAGGCAAAGCATTATATGACCTGGCAAAATCAAAAAAATTAAGAATATGGGGAGCACCGGCTGTAGTTAACAGTCCGCAATTTGAGTATATGAGCAAAGCAATTCAGGAAGGCAAGTTGGGAAAACTTGCAAGTGCTCATGGACAGTATGGTCATACAGGTCCAACATGGTCTTCCTTCTTTTATGAAAAAGGCGGTGGCAGCATGCCTGACCTCGGTGTATATAATATGGCGACATTGACAGGATTACTTGGACCTGCAAAAAGTATAATGGCAATGCTAAGCATTGTAAAACCTGAACGCACCATCGATGAAAAGGGAAAAATAAAAGTAGAAGCAGAAGATAATGCGCATATTTTAATGGAGCATAATAAAAATGTAATAAGTCATGTGATGTGTGGTTTTAATTTTTTTGATCCGCACGGGCATGAAGCGGGTACGCAATCATTACATTCTATCCAGATCTATGGTGATTCCGGCAATATGCGATTGATCGGTTATGACTGGGAAACAAATGGAGTTGTAATGGATACATCATGGGATGAGCCTCCAAAATTAGTAAGCACTGACAAAGGCGGATATGAATGGCAGGAAGGTGCCACTAAAATTGGCGAATCATTGGTAAAAGGAATTGAGCCACGAATAAATGCCGAACATGCATTACATGTATTGGAAATTATTGAAGCTGCAAGAAAATCACAGGCAACTGGAACTAGAATTAAATTAAAGAGTAAATTTCCATGGCCGATGGTATAAGTAATTATGTGACCAGCTATAGTTTTTCATGGCATCGTCTCTTGCGTCGCACTCTTGTACTAAATATTGAGTAGGAGCAATACATACCTATACTAAAATGCATTATTGCAAGCCATCATTTTTGCGCATAAACTCAAGCAGGTTTCTTGCATCTTCATCACTCAAGCTTTGATTAGGCATTCTTACCATACATATTTCAAGCTGCGCCTGCACTGCAGGGTCTTTGGTT
>Ga0207643_10001381_pt1 | contig 13940 bp, 10 predicted proteins | sample KBSMisM62_FD_184313 | JGI IMG/M metagenome (GOLD analysis project Ga0207643, IMG submission 184313) | Miscanthus rhizosphere microbial communities from Kellogg Biological Station, Michigan, USA - KBS Miscanthus M6-2 (SPAdes) (version 2) | ecosystem: Host-associated > Plants > Roots >...
GACGTCGCGGATGACGCGGATCCGATCATCGGGCAGCGTGTCCTTCAGAAGGTAGCCCATCGCACCGGCGGCGACCGCGCGGAAGATGTCCTCATCGCCGTGGTACATCGTCAGAACCACGATCCGGGCATCAGGCTGGTGGCTGCGGATCGCCTGAATCGCCTGCACGCCGTTCATGGTCGGCATCTCGAGGTCCATCAGCGTCACGTCGGGCCGATACCTGAGGAACTGCTCGACCGCCTGTTCACCATCGGCGGCCTCTGCCACAACCGTCATGTCAGGCTGGACGCCCACGATGCGAGCGATGCCCTCGCGCATCAGGCGGTGGTCATCGACACAGAGAACGCGAATTGCACTGGACATCCAGAATTACTCCGCTGCCATTGGTACTGCCGCCTCGATCGTCGTGCCGACGCCCGGGCTGCTGATGAGAGCCAGTTTTCCGCGCAGCCGCGCCGCACGCTCACGCATCGTCAGCAGCCCGAGGTGCTCGCCGGTTGCGGGGGCCGGATCGCGCTCCTCGGGAATGAACCCGCATCCGTTGTCGACGATCGTCAGACGGACGCCATCGCGGTCGAAGTGCAACGTGATGTGAATGTGCGTCGCGCGTCCATGCCTGACCGCGTTGACCACCGCCTCCTGCGCAATTCGCAGAAGCTGCACGTCGGCATCGCCTGAGCACTGCCGGGCGCGGCCGGTGACGGAGAACTCGGCGCGGATGCCTTTGGTCTTCGTCGTGTGGTCCGCGAGCTCGCGCAGCACATCGACCAGTGCCCGCGGCTTCATCGAGTTGTTGCGCAACTCGAGAATCGATTCGCGGGCCTCGCGCAGGCAGTGGCCGACCTGACGGCGCAGCCGACGCAATCCATCGCGCGCAGGAGCCTGAGCGGGTTCGAGTTGGGTCGCGATCGTTTCGAGCTCCACGCCAATCGCCGCAAGGCTCTGAAGCAGCGTGTCGTGAATCTCGCGGCTCACACGCGCGCGCTCCGCGAACACCAGCGCGAACTGCGAACGCACCGCGCGCAGACGGAGCCACCACGCGGCGCCGAAGATGAGCAACAGGCCGAGCACCGACAGAATCGCGAACTCGCGCGTGCGGTAGAACGGCGGCGCGACGGAGAACTCCCAACGAGCGGCCTCAGTCCACTCGCCGTTGGCGGTCGTGCTGACCCTGAAGCGATAGTCACCCGACGGCACGTTCGAATAGATCGCCTCCCGCGTGTTGCCGGCGTAGACCCATTCGTCATCCAGCCCTTCGAGCATGTACCGGAAGCGGAGCTTCGAGGACGATGACAGGCTGATGGTGCCGAATTCGATTCGGAGGTTCGACGTCCCGGCCGCCAGCGAGAGGCCGCGATCCGCCGAGACGCGGCGGCCGTCGGCCACGATTCCGTCGATACGCGGAGGGGGTGGCCGATGCGACGGCGGCAGGCTGGTGGGATCGATCACCGTCATGCCCAGACCTGTCGCAACCCACAAGCGTCCGTCGCCGCCACGAACGCCGCCGACACCCGCTTGCCACGTCTGCGATCCGAGTTGCATCCCGTCGGTTTCGTCGAACAGCGAATACTCGAGCTGATACGTCGGATTGGCGGCGATCTTGTCGACCTCGCTTGGATGAAAACGGATGACCGCGGCGCCCGAATTCACGCCGACCCAGATCTGACCCTCCAGATCCTCAATGAGAACGGGCACCAGATCCTTGAGCGGTGCGTTGTCCTGCGTGACCGCAGTCACGTGTCCGTTCTGAATGCGGCTGACGCCTGCGGACGTACCGAACCAGACGGCGCCTTTGGCGTCTTCGAGAATCGAGAGGACGGTCCCACCGGTGAGCCCCTCGGTCGGTCCGTAGCTTCTGAATGTGCCTCTGTCGTAGACGGCGACGCCGCCGGAGAGCAGGCCCATCCACACTCGACCCTGTCTATCGGTGTAAATCGACTGGCACGCGCGATCGGCGAGGTCGCTCTTGCCTTCGTACGTCGTGAGGGACTTGCCGTCCCACGTCATCACGCCTTTCAACGCAGTGCACAGCCAGAGGTTGTTCTCCGGATCCGTCGTGAACGCCATCAACCGGCTTTTGCGAACGATGTCCGGAACATCAACCGGCACGAAGCGTCCGTTCACGAACTGGCTGATCTGCCCTGCGGCGGACACCCACAGCGTGCCGCGGCGATCGCTATGCAGCGCCATCGTCTGCGACAGGCTGTACGCCGTGCGACCTGAGGGCGAGAAGCGGTTCAGGCTGTGACCGGTGGCGATCCACACACTGCCGTCGCCGCCGACAGTCGCCGTACGCACGCCTTCATTGGTGAGCCCCTCCAACTGTGTGACGCTGGTGAAGGAACTTTCGGAGAGGCGGATGAGACCGCCGCGCATGCCGACCCAGATGTTCCCCTCGCGATCCTCGTACAGCGATCGAGGTGACCCCGCGAGGCGATGCTCGTACTCGTAGCGTTCGATGATGGCGTTGTTGTCCAGCGGATCGCGGACGCGCATCAACCCGCCGCCAAACGCCGCAGCCCAAATCTGGCCACGACTGTCACGCATCACACGCCACGCGCCGGTCGGAAGGCGAATCGCCCGCTCGTGCTGCGGTGTCGAGTGCGTCGACAACCGCATGAGCACTTCCTGCGCGTCGGTCACCCAGATGTTGCCCGACGCATCTTCAGTCAGGCTCTGGACGTTCGTGACACTCGGGTCCACGAGCTCGAAGACATCCTTCGTCTTCTTGTAAATGCCGGATGCGGTACCAACCCAGAGGTGTCCGGCGCGATCCTCGTACAGGCTGAACGCCTCGGCGCCGTTGTAGCCATCGCTCTTTCCAGCCAGCGTCCAGCGGTTGTTCGCGAACTTAAACAGCCCGCGACGAGCCGCCACCCAGATCGCACCCTGTCGATCCTGGATCATCGCGGCCACGCCGGGCGGCGCGCCGTCGGCAGCCGAGTACTTGACGATCTGGCCGCGCTGGATACGAACCACCCCGCCCCCACCGCCGATTCCAACCCAGATGCTGCCGTCGTGCGATCCGACGATCGCGTGCACGGGACCGCTTGGCAGTCCCGACGCAGGATCGGCAGGTTGCCACGGCGAGAAGCGATCGCCGTCGAAGCGAAGAAGACCCGTGGGCCCGCCAACCCAGAGATACCCTTCCAGGTCCTGCGCGATGGTGAATACGTCCCCCGGAAGAAGCCCCTTCTCCGAAGCCCACACGGCCATCGTGTAGTTGGGAGTCGCTGGCTTCTCTGCGAAGACATCGCCTGCGCTCGCGCACACGAGCAGCGTGATGAGAACGAACGGAATTCGCGACCCGGAGCTCGGGACTCGTAAGCGGTGAGGAAAAGACTCGCGCAGCGTCATGGGGCGCGACGGCTCGACATTATTGCGACTGAGCCGTCTCACCGGCAAGTTACCCGTTCTGGTGACGCGAGATCGAGTGTCAGCGTTGATCGAGGGGAGCAAAGCGCTGGGGATAAGTCGGGCCCGTGTAGTCCGCACGCGGGCGGATCAGGCGGTTATTGGCGTATTGCTCGAGAATATGCGCGGTCCAGCCGGACATTCGGCTGACGGCAAAGACCGGCGTATACAGATCGATTGGGATGCCGAGAGCGTAGTAGGTGGACGCCGAGTAGAAGTCCACGTTGGGATTCAGCTTCTTCTCGCCCTTGACCAGCGCTTCGATGCGCTGCGACATGTCGAACCAGGCCGTGTTGCCCGATCGCTTGCCGAGATCCTGCGACATTCTGCGCAAATGTGTCGCGCGCGGATCTTCGGTCTTGTACACGCGGTGGCCGAACCCGGGGATCTTTTCTTTGCGCGCCAGCTTGCCGCGAATCACTTCGTCCACGCGCTCGCCGGTCGCCGTCTCGCCCAGCTCGAGCAGCAGCTTCATGACTTCGGCGTTCGCGCCACCGTGCAGCGGACCCTTCAGCGTGCCGATCGCAGCGACAATCGCCGAATAGATGTCGGTCAGCGTGGCTGCGGCAACGCGACCGGCAAACGTCGAGGCATTCAGCTCGTGGTCCGCGTGGAGGATCAGCGCGACGTCGAGTGCGCGAATCGCTGTGGCGTTCGGGCGCTCGCTGCTGAGCAGATAAAGGAACGACGCCGCGTGGCTCATCGCCGGATCGGGTGCGAGCGGTCCGCCACCATTCTGAAGACGTCCCCACGTTGCAACAATCGTCCCGACCTGCGCGGTCAGCCGGACCGCTTTCCTGTACTGCGCCTGAGGCGACGCATCCTCCAGATCCGAATCGTAGTGCGCCAGCGCAGACGTGATCGTGCGCAGCGCATCCATTCCGTCCACCGGCGGGAGGCTTCGCATCAACCGGATGATTGGCTCGGGGAGCGCGCGGCCGGCCGCCAGTTGCGACTGCAGATCTCCAAGCTCAGCGCGCGAAGGCAGGCGTCGATGCCACAGGAGGAAGCAGACCTCTTCGAACGTGGCGAACTTCGCGAGATCGTGGATGTCGTACCCGCAGTACGCGAGCACGCCGCGCTCGCCATCGAGATAACAAATCGCCGACGACGTGGCGACGACGTCCTCGAGCCCGCCCTTCGGTTTCTCTGCAGTGGCCATTAACTGATCTTACGTTAATGCAAATTGCAAAACGCAAAAGCCCAACAAAGCGGCGCCCTTTGCCTTATTGCGACGAACGTTCAGGACGCAAACCGCGAAAGACCGCCTCGACAAACTGCGTCGACGACCAACCGGGTGCAGAACCGTATAGTCCGTCGTACTCCATCGTCGGTCGTGCCGCCTGCACCTGGGCAATGGTCATCCCGCGGTTGACCATGTCCTGCGTGCGATCGCGAATGATCGTCACCATGTCGCGATACTCGACGAGATCCGCTTCATCGGAGATTCGACCGTGACCGGGAACGATCATCGTTCCACCTTCCGTCTTCTCTCCGGCGATCACGAGATCGAGTAGCTGATTGAGGCCGTCGAGTACACCCGTGATGCTGCCGCCGCGCTGCGCGTCGATGATGGGATAGCTCACCGTTGAATAGATGTCGCCGGTAGCGATGACGTCCGAGCGTCTGAAGAAGACGATGCTGTCGCCGTCGGTGTGGGCCGCTGCGACATGGACGATCTGGATGCCCTCGCCGTTGTAATAAAACTCTTTGTGCTTGCCGGAGAAGGTTGACGTCGGCCACGCAGCAACCGGCATCGGTGCCCCGGCGCCGGCCGGCGCGCTCATGCGATTCAACGTCTCTTCGTGCGCGATGATCTCGGCGCGCGGTGCCGTACCTGCACCGACCTGTGCAACTCCACGACCCGAAATCGGCGCGCCTGAGGCGCCGATCTTTTCGTTCCCGCCGACGTGATCCGCGTGCGAGTGCGTGTTGATGATGTGACGAACGGGTCGCGGCGTCAGCTGACGGAGCGACGCGAGCACCGCATCAGCGTTCTGCGCCAAGCCGGTATCGACGAGAACCGCGCCGAGCGCACCGACCTGCACGGTGATATTCGATCCGCCGCCAATGATCACGTGCACGTTGCCCTGGATGGGCATGGTGTAAAGGCCACTCTCACGACGAGGCTGAACAGCAGTTCCACCCTGCGCGCGGCCATCGACACCGGCAGACACCATGGCGAACAAGACGGCGGCAGCAACGATGAGGAGATGTCTGAGCACGGCGTCCCTCACCGTTTCGCCGGCGCGGCCGGCGGGATTGGCATGGCTTTCACCTTCTCCATGTACTCCGGGTACATCGTCTCGGAGCCGCCTCGCGTGGGCTCGATCGGCAGTCGATGCAGCGTCGCGAACTCGGTGAGATACGGGTTCTTGCCTGGAAGATGATGCGGAACGTACGCCGGATCGCGGCCCGGCACTTCGTCATCGGCCTGACAGAACAGCCACGCCTGATACTGATTCGGAGTCGTAGCCGCATCGAGCGTGAGATTCGTCGTCTTGACCAGCGGCTCGGAGAGGAAGACCGGATCCTCGGTGATGCTGACTTGGGTGAGCACGCTGTTGTGGCGGATGAAGTACTCGGTCATCGTCGCCTTCGCACTCATCGGGATCCCGTTTCGACGATGCCAACCCTGCTTGATGTGAGTGGTTGTGACCTTGAGCACTCTGCCCTGCCACTCGCCGGTCGAGAATCCCATCCACGTGTGCGGGGCCTCTTCGGATGGATGTGGCCGGCCGTCGAGCCAGATGGTTCGCTCCTGCGCGTAGGTGCTGAGGAAGTGCTTGATCGCGATCACCGTCTGCGTGCCTGGATCGACTTCCTCGGTGATGCGAACGCGGATCGGCCCACGGTAGATGTACGGAGAGACGTGTGCGCGGCACTGATGCTCGGGCAGCGTCAGACGTGAGGCATCCCAACTGTCTGCGTACTGGCGACCCGCCGCATTGAGCGGAATCCCAAGGTAGTCGCCGAGCTCAGGTCCAGGTCCGCGCTCGGGCTGATCCTCGTGAAACGCGCCTACCCAATCGCCATTCAGGAAGCTTTGGGCATACGCCAATGTACTGTTCACCAACACAGCGACGACGATCGCTGCGGATATGAAGACGCCGCGCAGCATGATTTTTCCTCGCTGCGCCCTTATATCACGCCTGCTGAGCCGGGCTATTTGCGCGGCTCGGCATCAATCCTGCTGCAACGAGACCGCCCCACCACACGACTTATGCGCGTGGTGTGCAAGGAGGAGCTTCCCGATGATCCGGATTCGTGCGTTCAGTTTCTGTTTTTCTGCCGTGCTGCTGCTCTGCAGCGCGGTGACTGCGACAGCGCAGCAGGCGCCCGCGACGCGCCCGGCTCCGCCGCCGCCATACGTCCCCGGCACGCCGACCTATGAATTGACCGGCGGCTATCAACTGCTCCACTTTCGCGATTCGACGTTTCCATTTGGCCTGAATGTCGACGGCGCCCGCCACTACGGATCGTTCGGTCTGGTCGCCGAGATCGGCTTCGCGCTCGATTCCAAGGACGAGGGGGACGTCGATCTGAGCTCCAGCGCGTGGAACTTCGGTGTCGGCGGCCGGTGGACGGGATTCAACTCCGGGCACGTGTGGCCGTTCGCGCAGGTGTTGACGGGGCTTGGAGTCCTGCACACCACCCTCGATGTCGCGGGGCTCGAGACGAACGAAACCGAAACCAGCTTCATGCTGCAGCCGGGTGTGGGAGTCAATTTCGTCGTCGCGGACGGCTTCGGGCTGGTCTTCCAGGTCGACTACCGCCGGACGTTCTTCGAGGAGCTCGAGGATGTCGAGGACTCCAACAATCAGTTCCGCGTCTTCATCGGCGCACGAATGATCCTCGACTGACGGCGTCAGAACCCGTCACAGCATTCTTCAGAGACCTCAGGAGCCTGAACGGCACACGCTGCTCAGGCTCTTCGTCTGTACGCGCTAGAATTCGCTGTCTTTCGGAAGGCAAGGAGGAACCGTGCGGAAAGCACAATCGTGGCTGCTGATCGCGGGCGTCGTTGTGTTCGCTGCAAACGTCGAGGCGCAGAACAGCGCACCGACGCTGACGGCGCAGGACTATATCGACATTCAGCAGCTGCTGAATCGATATGCGTTCGCACTCGACACGTGTTCCAACAACGGTTACGACTACGCGGACCTCTACACGCCGGACGGCGTTTTCTACTGGGGTATCAACTCTCGGAAGTCGGTCGGCCGTGAAGAACTGGCGGAGGCCGCTGGCGGCGGGAAACTTGGCTGCAAGCGAGCCCGGTCGGCAACGTTGGAAAATCCGATTCAGGGACACGTCACGGTGAATGCCGTGATCGAGCCGTCACCCGAGGGCGCAATCGGCAAGAGCTATCTGGTGTATCCCGGTGAGCGCGGCATCATCGCCGAGGATCCGGAGCATCGCGGCCATGTCGGTGGCTATCAGGACGTCTACGTGAAGACAGAGAAAGGCTGGCGCATCAAGAAGCGTATCCACATCTTCCCGCCGGACGTCCCGGGGACCTACGTATTCCCGGCTGACTAGCCGTTCGCCAGTCGATACGACCGCTCCTCACAATTCGGCCCAGACGGTCCGCCCTGCACCGCATCCTCGGTGCAGGAGGTGCGCTATGAGCGTCATGATCCAGATGAAGAATCCGCCAGGCGAACCGCCACCTCCGCCGAGCCGGCAGTATTGGATCTGTCAGGCGGCGGGATGGGGCAGCTTCGTCCTCTACACGCTCGGTTTCTACGTCGTATTCGCGACCGTGCGATGGGAAGTCCTCCTCAGCATCGTCGTCATCGACGGCGTGCTCTGCCCGGCGCTGACGCACGGGCTTCGCAGCTGGATGTACCGACGGGGCTGGGTGAAGCTGCCAGCGCGGTCGCGTCTTCCGCGCACAATCGCCGCCGCGTGTGTGTTGGCCATCGGCGTGTCGACGCTCGTGTTCGTCGTCGCGCTCCTCATTCCGAGCAACGAGGGATTCGATCGGGTCGGCGCGTTCTGGATGTTTGTGACTTTCCTATGGGCATTCAACGGCTGGCTCATGATCTACTTCGCGTTGCACGCCCGGAGGCAGCGTGACGCACGTGAGCTCGAACTGACGCTCGACGCGCGCAACGCCCAGCTCGACATGCTGCGTGCACAGGTGAACCCACACTTCCTCTTCAACTGCCTGAATTCAGTTCGGGCGCTGATCGCGGAAAATCCCACGCGCGCCGCTTCGATGGTGACCAGTCTTTCCGATCTGCTGCGCTATTCGCTCCAGTCAGACCGGAAGCACACGGTGAGCCTCGCCGAGGAACTCGCGATCGTCGATGAATACGTGTCGCTCGAGCGCGTCCGCTTCGAGGATCGTCTTCTCTTCGAGCGCACGCTGGATCCAGGATCGCTCGAAGCCCGCGTGCCCCCGATGCTCGTTCAGACGCTCGTCGAAAACGCCGTCAAGCACGGCGTGGCCGCTCTGTCACAGGGCGGAGTCGTGCGTGTGCGGGCGGCAGTCGATGGCCGCAGCATGACCATTTCGGTGTCCAACTCTGGCACCATGCGGCGCGAGTACGACGAGGACGGACACGGCCTTCGCAACACGATGGCCCGACTCCGGCTCCTGTACGACCATCACGCATCGTTTTCGCTGACGGACGTCAGTGGCGAGACGGTTGCGACCGTGACGCTTCCACTCGAGCCCGCCCATGAACACGCTGCTGGTTGACGACGAGCGGCTGGCACGCCAGGAACTGCGGCGTCTGCTGGCCGATCACGCCGACATCACAATCGTGGGCGAGGCCGTAAATGCGGACGACGCGGTCACTCGACTGGAGGATTCGTCGATCGATCTCGTCTTCCTGGACATTCAGATGCCGGGCGGTTCGGGGTTCGACGTGCTCGAGCGTCTCGAGCGCGTCCCGTTGGTCGTGTTCACTACGGCGTTCGACGAGTACGCCGTGCGCGCGTTCGAGGTGAACGCGTTCGACTACCTGATGAAGCCAGTTCGACCGGAACGCCTGGCTTCGGTGCTGGACAGGACGCGCACGGCGCTGAGCACCGCGCGCGACACGCGACCCGAGCGCCCGTCGCTATCGACCGGGCGCGTATTCCTGCGTGATGGCGAGCGCTGCTGGATCGTCCTCTGGTCCGACATCGTGCTGTTCGAGGTGGAAGGGAACTACGCCCGCGCCTACTTCGGGAGCAATCGACCGCTGATTCGCGCGTCGCTCAACGCGCTCGAGGCGAAACTCGATCCCGCGCTTTTCTTCCGCGCGAGCCGTCAGCACATCGTGAATCTCCGATTCATCGAGTCCGTCGAGACCGCGCCCGACGATACCTACATCATTCACTTGAAGAACAGGAGCGAGGTGCCGGTGTCGCGACGCCAGTCGCGACAGCTGCGAGAGAGCCTGGGCTTGTGATTTCGGTAATTACGTTTCTTCCTCAGCGGCCGACCTGAAGACCATCTCACCGGCGTACTGCTGGATGATGGACAGCAAACCCGTGTAGAGGAAGCCGACCTGGAAGAGCACGAGGAACGGAACCGTTCCGAAGATGCCGTTCGCGAGCGCGTAGAACACCGTGGCCGTGAAGTACAGCCCGAGCGCCAGCTCGATCATCGGCTGCACGACGAAGCTCTGACGGTACTTCTTGTTCATCCACTCGTCGGCGGCCGCCTCGATGCAATACTTCGGCGTGCGAGCAAATTCACTCTGACGATTGAACATCGCCTCGAAGACCGCGCGCGTGTTGTTCACCGCGAGGCCGATGCCGATCGACATCAGGAACGGCAGGTACTTGATGCGCGTCACCCAGTCGGTGTGCAGCTCACGCTGGCAGACCAGATAGAAATTCGCCACTGACGCCGTCGCTGCAAAGAAAAGCGGCACGTCGATCAGCAGCATCTCGTACCAGCCCATGTTGTAGCGGATGACCATCGCCGGCGCCATCAGCACCGACAGCACGCACATGAGCGGGTAGTTGAAATTCGCGGTGAGGTGGAAGAACGCCTCGGCCTTGACTCCGAACGGCAGCGACGAGCGCAGAATCCGCGGCAGCAGCTTGCGGCAGGTCTGCACCGATCCCTTGGCCCAGCGATGCTGTTGTGACTTGAACGAGTTCATCTCCACCGGGACTTCAGCCGGGGCGATCAGATCCGGCAGGAAGACAAACCGCCAGCCGCGGAGCTGCGCACGGTAGCTGAGATCGAGATCCTCCGTCAGCGTGTCGTGCTGCCAGCCACCCGCATCGACGATCGCTTCGCGACGCCAGATGCCGGCGGTGCCGTTGAAGTTGAAGAAGTAGCCCGCGCGATTGCGCCCGCCGTGCTCGAGTACGAAGTGACCATCGAGCAGGATCGCCTGGATCTTCGTGAGCAGCGAGTAATCCTGATTGATGTGTCCCCAGCGCGCCTGGACCATCGCGATCTGCGGATCGACGAAGAACGGCACCGTGCGGTTGAGAAAGTCTTCGGTCGGGATGAAGTCCGCATCGAAGATGGCGATGAAATCGCCCTTGGCGACCTGCATGCCGGCCTCGAGCGCGCCAGCCTTGTAGCCGGTGCGATCGGTGCGATGGAGATAGGTGATGTCGATGCCCTTCGCCGCGTTGCGCCGCACGGCCTGTTCGGCCACGCCTCGCGTCTCGTCGGTCGAATCGTCGAGGACCTGGATCTCGAGCAGGTCGCGCGGATACTCCAATCGACACACGGCGTCGATGAGACGATCCGCCACGTACATCTCGTTGTAGATCGGGAGCTGGATCGTGACCGGCGGGAGCTTGTCCATCGGTCCGGCAGGGACCGGTTGCTTCCCCTTGTTCTTCATGTACAGGTACACAAGGTAGTACCTGTGCCAGCCGTACACAGCCAGAATAATAAGAACGAAGAAATACGTCCCGAGAATCAGCGTTTCAGAAGCGGTCATGCGACAGGAAAGTCCCAGTGGGGCATGAGGATTCTGATTATATTTCCTTTGTTTCTTTTGCGCGAGCCATGACCGAATCCGAACTCCAGCGCCTGCTTCAGGAGGTCTCGACGGGGTCGACCGAGACAGGTACAGCTGCCTCCCGCATCCTCGATGCAATGCGTGCGGCGCCGTTCGATGACCTTGGCTTTGCCCGCGTAGACCACCACCGTCACCTGCGGCAGGGGTTCCCCGAGGTCGTGCTTGGTTTAGGGAAGACACCCGCACAGATCGCGTCCATCTCTGAACGCATCGTGTCGGCCGGGCACTCGCTGCTCGTTACGCGCACGACGCTCGACGCGTTCGATGCCGTGCGCGACGTTGTCCCGAACGCAGCGTTTCATGGCGAAGCGAGAGCGATCACGCTCTCTCAGGGCGAGATCGTCCGCGGTCACGGCACCATTCTTGTCGCGTGCGCCGGCACGTCCGACCTTCCTGTCGCCGAGGAAGCTGTTGTCACGGCGGAGCTCATGGGCAACGTCGTCGACCGTCTCTACGACGTGGGCGTCGCCGGGCTTCATCGGCTCCTGAGCGAACATGACCGACTACAACGCGCCCGCGTACTGATCGTCGTGGCCGGCATGGAGGGTGCGCTGCCCAGCGTGATCGGCGGGCTGGTTCGCGTGCCGGTGATTGCCGTACCAACAAGCGTCGGCTATGGCGCCAGCTTCGGCGGCATTGCGGCGCTGCTGGGAATGCTCAACAGCTGCGCGAGTGGAGTGTGCGTCGTGAACATCGACAACGGGTTTGGGGCGGCCTGCGTCGCCAGCCGGATTAATCATCTGTAGAACTCCCAATCTCCAACTTCCAACTCCCAAACAATCTCGAACTTCCAACTCCCAAAGTGGTTCCTGGGTGCGCGTCTTTTGGGAGTTGGCGTCTTGGGAGTTGGGCGTTGACAGCGTGGTACACTGAGAAGTTCCAGTAAGACCCTCCAAGCCGAGTCTCATCCATGCATGCGGGCGCCCTGAGGGCTCTCGAGTTCGATCGCATTGTCAGCGTTGTGTCGGGCCTTGCCGTCACACCCACAGGCCGGGACAGGTTAGCGGAGCTGACTCCGTCCCTCGATGCCGCGCGAGTCATCGCGTTGCAGCGGGCAACGACAGAAGGAACCAGGTTCCTGTCCGATCACCCTGGATTTCCACTGCGGGCACCTTCGGATCTCGACGCAATTCTCGACTCGCTCGCCGTCGAGGGCCGCGCGCTCGAAGCGCTTCGACTGCTGAAGCTCGGCGATTATCTCGAATCAATCGAGCAGTCGCGGCAGGCGATCAGAAGGGTGGGCTCCGCGTTTCCGATCCTCAGTCAACAGGTCGACGCCGTCGCGTCGTTCGCCGGCGAGATCGCCGACGTCCGCCGGAAAATCGAGCCGTCGGGAGATGTCGCGGACAACGCGAGCGCCGCGCTCGCGCAGATTCGCGATCGCCTGCGCCGCCAGAAGCAGCGCCTTCGTTCGACGCTCGACTCGTTCCTGCGCGGCCGCGAGACCGCGAAATATCTGCAGGAGCAGGTCGTTACGGATCGCAACGGCCGTCATGTGCTGATGGTTCGCGCCGAACATCGATCGGCGATTCCCGGAATCGTTCATGGCGGCTCTACCAGCGGCGCGAGCCTGTTCGTCGAGCCGCTCGAGACCGTCGAGATCAACAACGAGATCGTTGCGCTGGAAGAGCAGGAACTGGAAGAGGTCCGGCGTATCCTGCTCGCACTGACGGGCGCCTTCCGCGCACGGCCCGACGAGCTCGAACGGACGATCGAAGTGGCAACGGCGCTCGATGTGATTCAAGCCCGCGCACGCTTCTCGCTGATGACCGGCTCAGTGGAACCGATCGTCGCCGCTGACGGCACGTTCGAGCTTCGCGCTGCCCGGCATCCGCTGCTGATGCGGAGTGTCGCCCAACGCCTCGAAGAGTACGAAGACGCGAACCCCGAATCCCGAATCCCGAATCCCGAATCCCGAATCCCGGATCCCGAATCCCGAATCCCGGATCCAGTCCCCGTGGACATCCTCCTGACTCCACCGACGCGCGTCCTCCTCATCACCGGCCCGAACACCGGCGGCAAGACGGTCGCCCTCAAGACCGCGGGCCTGCTTGCAGCAATGGCGCAATCGGGCCTCCACGTTCCCGTCGACACAGGCTCGCGCATCCCGGTCTTCAAATCACTCTTTGCCGACATCGGCGACGAGCAGTCGATCTCGGCGAGCCTGAGCACCTTCTCGGCTCACATCACGAACATCGTTTCCATGGATCGTTCGCTCGCGCTTCCGGCGTTGGTGCTCGTGGACGAAATCGGTGCGGGCACGGATCCGATCGAGGGCGGTGCGCTCGGCATCGCCGTCATCGATCACTTCCGCAAGCGCGGCGCCCATCTCATCGCGACGACGCACTACGATTCGCTGAAGTCGTACGCATCAACGACAGAGGGAGTCGAGAGCGCGGCGTTCGGGTTCAAGCCGGAGACGTTCGCGCCGACCTACCGGCTGATGTACGGATCGCCTGGACGCAGTCTGGCCATCGAGATCGCGGCGCGCCTGGGGTTGCCGCCGAACGTGATCGCTGCGGCGCGCGAGAACCTGAG